>ERZ857801.567-NODE-567-length-48886-cov-11.621593_pt1 | contig 48886 bp, 39 predicted proteins | sample MGYA00519762_ERZ857801 | MGnify/ENA primary metagenome ERZ857801 (study PRJEB31778, sample SAMEA3449368) | human gut metagenome | biome: human gut; feature: human-associated habitat; material: faeces | place: United Kingdom | collected 2010/2012 ...
TTTTATATAATGAAGAAGATTTCTGGTTAACTCAAAAATCAATGGCTAAATTATTTAATGTAGCAGAAAATAATATTACATATCATTTACAAAACATTTTCAAAACAGGGGAATTAAATGAAAATCGAACTACTCAAAAAATTAGAGTAGTTCAAAATGAAGGAAATAGAAAAGTTTCAAGAGAAGTAACATTTTATAGTCTTGACGCAATTATAGCTGTAGGATATAGAGTGAATTCAAAAGAAGCAACAGATTTTAGAATATGGGCAACAAAAGCATTAAAAGAATATATAAAAAAAGGCTTTGTTGTTAATAGTGAAATGCTAAAAAATGGTCCTAAATTTGGAAAAGATTACTTTGATGAATTATTAGTAAAAATAAAAGAAATTAGAGCAAGTGAAAGAAGATTTTATCAAAAAATAACAGATATATATAAAGAATGCAGTTTTGATTATGATAAAACTAGCGAAACAACACAGGAATTTTATAAAAATGTTCAAAATAAGTTACATTTTGCAATTACTGGAATGACAGCTCCTGAAATAATTTATAATAGGGTGGATAGTAAAAAAGAGAATATGGGACTAACAACTTGGAAAAATGCACCAGATGGAAAAATACTTGAAACAGATGTAACAATAGCAAAAAATTACCTATCACAAGAAGAAATTACGGAACTAAATAATTTGGTATCAATGTACCTTGATTATGCAGAAAGACAAGTGAAACTAGGAAAAATTATTTCAATGAAAGAATGGAAAGAAAAATTAGAAGTATTCTTAAAAATAAATGAATATAATATTTTAAAAGATAATGGAAAAATAAAAAGAGAAATAGCGGATAAGTTGGCATTAGACGAGTACAAGAAATATAGAGTTATACAAGACCAAAATTATATTTCAGATTTTGATGAGTTAGTAATTGAAACAAAGAAGTTAAACAACAAATAATCATTTTAATAAGGAGTATATTATGAAACAAATTGAAATAACAGTAAGATTAAATGAAAATATGCAAAGCGCTATAAGAAAATTAGAAAAGCAAGGATTCAAAAAAACTAGAGAAAGCGAAATAGATGATATATATATGACATCAAAACTAAAGGAACTAAAAAAGGATAATATTCAGAATATTTTAAAAAAATCTGTATTGTTAAGAAGTTTAAAATTAGAAAATAAAGAAATAAAAAAGATTACGTACAAAAATAAAGAAATTGATAAAAATGGTGATATTATATCAGAACAAAAAATAAATTTAGATTGTAGTGATTTAGAAAAAGCTAAAGATTTATTTGAACATTTGGAATTTAAAGAACTCATAAGAGTGAAATATAAAGTAACGGTATATAGTAAAGATAAAGTAGAGTATGCATTTCAAGATGTTGAAAATTTAGGAGTATTAATTGAATACGAAAATATGAATGATTTTGAAGGAAAATCATTAGATGAAATTAATAGCGCAAAGAATAATATGTTTGAAGAAATTAAAAATACAGGTATTAATTTAACAGAAGAGAAAGATGTAAAAAAAGCATATGAATTAATATTAAATAAATATTTTAATAAATAAAAAATGAGGAACCTAAATGAACTATACCCCCAAAAGCATAGTTCAAAATAGGACCTCTATTTTAAACTTAAATCTCAATTTTAGGCTGATATTTCTCAAGCCACATATTAACCTGGCACAAATAAGCCATAAGTTGAGGGCCAGTCCTCGGGTGTCAAAAAATAACACGAACAGATAAACATTGATACTGTAAGAAAAGAAGAAAAAATACAATCTGCAAAAATAAGCTTTTTTTATAAAAATAGCGAAAAAATAATATAAAATAAGTGATTACTAAAATAAAAAGATAATAATGCAAATTCTGAATATTAATTTAATAAATAGATATAATAATCACTTCGCAAAAATAAAAATATTTATTTTTTGCGAAATGATTGCTATAATATATTTGAGGTGAATAACTATTATGAAATTAATAAAGAGAGAATAACATTATTTATAGGTAAAACATATGAAATACAAGTGTATCCATTTTCTTTTAAAGAATTTATGAAATACTTTAATTATGAGAATGCACAAGATGCTTTTGAAAAATATATTCTTGAAGGAGGAATGGCAGGTTCATATATTTATAAAGATTTAAATAAGAAGATATGATATTCAAGGAAAAAGATACTTGTCATCTGTGGATAAATATTATTTGGTAGATCAAACTTTTAAATATGCAAAACTTGGAACTAAAAATATGATTTAGCCAATTGGCTTTTAAAATAAGTGTTAGTTAATAGCACTTTATTTTTTGCACATTTATTGTAATAATTTTATATTTATGATAATATAAAACAAGATTTGAAATATTGAATAAAATATAGGAGAAAAACATGAATGATGATATGAAAATGATTCTTTTTTCTGATTTACATTATTTAGATGATAACCATAAAGAAAAAACAAATCGTAAATTAACTAAATTGGCTATACCTGTAATTGAAAAATTAATTTATGAAATTAACCAAAAAATAAAACCTGATATATGTGTAAATTTAGGTGATTTAATTGAAGATACAGAAGACTACAAACAAGATATTATGAATTATGATTTTGCATATACAAAATTAAAAGAAATAAAATATCCATTGTATTTTGTTGTTGGTAATCATGATTTAAGGTCTTTAAATAATGAAAATGAACTACTAGAAATATTAAATTACGATAACTTAACATTTTCAATAGATGTAAATAATTATCACTTAGTATTTTTGGGACTTAACATAAATAACAACCTAGAAAATAATGATGGAGGAATTAATAGAACAAATACTATTTCTGAAAAAGACCTTAAATGGTTGAAATATGATTTAAATAATACAAAATTACCAATACTTATGTTTTGTCATTATGGCATTGCAGAAGATAATATGAATGGAAATTGGTGGTTTTCAAAAGATAGTGAAAGAGCCTTATTAAAAAATAGAAAACAAATAAAAGAAATAATAAAAAAACATAATGTTTTAGCAATTTTTTCTGGACATCAGCATTGGACAAAGAAAATAAACGAAGATAATTTAGATTATTATATTATAGGTTCTCTTACAGAAGACATCAATAATAATGGTATTCCAGATGCAGTATATTATGTGGTATCTCTAAATGATGATAATATAGATGTTAAGGAACAACACATTAAACTTTAAAGAAGAGGAATAAATATATGAACGAAAAATTTAACTTTATAGATGCAGTAAAAACTTTATTTAAATATTCAAAAAATAATAAAAAACTTTATATAAAATCAGTAGTATTTATGATTTTATTTACAGTATCAGAAATGCTATATAAGACATTCATATCTAAATTTTTAGCAAATATGGTAAATAAAGAGTTTGAAATAGCATTTAATTTAATAATACTATGTGCGCTTTTTAGAATATTTGGAATAACCTTTTGTCATAATCAATACAGAAAATGTGGAATTATTGCTGGAGAAAAAATTAGTGCAAATTTGCAGGAAAAATTATACAAAAAAATAATGATATTATCTTCAAAAGGATTTAAAAACATAGGAACAGGAAAAATCTTAACCATTATAAAATCATGTGAAAGCAATATGGTTAAGATTATAGACAGTTTATTACAAGAATCAGCATATGTTTTTAGTTCTTTTGTAATGCTAATTGTTATTTATATCATTGACTATAAACTTGCACTTGGTATTACATTAATATGTGGTATTAGTTTATATTTGTTTAAATTTGAATTATCAAAATCAAAAAAATCATTAAATGATGAATATAAAACGACAGACGAATATACTAAACTTATTTATGAAACAAGCAAAGGGATAAATGATATAAAGGCATTGAATTTTGAAGAAAAATGCAATAATATATTTTACAATAATATCGAAAACTTAAAAAAAACAAGAACTCATCGAAGATTATTGGGAAAAACGATTAATACTTCTAAATGGACAGTCAGAACAATAATAGAATCTTTACTATTAATGTATATACTTAAGATGATTCAATTAAATGTTTATTCAACAGAACTTGCTATGTTACTTGTAACATATATGGACAATATAATAGATGATGTATTTCATAGAATAATTGAACATGATTTTGAAATTGCTGAATTCACAGCCAATATAAAAAGAGTTAAGGGTATACTAGAAAGTGATGATACAGAAAAATTTGGAGAAGAAAATTACCAAATAAAAGGACAAATAGATATCGAAAATTTATCATTTAAGTACGATACTTCAAAAAATGATGTTTTAAGAAATATAAATATTTCAATAAAACCGCATACGCAAAATGCAATTGTTGGACTTAGTGGAGTGGGGAAAACAACGATATTTAAATTGTTAACTAAAGAATTAACGGATTATACAGGAAAAATTGAATTTGATGGAATTGAAATTAATAAGTTAAATAAAGAAAGTTTTAGAAAATCAATTTCAATTGTAAATCAAGAACCCATTTTATTTAATATGTCTATAAAGGAAAATTTATTAATGGCAAATGAAAGTGCAACAGACAAAGAAATTATAGATGCTTGTAAATTAGCCAATATAGATTTATACATAGAAGAACTGCCAAATAAATACAATGAAATAATTACAGAAAATAGTACAAATTTTTCAGTTGGTCAAAAGCAAAGATTAGCTATTGCAAGGGCAATTTTAAGAGATACACCTATAATTTTGTTTGATGAGGCAACATCTGCACTAGATAATTATAGTAAAAATAAGATAAAAGAAACAATGAAAGAGTTGGCACAAAATAAAACTATAATAATAATTTCACATACTCTAGATTTAGTGAAAGATTGTGATAATATAATTTATATCGAAGATGGACAAATACTGGAAAGTGGAAATCATAATACTTTAATTGAGGAAAAAGGTAAATATTATGAATTAATAAATAACAGTATTTAATAAATGAAAGAAGATAGCTGGATATTGTATTTGCAATAAAGTAAACAATTGTAACAAATAAAAGGTTGCAATTAGCGACCTTTTATTTATAATTCAATTTTAGGCTGATACCTCTCAAGCCACATATTAACCTGGCACAAATAAGCCATAAGTTGAGGCCCAGTCCTTGGGTGTCAGAAAACAACACGAACAGCTAACTATTGAGCCTGTAAGAAAAAATAAAAAATAAAAACCTGCAAAAACGAGGCTTTTTATCAAAAATAACGAGAAAATAATATAAAAAATATGTGATTACTAAATTAAAAGAGCAATAAGAAAGTGAATAAATAATTTCTATTATACGATTTATTATGAATTAAAATAGAATGAACTGATAATAAAAAGTTAATGAATTATGGAAAATATTTGAAAATATAGGTTTAAAATAGATATCTCACAAGAAAATTGAAAATAAAATATTGAAAAGAGAGCACAAAAATGATATTGTTTAAATGACCAAAAATAAACATATCGGAGGTGCTCTCTTATGGGTAATAATATCACAGATAGATTAAAATATAAAGAGTCAGTAGTAAAATTTTCAAAAAAATATGGAGTAGCAAAGGCAGCATATAAATTTGGAGAATGCAAAAGAACAATATATAGATGGAAAAATAGATATGATGGAACATTAGAAAGTTTAAAGGATAAATCAAGGCGACCACATTCGCATCCGAATCAGCATACAGAGGAAGAAATAAAGTTAATAAAAAATTATAAAAGGAACAATAAAGATACAGGATTAGTAGTATTATGGATAAAATTGTGCAAAGCAGGATATACAAGAACAATACAAGGATTATATCATGCAATGCAAAGAATAGGAATATACGAAAAGACACCAAGTAAAAAGAAAGAAAGTGAGCCAAATGAATGGGTATCAGGAGAATATCCAGGAGAAAAAATACAAGTAGATGTAAAATATGTGCCCAAGAGATGTATGAGTAAAGAATTACAAGAAAGAGGCAAAAAATTTTATCAATATACAGCAATAGATGAGTATTCAAGATTAAGATATACATGGTTTACAAATGCACATGATACATATGCATCAAGTGAATTTGCAAAAAGGTTAGTAAAATATTTTCCATTTAAAGTAAAGACAATACAAACAGATAATGGATTCGAATTTACAAATAGATTAAGTTGGCAAGCATTTTTGAAAAATAAAAAAACAATGTTTGAAAATACATTAGAAGAATTAGGGATAGAATATAAAGTAATAAAGCCGCATACACCAAAACAAAATGGAAGAGTAGAAAGAAGTCATAGAAAGGATCAAGAAAGATTTTACTATAAAAGAGTATTTTATAGTTTAGAAGATTTAAGAAAACAAGGAAAAGAATGGAGAAAAGAATATAATAATTTTCCAATGAGACCATTAGGGTGGTTGAGCCCCAGGGAATTCATAGAAAAATATAAAAGTCAAGAAGAATCGTTATTTGCAATATAAGTGCTCAAAGTATTTATTTTAAATATTTTGTGACAAATGATTGACTAACCTACAATGAATTATGGAAAATATTTGAAAATTAATTGACAAAAATTTCATTAATATGATATTATAACTATAATTAAATAGGAGGGATTTTAATTGGATAATAATCTTGGACACTTAAAAAAAAGTGAAAAAAAAAATAAAAGAAACGTATTAATTGGAGGAGCTTGGCCTTATGCAAACAGTTCTTTGCATTTAGGACATTTAGCAGCATTAATCTCTGGAGACTTTTTAAAAAGATATCATGAGTTATTAGGCGATAATGTTTTATATGTTTCTGGAACCGATTGCCATGGAACACCTATTACAGAAAGGGCTAAAAGTGAGAAAATAGACCCAAAAGACATTGCAAAAAAGTATCATAATGAATTTAAAAGTATTTTTGAAAAAATGAATTTTTCTTATGATTTATATACAAAAACTTATGATGAATATCATAAGAAACATGTAGAAGAAATGTTTTTAAAAATGTACGAAAATAAATACATTTATCCTAAAAAAAATTTACAACCATATTGTGAACATTGTGGTAAATTTGAAGCTGATAGAGAATTAGAATTAATTTGTCCTAATTGTGGATTAGTTACGAAAGGAGATCAATGTGATTGTGGTTTTGTCCCTAATGAAGAGGATTTAATTGGAGCAACATGTAGAGGATGTGGAAATAAAACCGTACAAAAAGAAAATACACATTTATATATATCATTGTCAAAATTTCAAAGCCAAATAGAACAATATGTTAAAGAAAAACAAAAGAACTGGAGAATTGCATCAATAAATGAAACAGAAAAATATTTAAAAGAAGGGTTGAAAGATAGAGCAGTAACAAGAGATTTATCTTGGGGGGTTGATATTCCAGTTGAAGGTTTTAAAGACAAAAAAATGTATGTATGGATTGATGCAGTATTAGGATATGTTACAGCAACACAAAAAATTTGTGAAGAAAAAGGATTAAATTGGGAAGCTTTTTGGAAAAAAGATAATAATATTAAAATGTATATGTGCCATGGAAAAGATAATATAACATTCCATACTATAATCTTACCAGCCTTATTGATGGCTATGGAAGAAAATTATCACTTACCGGATGTGATGGTTGCAACACAATACTTAAATATAAACTCTGAAAAAATATCAAAAAGTAAAGGCAATGGAATAACAATACAACAAATGATAGACAAATATAATGTGGATTCTTTAAGATATTATATGATAGCATATGGACCAGAAAATAAAGATGTGGATTTTACAGTAGAAAATTATATTAATATACATAATTCAGATATAGTAAACAAGTTTGGAAACTTTGTAAATAGAACTTTAAAATTCAAAGGTTTAGAGGAAATTCCTTTAGGCATTATGGATACACAGATGAAAGAAAAAATTGATGAAACTTATAAAGAAGTATCTGAATATATAGAAAATTTAGAATTTAAGAAAGCATGTAGTAAAATAATCGGGTTAATTGAGATGGGAAATAAATATTATGATGAAAGAAAACCATGGATACAAAAGAGAGAAAATATAGAAGAATTTAATAATACTATTTATACTTGTGCTAATGTAATTGCTAATTTATCTAATCTAATCGAACCAATAATGCCACAAACATCTAATAGATTAAGAGAATATTTAAAAATTGAAAGACCATTATGGAAACAAATACAAATAAAAGAAAAAGTATCACTTAATAATATAGGAATGCTTTTCGAGAGAATTGACATTAATAAAAACAAGTAAAAATAAAAGCAAAACAGTATAAAAAATACTGATTTTGCTTTTTATATATATAAGAAAGGTTATGTTTAAAGTGAATAATATACTAAATAATAAAAACAAAGACAAAGTAAAGGAGAAACTAAAAAAAGTAATAGATATAGGAATAGAATTTAAATGTCAAGAAAATTTTGCTCAAAATAAATTTACGGAAGAAAAAATACAGGAGATTTTGGAAACACCAATAAAAGGAGTTGAACTTAATACGTTAGTTGAAAATTTCAAAGAAGATATCTTACCATATTGTTCAAATTTTTCTACAACCAATTTTATGGGATTTCCTGATTCGGGAAATTCAATTGCAGGATTAAGTGGAGCAATTTTAGCTGATTTGCTTCAGCAAAACTTAATAAATTCAAGTTTTTGTGCTCCTATTGCAACATTTATGGAAATAGCTGTAATTAAATGGTTAAGAGAATTAATAGGTTATAGTATAAAACAGATAAAAAATATATATGATGTTGGAGGAATCATTACGTATGGAGGAACTGGAAGTAATGCAACAGCAATTCTTTTGGCAAGAGAAAACCATAGAAAAAATACAATGAAAAATGGAGTAACAAATCCAAATGATTATAAGGTAATAATTCCAAAGGGAATAGGACATTATAGTATCAAAAGTAGTTGTATGTGGCTAGGATGTGGAGATAATATTATAGAAGTTCCAACAAATAATTTTAAATACGACTTGAAAATGCTAAGAGAAACAATAAAAGAGAATAAGGGAAAAATAATGTGTGTTGTTGCCTATGTTGGAGATAGCAGAACTATGTCAATTGAAAATTTACAAGAAGTTTATGAAGTTGTAAAAAGTGAAGATAAAAATATCTGGTTACATGCTGATGCTTGTCATGGATTTTCACTTGCTTTCAGTGAAAAATTAAAAAATAAAATAAAAGGATTAGAGTTATTTGATAGTATTTCAACAGATCCTCATAAAGTATTAATGATACCATATACATTAAGTGCATTATTAATAAAAGATCCAGAAAAAATAAAAATGATATCATCAACATCTGATTTAATAATGCAAGAACCATATGCATTTGGACAAGTTACACCATTTATAGGCTCAAAAAGTTGGATATCTCTAAAAGCATGGTTTGTATTGAAAAATTTAGGCATAAAAGAAATAGGAAATATAATGGAAAGAAGACATGAAATGGCAATTTTTTTAGGAGATGAGATAAAAAAAGCAAATGATTTTGTTCTGTTGAATGATATTAATATAAATTCAGTTGTATTTATGTATGTTGGTAATAAAAACGATATTAAATACGATATTGATGAACTTAATAATATAAACAAGCAGATAAAAGAAGTTATTGATAATGAAAAAATATATTATTTGCATCAATTTTCAATACCAGATAATTTAGGTGTTTTAAAAAAAGATACAATTGTTTATCCATTAAGATATATGTCAGGAAATGATAATATACAGAAAAATGATATAACAAAAATGCTTTCATATGTCAGAAAAAAAGCAGAAGAAATTGTAAATAAAATGAAATAGATTGGGGGAAATAATGTGAACAGTTTATGTTTAAAATTTAAGACGGAAATGTATAATGAATTTCCAAAACTGGATTTTGGAATAATAATATATGGTTCAAATATTTTAGATACTAATTTAAGCGATTTGGATGTATGTATCATTTGTGATAATATTTGTTCTGAAGATAAAGAAAAAATAATTAAAAAAGTTATAGAGTTTCATCATGAAAATAATTTAAAACTTGACCAAGAAGTTCCATACGAAAACAAATTAATATTATCATATAAAGATATAAAAGAGGCAATTATTGATAATCCCTTTGTAAATAGAGGAATAGTTTCAATTAATCCAATTGTGAAAACAGAAGAATTTCTTGCTTCAAAAGAAATGAAAAAAAGATTAATATTAAATATACTTACAACAAAACATATCTCAATTAATTGCAAAAAAATTATTAAAGAATATGAAGATAAAGCTTGGAATCTCATACTTAATACAATTATTGAGTATGCAAGTTTGAATAATCTATCGCCAGAAAATATACTAAGAAACCTTTATTGCGATGCTAATACTGGAAATGAAGGTGAGATGTTCTTGGGATATAAAAACAATAGTATTGAAAAGGAAAAGCATTTAATAAAACAAATAAAGAAGGCATTAAATAGATATAAAAAAAGGGGAAAAACAATAATTTTATGTAATAATTTAAATCCATATTTACCTGACAAAAAAATGAGATTTAAATTAGCCTCAAATGTAAAATTGTTAAAAACTTATCCCACTGCAACATCAAATAAAGTAAATAGAGTAATATCAGATAAATTGAATGTGCCAATAGAAACTACAATTGTAACTAATGGTTCTACAGAAGCATTTGATTATCTATTAAGAATACCTAATATAAAAAACGTTGGAATTTTTACTCCAACGTTTTGGGGATATGAAAGTGCATGCAAAAGAAATAATTGTGACATTATAAAAATGCCATTGAAAGATAACAGATATTATGAATATGATAAGATTAATGAATTAAGTAAAAATGTAGATATGATATTTATATGTAATCCTAATAATCCAACATTAGATATTTTAAATAGAGAAAAATTGTTGAACATTATTAGAAAAAATCAAAATTGTCATTTTGTAATAGATGAAACAGAACTTGTATTTAATGCTGACTATTCTAAAAGAACATTAATTAATGAAACAATAAATAATATTAATTTATCAGTTATTACATCAGTGTCTAAATTTTTTGGAGTGCCAGGTTTAAGGTGTGGCTTTATTATTACGAACGAAGTTAATGCAAAAGAAATTAACAAAAGGAGAATATTGTTTTCTATTAACATATTTTCTGAATTGTTTATGCTAAATTATTTTAATAGATTTAATGATATAAAATTAATAAATAAAATCCAGAAAAATTTTGCATATCTTATTTCAAATTTAAATTCAAAATATATAAAAGAAATAATAAATGTAAATACAGGATTTATTTTAATAAGATTTGATGATTTGATAGATGTTAATGATTTAACGGATTATCTTCAAACAAATGGAATTATAATTAGAAATATAAAAAAATCATATCCTAATTTTTTAGGAGAATGTATAAGAGTATCAGCAGGAAAAAGAAACGAGTTTAGCAAGTTAATTAAGTATATTAATTTGTATATTAAAAATAAAACAAAATAGAAAGGAAGAATATATATGTATAATATTGATAAAGAATTATTTATAAGAGAAGAATTAAATGGTATAACAGTTTACGATATAGTAAAGAACATTTATAAATTTTATGAAGGAGTTGAATTAAAAGAATATTTTTTTAAAAATGAAAAATTAGAAAAAAATAAATTTGAAAAATTTTTAGAAGAAAATAAAAATGCAATTTCATCAAATGTAAAAGTTAAATATCCTTTTAGAATAAATTGGTTGGTTTCAGATGTATGTAATTTAGATTGTATTTATTGTTGTGCTAATAATAAGATGAATCCTGTAAAATTAGATGGAGAACTTTTAAAAGAAACAGCAAAGCATGTGTTGACATTATCACCATTAACAGTAGGATTAACTGGAGGAGAGCCAACACTATGTCCTGAAATTGGTTCTATAATTGACATATTAGATGGTAAATGTGCTATTGTTATAGATACAAATGGTACAACTTCTAATTTAGAAAAATATATTGATAAGATAAAAAATAGTAATACTACAGTTAGAATAACAATAGATAGTATGGATAATGATATTTCAAATAAAGTTAGACCTTATGATGAAAATCAAATTAATAAAATAAAAAGAAACATTGAATTACTTAAACAAAACAATGTAAGGGTTAGTGTACATACGGTGGTTACAAAAATAAACTATGATACAATAATTGAAATAGGAAGATATTTGCGTAAATATAAAATAGAAAAATGGCAACTTTATCCTGTGAATTATTCAGAAAGATGTAAGGATTTTTTTGATGAAATAAAGGTTTCTGATGAAGAATTAGAAAAACTTGAAAAAAAATTAAATAAAGAATTAGAAAAGGAAATGTTAATAAGAGTTTATAGAAATCAAGTTGATTTTCGTGCAAAAGGGGTTATTTTTGCAAATTCTTTAGGAGAATTTTATACAGATACTATATTCAATGGCGTAGATATGATTGGAGAACGACCAACCTTACAAAAATTAATTGAACATACAAATGTAGAAAATCATATTAAAGATTATCTATTTAATTAGAAATATATGTAAAAAGATTGGATGTGTGGATATGTTAAAACAAGAAAAAAAATTTAATTTCCCAATAATAGAAACCAAAAGATTTATTCTTAGAAAATTTACTAAAAATGATATTGATGATTTATATGAATATGCAAGTGATAATGAGGTTACACAATTCTTGTCATGGGATACATATAAAAGTATAGATATGGCTGTAGATTATATTGAGAAAATATTACGAAAGTATTCTAAAAATGAAATTGCACCATGGGGAATTGAATGGAAAGAAACTTCTAAACTGATTGGAAGCATTGATTTTGTACAATATGATAGAAAAAATTTTTCTGCTGAAATTGGTTATGTACTTAACAGAAAGTATTGGAACAGAGGGATTATGACAGAAGCTTTAAAAGAAATAGTTAAGTTTGGATTTGATGAGATGAATTTAATGAGAATCGAAACAAGACTTGATTCAATGAATGTGGCTTCTGAAAGAGTAATGCAAAAAAGTGGACTTAAATATGAGGGGACTTTAAGAAAAAAAGAATTTCTAAAAAATAAATTCATAGATGTAAAATATTATTCCATTTTGAAAGAAGAATATTATAGATAATAAAAAATTGAAATTAATTATTTCAAAATAAAATAATAATTGAAAATAATTAAGTAGGAGAAATACCATTAGTTGATATTTCTCCTACTTGATTTTAACTCTCAATCTTAGGCTGATACCTCTCAAGCCACATATTAACCTGACACAAATACGCCATAAGCTGAGGCCCAGTCCTTGGGTGTCAGAAAACAACACGAACAGCTAACCGTTTAAGCTGTAAGAAAAGAAGAAAAAGTACAATCTGCAAAAATGAGTTTTTTTATAAGAATAACGAAAAAATAGCATAAAACATGTGATTACTGAAATAAAGTGTTAGTTAATAGCACTTTATTTTAATATTATAAAAAAGTTGAAAAATGTCGTATAACATGCTAAAATATAGGTAGATATTGTAAAATAGTAAAATAAACGAAAGTTTATGACACAAAACCAAAGGTCTAAAAGTATATATGCTTATGATGGCTAGGTTGCACAAATGAAAAGGGGGAATTTATATGAAAATGAAAAAAATATTTAAAATTATTGGAATTATAATATTATCATTATTATTAATTACATTAATTTATTTTACAATTTTACACTTTAATGGAATTTTAAAGAAAGACAATACAATGACAAGAGAGGAAGTTATTACATTATTAAAAAAAGGAGAAGAATGTTCAAATTATTATTATTCTTCTGAAGAATATATATTGTTTAAAAAAGTAAATGAAATTAAAACAGAATATTATATAAAAGATGGTGTTATAAAATGTGTAAGCAATGGTAATATTTTAAGATGGGAAAATTATAATACAGATGAAGTAATTAGTATAATGGGAAAAAATGCAGGTGTTTCATCTTTAAAAAGTTATTATAATTATGGTGATGAAACAGTTTTATATAATCAAAAAGGTTTTGACTATTCAATAATTGCTGATGAAAAAACTTTTAATACTAATTTTGAATATTTAGGTGAAAAGCAGTATAATGGAAGAATGACTATACTTGTTCAAGTATGGAATAAAGATAATACTAAAGTAAATCCAACAATCTTTTACATTGATAAGGATACAGGCTTAATAATGAAAAGAATTGATTATAGTGCTATGGGATTAATAAAATTAGATTGCAATAGAAATGTAAAATTAGATGTAGTAACAGATAAAGATGTAGAAAGACCAAATTTAGATAATTATGAAGTATTAAATAGTGAAAAATAAAGAAATGTTATATTGTAAAATTTAAGAGAATAATAAAATTTTTAGCAAGTGATTATTGATAACCACTTGCTTTTATAATACATAGGAAAATTATTTTAGTTATGAGGTGAATATTATAATTCAATTTTAGGCTGATATCTCTCAAGCCACATATTAACCTGGCAGAGATAAGCCATCAATTGCGCACCGTTCATCAACTGCCCAAACCAAGGTCTAGAAAAAGCCGAACCATCAGAAGCTAAAATATCTAAAATATACTCACGATTAAGCAAACTATTAATAGGAGCATCTTTATCTTTCATAATTTCACTAAGCATACCCTTAACCTTAGCCAAATAAGTAGGATTGTGAGTCTTAGGGTAAGGAGATTTTTTCCTATCAACAATTTCAGAAGGAAGAAAATCTTTACAAATATATCTAAGTAATCCTTTCTCACGGCCTTTCAAAGCCTTAATCTCCCAAGGAATATTCCAAACATATTGAGCTAAACGGTAATCACAGAAAGGAACACGAAGCTCTAAACCATTATACATAGCCATTCTATCAGACCTATCAAGAAGAGTTTGCATAAACCAATTTAAAGTCAAATATGAAATCTTTCTTTTCTCGGCGGTTTCTTTTGAATCTGTATCTAAAATTTCAACTTCAGCCAAACTTTCATTATATCTATAATCAATATAATTTTTCAAATTGACTTGTTTACCAATTTCAGGATTTAAAAGTTTTTGCCTTTCATCAACAGCAATAGACCAAGGAAAAGTTCCACTATTCAAAGCATCTTCACGGAAAAACCAAGGATAACCTCCAAAAATTTCATCGGCACATTCGCCAGTTAAAGAAACAGTCATTTCCTTTTTTACATTTTTACAAAACAAAAGTAGGGAAGAGTCAATATCAGCCATACCAGGCATATCACGTGCAATCATAGCATCTTCAAGATATTCAGCAAGTTCTGGAGTATCGATTACAATTTGATGATGATTTGTATGCAAGTTTTTGTTCATCAAATTAATATAATAATTATCAGAATTAGGCTGAAAATCGCTTTTAACAAAGTTTTTATCATTATCTACATAATCAATTGAATACGTATCTAAAGGTGGTAATCCTTCTTTTTGACAATAATCAGCTGCAAATTTTGTGATAATACTAGAATCTAAACCACCAGAAAGAAATGTACATAAAGGAACATCTGAAACAAGTTGTCTAGTAATAGCATCATGCAATAAGTATTCAACTTTAGAACAAGTTGTGCCAAAACTATCTGTATGTTTTTTTGAATGTAATTTCCAATATCTTTCAATATGCAGACCGGAAGAATTATAAACTGCAAAATGGGCAGGTTTTATTTCACAGATGTTTTTGAAGATAGTTGTACCAGGTGTATGAGCCGGTCCAATTCCAAATAATTCACAAATTCCTTGATTGTCTAAAACTTTTTCAACTCCGGGGTATTTAAACAAAGCTTTTATTTCAGATGCAAAAATTAATGCATTATTATTAATAGTGTAAAATAAAGGCTTTACTCCAAAATGGTCACGAGCTAAAAATAATTCTTTAGTACGACTATTCCAAATTGCAAAAGCAAAAATGCCGTTCAAATGTTTAACTACATCATTTCCATAATAGATATAAGATTTTAATAAAATTTCTGTATCACAATGGCCTTTAAAATCAAAACCATTAAGAGTCAAAGTTTCTTTTAATTCTTTTGTATTATAAATTTGGCCATTATAAACAATAACATATTCTCCATAAGAAAATTTTTCAATCATAGGTTGTTTTCCTCCATCAGGGTCAATTACAATAAGTCTCTTATGAGCTAGAGCAATATGAGAATTTATGTAAAAACCATCTTCATCTGGTCCTCTTTTAGAAAGAGTAGAATTCATATTTAATAAAATCTCTTTTTTATTAGAAATATCATTTTTAAAGTCAGCAATGCCAACAAATCCACACATAAAAATACCTCCTATTATTATTTATAATATATGCAAAAATGGAATAGATAGTACATTAACAAAGAAAAATATAAAATCACTATATAAAAAATACTGTATAGATCAAATTGAAATTAATGAAAAAATGCTAGAAAAATAGTTGACAAAAATAAAAAATACTTGTATAATTTTATAGTGACATAAAAATAGTAAAAATTTCAAATAGATATAAAACATATATCTTTAAGCAAGGGGGGAATTAAAATGGCACAACCAAAAAGAAGATGGTCAAAAGCAAGAACACATTCAAAAAGATCAACATGGAAAAAAGAACAACCAAAATTCGCTACATGCCCAAATTGTAATGAACCAGTATTACCACACAGAGTTTGCGGAAACTGCGGATATTATGATGGTAAACAAATCGTAGCAAAAAAAGAAACTGAAAATGCATAATTATAAATAGCACAAAGTGCTATTTTTTCTTTTTGTTACAAAAAAATACAAAAAATTCAAAAAAACGTATACAATTTTTAATTAATGTGATATTATATAGCCATAAAATACTAAAGAAAGAGAGGGAGTATTATGTTTGAAAAATTTTTAAAAAGATCAAGTTGGACAGACATAGTTATTTCAATAATATTCGTATTATTTGGAGCACTTTTAATAGCTAAACCAAATGAAATGGTTGCTGCAATCTCAATAATATTTGGAATTGTATTCATAGCAATGGGTGTTTTAAAATTAATAGAATATTTTACTTCAGAAACAAAAGAAGACTATCTATTATCAATTGCATTAATAGCTGTAGTATTTGGAGTAATTGTGTTATTTGCATCTGATTCTATAATTTCATTATTTAGAATTATTTTAGGTGTATGGATTATAGCAGCTGGAATAATGGATTTTCAAACAACACTTATTTGGAAAGAAGTTAAATCAGTATATTGGACATTAGCATTATTATTTTCAATGTTAATGATAATTGCTGGTATAGTAATCCTAGTTAATGCAAATATCTTATTCACAACAATAGGTGTTTTAACTATAATTTATGCAGTTCTAGATATAATAGACAGAATTATATTTATGAGCAAAATAAAAGATTATATTAAAGAATAATTAATTTAATATACATCCAAAATAAAGTTGTCAGGAGGATTACCTTTTGGCAACTTTTTGACAATTAATGATAAAGAAAAGAGGAATAAATAAAATGAAAAGATATTTTTTTACTTCAGAAAGTGTAACAGAAGGACATCCAGATAAGTTATGTGATACAATATCTGATAAAATTTTAGATGAATATTTAAAACAAGATAGTAAATCAAGAGTTGCTGTTGAAACTTTTGCATCAAAAAATGAAATAACAATAGCAGGACAAATAACTTCAAAAGGAAATGTTAATATAGAAAAAGTTGTAAGAGAGACAATAAAAGAAATTGGCTTTGATAATGAAAAAACAGATATTGATTATAGAACTTGTAAGGTTCATATTAATATAACAAAACAAAGCCCAGATATTGCTATGGGAGTGGACGTTGGTGGAGCAGGTGACCAAGGAATAATGTTTGGCTTTGCCTGTGACGAAACGCCAAATTATATGCCATATGCTATTGAAATGGCACACAGATTATCAAAAAAATTAACAGAAGTTAGAAAATCAAAAGAATTAGAATATTTAAGACCTGATGGAAAAACACAAGTAACTGTAGAATATGAAAATGACAAACCAAAAAGAATAGAAACAATATTAATTTCAACTCAACATTTAGAAACAGTAAGTGATGAACAATTAAAAAAAGATATAGTAGAAAAAGTAATAAAACAGGTAATTCCTCAAAAAATGATAGATGAAAAAACAAAAATATATATAAATCCAACTGGAAGATTTGTAATAGGTGGGCCTTTGGGAGACACCGGTTTAACTGGAAGAAAAATAATTGTTGACACATATGGTGGTTATGCAAGACATGGGGGAGGAGCATTTTCTGGAAAAGATGCTAGTAAAGTAGACCGTTCTGCAGCTTATATGTTACGCCATATTGCGAAAAATTTAGTAGCAAATGGTTATGCAAAAAAATGTGAAATTCAAATTTCATATGCAATAGGAATGGAAGAACCATTATCAATATGTGTAAATACTTTTGGAACAGGAACAAAATCTGAAGAAGAACTAGAAAAATTAATAAAAGAGAAATTTGACTTAACTCCAAATGGAATTATAAAATATTTAGAACTAGAAAAACCAATATATTCTAAAACAACAAATTATGGACATTTTGGAAAAAATGAGTTAAAATGGGAAGAAATAATAGAAATCTAAAAAGAAAAGAGGAACTTATATGGCAAATGTATTTGATTATCTAAAATGGAGAGGGGATTTAAATTTAGAAAAATCAAGTTTTAATGAAATAGATAATTTAATTTTATCACGTTTTTCTTACTTTCCATTTGATAATATAATAAAAGAAGATGAAGTAGTAACAATAAAAGAACTAAGCGAAAGATTTGAAAAAACAGACATAAACCCAATTCATATTTTATGGAAAGATGATAAAGAATTCTTTCCTGCAATGGGAAAAACAGAAAGATTTGGAAATATGCTTGCTACAAAATATATAAATAAAATAGAAACAGAACAAGAAAAACAATTTTCTGCAATTACTGTATTAATGCCAGATGACACAATATATGTATCATTTAGAGGGACAGACAACACAATAGTTGGCTGGAAAGAAGATTTTAATATGAGTTTTAAAAGCCATATAGCTTCTCAAATATCAGCAAAAGAATATCTAGAAAATATAGCAGAAGAATTTCCAAATAAGAAAATTAGAGTTGGTGGACATTCTAAAGGTGGAAATATTGCAATATATGCCTCAGCATTTGCAAAACAAGAAGTAAAAGATAGAATAATAAATGTGTATAATAATGATGGACCAGGTTTTTGCGAGGATGTTATAAAAACAGAAGAATATCAAGAAATTATGCCAAAAACACATACATACATTCCACAATCATCTATAATAGGAAGATTAATGAACCACAAAGAAGAATATACAATAGTTGAAAGCACTCAAAAAGGGATAATGCAACATGACCTATATACCTGGCAAATATTAGGTAAAGAATTCGTTACAGCAAAAGAACTTACAAATGACAGTGTATTTATAGACAAAACAATAACAAGTTGGCTTGAAAAAGTTGAACCAACAAAAAGAGAACAAGTTATAGATGTAATATTTGAAATTTTGAGTAATACAGATGCACAAACAATGAAAGAATTGAAAGCTAATTGGTTTGTAAATGCTAGAACAATTTTGACTTCATATAAGAATATTGATAATGAGACTAAAGAAATGATTTGGAAGACTGTTAGTGAATTATTAAAGAGTGCTAAAAATAATATATTTGGTGATTTTTCTAAGTTACCAGAAAAGTAAAAAATTAAATAAATCCAAATTTAAAAAACCAACAGAAAAAATCTGTTGGTTTTTTAAATACATTTCACGTTATTATTAACAATCTTTGAATGGCATATGTCTTGCGTTATGTTTCATATAATATATTTCCTGAATAGATTCTATATCATGATTGAATTTTTTATTTATTTTTGATGAAGAGTTGAAGGCTAATAGCCTTTCTGCATTTGAGAGTGCAAACCATTTTTTAAAGGAATTATGATACTCATCCGAAATCCTCTTACAACATTCTTTAAGTTGCTCATCAGTAAAATCTTTATAGTCATCATAATTAAGAATAAAATCCAAATTTTTAAAAAATGATACTTCGTAGTCTCTATCAAATTTTTCAAAATCAGTCATACTAGCATTATCAAGCTTACCAATTTTATCTAAAACAAATTTTGGTATATTATCTATTTCTCTAGTAATGAATTTTAAGTCAAATATTTGAACATATACTACATTCCGTTCATTTTCTTCGTGAAATATTTTCATTATAAATCCTCCTAATAAGTAAAAATTTAATAAAATTATAAGGTTACATAATTGTAGTATAACATATTTTTACAAAAATGTCAATAAAAACTGCTACCAAACTCTTGTTTTAATCTTAAAAATATAGTATAATATTTTCGAACCAATTAAACAACGTCCCCGTTGGTTGATTTTGGTTTGAGGGGGAATAAAAAATGAATGATAAAATAATAATAAAAGGAGCAAAGGAACATAACTTAAAAAACATAAATCTAGAAATACCAAGAGATAAAATGGTTGTAATAACAGGACTTTCAGGTTCTGGAAAATCATCTTTAGCTTTTGATACTTTGTATGCCGAAGGACAAAGAAGATATGTAGAAAGTTTGTCATCATATGCAAGACAATTTTTAGGAATAATGGAAAAGCCAGATGTTGAAACAATAGAAGGATTATCTCCAGCAATATCAATAGACCAAAAAACAACATCTAAAAATCCACGTTCAACAGTTGGAACAGTAACAGAAATATATGACTATATTCGTTTGCTATATGCAAATATAGGAGTACCATATTGTCCAAATTGCGGTAAAAAAATTGAAAAACAATCAATAGACCAAATTGTTGATAATATTATGGAATTAGAAGAAGGTACAAAAATTCAAATATTAGCTCCAGTTGTTAGAGGCAGAAAAGGTGAATTTGTAAAACAATTAGAAGGCTATCAAAAAGATGGATTTGTAAGAGCAAGAGTCGATGGTGAAATTTATGATTTATCAGATGAAATAAAATTAGATAAAAATAAAAAACATGAAATCGAATTAGTGGTCGATAGATTAGTAATAAAACCAGAAATACGAAGTAGACTTACAGAATCAGTTGAAATAGCTTTAAAACACGCTGAAAATTTAGTACAAGTTAATATAATAACAAAAGAAGAAGACAAAACAGTCCTATATAGTTCAAATTATGCTTGTCCAGATTGTGGTTTTAGTTTTCCAGAAATAACACCAAGAATGTTTTCATTTAACAATCCATACGGAGCTTGCCCAACATGTATGGGAATAGGTTACCTAATGAAAATGGATGAAGATTTAATAGTACCAGATAAAAATAAAACTTTATATGATGGAATAAAAGCCTTTGGTGCAAGTACTATGAAAAAAGGCGATACAATGGCTAAAATGTATTTTGAAAGCATAGCTAAACATTATGGGGTAGAAATCAAAGGAGTTCCAATAAAGAAATTGCCAAGATGGTTTTTAGAAAAAATTTTATATGGTACTGGAGAAGAAGAAATAGACTTTGAATATTCATCAGCAGCAGGTGTTAGAAAATTTACAGCACCATTTGAAGGAGTTTTACCAACTTTAGATAGACGTCATAGTGAAACACAATCACAAGGAATGAGAAGTTTTTATGAAATGTATATGACAAATTCTCATTGCTATACTTGTAATGGTGCACGTTTGAAAAAAGAAGTATTATGTATAAAAATTAATGGGAAAAACATAAATGAAGTAACAGACATGTCAATAAAAGCTTTGAAAGAATTTTTAAGTAATTTAGAATTAACAACAAAAGAAGCAATGATTGCAGATATGATTTTAAAAGAAATAAATAAAAGACTTCAATTTTTAATAGATGTAGGATTAGAATATTTAACATTATCTAGAAGTGCTGGAACATTATCAGGAGGAGAAGCTCAACGTATTCGTTTAGCAACACAAATTGGATCTGGACTTACAGGAGTTATGTATATTTTAGATGAACCAAGTATAGGTTTACATCAAAGAGATAATGATAAATTAATTGCTACACTTAAAAAATTAAGAGATTTAGGAAATACTTTGTTAATAGTAGAACATGATGAAGATACAATGTATGCAGCAGACCAAATTATAGATATTGGACCTGGTGCTGGTGTACATGGTGGAAAAGTTATGGCACAAGGAACAGCAGAAGAAGTAAAATTAGTTAAAGACTCTGTTACAGGACAATATTTAAGTGGAAGAAAGAAAATAGAAGTTCCAAAAACAAGAAGAAAACCTACAAAGTCAAAAGTAATAGAAGTAAAAAATGCAACAGAAAATAACTTAAAAAATATTAGTGTAAAATTTCCACTAGGAGTATTTACTTGTGTTACAGGAGTTTCAGGTTCAGGAAAATCCACTCTTGTAAATGAAGTATTATATAAAACAATAGCAAAAGAATTAAATGGAGCTTCAGAAAAACCTGGTAAATGCAAAGAAATAAAAGGACTAGAAAACATAGATAAAATAATAAACATAGACCAATCACCAATAGGAAGAACACCACGTTCAAATCCTGCAACATATACAGGTGTATTTGACTTAATAAGAGACATATTTGCTGGAACAAATGAAGCAAAATTACGTGGTTTCCAAAAAGGTAGATTTAGCTTCAATGTTGCAGGTGGAAGATGCGAAAGCTGTAATGGAGATGGAGTTCATAAAATAGAAATGCATTTCTTGCCAGATGTGTATGTACCATGCGAAGTATGTAAAGGTAAAAGATATAATAGAGAAACACTAGAAGTAAAATATAAAGGAAAAAGTATCGCAGATGTATTAGATATGACAGTTGAAGAATCACTAGAATTCTTTGATAAAATACCAAAAATAAAGCAAAAAATACAAACACTATATGATGTTGGACTTGGCTATATTAAACTAGGACAACCATCAACAACTTTATCTGGAGGAGAAGCACAAAGAGTTAAACTTGCAACAGAACTTTCAAAAAGAGCAACAGGAAAAACTTTATACATTTTAGATGAGCCAACAACTGGTCTTCATATTGCTGATGTTCATAGATTAGTTGATATTTTACAAAGATTAGTTGATACTGGAAATACAATTATAGTTATTGAACATAATTTAGATTTAATAAAAACTTGCGATCATATTATTGATTTAGGTCCAGAAGGTGGAGATGGTGGAGGACAGGTTGTAGCTGTTGGTACACCTGAACAAATTTGTAAGAATGAGCAAAGTTATACTGGTAAGTTTTTGAAGAAATATTTGTCAGTATAAACTTTTACCGTAATGTATGACCATTGAAAATAATGTTACAGCGATATTACAACTTTTTTACAATAGTATAACATTGGTGACTTTTATTGAAAGTGAAATTACCATATGTTATACTATTACTTGTAGATACCCAAAGAACAGAAAAAAAGGAGAAAAAATAAAATGAAAAAAATAGCAATGCCTAGAACCCTTGCAGTTGTAAAGAGAGAACTACACTTTACAAAATAGAAAAAATATTTAACTTTAATAGAATTAAATAAATTAATAATATAAAAGATAGTAAATAATCATATATTTAAGCATTATTAGAAAAAATGTCTAATAAAAAGCAACAGATAATGCTTCAGGAATAATAGGATATGCAATAACAACAACCAATACAGAGCCAACAGAATTTACAGCAGTAACAAAAAACAAAGACTTTAATCAAACATATACAGGATATAAACAAGGAACAACATATTACTTTAAAGCAGTAATATATGACGTAGCAGGAAACCAAGTATCTTCTACAGTAATAAGTGCAAAGACAAAGAATCCAACAGCAGGAGATATTTCATATACTCCAAGTGATTCAAGCTGGAAGGTTGATAATGTAAAATCAGCATTAGATTATTTCTTTAACAAATAAAAATAAATAAAACTAAGAGAGACTTATCAATGATAAGAAACTCTCTTAGAAAAAATAAAATATAAAAGGAGACACGAATAATGAAAAATAACAAAAAAATAAAAACAACATTAATAGTTTTAATAGTAATTCTAATATTAGTGTTATGCTTTAATGTTGGAGTATATGCAGCATATGCATTAGCTGCAACTGATGTAAGTTATACGAAACCAAATGGAACTCAAACAAGTGTAAAAGAAGCATTAGATGAAGTGTATGCAAAAGTACCATCACATGAAATAGGAGATGAAGTAACAGTAGGAGGAGAACAATTTTATATATTAGAATGGGATAATAATTGTGATACTGTAAATTTGATATCGAAATATAATTTGAACACAGCAGGAACAGCACAACAAAATGCAGCATATGGAACAACTGCATGTGCATTTTCAAGTACAAATTATTGGAGTAGTAGTTTTACAAGTTCACCATTTAATTTAAATGATTTTATAGGGTATACAGCGACAGATGCAATAGGAAAAGCAAAAAGTTATGGAAGAAGTAAAGGAGCAGTTTCAAGCAGGCTATTATCATTTGAAGAGGCTAATGCATTAAAATCAAAAGAGAGTTCAAATGCAAAAATAAAATCAATGTATAGAGGAAATGCAAATACAACTGATGGCTTTTTGTATTATTGGCTTGGGTCCGCGAGCAGCACTGGCCGCGTGTTGGACGTGAATGGCGACGGCGGCTACTTGTACACCGACCGCTTCGGCAGCAGCAAAGGCGACGGGGTTCGCCCAGTTATAACAGTCTTAAAATCTAAAATATCATAAGTGCCTTACGGCACCATAAATTTTGGGCAACTGTACCAAAATTTATGGTGCCGTAAGGCAAAAACACAATTCAATGCAGGTATGACATTAGATTATGCAAATACATATGATTTCAAAATAACATTAAAATAGTTTGGAAAATAACTAGACAAAATGAATAAAAAGATATATAATGGTAACATAATAAATAAAAAACAAAGAAAAAGAGAAGTACATTTAAAACTAATTTAAAGAGAATAGAAGTCCTAGGCTGTAAACTTCTAAAATAAAGATAAATGGAAAGTAACTTTTGAGTTGATAATCCGAAAATAAACTTAAGATTATTCGTAATACTGCGTTAAAGTAAAATGAGAAGTTATCAATTAATAAAAATAGATAATAAATAAGGTGGTACCGTGAGAAAACTCGCCCTTATGCTAAGTAAGCATATTGGCGAGTTTTTTAATTAACCAAAAAGATTAAAGGAGGAAGATAAAAAATGGAAAAAAAATTAAATGACAAATACAACCCACAGGATTTTGAAGAAAAATTATATCAAGAATGGGAAGAAAAAGGCTACTTTAAACCAAGCATGGACAAAACAAAAGAAAGTTATTGCATAATGATGCCACCACCAAATGTAACAGGAAAATTACACATGGGGCATGCATTAGATGATACAATACAAGACATCTTAATAAGATTTAAGAGAATGCAAGGTTATAACACATTATGGCTTCCAGGTTCTGACCATGCAGCAATAGCAACAGAAGTAAAAGTTGTTGAAAAAATGAAAAAAGAAGAAGGACTAACAAAAGCAGACATTACAAGAGAACAATTTTTAGAAAGAGCGTGGGCTTGGACTAAAGAATACGGAGGAACAATCCAAAAACAACAAAGAAGATTAGGATGTTCTTGCGATTGGGACAGAAATAGATTTACAATGGATGAAGGATTATCAGAAGCAGTTTTAGAACAATTCATCAAATTATATAAAAAAGGACTAATCTATAAAGGTAAAAAAATGATAAACTGGTGTCCATCTTGCCATACAACAATTTCAGATGCAGAAGTTGAATATCAAGACGAACCATCTCATTTATGGCATATAAAATACAAAATAGCTGGTGAACCAGATAAATACATTATAGTTGCAACAACAAGACCAGAAACAATGCTTGGAGACACAGCAGTTGCAGTACATCCAGATGATGAAAGATATAAAGATTTAGTAGGTAAAAAATGTATTTTACCAATAATGAATAAAGAAATACCAATAATTGCAGATGAATTTGTAGAAAAAGAATTTGGAACAGGTTGTGTAAAAATTACACCAGCACATGATCCAAATGATTATCAAGCAGGATTAAGACATAACTTAGAAATTATAGAAGTATTTGATGATAGTTCAATTATGGGAGATTTAGTTCCAGAATATAAAGGAATGCCTGCAATAGAAGCAAGAAAATTAATAGTAGAAAAATTACAAGAACTTGGAAATTTAGTTAAAATAGAAGATTATACTCATAATGTTGGAAAATGTTACAGATGTCATAGTACAATAGAACCAAGAATTTCAGAGCAATGGTTTGTATCAATGAAAGACTTAGCTAAAAGAGCAGCAGATGCAGTTAGAAATGATGAAGTAAAATTTGTACCAAAAAGATATGAAAAAATGTATTTTAACTGGTTAGATAATATTCAAGATTGGTGTATATCAAGACAATTATGGTGGGGACATAGAATACCAGTATATTATTGTGATGAATGTGGGCATATACATGCTTCAAAACAAATGCCAGAAAAATGTGAAAAATGTGGTTCAACAAAATTACATCAAGACCCAGATTCATTAGACACATGGTTTAGTTCTGCATTATGGCCATTCTCAACATTAGGCTGGCCAAATACAGAATCAGAAGATTACAAAACATTCTACCCAACAAATGTATTAGTTACAGGTTATGACATAATAACGTTCTGGGTATCAAGAATGATGACGCAAGGGCTAGAATTAACTGATAAAAATCCATTTAAAGATGTTGTAGTACATGGAATTGTAAGAGACTCACAAGGAAGAAAAATGTCAAAATCATTAGGAAATGGTATTGACCCAATCGAAATAATTGACAAATATGGTGCAGACGCATTAAGATTTTCAGTTCTTTCTGGAACAACAATGGGAAATGACATTAGATATATGCCAGAGAAATTAGAACAAGCATCAAACTTTGCAAACAAAATTTGGAATGCTGCTAAATTTATAATAATGAACACACCAGATGAAGAAAAAGTAAAAAAATTCCATGATGATTGGTATAATAATGAAACAAGCAAATATAATCAAGCTCTATTAACAATAGAAGATAAATGGATTTTAAATAAATTAGATAAATTAGTAGTTGATATTACAAGAAATATTGAAAACTATGATTTAGGAATTGCACTAGATAAAATATATAACTTTATTTGGAATGAATTCTGTGACTGGTATATCGAAATGGTAAAAACAAGAATTTACAGTGAAAATGAAGAAACAAAAGTAGCAGTAAGTGATATACTAAACTATGTATTTGGAACATCATTAAAACTACTACATCCATTTATGCCATTTGTAACATCAGAAATTTATGACAAACTAGTAAAATACAATGAATCAGATTTAATAGTATCAAACTGGCCAAATGTAAGAAGCAAATTTGCATTTGATGAAGAAGAACAAACAGTAGAGAAAATAAAAGAAATCATTACAGAAATAAGAAATGTAAGAGCAAATATGAATATACACCCATCAAAAAAATCAGAGTTAATATTTGTAACACAAAAATATGAAAATGAAATCTGGGAAGCAAAAGACTTCATCTTAAAACTAGGACTTGGAGAAAAAATAATAGTTCAAAAAGATAAAACAGGAATATTAGAAAATGCAATCAGCATATTAAAAGATGGAATTGAACTATATATGCCACTTGAAGATTTAATAGATATGGAAGAAGAAAGAAAAAGACTAGAAGAAGAAAAAACAAGATTAGAAAGTGAAGTTGCAAGATGTGAGAAAATGCTTTCAAATCCAGGATTTGTAAACAAAGCACCAGAAAAGAAAATACAAGAAGAAAAAGACAAATTAGAAAAATACAAAGAAATGCTTGCAAAAGTAGAAGAAAGATTAAAATAAAACATTTTGGGGACAATTGAAAATATAGCAATGTCCCTAAAGTTTTAAAAGGAGATAAACTATGAAAAATATTGATGATATATATGAATTATTAAGGCAAATTCCGGTAACTAAGACAAATAAACCTTATATAGATGAAATAGAAGATTTATTAACACAACAAGAATATATAAAAGCTTTGGAAAGAATGAGACAATTAAAAGATGTTACTAATGATGAAACAGAAAATGAATTTGAATTGGAAACTAAAAATGATGAAGATGAAATTTATCCAGAAAAATTGAATGGTACACAACTAGAATATGATTTTATAGGAATTCTATTATCAAATCCTAAATTAATAATGAAATATTATTTCTCAAAAGAAATATGCCTTTTTAAAGATGAGCAATGCTTAAATATTTATAAAAGTATATTATTCAATGAAGGAGCCAAATATGCTTCTGAAAAAGCAAAAGATGGATTCAATTTTTCAAAAGAATCAGAAGAAATATACAATTTAAAAGCAAAATTAAAAAAACAAGCTGAAGAAGAACAAAAAAATCCTGAAAAAACATATGTAGAACTAAGAAAAATATTTATATTAAGAAAAAGTTGCTTAGAAGCTCCAGAAAGATATATTCAAGATAAAATAGCTGAAATTACAGATTATCAATTATATGATAAAATGTCACCAGAAGAAATAGAAGATGCAATTAAACAAGTAAATATAACACAAAAATTTAAACAATCAATATTAAGTAGAAACCTAGTAAGATTTTTAGAAAGTGGAGAAAATGAATTAGCAAATGGACTGGATTACCCATTTCCAATAATAACACAAGTTTTTAAAGGAATAAGAAAAGGAGAAACAATGGCCTTTGCTATGCCATCAAACTCAGGAAAAAGTAGACTTACAATAGATATAGCAGCCTACACATCATTAGTACACAAAAAGAAAGTTTTAGTAATTTCAAATGAAATGTCTGAAGAGAAAATGAAATTATGTTTAATTACAACAATATTAAACAATCCAGAAATACAAAAAATACATGGTCAAAAGGTAGAAATCTCAGAGACAGAACTACTAGAATTTAAATTTAAACCAGATAATATAAAAGATGCAAAATTAGATGAAAATGGTTATATCTTAAAAGAAGAAAAAGAAACACAAACACAATTTGTACAAAGACTTTCAAAAATATCATCACAATTCAATAAAGTAATAACAGCTATCGAATGGGCAAGCAAACAAATGAATAATTCAATTTATTTTATAAACATAACAGACCATACAAACGATGAACTACAAAAAGTTATTACAAACTATTATTACAAAGAAAAAATAGAATATGTCTTTTATGATACTTTGAAAACAGACACTGCAAATATAGGAAATCCAGAAGAAATAAAGAAAACAGCAACAATACTTTCAAACTTAGCTCAAAATTTTGATATGTTTATATGTTCATCTTTACAATTATCTGAAAATACAACAATGCCTATAAATTTAAATGTAAATGACTTAGCAGTAAGCAAAACGGTAAAAGAAGTTTTAGATACATTATGCTTATTTAAACAAATAAGTAGAGATGACTACGATAAATATGAATATTCAAAACAAGAAGTAGACACAAAATTCTTTAATTTGGAAAAATCAAAAAATCCAGATGTAAGATATTATGCGTGTGTAATAGATAAAAACAGAGCAGGTGCAAAACCTAAATTAGTATTTAAACTAAATTTAGCATATAACAGTTGGGAAGAATTAGGATATTTAAAATTGAAATAGGAGAAATATAAAATGATAGATATAGAAAATGCAAAGGAAGTATTTAATGAATATGTAAAAAACTTCAATCCAGAAGATGGTAGAATCAAATTAAAAATAGAACATATATTAAGAGTTGCAAATTATAGTAAGCAAATAGCAACAAATTTGAAATTAAATGAAGAGCAAATACAATTAGCAGAATTAATAGGTATTTTTCATGATATTGGAAGATTTAAACAAGCGGAAAAATATCATACATTTAGTGACAAAGAATCTGGAATAAACCATGCAGAATATAGTATAAAAGTATTATATGAAGATAATCTAATAGAAAAATTCAAAGTTGACTCTAAATATAATCATATAATAAAAAAAGCTGTATTAAATCATAATAAAGCTACAATTGAAGATGGATTAGAAGATGATGAATTATTATTTGCAAAAATTATAAGAGATGCAGACAAATTAGATATAATCACTCATGTTATAACAGAATATGATTTTGAAAGTGTTTTTTGGTATAAAGAATTTAACTGCGACAAAATAAATGAAGAATTAATAAAAATAATGTTTGAAAATCATACATTAGATTATGCGAAAATTAAAAATAATGCAGATCAAATATTATCATTTTATGATATGATATTTGATTTAAACTTTAAAGCATCATTACAAGAATTACTAAGCAATAATGCATTAGATATATTTACAAATAGAATATATGAAAAATTTGATAGTAAAAAAATAAAGGAACAAACAAAAGAAGTATTTGAATATACTCAAAATTATATGAAACAAAATATTTAAAATAAAAACTCATAATTTCAAAAAAGAAGTTATGAGTTTTTTATTTTTATGAGCAATCAAAAACTTTGTAACATATTATATATAAATGTCGAAAGAAAGGAGATGACTGAAAATTTGAACTTAAAAGATAAGAAAATTGGATTTGTTTTAACAGGTTCTTTTTGTACTTTTAGTAAAACAATTCCAAAAATGAAAGAACTTATAGAAAAAGGTGCTGAAGTTATTCCAATAATGTCATTTAATAGCTATAACTTAGACACTAAATTTGGAAAAGCACAAGATTTTATAAATGAAATAGAAGAAATTACAGGAAAAAAGATAATCCATACTATTCAAGAAGCAGAGCCAATTGGTCCTAAAAGATTAACAGACATAATGGTTGTCGCTCCATGTTCAGGTAATACAATGGCAAAACTTGCTTGTGACATAATTGATACACCAGCTACAATGGCTGTAAAATCACATTTAAGAAATAATCTTCCAGTAGTAATTGCACCTTCTACTAATAATGGACTTAGCGGAAATGCTAAAAATATTGGAATTTTATTAAATAGAAAACATTATTATTTTGTTCCATTTAGACAAGATAATCCAATTACTAAGCCACGTTCGATTGTTTTTGACAGTGAATATATTGTTAAAACAATTGAGAGTGCTTTGGAAGATGAACAGATTGAACCAATTTTGTTGTAATTGTTTGATACGGTAATGTGGAGCTAAATGATATCAATAATTAGTTTTTCGGCTTTTTCCATAATTTAAGAAATTCTAAATTGATTTTTCGGGACCCTTTCACTTAGTCCTCGCTAGTCGCTCGACGTGAACATTCCCCTAAAAATCAATTAATAATTTCTAAAATTATTTTTTGCACATTCAAAACTAATTATTGATATCATTTAGCTCCACATTACCGTATCAAGTTGAGATAAATTTATATATATAATTTATTGAAACATTATTATTAATATGGTAGAATACAATAGAATTTGATAGAAAGGAATTGGTGATGTATTATGCCAGATACAAATGATTTAAAATATTCTTGGAATTTAAGTGATATTTTTAAAAATACTACAGAATTTGAAAATACTAAAAAAGAAACTTTAAATTTATTAGAGAAAATACAAAAATTTCAGGGAATTTTATGTGATTCTTCTGATAATCTATATAAGTGTTATAGCTTGGATGAAAAGGCGTTACAGAATTTTGAAAAGTTATATGCATATGGAATGTTAATGTATCATTCTGATATGGCTAATCAAGATGGTATAAAAATGTATAAAGAGGTAGAGGCTTTAAGCACAAAATTTAGTGTTGCAACTGCTTTTATTACTCCAGAGATTACATATGCTGATGAAACAAAAATAAGAGAATATATTAAGGAAGAACGTTTTAAAAATTATAGAAGAGATATAAAAGAAATATTAGAAAAGAAAAAACATGTATTAAGTAAGGAGGCAGAGAATATATTAGCTAATTATTCTGAGATTTTTTCTGCACCAGAAAATACTTTTGATACAATGACAAATACAGAATTTAAATTTGGTACTTTAATGAATGAAAATGGGGAAGAGATTGAATTAACAGATAGTACATATTCTTTATATTTAAAAAACAAAAATATAAATGTAAGAAGACAAGCTTTTAACCTTATGTATAAAAAATATAGTGAATTTATTAATACAATAACAGAAATGTATATATCAAATGTAAAAGCAAAATCAACTACTGCAAAATTAAGAAAATATAATTCAAGTTTGGAAAGTGCAACAGAGAATGATGATGCTAGTATAAAAGTATATAATTCTTTAATAGAAGCAGTTGATGAAAATATAGAAACTAATTATGAATTTTTAAAATTGAAAAAGAAATTACTTAATTTAAATGAAATGCATATGTACGATTTATATGTAAACCCATGTGAAGAAGGAAAAGATAATATAACTTTTGAAGAAACCAAAGAAGAAGTATTGAAAGCTTTAGAGATATTAGGAGAAGAATATATAAATAAACTAAAAGAAGCTTTTGATAATAATTGGATTGATGTATATGCTAAACCAAATAAAATGGGTGGAGCATATAGCATGGGAGTATATGGTGTTCATCCATTTGTATTAACGAATTTTGTCAATAGTAAAAGAGATGTAAGTACAATAGCACATGAATTAGGACATAGTATGCATTCATATTATTCAAATAAAACACAAGGAATAATGGATTCAAATTATACAATTATGGTAGCAGAAGTCGCTTCAACTGTTAATGAAATATTACTAAGTAATTATCAAATAAAACATGAAAAAGATAATAATAAAAAGGCTGAATTGATTTATGAATTATTAGAAATGGTTAGAGCCACATTTTTTAGACAAGCTATGTTTGCTGAATTTGAAAAAATAGTACATGAAAAAATAGAAAACGGAGAAACTTTATCATCAGAAGATTTAAATTCTATTTATTATAAACTAAACCAAAAATATTTTGGAGAAGATGTATTTATAGATGAAGAAATAAAATATGAATGGGCAAGAATTCCTCATTTTTATAGTGATTTCTATGTATATAAATACTCAACAGGCGTTTCAGCTGCAATTGCAATAGCAACTAAAATATTAAACAAAGAACCAGGATTCATAGATAGATATATCGAAATGTTAAAACAAGGATGTAGTAAAAAATCAATAGACTTATTAAAAATGGTAGATGTTGATTTAGAAAGTAAAGAAACATATTGCAATACAATAGAATTTTATAAAAAATATATTGATGAATTAAAGAAATGTTATGATTTGTAATATAAACGTAGAAAAATAAGGAGAATAAAATGGGAACAGATGTAGCAGAAAAAGTAGTAAAAAAAGAAGAATTAAACAAAAATAAAACTGTAAAAAAATCATTCACAATTATGGGTCTTAGCATATGGAGAATATTAGCATATTTTATAATATATAGCTTTGCTGGTTTTATAATTGAAACATTATTTGGATTATTTACAAAGGGTGTTATTGAAAGTAGAAAGAGTTTCTTGTATGGACCATTTTGTAGTATTTATGGATTAGGTGCTGCAGTTATGCTAATATTTTTACATAAATATAGTAAAAAATATAATTCGTTATTTTTAGGAGGTTTTATATTAGGCTCAATAGTTGAATATATAATAAGTTGGTTTGGAGAAGTTTTCTTACATATTAAGTGGTGGGATTATTCTGATATGCCACTTAATATAAATGGAAGGATATGCGTATACTTTTCATTGTTTTGGGGATTTCTTTCAATTTATTTAGTTGCTTCTTTAAATCCTAAAGTTGATAGATTTATAGATTGGGCTAAGAAAAAATTTAACTTAAAAGCATTAAAAACTTTGACTATTGTAACTATTATATTTTTAGCTTTTGATTGTATTGTTTCTATTGCTGCAAGTCACTTTTTTATGGTCAGAGCTATTGTAAAAAATGATATAAATGTTGCTGATAAAGAAGCGGTTATAGAAGAATACAATAAAGTTTATAGTAATGAAAAATTATCAAACTTTATTTATAAACATTGGGGAGATAAGAAGATAATTAAAACATGGCCAAATATAAAATTAAACGATGTAGAAGGTAATATTATACATTTATATACATATTTTCCAGATATACAACCATACTACATTAAAGTACACGAGCCAAGGCATATAGATTTAGAAAAATATAGAAAATAAAAAAACGAACATTTTTTCTCAAAAAGTATTGACAAAGAAAAAATGTTCGTATATAATTATCTCACAAAGCGAACATGTATTCTTTTTAAAAATATAGGAGGTAATTATAATGAAAATAGTAAATGTAAAAAAATTCATAAGAACAATAAGCATATTAGTTATATTGATATTGATAATAATATTATTCTCTAATAAAACATACTCAAAAGTAGATACAAAATATAAAGAAGAATCCATAATATTAGGAGATACATTATGGAGCATTTCACAAGAAGAATCAAAAAACAATAAATATTTTGAAAATAAAGATATTAGAGAAATTGTAAGTGAAATAAAAAGAATAAATAAATTAGATAATTTAGATTTAAAAGAGGGACAAAAACTTGTAATCCCAACATATTAATAAAGAAAAAATCCCTTAATAATAAAGTAAAATTAAGGGATTTTAATACAAAATATAAAAATTAATCTTGAGTAACATCTGATAATGGATTATTTTCAATAGCACTTCTAGCCTGAACATTAGCAACATGAGTATAAATTTCCGTAGTAGAAATACTCTCGTGTCCTAGGACTTCTTGTAATGCTCTAATATCAACATTTCCATATTGATACATAAGAGTTGCAGCAGTATGTCTTAATTTATGAACTGAATATTTACTAGTATCTAATCCTGCAACTCTGAGTTCTTTATCAACAATATATTGAACAGTTCTCCTACTAATACGTTCTTTTCTTTCACTTAAAAACAAAGCATTTTTAGAATTAGCTTTATCCGTCTTAATTCCTTCAACAGGGCGAACAGCTAAATAATTATTAATAGCAGTCATACAAGCTTTATTTAGATAAATAGTTCTTTCTTTATTACCTTTACCAATTACAGTCATTTGGCATTCACTAAAATTTATATCTTTTATATTTATTCCTACTAATTCAGATAAACGCATACCACAATTTAAAAACAGAGTAATAATAGCATAATCTCTTTTATTATTTCTATTATCATCACTACCAGCAACATTTAGAAGTCTTTTACTATCTTCTAAACTTAGATATTTGGGCAATCTTTTATCTAATTTAGGTGTTTCCAAATTTTGAGCAGGATTAAATTCAATTAAATTAGCTTTTTGACTTAAATAATTAAAAAACACTCTAATGCTAGAAGCCTTTCTTGCACGTGTAGCTGCTTTACTATGATATGTATTTGTTAAATAGCTCAAGAAAGCATGAATATCATCTAATTTAATTTGTTTAATAGTGCTTAAAGGAATATCTTTTATAGTTATTTTAGAAAAATCTTCTTCATCAGTCATTTTAAAATGCACTTTTATAAATTTTAAAAATGTTGCTAAATCGTAATTATATTCTTTGATTGTATTAGGTGATTTATTTAATATAGTTACTGTATAATCTAAAAAAGAATTTAAGTAATCTGGATTATTTTCATGATTTATCATAAGTTTTCACACTCCATTATTTTTGTATATTATATAACATTTTTTGATAATTGCAAATAAGAAAATAAAAATAATTTGAATATAATTGTAAGCTGTGATATAATTTTAAAAAAATTAAAGAGGTTTGTAAATTGATTAATAAAGAAAGAAAACAAAAAGATAAACATGAATTTAAAAAAGTAAAAAATAAAAAAGAAAAAACACCAGAACAAATAAAAAGAAATAAAAAGATAAAAATTTTTATTCTAATTTTAATAATTATATTTATTATATATATTGGAATATCTACAGCAATTTCATTAAATTCTTTTAAAAATATAATAAAAGATATGACCGTAAATAAAAATTCTATTGTGGTTGATTCTGATGGAAATACAATAGCGGAAATAGGAAGTGAACGAATACAAGAAAAAATATCATCTAAAGAAATACCTACCAATTTAAAAAATGCATATGTTGCAATAGAAGATGAACGTTATTATAAACATGGTGGAGTGGATGCAAAGAGAACTGCATCTGCTATTGCTTCATATATTTTTCATAGAGGTTCTTCTTCATTTGGAGGAAGTTCGATTACACAACAATTGGTCAAAAACTTAACAGGGGATTCATCAAATAAGATTTCTAGAAAAGTAAAAGAATGGGAAAAAGCATTAACAGTAGAATGTTTTATGAGTAAAGATGAAATTCTAGAATTGTATTTAAATATTATTTATGTTGGACCAAATATATACGGAGTTGAAGCTGGATCACAGTACTATTTTAGTAAATCAGCAAAAGATTTAACTTTAGAAGAATGTGCATTTTTAGCTGGAATTAATAATTCACCAAATTCATATAATCCTTTTGATAAAGAGAATTTAGAAAAAATTAATAAAAGAACAAAAACAGTCCTTGCAAAAATGCTAGAATTAAAATATATAAATCAAGAAGATTATAAAAATGCAATAAACAAAGTTGATGAAGGATTAAAATTTAAAAAAGGTAAGGTATCAGCAGATGATGCTGTTTACTCTTATCATACAGATGCTTTATTGTCTCAAACAATTAAAGATATTTCAGATAAAAAGCATATTTCAGAAACCTTTGCAACGAATTATATTAATATGGCAGGATTGACAATATATAGCACACAAAACAGTAGCATACAAGGAAAAATGGAAAAAGAATTTGAAAAAACAAAATACCAACTAAAATCTCAAAATGGTGGTGAACATTCACAAGCTGCAATGGTATTAATTGATCATAAAACGGGACAGGTGCTTGGTTGTGTTGGAGGACTTGGAAAAAAGACAACTTCACGTGGATTAAATAGAGCAACTCAATCCATAAGACAAACCGGTTCATGTATAAAACCTATAGCTGTATTAGTACCAGGAATTTCAGAAAAATTATTTACTGGTGCGACAATTTTTGATGATGAGCAAAAAGAATTTGCTGATGGCTATAATCCAGAAAACTATAGTAAATATTTAGGAAATATAACAGTACGTAGAGCTTTAGAATCATCACAAAATATACCATTTGTGGAAATGATGGAAAAAATAACACCAAAAATTTCAATGAAATATCTTAAAAAAATGGGAATTACAACATTATCAAAAAAAGATGAAAATTTAGCTTTAGCACTAGGTGGACTAGATAAGGGAATAAGTCCATTACAGATGGCTTCTGCATATGCAACAATTGCAAATGATGGTATTTATATAGAACCAACATTTTATACAAAAATAATAAATTCAAACTCTCAAATAATAATTCAAACAAAACAAAAAAAGAAGAAAGTATTTTCAAAAGATGTGGCATATATTGTAAAAGAATTATTAATAGAGCCAGTCAAAGGTTCAAATGGAACAGCAACATATTGTGCAATTTTCGGAATGGATGTAGCGGCTAAGACAGGTACTACTGATGAAAATTATGATAGATGGTTATGTGGATTTACTCCTTATTATACAGCAGTTACTTGGTATGGATTTGACCAAAATGAAACTATAAATTACAATGGAAAGAAAAATCCTGCTGGAATTTTATGGGCAAATATTATGAACAGTGTACATTCAAGTTTAGCAAGTGCAAAATTTACAAAAACTTCAGGAGTTAGAAAAATAACTGTTTGTAGTCAAACAGGAAAAATAGCTAACACAGGATGTCCTAATACATACGAAGAATATTTTTTAGCTGGAACAAAACCTGAAGTTTGTGATAAACATTCTGGAAAAGAAATAAATACAAATAACTCATCACAACAAAATACATATAATACAACAAACAAAAAAACAGATACAGTTACAAATTCATTTGATACAACAACAACTGATGATTTAGACTTACCAACTAATACGAAGAAAGATGAAAAAAAGACAAATACAATAACTAATAACAAAAACGATGAGATGCCTAATAATAAAATTGAAAATAATAATAGTATAAATAGTAATTCAAATAATAAGCAAAATTCAATTAACAACACAACAAATTCAAATGACAAACAAAATTTGATAAGTACAAATAAAACAAATCAAAACACTTCAACTTCTACATCAGAAGAAAAGAAAAATACAAAACAAAATGTAACACAGAAAAATGAAAATAATTAAAAAATGAGGAGATGTGATAATACATGGAAATAGTAAATACTATTATAAATAGCTTTGAATTTCAAACAATTATTAAATTATTATTAGGAATTATCTTGGCAGGAATTATTGGATTAGAAAGATCATCTTGGAGCAAACCAGCAGGTTTTAGAACGCATGCTTTAGTTGGAATAAGTGCAGTATTAGTTATGATATGCGGAGAATATATGTCAAAATCTTTTGGAGTAGATTCATCTAGAATACCAGCTCAATTATTATCAGGAATAGGATTTTTAGGTGCTGGAACAATATTGCGAGATGGCTTTAATGTAAAAGGTTTAACAACAGCATCAACATTATTAGCAGTTACTTGTATAGGACTATGCATAGGTGCAGGCTACTATCTATGTGGAATAATAGCTACAGCTATGGTATATGTAATTTTATCTTATTCTTATCTAATATCAGACAAAATAGAACATTATAATATGCTTGAATTACAAATTGAATTGGAAAAACAAGACCAAGAAACTTTAGAAAAAATAAAGAAATTATTACAAGATAACGATATTGTTGTTACTGAATTAGATATGTCTAAATATAAGAATAACATTATTAAAATAATTGGTAAAGATAAGAAAAAATCAGAACATTCTTTTGTAACAGATTTGATAAGTTTTGATAATGTAATAAAAGTAGAACAAAATTAATCTAGATAAATATGCGATTGACAAATTTATTTGAATTATAATATAATATATAAGCGATTTTAAGGTAATTAATAAAATCTTCGTTTTTTCAGCATAGGCTGTTCTTATATATAAAAAATTTTTTTGGAGGATATTACAAAATGAAAAAGAACATTTATAATTCAATTTTACTAATTTTATTATTATTCTTTGTTTCTATTGATTCGTTACAAAATATAGGAGAAAAATGCGAATATGTAGAACCACGGACATTTTATTCTGCTAAATACGAGTCAGAATACTGGAATTTGCTAGATGATGATTATTCTAAAATGTACTATGAAGCAACATTGAAAACAGACTTTTCAGATTCTACTAGAAAAAGTATTTATCAATTTGACAGTAATAATATTGATTATACATTAAAATTAAAGATGATGAAAGCAATACAATTTGCAAGGCTTGATCATCCAGAACAAGAACTAATGGATTTTTATACTAAAACTAACATGAAATTTTTGATAAATAAAAAAGGAATAGTTTGCAAATTTTATTCTTCATATATTTGTAAAAATTTCAAAGAATATTCAACTTTATTAGATGAAGTAAATTTGGAAATTCAAGATTTAGTTACTACAGTAAACAACACAAATGATATTGTAGAAAAGTATAAGTTGATATTTCAATGGATAACTAGTAATGTAGAATATGAAAGAACAAACAAGGATGTAAAAACAATAGGATTCTTGGGTGACGAATATGTTTTGTCAGAATTAAAAACAAATTCTACTCAAAATATTTATGGTGCAATAGTTAATAAAAAAGCTATATGTGATGGCATAGCAGATGCATATAAATATATTTGCAATTGTTGCAATCTTGAATGTTTAATTGTTGATGGGTATGTAGGCAACATTTCTGATCAAAACTACCATGCATGGAATCTTATAAAAGTGGAAGATGAGTGGTATTTGGTAGATGCTACTTGGAATCTAGGTAAAGATTCTTTAGATTATTTTATGGTAAAAGATATTAAAAAAGGTAATAGAACGCCAATAAACATTGGTTATGATTTGCCAGGTTATAGCTCTTTAGAACAAAGTAGCACAGAAGGGGCTGTAACTCCATCAGATATTATAATAGAGTAAATTGAAGTCAAAACGCCTAAAGTATAAATAATTATTTATACTTTAGGCGTTTTGACTATTAAAATATTATAATGTATATTAATTTAATATTAGTTCATATTGAGAAAAAAACAAAGTTATTATATTATGTAACAATTGCTGATCAATTAGATAATGCATTAACATGTAAAAATTATATTTTAAATGACGTATTGAATGTTATTGATTTTTCGTTAAAAAGTTTTCTACTTTAGAAAAATACATAGAACATTATGAGGAAGTAATTGAAAAAAATAATATAATAGATAATAACCATAGCGTAAATAAAATGGATTAAAAATTCAATAAAAATTTGAGGAACTAAAATGGAAATTAAAGAAATAGAGAATGAATTAAATAAAATACAAGAAATAAATTATAAAGTAATAATGTTAGTCAAACGATAGCTAATAAATAGCTAGTAAAGCCTTTAAAGCTAGTAGTTACAAGAACTTATTGGTAGGACTCTGAAAGGGGTTCTATTATTTTGCTCCTATCTCTTATTGCACAAAACTTTGATGCCACAACACTTTCGAATAAAAATAATTAATAATTTTATTTTAAACTATAGACAAATATTTGTTCTTGTTATAAAATATGTACAATAGTTCAAAAATACTAAAAATTGTAATATATAAGTACTAACAAATATACTAAGAATTAAATTTTATATAATAAAGGATGTGTTCGTATGGACGAAAAAAAGAATGAAATTATTTTATTTGAAAACCAAGGAGTAAAATTAGAAGTAAACTTAAAAGATGAAACTGTGTGGCTTACACAAGAGCAAATGTCAAAATTGTTTGGAAAAGCAAAATCTACTATTAATGAGCATATTAAAAATGTATATAAAGAAGGTGAATTAATAGAAAAAGAAACTATGACTAAATTCGGAAATTCCGAATTTGCTGATAAACCAACTAATTATTATAATCTAGATATGATAATTTCTGTTGGGTATCGTGTAAAATCACAAAATGGTATTTTATTTAGAAAATGGGCTACTAGTGTATTAAAAGATTACATGCTAAAAGGTTATGCAGTAAATCAAAAAAGATTAGAATATTTGGAAAAAACTATAAAATTAATAGATATTGCTAATCGTATTGATGAAAGACTAGAAGGAAATGATGCAAAAGAAATATTAAAAGTAATTGGAGGATATTCAAAAGCATTAGACTTATTAGATGATTATGATCATAGAACTTTAAAGAAAATTGAAGGAAATATAGACGATAGGAAAATTAAATACCAAGAATGTATAAATATAATTAATAAATTAAGATTCAATGAAGAAAGTTCACTTTTTGCTGTTGAAAGAGATAAAGGCTTAGAATCAATTATTGGAAATATTTATCAAAGTTTTGCACGGACAAGATATTTACAAGAGTATAGAAGAAAAAGGAGCGAATTTTTTATATTTAATAGTAAAAAATCATGTATTTGCAGATGGCAATAAAAGAATTGCAGCAACTTTGTTTATATATTTTCTAAATTTTTACGGAATATTATATAAAAACGGTAAACAAGTAATTGATAATAATACATTAACGGCTCTTACTTTATTAATTGCTGAATCGAATCCAAAGGAAAAAGAAGTAATTATAGATTTAGTGATGAATTTTTTGAATAATGAATAAAATTGGAGGTAAACAATATGTTAAATTATGAGTATACTCCAGAAAATATAATAATTAGAGATAAAAATGATTTGAAAAGCAAGTTGCAACATTGTGAAATAAAAAAATATGAATTCTAAAAAATCAGTAGAGTAGGGGGATAGTACTATTTTTGATGCTGTAGCTTTATATTTAATATAAATATTTATAGTAAAATATGCAGAAAAATTTTGTGCAAAGTTTATACAACATAAAATTTATTTAAGATTTACAATTAAAAATTTTTAAAATTAAAAATAAAATTTAAAAAATTATAAATTAAAGATTTTAAATTTATAGAATTTTTTAAAACGAACATTTGTTAATTGCAAATTTTAATGTTTGGTTTTTAATTTATATGTATTTTAATTATTATAATTTAAACTTGTTAAAATCAATTTTAAGCCATTTACAATATTGCAATATTAAATTAATTCATCTAAATATTAAATTTAGATTTATTTAAGTTGTTTATGAAAATTTTAGTTATATATATGCAATTTTTATAATTATCTGCAGATGCTAAAGTAATCTCTAAAAGATCTAAAATAACGACTTACGAGAATCGATTTTAAGCCATTTTTATACTTAAACCATATAACTTGTTGTTTAGTATTTTAGCAAAATATTGATAATTCTGGGTTTGAGAGATTTTAGATAAAAAATAACCAAATTTTTTATACTTATATAAATATATAAAAAACTGAAAAAATACCTAAAAAAAGCGACGCACGAGAATCGATTTTAAGCCGTTTTTATTTTTAAGGCTTATAGTTTGTTGTTAGTAAAATACGGCAAATATAGAGAAATAGGCATTTTGAAGATTTTTGGAAAATTTATATAAAATATAATATGAAATAAAAATTATTAAGTAATAAAATTAAATTTTAAATAGAAAAATTATTTAGATGTAAAATTATAAGGATAAATTATAAAACTGATTTAAAATTGATTTTAGAAATAAATATCTGGGACTAGACTAACATTATTACAAGGAATAAATTATAAAGTAATAATGTTAGTCAAACGATAGCTAATAAATAGCTGGCAAAGCCGTTAAGGCTAGTAGTTACAAGAACTTGTAGGTAGGACTCTAAAAGGGGTTCTATTATTTTGCTCCTATCTCTTATTGCACAAAACTTTGATGCCGCGACAGTTTTTTATATAATCATTTGATATCATAAAATTATTTGTATTATACATTAAAGAATAGCATATAATATTATATATAATAATTTTAGAAAATTATTTTGTACTAGTTGACAATTCAAATAATAAGATGCTATAATTATTATATAAATAAATACTGCCTACTAGGAGGCAAAGAGTAAAATACCCTAGACAATCGATTAATCAGCCACCCAGTTGGCAAAGAGAAAATACACTGGTGAATAAATTTGGGAGTCTTTGTACTCCCTTTTTATTATATAAGGAGTAAGATGGAAATTATAGAAGGAAAATTATATTTTATAAAAGATAAATTTATTGAAAAGTATAATCCAAAATATCATTTAATGGAAAATAAAGAAACTGGTACAAAAAGGCCAACTTATTTTTGTTTTAGAGATAAAATTGATAAAAATATATTGTGGTTCGTGCCTATGTCTTCTAAATATGATAAATATTTAAAATTATATAATGATATCAAATCTAAAAAAGGAATAGAGCCAAATAACTTTGTGTTTGCAAGAAATTTAGCTGGAAAAAAAGCCGTTTTTTTAATTCAAAATATGTTTCCTACTTTAGAAAAATACATAGAACAAGAATATAAAAAAGCAGGAATATCAATTAAAGTTCCTAAAGCAGTAAAAGAAGAAATAGATAAAAAAACTAGAGATATTTTTGCACTTACAAATAGAGGAGTTATAGCTACATTTACTAATTTACCTGAATTTATAAATGATATTAAGAATGAATATAAGAAATGAAAGAAAACGAGGCGGTAGATAATGAAAGAATTGTTAAAAGTAATATCTAAAAAATTATTGCTATGGTCTATTGTTTTTAACACTATATATTCTATAGCAGATTATGGTGAAGCGTTTGCATTATCATATTTTGGAACCAGTCCGTTAACACTAGATAAAATAATAAAACTTACTGTTGCAGTTGTAATTGCCTATTTAATAATGCTAATTACAAGTAAAATAGCATCATATATAGATAATGTTAATGAAGTAAAATCAAAAACAGCAATTCAAAAATATTATTTTGAAAAAGTACAATCTATGACAATGGAAAAAATAAAATAAATGAAAATAACGAGCAATATTTAGAAACAACAAAGGTGAATGAAATAAAAAGATCTTGTATGAATGCAGTATTTACAGGATTAATGAATTGGTATAAAGAATTGCCAAATGGACTTGAAACAACGGTGGGAGAAAAAGGAATAAAATTATCAGCAGGTCAAAAGCAAAGATTAAATTTAATTAGAGGAATATTAATAGATAAAGAATTATATTTTTTTGATGAGCCTACATCTAATTTAGATGCTTTATCTGAAGAAAAGATAACAAATATGATTGAAAAGTATTTAAAAGATAAAACATATGTGATTGTAACACATAGACCAAAATTAAAAGAATTATGTAATAAGCATTATTCATTTGATAATCATATGATGAAAGAGATAATAACAGTATAATTAATATATACAACAATTTAAAGATCAATATAATTAAGGAAAAGTACATGAAAAAGTGAGAAATAATGTTAAGTCCTAAACAAAATATAAAAAACAAATAGGAGTTGAAAATATGAATAGTGATATAAAAATAAGAAAAGTAAATCAAACAGATGCCACTAAATGGTTTAAATTTGTTAATAAGGTATGGAGAAGTGCATATATAAATATTTTTCCAGAAGAGGTTTTCTTAGAAAAAGAAAAAAATGTTGAAGAGAAAGAAAAAAATTTTAATAAAAAAATATTTAATGACAACAGAAATATTGCACTAGTTGCAGAATATAAAGGCGAAATTATTGGAATAATGTGTGGTTCAATTAACTCGAATTATGAGCATTTTAATGTAAAATATGCAGATTTAATTGGATTATATATAGATCCTGATTTTCAAGAAAGTTGCTTGAGACTTCTACAATGCCTAAAGAAGATTCTTTGGAGATTAAACAATATTTTTTGAGAGAAAATCCTGATATGCTAGCAGAAATTAAATGTGAATTAATTGAGTAATTGAAATGGAAAAGCCGATTTATAACTAATTTGGCTTTTTTTATTAATTTGAATAAAATTGAGTAGAGTAGGGGAGAATAGCCATTTTTTAATGTTGGAGATTTATATTTAATATAATAAAAAAGACTTAGAAAAATTTTGTGCAAAGTTTTACAAAATAAAATTTATTTAATATTTATAATTAAAAGTTTTTTAAATTGAAAAATAAAATTAAAAAATATTGCATTTGAAATTTTCAAATTTTAAAAATTGTAAATTAAAGATTTTAAATTTATAGAATTCTTAAAGCAAACATTTGTTAATTGCAAATTTTAATGTTTAGTTTTGCAATTAATATATATTTAATTATTATAATTTAAACTTACGAAAATCAATTTTAAGCCAATTACAATATTGCAATATTAAATTAATTCATCTAAATATTAAATTTAGATTTATTTAAGTTGTTTATGAAAATTTTAGTTATATATATGCAATTTTTATAATTATCTGCAGATGCTAAAGTAATCTCTAAAAGATCTAAAATAACGACTTACGAGAATCGATTTTAAGCCATTTTTATACTTAAACCATATAACTTGTTGTTTAGTATTTTAGCAAAATATTGATAATTCTGGGTTTGAGAGATTTTAGATAAAAAATAACCAAATTTTTTATACTTATATAAATATATAAAAAACTGAAAAAATACCTAAAAAAAGCGACGCACGAGAATCGATTTTAAGCCGTTTTTATTTTTAAGGCTTATAGTTTGTTGTTAGTAAAATACGGCAAATATAGAGAAATAGGCATTTTGAAGATTTTTGGAAAATTTATATAAAATATAATATGAAATAAAAATTATTAAGTAATAAAATTAAATTTTAAATAGAAAAATTATTTAGATGTAAAATTATAAGGATAAATTATAAAACTGATTTAAAATTGATTTTAGAAATAAATATCTGGGACTAGACTAACATTATTACAAGGAATAAATTATAAAGTAATAATGTTAGTCAAACGATAGCTAATAAATAGCTGGCAAAGCCGTTAAGGCTAGTAGTTACAAGAACTTGTAGGTAGGACTCTAAAAGGGGTTCTATTATTTTGCTCCTATCTCTTATTGCACAAAACTTTGATTTTGTGCAATGTTCTGTATTTCTTTTTTTACACTTTTCCATATCTACTTCTACCTCTCTTCTATTGCTTATTGATATGTGCGACAAAAAAGAGATATTGATTAAATTCAATATCTCATAATTTTTTTATTATTTAATTTTTGTAATATTTGCTAAAGTAATTTGATTTACTTATTGTAATTTGTAAGGCTGATATATAATTATATCAGTCTTTATAACTTATTTTTTCTTTAAAACAATAGCAATAAAATTTAAATATTTACAAGCACCTGCCTCAATTGCTTTTTTATCATTTCTTGAGTATTCGTTATCACATTTTATCCAATCATTCCAACATGTTACAATTAAAATTATTGCAAAAATCTTTTATAATATTTTCATCTTGAAGATTATCTTTATTTCCATATAAAACGAAAGTCTCTTTATTCCAATTAATTATTGGATTATTTTTTACATATTCATAGTAATCCCAATATAATGTTTGTCCAAAATCTGTTTTAATTTCTTGTTTTTCCTTTAAGTCATTTACACAATTTTGAACTTTGCATAAGTAATTTGTATCATCTTTATTAAAACCTCAATTATTCCAATATCCATTTGATACCTTTTGCCATTCTTAAAATACCATCTTGAAAATGATTTCCTTGATTTTCTTCGTAAATTGTGTTGATATTATTACTTAAATAATCGTAAATTTCTTTTGTCTTATCTTCTACTGTTTTCAATATTTCTATTTTAGAATTTTTTTCTTTATTTCCCAGTGAAAAATATATTTTATCTATATTTTTACTTATTTTATTTTCCTTAACATATTTTTCAAAATTAGGATACCACATAGAACCTGAAGCTGATGCAATTCTTTTAAATATATCCGTTTTATAACCTGAATATAAAGCAAATAAACCACCTAAAGAATACCCTGCAACTCCGAAATATTCTATCTCTTTATGAAGTTCATTTGTAATAAAATCTTCTGCTTTTGGAATTATCTCGTTTTCTATTAATTCTAAATAGTCATCTGCATATCCTTTGCAATAACTATCCCCTTTATATAAGGGTGGACATTCCCAAGGAGTCATATCATTGCTCCAACTCATCTTTGAAATAGCTACCAAAATAAAATCTTTTTCATTTAATTTTTGACATTCTTCCCAAACCTTATTACCCTCTCCACTAAAAGTATTAAGTATTATTACAGGGATTTTTTTATTTTCTGTTTCGTTATAAAATATTTCAATTTGTTTTTTATCAATTTCAAAATTCATAATTTTTCCTACTTTCAATTACATTTTCCACACCATTTGCAACCATTACAACTAAATCTTCTTTTGCAAGTTTTACATCTTGGCTGAATTTTTATATCTTTTTCTTTATAGATTAAAGGATTTTGCAGTTCTGATTTTAAAGCCATAACTCTTTGATAAGCTTTTGGTATGTTATATGTCTTGCCTTCTTTTATGAAAACATTTCCTGTACCACAAAAATCAAATTTTATATTATATTTAACACATTCATCATATAGTCTTTTTACCCAATCAAAATATAAAGGTCTATTTCCTTCGTAGTTTTCGCCATCAACTAATATGATTTCAAATTTTCCTGTACTTAAATATTTGTCTAATGTTATTTCAGAAATCATTGGAGCACACATTATTCCTTTATGTTTAAAAGGTAAATCTAAAAGAATTGGTAATCTCTCATCTGCTCTTTTTTGATTTTCTGTTGTAAATACCATTATTACATTTTCTAATCCATCTCCCCACCATTCAGGAAGATTATCTAATACTCTTTCAGCTCTTTTTGTTTGTAGCCAAAAAGTAACATCATATCGAGTTCTAATCATTTCCCATACTTCTTTTCGCCACTCGTCTGCTTCCTCTAAAAAGAAATCGCTTGTCATACAAACTCTTAAAGTTGCTCCACTTGGAATTTTGTACTCTCCATTTCTACTTTTTTTAAGTGGCAAATTAAAATTAGTTTTTACTTTATAAATACTGCTTCCATCTTTATCTCTTTGGCTATCTAAATAATACATATAGCAATTTTCACAACCTTCGCTATATTTTTTACAGCCGTGCCAAGGATTCCAAATATCATTCATTTATTATCTTTCCTTATTTTTTATTTAATTCCTTACTTAATTTATCAGTAACACTTCTTGGTCCTCTTATTGCCTTTATACCATATTCATTTAACTTTTTAAAAGTAAACTCATCAGCTTTATATTTTTTTAGTAACTTTATTTTCATTACTTTTTTCATTGCAACATTTTTGTCTTTATATTCATAAGGTATATTTGTTTCTGTAGCTTCACATTTATAAAGAATTGCTGAATATGGTTCTGCAACATATAAATAAACTATATCTCCAACTACTATATTATTTGATTGTTTCCATATAATTGTATCTGTATCATTAAAAGCATTTATTACATCATAATATTTAGGATTTGCAGGTACAATCCATTCTCCCTTAATATTTGATATACCATAACTAATATCAATTAAATCCATTATTTCTCTGTCTGATAAAGTATCATCTAAAATAATTGTAATCCAACTCTTTTTACTTAAATGATAAGATGGATAAATTCCTTTTACTCCTAAATATTTTTGAACATCATCATCTAGTTTTACATTTAATACTTCAATTTCTTCAGCTTTATCTGAAATAATTTTGCTCTTATCAATGTTCATTATTATTCCAAACCATTTATTACTTCTCGCATTTCTAAACACACCAAATCCAGGAAACTTATCCCATAAAAATTCAGGTGCGACATTATATTTTTCACTTATTAAATTTGTAATTCTATTAGTCTGTTCAAAAATAAATTCTTCTCTTTCGTAACATTTATTTGCTATATCTGTCAATAGTTTTTGATTAGGACACCCTAAAAATAATATTTTAACTTGTGACTTG
>ERZ857801.570-NODE-570-length-48841-cov-8.214549_pt1 | contig 48841 bp, 59 predicted proteins | sample MGYA00519762_ERZ857801 | MGnify/ENA primary metagenome ERZ857801 (study PRJEB31778, sample SAMEA3449368) | human gut metagenome | biome: human gut; feature: human-associated habitat; material: faeces | place: United Kingdom | collected 2010/2012 ...
ACAGCTGGGTAGCTAAGTCTGGAAGGGATAAACGCTGAAGGCATCTAAGTGTGAAGCCCCCTCCAAGATGAGACTTCCCATTCTTCGGAAGTAAGACCCCTCAAAGACGATGAGGTTGATAGGTCAGAGGTGTAAGCGCAGCGATGTGCGAAGCTGACTGATACTAATAGGTCGAGGACTTAACCAGAAGAAGGTTGTTCAAGAAGAAGGCGAGATTACTGTTCAGTTTTGAGTGCTCCGAGAGGAAGGCACCAGGAGAGATCTGGTAGCGATAGCATGATGGAAACACCTGTACCCATCCCGAACACAGAAGTTAAGCATCATAACGGCGACGATAGTGAGCAATCGCGACAATAGCAAGCTGCCAGTTCACTTCGGATATCCACACTGGATATCCTTTTTTTTGTTTTAAGAGGTTCTCCAAAAAGGAGAGCTTTTTACTAACTGATTTAATAAAGGTATTTCTTAATACTTTCTTATTTCTACTTTGTATATTAAACTACATATTCTGTAAAATTGACAAAACTGTTGTAGACTATTAAGTGGATAATCTACTCTAAAAGATTGACAGATGAATAGAAATATTTTCACAGGATGGAAGCATATGAATGTGATGTAGTCATTAGTGATCAAAATACTTTTCCAGAGCGAATGATGGTGAACTTATAGCTGCAGAAATTAGAGGTATAACGTCTCTTGTGATGGCTAATTAAACAAATATAAGGAATAGAACTTTTTACTGTATCAAGAGTACGAGTTTGTTCTTACAGAGGAATAACTGAGTGAGATGTGAGTCAAAATCACAATTTAAGAGTTTTATATTGTATAGGAAATCGACTTGTTTTGAATCTGTCTTCAACTCCCTCAAAAATAGGTAGTAAAATTAAATTTGATGTAGAAATGATGAGAAATTTAAACTTGTTCTATTCAGCTAAACCTTTATCACAACCAACTATTACCTAGCAAGGAAGTATTCTTTAGGTATGAAATGTTGATTGATAATAGATGCAGGAAAACCAATACTCTCCAAATAAATGGATGGAAAATGGTGAAAATGCAAATATATCAACAGAAAGATCCAAATAAGGAGATGTAAGCTTTAGCTATAGTGATTCCCTAGAGGAACATATACGAATAAAGTCTTATCAGCAAGAGGAATATGGTATGTAAAAGCAGTTGTTGAAGAAACAAATAATTATAAAGGCTTAGAAGAGATAAAATGTTTATGTTTAAACATTTTATTGTAGATCCTAATAAACCAAAAAATAAGAAATATCAAATGACTATCTAGGAGGATTTGTATTATTGAATGTTTTGTCAGTCAGATTTGTAGCAATATTTATAGGAAAAAAATATCTAAGAGATAAATTATGATATTGATAGTTATGAACTGTTTTAAAAATTTATATATATAATCAGTAAGTCTTTATTGGATTTACTGATTTTTTTATTAAAAAGAAAGTTAATCATTATGTTGCCTTATTTATGGAATTTGAGATGAACAATAAATAATAGATGTCTAAAAATGAAAATAGAAAATAAAATAAAGCCAATTTCTAATGGAAAATGAATTTAAAGGAGTCATTAGTCATGAGTTAGAAATGATTAAAAAGTCTTTGAATTGTAAGTATAAAATATTTGAAAAAAAGTTAAAAAACGCTTGATTTATCAATGTTTTTAGTGTAAAATACACATGTTGTGAAATGCGAAGAAGTGCGAGGTTGCTGAAACGCTGATAGCCGTTGTCATGAGCGGAAGGGTGATTTCAGGTAATTCGTGCAGAGCAGCCAATTTAATTGGCAAACAGAAGGAGGAATAATTCATGGCAAACAACAAAATTAGAATCAGATTGAAATCATTTGATCACAAAATCTTAGATGCTTCTGCAGAAAAGATTGTAGCAGCTGCTAAAAAATCAGGTGCTCAAGTAGTAGGTCCAGTACCTCTACCAACTGAAAAAGAAGTTTATACTATCTTAAGAGCGGTACACAAGTATAAAGATTCACGTGAACAATTTGAAATCAGAACTCACAAACGTTTAATTGACATTGTGAATCCTACACCAGAAACAGTTGATGTATTAACTCGTTTAGAATTACCAAGTGGTGTAGATATTGAAATTAAATTATAAGGAAAGGTTGAGGTGTAACTCATGAAAGGAATCTTAGGTCGTAAGATTGGAATGACTCAAGTTTTCACTACTGATGGAAAGCTTATCCCTGTAACTGTTGTAGAAGCAACTTCAAATGTTGTTTTACAAAAGAAGACAGTTGCTACTGATGGATATGATGCAATCCAAGTTGGTTTTGAAGATAAGAGAGAAAAATTAGCAACTAAAGCTCATAAAGGACATGTTGCAAAAGCTGAAACAGCTCCTAAGCGCTTCATTAAAGAATTTCGTTATGACGAAATGATGAGTTATGAAGTTGGTCAAGAAATTAAAGTTGATAGCTTTGTAGCTGGTGAAGTTGTAGATGTAACTGGAACTAGCAAAGGTAAAGGTTATCAAGGTGTTATAAAAAGACATGGACAAAGTATTGGTCCTAAGGGACATGGTTCAGGTGCTCACAGAATCGTTGGTTCAATGGGTCCTATCGCTCCTAATAGAATCGCTCCAGGTAAAAAGTTACCAGGACAAATGGGGAATGTAACAAGAACTGTTCAAAACTTAGAAATCGTTGCAGTAGATGTAGAAAACAACGTTTTATTAATCAGTGGATCTATTCCAGGTCCTAAAAAAGGTTTAGTAGTTGTGAAAACAGCTGTTAAAGCTAACGGTAAGGTAAATCCTGCTGAAGATTTAATTGTCTATGAAACTGAAGAAGAAATCGTAGAAAGCCCAGTAGTAGAAGAAACTACTGAAGCAGCTGAAGCTGCTGCTGAATAATGAAGCGAAAGGAGGAAAACTAATGTTAAAAGTTGCAGTATATAACCAAGAAGGTAAACAAGTAAAAGATACAGAATTAAATGAATTAGTATTTGGTATCGAACCAAACAACCAAGCAATCTTTGATATGGTCTTACTACAAAGAGCTTCATGGAGACAAGGAACTCATAAAGTCAAAAACCGTACTGAAGTCAGAGGTGGAGGAAGAAAACCATGGAGACAAAAAGGTACAGGTAGAGCTAGACAAGGATCTATCCGCGCTCCACAATGGAGAGGTGGGGGAGTTGTATTTGGTCCTACACCAAGAAGCTATACATTTAAGTTAAATAGAAAAGTAAGACAATTAGCTTTAAAATCGGCTTTAAGTCAAAAAGTTATTGATAATGAAATGACAGTATTAGATACTATCACTTTAAATGCTCCTAAAACAAAAGATATGATTAAAGTATTAGAAAATTTAGAAGCAAATAGAAAAACATTAATCGTTATGGACGAAGTTAATGAAAATGTGACTTTATCTGCAAGAAATATTCCTGGAGTTAAAGTTATTGATTCAAAAGGTCTTAACGTATATGATATCTTAGATTGTACTAAGTTAGTTATAACTGAAGGTGCAATCAAGGCTGTTGAGGAGGTATTGGCATAATGGCACATATTACTGATGTTTTAAAGAAACCAGTACTTACTGAAAAATCTTTAATGTTACAACAAGCAGAAAACAAATATACATTTGATGTAGAAATCACTGCTAACAAAACAGAAGTGAAACAAGCAGTTGAAAAAATGTTTGATGTAAAAGTTGAAAGTGTAAACATTATGAATGTAGCACCTAAAACAAAAAGAATGGGTAAATACGTTGGAAAAACAAACAAAAGAAGAAAAGCTATCGTTAAATTAAAAGAAGGATCTGAAATTAATTTATTCGGTGAAGAATAAAACTTCGACTATTGGAATGAAACTCCATTCCAGAAAAGAAAAATAAGGAGGAACAAAGATGGCTATTAAAGCATACAAGCCTACGACAAACGGTCGTCGTAATATGACTTCTTTAACTTATGAAGAAATTACAACAAATAAGCCAGAGAAATCATTGACTATCCGTTTATCTAAAAAGGGTGGACGTAATAATCAAGGTGTTATCACTACTCGTCATCATGGTGGTGGACACAAACGTTTATATCGTATTATCGATTTCAAACGTAATAAAGATGATATTGTTGGAACAGTTGCAACAATTGAATATGATCCTAACAGATCAGCAAACATTGCATTAATTCATTATGCAGATGGTGAAAAGAGATATATTCTTGCTCCTAAAGGGTTAGAAGTAGGAATGAAAATCGTATCAGGAGATAATGCTGATATCATTGTTGGAAACTGTTTACCAATGGGAAATATGCCTGAAGGTACAGTTATTCACAATATTGAAATGCAACCAGGTAAAGGTGGACAAGTGGCTAGATCAGCTGGTGTGTCTGCTCAAATCTTAGGTAAAGAAGGAAAATATGTCACTGTAAGATTAGCTTCTGGTGAAGTTAGAAAATTCTTAGCTGTTTGTAGAGCAACAGTTGGTGTTGTTGGAAACGAAGACTATGGATTAGTTAACTATGGTAAAGCTGGTCGTAACAGATGGAGAGGTATTAGACCAACAGTACGTGGTTCAGTAATGAATCCTAATGATCACCCTCATGGTGGTGGTGAAGGTAGAACTTCAATTGGTCGTAAAGCTCCAATGACTCCTTGGGGTAAAAAAGCTCTTGGAGTTAAAACTAGAAATAGTAAAAAAGCTTCAAATAAAATGATCGTGCGTCGTCGTAACGGTAAATAGAAGGAGGTTATAGAATATGGCAAGAAGTTTAAAAAAAGGTCCATTCGTGGATGAACACTTAATGAAAAAAGTAGAAGCATTAAATGCTGCTAGTAAAAAAGAAGTCATTAAAACATGGTCAAGACGTTCTACAATCTTCCCACAATTTATTGAACACACATTCGCAGTATACAACGGAAGAGAACATATCCCAGTTTATGTAACTGAAGATATGGTTGGACATAAGTTAGGAGAATTTGCTCCTACTAGAACTTACCATGGTCATGATGCTGATGATAAAAAGTCAGGTAAATAGAGAGAGAGGAGAAAATTAACATGGAAGCAAGAGCACAAGCTAAAATGATTCGTGTTTCACCTCAAAAAGCTAGATTAGTCGTTGACTTAGTAAGAGGTAAGAACTTAAAAGAAGCACTTGGTATCTTAGAATATACTAACAAAAGTGCGACTCCTGCAATCATTAAAGTCGTAAAATCTGCTGCACAAAATGCTGTTTTCAATGAAGGTGCAGAAGAAGAAAAATTATTTATTAAAGAAATCTATGTAGACGAAGGTCCTACATTAAAAAGATTCCGCGCTAGAGCAAAAGGTAGCGGTACTCAAATTTTAAAGAGAACAAGCCACATTACATGTGTGGTTGCTGAAAGATAGGAGGGCAAAGTATGGGTCAAAAAGTAAGTCCAGTCGGATTGCGTGTTGGCGTAAACCGTGATTGGAATTCAAGATGGTACGCTAATGATAAAGACTTTGCTTCATTATTACACGAAGACATCAGAATTCGTGAATTCTTAAATGCAAAGTTAAAAGGCGCTTATGTCGCTAATATTGAAATTGAAAGATCTAAAAACAGAGTTAACATCTTTGTTCATACATCTAGACCTGGTGTTGTTATTGGTAAAGATGGTGAAGCAGTTGATGCTTTAAGAAAACAAGTGACTAAATTAGTAAAGGATAAACAAGTGTTTATCAATATTGTTGAAATCAAAAATCCAGATGTTGTTGCACAACTTGTTGCAAACAGAATTGCTGAGCAATTAGAAAACCGTGCTTCATTTAGAACAGTTCAAAAAAGAGCAATCCAAAGTGCTATGAGAGCTGGAGCTAAAGGAATTAAAACTTGTGTATCAGGTCGTTTAGGTGGTGCTGATATGGCAAGAACAGAAGGTTATTCTGAAGGAAATGTACCTCTTCATACATTAAGAGCTGACATTGATTATGCGACTGCAGAAGCTGACACAACTTATGGAAAATTAGGAGTAAAAGTTTGGATTTGTAAGGGAGAAATTCTTCCTGCAAAGAAGAAAGGGGATAAATAATCATGTTGATGCCTAAGAGAACTAAATATAGAAGACCTCATAGAATTAAATATGAAGGTAAAGCTAAAGGTGGAACTGAAGTTTCTTTTGGTGAATATGGATTACAGGCTCAAGAAGGTGCTTGGATTACTTCAAGACAAATCGAAGCAGCTCGTATCGCTATGAACCGTTATATGAAACGTGGTGGTCAAGTTTGGATTAGAATTTTCCCTCATTTAGCTAAAACAAAGAAACCTCTTGAAGTCCGTATGGGTTCAGGTAAAGGTGCTCCAGAAGAATGGGTAGCAGTAGTAAAAACAGGACGCGTAATGTTCGAAGTCGCTGGTGTAGAAGAAGAAGTTGCAAGAGAAGCTTTAAGACTTGCATCTCATAAACTACCAATCAAATGTAAGATTATTGGAAGAGGTGAGTAATTGTGACAGTTCAAGATATTAGAAATACAGAAACTCAAGAATTACTTAACAAAGTAGAAGAGTACAAGAAAGAGTTATTTGGATTAAGATTCCAAGCAGCAACTGGTCAATTGGAAAATACTGCTCGTATTAGAACAGTGAGAAAAAATATTGCAAAGATTAAAACAATTATTAGAGAAAGAGAATTAAACAAATAATTAGAAGGAGAAGAATATGGAAAGAAACAATCGTAAAGTTTATACTGGAACAGTTATTTCTGCAAAGATGGATAAAACAATTACTGTTTTAGTAGAAACTCATGTTAAACACAAATTATACGGAAAACGTGTTAAATCTTCTAAAAAGTTTAAGGCTCATGATGAAGAAAATATTGCAAGAGATGGTGACATTGTCAAAATCATGGCAACTCGTCCATTATCTGCAACTAAACGTTTCCGTTTAGTAGAAGTTGTTAAGAAAGCAGAAATTATTTAAGAAAAGAATCTGAAAGGAGGTCACTCAAATGATCCAAAATGAAAGCAGATTAAAAGTTGCTGACAATACAGGAGCAAAAGAAGTACTAGTAATAAGAAACCTTGGTGGTTCAAATAGAAAATTTAGTAACATCGGTGATATCGTCGTAGCTACAGTGAAACAAGCGACTCCAGGTGGTACAGTTAAAAAAGGTGAAGTAGTTAAAGCTGTTATCGTAAGAAGTAAATATGGTGTTAACCGTGACAACGGTTCATTAATTAAGTTCGATGATAATGCATGTGTAATCATTAAAGATGATAATTCACCTAAAGGAACTCGTATCTTTGGACCGGTTGCAAGAGAGTTAAGAGATGCAGATTTCATGAAAATCGTATCATTAGCTCCTGAGGTATTATAGGAGGAGAACGAGAAGATGAAATTACGTGTAGGTGATACAGTTCAAGTTATCGCTGGTAGCGATAAAGGAAAAACTGGAGAAGTTATTCAAATTCTTAGAAAAGAAAATAAAGTTATTGTTGAAGGTGTTAACATGGTTACTAAACACATTAAACCTTCACAGGCTGATCCAGAAGGTGGAATTGTAACAAGAGAAGCTCCTATTCATGCTTCAAATGTTGCATACTATGATTCAAAAGCAAAAGAAACTGTTAAAATTGGATACGGAATTGAAAATGAACAAAAAGTTCGTATCAATAAAAAAACAGGTAAAGCATTAGACAAAACTACAAAGAAGAAAAAGTAATCGGAAGGAGGTTAAATAATGAACCGACTAAAGGAACGTTATGAAAATGAAATTAGTAAGTCATTAATGACTAAATTTAATTATAATTCAGTAATGCAAGTTCCAGCTATGGAAAAAATCGTTATCAATATTGGTGTTGGTGATGCAGTAAGTAACTCTAAATTATTAGATGAAGCTGTTGAAGAATTAACAATTATTACAGGACAAAAACCTGTTGTAACTACAGCTAAAAAATCAATCGCTGGATTCAAATTACGTGAAGGTATGCCAATCGGATGTAAAGTAACATTACGTGGTGAAAGAATGTATGAATTCTTAGATAAATTGGTAAATATCTCTTTACCTCGTGTAAGAGACTTTAGAGGAGTACCTAAGAACTCATTTGATGGAAGAGGAAATTATACTTTAGGTATTAAAGAACAATTAATTTTCCCTGAAATCAATTTCGATAAAGTAAACAAATTAAGAGGAATGGATATCGTATTCGTAACTACAGCTAAGAGCGATGAAGAAGGTCGCGAGTTATTAGCTCAATTAGGAATGCCGTTCAAGAAATAAGGAGGACTCACAAAAATATGGCAAAAACATCAATGAAAGTGAAACAACAACGTCCTCAAAAATACAAAGTGCGTGAATACACACGTTGTGAACGTTGTGGAAGACCACATTCAGTAATTAGAAAATTCAAACTTTGTAGAATTTGCTTCCGCGAATTAGCTTACAAAGGTGAAATTCCAGGTGTAAAGAAAGCAAGCTGGTAATTAGATTTTATCCAGATGGAAGGAGGATTAGCAAATGGTTATGACAGATCCAATTGCAGATATGTTAACAAGAATCCGTAATGCAAATAGACAACATCACGAAACAGTAATGGTGCCTGCATCAAAATTAAAAGCTGATATTGCTGAAATTTTGAAAAACGAAGGATTCATTAAAGGATATAAAGTTGAGGGCGAAGGTCCAATCAAAAACATTAATATCACTTTAAAATATAGAGGAAATGATAGAGTAATCACTGATTTAAAAAGAATTTCTAAACCAGGATTACGTGTATATGCTAAAGTAAACGAAATTCCTAAAGTATTAAATGGTTTAGGTATCGTAATCTTATCAACTTCTCAAGGTTTGATGACAGATAAAGAAGCTCGCGCTAAACAAGTTGGTGGCGAAGTTCTTGCATATATTTGGTAATAAAAAATACAATTCAGGAGGTGCAAACTGATGTCTCGTGTCGGTAATAAAATTATTAATGTACCTGAAGGAGTTACAGTTGATATCGCTGCTGATAATACAGTAACTGTTACAGGAGCTAAAGGGACTTTAGTAAGACAATTTTCACCAGTAATTACAATTAACAAAGAAGATAATGTAATCACTGTTGCTAGAAGTAGTGAACAAAAAACTCATAAACAATTACATGGTACAACAAGAGCATTGCTTGCAAACATGATTGAAGGAGTTCATGAAGGATTCAAAAAACAATTAGAAATAGTTGGGATTGGATATCGTGGACAAATGAAAGGGAATACTTTAGTGTTAAACATTGGATATTCTCATCAAGTAGAGATTGAAGCTGAAGAAGGAGTTACAATTGAAACTCCTAACAATACAACAATCGTTGTATCTGGAATCTCAAAAGAACGTGTTGGTCAAGTTGCTGCTCAAATTAGAGAAGTAAGAAAACCAGAACCTTATAAAGGTAAAGGGATTAAATATAGTGATGAAAGAATCATCAGAAAAGAAGGAAAAACTGCTGGTAAGAAGTAGTTTCGAAAGGAGCAAAATAAGATGTCAAAATTACAATCTCGTAATGATGTTCGTTTAAAAAGACATGCTAGAGTTCGTGCTAAAATCAGTGGAACTCCTGAATGCCCACGTTTAAACGTGTTCCGTTCAAATGCTCATATTCATGCGCAAGTTATTGATGATGTTAACGGTGTTACTTTAGCAAGTGCATCTAGTGTTGATATGAAATTAGAAAACGGTTCTAACATCGCTGCTGCAACTGCAGTAGGTAAAGCTGTTGGAGAAGCGGCAATCGCAAAGAATATCAAAAAAGTAGTATTTGATCGTGGTGGATACGTTTATCATGGTCGTGTAAAAGCCCTAGCTGAAGCTGCTAGAGAAGCTGGATTAGAATTCTAGAAGGAGGTCAATATGGAACAACGTAAACCAAGAAACAATGGACCAAGAAACAACGGACCTAGAAGAGGTCAAAGAAACAATGGACCTAGAAGAGAAGAAAAAGAATTTGAAGAACGTGTTGTTACTATTAACCGTGTAACTAAAGTAGTAAAAGGTGGGCGTAAATTCCGCTTTGCTGCATTAGTTGTAATCGGAGATAGAAAAGGTAGAGTTGGTTTCGGTACTGGTAAAGCAAACGAAGTACCTGATGCAATCAGAAAAGCTTCTGAAAATGCAAAAAGAAATGTTATCAACGTTCCTTCAGTTCATGGAACTATTCCTCATGAAGTTACTGGTATTTATGGATCAGGTAGAGTATTTATTAAACCTGCTTCTCAAGGTACTGGAATCATCGCTGGGGGACCAGTTCGTGCTGTTGTAGAATTAGCTGGTTATAGTGATATTTTATCTAAATCTTTAGGTTCTAGAACACCTATTAACATGGTTAGAGCTACAATGGAAGGTTTAGCTTCATTAAAAACTGTAAACCAAGTTGCTGAATTAAGAGATAAAAAAGTAGAAGAAATTTTTGGATAGGAGGGCGTAAAAAATGGCAAAAACAGTTATGATTACGCTTAAAAAAAGTCCAATTGGTTGTTTACCAAAACAACGGGCTACTCTTAAAGCGTTAGGTTTAACAAAAGTAAATAAAACCGTAGAAAAAGAAAACAACGAATTCATTCAAGGAATGATCAAAGTTGTTGGACACCTAATTAAAGTAGAAGAAAAATAGGGAGGTGTAAACTAATGAAACTACACGAATTACAATACACTGAAGGTGCTCGTAAAACAAGAAAACGTGTTGGACGTGGTACAAGTTCTGGTACTGGTAAAACTGCTGGTAGAGGACAAAAAGGGCAAGGCGCTAGATCTGGTGGTGGAAAGAAACCTGGATTCGAAGGGGGACAAACTCCATTATTCATGCGTTTACCAAAACGTGGATTTACAAACTTTAATAAATTAGAATACGCTATTGTTAATTTAGATCAGTTAAATACTTTTGAAGCAGGGACTGTTGTATGTCCTAAAGCATTAAAAGAAGCTGGGTTAATCAAAAAAGAATTAGATGGTGTTAAAGTATTAGGTAATGGAACTTTAGAAAAAGCTATTACTGTAAAAGCTCATAAGTTTTCTAAATCTGCTCTTGCCGCAATCGAAGCTGCAGGTGGAAAAACCGAGGTGATCTAAGATGTTTACATTTTTGAAAAATGTTTTCAAAAAAGGTGAACTTCGTCAAAAAGTAATTTTCACTCTGGGGATTCTATTTGTTTATCGTCTGGGAGCTGCAATTACTATTCCGAGTGTCAACACTGGAGCATTAAGTTCTAGTGATGCCACTAATGGGATTTTTGGGATTATGAACTTACTAGGTGGGGGAACATTAGAGAGATTCTCTCTATTCTCGCTAGGAGTTTCACCTTACATCACTTCTTCAATCATTATTGAATTATTGTCAATGGATGTTATTCCGGCATTGAGCCAATGGCGTAAAGAAGGTAATACCGGTAAAAAGAAAAAAGACCGGGTTACAAGATATGTAACATTATTCTTAGCAGCATTACAAGGTGGCGTATTAACTTACGCTTTCGATAATGGATACAAGATTCTTGCAGATTCTAGTATCTGGACATATATCTATGTTGTCTTAATTATGATGGCAGGTAGTATGTTAGCAGTATGGTTAGGGGATCAAATTACAAATAAAGGGATTGGTAATGGGGTATCATTATTAATCTTCACTGGGATTGTTTCAAACTTACCGAGCAGTTTTATTTCAACTTTCAACAACTTAGTTGATACTTCTGGTAAAGCTGGGGATATGTGGCTTGGAATTGCCTGGTATGCATTATTTGTGGTAGTTTATCTTTCAATCGTGATCTTTGTTGTTTTCAATGAAGGTGCCGTTAGAAAAATACCAATAATTTATGCAACAAGCTCTAATACAACAATGAGAACTAAAGATCAAACTCATATGCCTATTAAAATTAATAGTTCAGGGGTTATTCCAGTTATCTTTGCTTCATCAGTATTAGCAGCACCAAGAACAGTAGTTAGTTTTATGGAAACTAGCGATGTTACTAAATGGATCAATACAATCTTTAATTATCAAGAACCAGTTGGATTCGTCTTATATATCTTGATGATTATTGGATTTACATTCTTCTATTCTAACTTACAAATTGATGCTGAAAAAATCAGTGATGATTTAAAGAAAAACGGTGGAGCAATTCCGGGAGTTAGAACTGGAGTTGATACAATGAAACACATTAAGACAATTTTAAACAGAGTAACTGTGGTAGGATCATTATCGTTATGTATCATTGCAGCAATTCCAATTATTACACCAGTTATCTGGTCACAAACAGCAAACGCATCTTTATCACTTGGTGGTACAGGTTTAATCATCGTTACTGGGGTTGCACTAGAAACTGTAAAACAAATTAAAACTCATATTACAAGAAAAGAATATCACGGTTATATTCGTCGATAGTATAAGAAAGAAGGGGCAATTATATGAACATTATTCTAATGGGGCCACCTGGAGCGGGAAAAGGTACTCAAGCAGCTAATTTAGTGAAAGAGTATGGACTTACTCACATTTCAACAGGAGACATTTTTAGAAAAGCACTTAAGGAGCAAACTAAATATGGAGTTATTGCAAAATACTTCATGCAATTTGGTCACTTAGTTCCTGATGATTATACTATTCAAATGGTTAGAGAATATCTTCAAGAAAATGAATTTCCAAATGGATTTATTCTTGATGGTTTCCCTCGTACTATTATTCAAGCTCGTGAGTTAGAAAGTATTGCTAAAGAATTTGGATTTGAAATTGATGCCGTAATCAATTTAGATATCGAATTAGATCGTTTAGTACCAAGACTTTCTGGAAGAAGAACTTGTAAAGAATGTGGTGCAAGTTACCACATCGAATATAATCCACCTAAAGTTGAAGGGGTATGTGATGTTTGTGGTGGTGAGTTGTATCAACGGCCTGATGAAAGCGAAGATGCTGTAAAAGTCAGACTGGATACTTATGAAAAACAAACAAGTCCTTTAATTGATTATTATACAATGAAAGGACAAATCACTAATATAAATGGTGATCAATCTATGGAAGACGTCTTTAAGGATATCAAAGCTAGCCTGGAGGTTAAATAATGATTGTTACTAAAGACCGTAGAGAAATTGAATTGATGGCTGAAGCTGGAAGAATTGTTGCATTAGTGCATGAAAAGCTTAAAGAAGTTATTGTCCCAGGAATTACGACAAAACAAATTGATGAGATTTGCGAAAAAGTGATTCGTGATAATAATGCAACTCCTTCATTTCTTCACTTATATGGATTTCCAAACAGTGTTTGTACTTCAATTAATGAAGTAGTCGTACATGGAATTCCTAGTGATCGAAAATTAGAAGAAGGTGACATCATTTCAGTTGATGTTGGGGCTTGTTATAAAGGATATCACGGAGATAGCGCGTGGACTTATGCAGTCGGTAAAATCAGCGATGAAGCTAAACGGCTGATGGAAGTTTGTGAAGCTTCATTATACGCTGGATTAGAACAGGTTAAACCTGGTAATCGCTTATCAGATATTTCTCACGCTGTGCAAGTATACCTTGAAGATCATGGATGTACTACACCGTTAGATTATACAGGGCATGGGATTGGTACTGAGGTACATGAAGATCCTGCTGTTCCTAATTATGGTCAAGCTGGTCGTGGTCCAAGACTTAAAGCAGGTATGACACTTGCAATCGAACCGATGGCACATCTAGGTGGATGTGAAACGGAAGTATTACAAGATGATTGGACAGTTGTAACAAAAGACCGCTCTTTAGCGGCTCATTATGAACATACGATCGTCATTACTGATGACGGGTATGAAATCTTAACAAAACTTTAATTTAAGGGAGTTGAAAACCTATGGCAAAGAAAGATGACGTTCTTGAAGTAGAAGCAACGGTACTTGAAACATTACCAAATGCAATGTTTAAAGTAGCGTTAGAAAATGGAGTAGAAATCCTTGCTCACGTTTCTGGTAAAATCCGTATGCATTACATTCGCATTTTACCGGGGGACAGGGTTACGGTAGAAATTTCTCCATACGATTTAACACGTGGGCGAATTACATTTAGACATAAATAAAACTTAAATCTTCCAAAAGGAGGTAGACAAGATGAAAGTAAGACCATCTGTAAAACCAATGTGTGATAAATGCAGAGTAATTAAAAGAAAAGGGCGCGTAATGGTTATTTGCGAAAACCCTAAACATAAACAAAGACAAGGTTAATTAGTAGTTAATTAGGAGGAAATAAAATGGCTCGTATTGCTGGAGTTGATATCCCACGTGACAAACGTGTGGTTATCTCATTAACTTATATCTATGGTATCGGTAAACCAACAGCTCAAGAAATTTTGAAAAAAGTTGGAATTAACGAGAACACTAGAGTTAAAGATTTAACTGAAGATGAAATCGGTACAATTAGAAAAGAAATAGAATCAATTAAAGTTGAAGGTGACCTTCGTCGAGAAGTAGCTTTAAACATTAAACGCTTAATGGAAATTGGAAGCTACAGAGGAATCCGTCATCGTAAAGGACTTCCTGTTCGTGGTCAAAAGACTAAAACAAATGCTCGTACTCGTAAGGGTAAGGCAAAACCAATCGCAGGAAAGAAAAAATAGATAGGAGGTTGAACTAGAAATGGCAAAAGTTAAACAAGTACGTGGTAAAAAACGTGCAAAAAAGAATATCGCAAAAGGTGTAGCACATGTTCATTCAACTTTCAATAATACTATTGTAACAATTACTGATGAACATGGTAATGTATTAACATGGTCTAGTGCTGGTGCATTAGGATTTAAAGGTTCAAGAAAATCTACTCCATTCGCTGCGCAAATGGCTTCTGAAGCTGCTGCAAAAGCATCAATGGATCACGGAGTAAAATCTGTAGAAGTATGTGTTAAAGGTCCTGGACCAGGACGTGAAGCAGCTGTTAGAGCTTTACAAGCTGCTGGATTAGAAGTAACTGCAATCAATGATGTTACTCCAATTCCACATAACGGGTGCCGTCCACCAAAACGTCCTCGTGGATAATTATTGTATGATCAAAAAAAATAATAATTCCTAGTGAGGAGGGAAATAGATGCAAAAGTTTGAAAAAGCAAATTTTAATATAGCTAATTATGATGAAACAGATAATTATGGTAAATTTGTTATTGAACCTTTAGAAAGAGGTTTCGGTACAACTTTGGGGAATTCACTTCGTCGAGTTCTTCTATCTTCTTTACCTGGATCTGCTGTATATGCAATTAAAGTTCAAGGTGCTATCCATGAATTTTCTGCAGTAGATGGTGTTGTCGAAGATGTTACATCAATTATCTTAAATCTTAAGAAATTAGTCTTTGATGTGGATAGTGATGAATCGGCTACAATGATTATTGATGTTGAAGGACCTGCTACTGTAACAGGTGCTGACATTCAATGCCCTTCAGAAGTAACAATGATTTCTAATGATATGGAAATTGCTCATGTTGCTCAAGGTGCTCACTTATACATGGAATTATATGCTAAAAAAGATCGTGGTTATGTAAGTGCTGATCAAAATAAGAAGGAAATTAATACTATTGGTATTATTCCTACTGATTCAATTTATTCACCAGTTGAAAAAGTATCTTATGCAGTTGAACCAACTCGTGTTGGGGAAAGTGCCAAATATGATCAATTAACTTTAGAAATCGAAACAAATGGAGCTTTAAAACCTTATGAAGCTATTTCATTAGCTGCTAAGATTTTAGTAGAACATTTAAATATGTTTGTAGAGTTAACTGATATGGCTGTGAATATGGAAGTTATGTCTGAAGCTCAAAGTGATACAACTAATAAAGTATTAGATATGACGATTGAAGAATTAGATTTATCAGTACGTTCATACAACTGTTTAAAAAGAGCAGGTATCCAAACTGTTCAAGATCTTGCCGCTAAATCTGAAGATGATATGATCAAAGTAAGAAACTTAGGTAAGAAATCGTTAAAAGAAGTAAAAGAAAAATTAGTTGAATTAGGGTTAGGGTTTAAACCTATCGATTAATTCGCGAGTACGAAGGAAGGAGCGCTAATCTCATGGCTAAAAATAGAAAATTAGGACGTACTTCTGATATTAGAAAATCAATGTTACGTTCTCTTGCAACAGAAGTAATTATGTACGGTAAATTAGAAACTACAGAAACTAGAGCTAAAGAAGTTCGTTCTGTTGTTGAAGAATTAATTACTTTAGGTAAACGCGGTGACTTACACGCTAGACGTCAAGCTGCTGCTGTATTACACAATGTAGTTGATGCTGAAACTGGAAAAACTGCAGTACAAAAATTATTTGATGATGTTGCACCTAAATATAGTGATGTAAATGGTGGATACACTCGTATCTTAAAGACTTACAACCGTAAAGGTGACAATGCCCCAATGGCAATCATCGCTTTAGTTTAATTGTTAAAGACCCTCGGGTCTTTTTTCTTTTACTTTGCTTGACTAAGTCAAGTAATAATAATAGAATGTTTAGGAGTAGTTAAACGGGTGGTGAAAAAGATGGATAAAATCATTGAAATAAAAGATTTATCATTTGAATATGAAGCTGGTCTAAAGACGATCAATCATATTTCTTTTGATATAAATAAAGGAGATTATGTTGCTATTTTAGGACATAATGGTAGCGGAAAAAGTACGATTGCAAAGTTACTAATTGGACTACTAGAAAAAAAGAGCGGTTCAATTATTATTAATGGATACGAACTTAATTTGGAAAATTTATATAAAGTCAGAGATAATATAGGAATTGTTTTTCAAAATCCTGATAATCAGTTCATTGGGGCAACAGTTCGTGATGATATAGCCTTTGGTTTAGAGAACACATGTGTACCACAAAGTGATATGGATAAAATCATTAATACTTATGCAGCTAAAGTAGGTATGAGTGATTTTCTTGATCATGAGCCAACTAAATTGTCTGGGGGGCAAAAGCAGCGAGTGGCAATTGCTGGTATTTTAGCAATGGCTCCAACAATCATTATTTTGGATGAAGCAACAAGCATGTTAGATCCAATGGGACGGCGTGAAATTAATAGTCTAGTTAAGGAATTAAATAAAGAAAAAGATATTACGATTATTTCTATAACTCACGATATTGAAGAAGCTAAAAATGCTGATCAGGTAATTATGTTGAGTGCTGGTGAAGTTGTTGCAAGTGGTAATCCTAAGGATATCCTAAGTGATGAAGCCAATTTGGTCAAATATGAATTAGATATCCCATTTGCTTTAAAAGTAGCTAAGGGTTTAGAAAAATTAAACATTAGGACTAGCATGTCTTTACAAGAGGAGGTATTAATTACAGAATTATGTCAATTACATTTAAAGAAGTAGAACATATTTATAGTGAAAATACCCCTTTTGCTTACCATGCTTTAAAAGGAGTAAATTTAAAAATTACTGATCAAAGCTTTACAGCGATTATTGGACAGACCGGTAGCGGAAAGAGTACTTTGATTCAACATATCAATGCTTTGTTACTACCTACAAGCGGGAGTATCAATATTGATGAATATCTAATTACAGCAACCGACAAACCAAGTAAATTAAAACCACTTCGTAAAAAAGCAGGGCTAGTTTTTCAGTTTCCTGAATATCAATTATTTGAAGAAACAATCGAAAAGGATATTATTTTTGGACCTATGAATTTTGGAGTCAGTGAAGAAGAGGCTAAAAAAATTGCTCATAACGTTCTCAAAACGGTAGGATTAGACGAAAGCTATTTAAATAAATCGCCTTTTGATTTGTCAGGTGGTCAAAAACGCCGAGTAGCAATTGCGGGGATATTGGCAATGAATCCGGATATTTTAATTTTGGATGAACCAACTGCTGGATTAGATCCGCAAGGGACTAATGAAATGATGAGTTTATTTAAACGAATAAATGAAAGTGGTAAAACTATTATTTTAGTAACTCATGATATGAATCATGTTTTACAATATTGTGATGAAGTAGTAGTAATGAATCACGGGAAAGTTGAAAAACATGATACAGTCACTAATGTTTTTAAGGATAGTGAGTATTTAAATAGCTTGGGGATAGATTTACCAATCATTACTAATTTTATCATAAAACTAAATAATCAAGGATTTAATCTTGATTCTTCAATTAATAATATTGAACAGCTCATTGCAGCGATTGGCGGTGAATTAAATGGATAATATGACATTTGGTAAATATATTCCTGTTAATTCTTTAATCCATCAATTAGATCCCCGATTAAAAATAGGAGCTCTACTAATCTTTTTAATTGCTATTTTCTTTGATGCAGGGTTTATTGGATATGGTATCATGGGAGTATTTGTTTTGTTAGTTGCAGGATTATCAAATATTTCTATTAAACATATTTTAAAAGCAATTAAACCGATGGTTTTTATGATGCTCTTCTTAATGATTTTTAATATTTTTTTAATCAATACAGGAAGTGTATTATTCACAATTGGATCACTTAAGATTTATTCGGGGGCATTGATTCAATCAGCGTATATTTTTATTCGCTTAATTTTAATTATTACTTTGACAACTATCTTAACATCTTCAACTAAACCGCTCGATTTAACACTAGCAATTGAAAATCTATTGAATCCGTTTAAGCGTTTTGGTTTTCCTGCTCATGAATTGGCGATGATGATATCAATTGCTTTACGTTTTATTCCAGATTTATTAGATGAAGCTAAGCGTATCATGAAAGCTCAAGCAAGCCGCGGTGTTGACTTTAATGAAGGTAGTATTTCGGAAAAAATTAAAGCGATTGTTTCTCTAATTATTCCCTTATTTATCTCTGCTTTTCAACGAGCTGAGGATCTTGCCAATGCAATGGAAAGTCGTAATTATAATCCTGAAGCATCGCGTACTCGTTATAAATCATTAAACTGGCAGACCAGTGATACAATGGCCTTTGCACTTACAATAGTTGTTTCCGGTACTGTGATTATAATGAGCTTTGTTTTGTAATGGTTAGGGTTAAATGTAGTGTAAGCTATGACGGAAGTAAATTTCATGGCTTTCAAGTGCAAAATAAATTACGAACAGTACAGGGCGAGATCCAAAAGGCATTAAAAAATATATGCAAAGAAGAGATTATTATTCATGGTTCAGGAAGAACCGATGCAAAGGTTCATGGAACTAAACAAGTTTTTCATTTTGATACTACAAGAGAAATGCCTGAAGCGCAGTGGAAACGGGCAATTAATCATTTTTTACCAAATGATATATATATCTTAGATTCATACTTTGTTGATGAGAATTTTCATAGTCGTTATAGTGCAATAAAAAAAGAATATCATTATTTATTAAGTACAAATGAATATAGTCCATTTGAAACGAATTATATTTTTCAATATGGACGACCATTAGATTTAGAATTGATGAGAGAAGCAGCTAAAATATTTATTGGTGAGCATGATTTTGCATCATTTTGTAGCTATGATCAGTATGGTAATACAATTAGAGAACTATATGAGTTGTCGATTACTAATGAAAAGGGGATTATTAAATTTATTTTAGTTGGAAATGGATTTAGACGTTATATGGTTCGGCATATCGTTGGTGGACTAATTCAAGTTGGGGCAAAACGGGTTACTAAAGAACGATTACAAGAGTTATTAGATAGCAAAGGTGAACAGAAGTGTTTGTTTAAGGCTAAGCCCCAGGGACTATACTTACATGAGGTGTTTTATGATGAAAACTAATTTTCATACACATACATTCCGCTGCGGTCATGCGGTTGGCAATGAAGAAGCAATGGTTAAATCAGCAATTGAAGAAGGTATTGAAGTTTTAGGCTTTAGTGAGCATGTTCCTTTACCACGTTATCGTAAACATATCTTTAAAGGAATGCGTTATACTCTTAATCATTTTCGTTCGTTTGCGGTTGCTTGTAAAGCAATCATTACTAATGGTCCTGCAATGCGAATGCCATATAAAGATAAGCAGTTACATCTTGAAGAAGTAAAGCGGCTAAAGGAAAAATATTGTGATCAAATTACAATATATCAAGGTTTTGAAGCTGAGTATTTTGAAGAATATTTAGATTATTATCAAGGATTATTAAATTCAGGAGAAGCAGATTATTTGATTTTAGGAAATCACTTTAATAAGTACACTGTTCATACTCGTTATTATGGTAAGATGGATATTAGTGATGAAGAAATAATTAGTTATAAAAACGATTTGTTGAAAGCATTAGATACTAATTTATTTTCTTATGTAGCTCATCCTGACTTATTTATGGTTGGAAAAGTATATTTCGACGAGTTATGTGAAAATATTACCCGGGAAATATGTCAAAAAGCATTAGAAAAAGACGTTCCTTTAGAAGTTAATGCTGGTGGGATTCGCCGTGGCTATCGTAAAGTCGGGGACGAAATCCAATATCCATATCCCAATAGTCACTTTTTTGATATTGTTGGAGAGGTAGGGTGTAAAGTGATTCTTGGAATTGATGCGCATAGCCCTGATGATTTCAATCAGGATGATTTTGAAGCTTTGGAGAAGTTTGCATGGCGTCACAAATTAAATGTAATTAATATACCTGAATTTAAAAAAGGTAAATAAGGATGGAATCTAAGAGCGTTAGGTTCCATCTTTTATCACGAATAATTAATAAAGGAGCGACAATATTTTAGGGTATTATAGCTAATGATTTACAAGCATAAATAAGATATTATATGCTGTTGTTTAAGTATATAATGGTAGTATTGAAATTTTTTGTAAGATCAAAAGAAGATCAAGAAGTTTCAATCTGGATAAAGATTATTGAAGTGAATCATACTTTTTTATGGTTAATCAACTGATGGAGTGGGAGAACTAGTTACTGCAGTTAAGACAGGTGAGGATATTGATTATCAAAATTATCTTTTATTAACAATACTTGGTTTACAAGATGTATCGGTTATTATGAAAAAACATAGCTAATATTTAATAAGTACTTAATTGTAATAATTGGGTACTTATTTTTTCGTATTGGTTTAATTATTGGTACATAAGTGGTAAAATGTTACATAGGAACTAGGAGGTGAAGTCATGGCACGTGAGTGTATACACAAATATTTAGAAGAGCATAAGAGTAATTATCAAGGTAAGTACCGCTGTCATAGTTGTGTTCAAACAAAAAAATTTGAACATAAGTTCCATTATTATATTCGTGATACGCAATTTAGAGAAATCAATGTCTTTGTAACTTTAGATTATGCGGGACCAGAAGTGAAGACAGTATTTTCAGTTGATCTTCATGAACAGGAAGAGGAATATATTACTAAGGATGCTTTAAAGCAAATAATTTATTTCAATAAATATCGAACAATTTTACATTGTCATGTTTTTCAACATTATATAAATAGTAAAAATACAGAGAATATGTTAGAACCATTAGATTATCGTAATATTTTAGATTATTTAGAATATCATCGTGGAACTAATCAAGAGACAATTGATGAGTTTTATGATTTCTTTATGCCTTATTTAAAAAGGTTGATACGAAATGGTAATTATAAACGATTTATGGATTCATTGAATCTTTTATTAGATAAAATTATTTATGAGTATGAATGGGATGGTACGACGGCTAAATATTTAGATACCCAATATCAATATCATTTATATTATTTTAGAATCATTATTAGGATGGTTTTTGATGACTTGGATATTTTCTATGATCAAGTTAAGGAACCATTATTAGAAGCAATTTGGCGTTTATGTAATTCACAGCGTTTTGCTTTTGCAATCATGACAGATTTTGGTAATTTGGTTTTATCCCATTATCGGGTTACTAAAGCAATCTTTAATTATGTTGATGCTCGTTTTCAAAAAGAGGGTGACAGTAACATCGTCATTCCATATTTAAAAGCAATTTTTGAAAGTGATGCTGATGGTTATCGTAATGCTGCTATGGATGTTATTCGTTTTGTGATGAATGATATGCTGACTTTTGCAAATCATGATTTACAATTAGCTATCGGAAATTCAATCGTACAAAACGAAGGATATGATTTATTGATTAATTTATTTTCAAAAGATTATAATACATTTGTTTTTGTTTGCTTCCCGATTTCTACTTTCCCACCAGAGTATCGTGAACCAATTCGTGAAGAGTTAGAAAAAGCCATTCGTTTCTATGCAGGAAGAATGGAACATGACGAGTACCGTCTAAGCTCTTTTGAACAAGTTAGTAACATCAATCGATTATTAATGGAAAATTATAAGGAGTATGGTAAAAATGGATAAAAAAGGAAAAAAAGTAGTTACCTCATTAGCAGTTTTAGCTGGGTTAGCATCCGGGGCTGGAGCTTTAAATGCCTTTGCTAATAAAACCGTTAAAGCAATGTTATACCGCCATCATAAAGAAGATGATAAACCAAGTATTTTAGAAACAAAATATGATGCGCAAAGCATTTATATAAAAAATCACCAAGGTATTAGATTAAGAGGTGTCCTTATTGAAGCAGTTGATGCGAAAAAAACTTTAGTAATCTTGCATCCATTTGCTCTGGAGGCTAAAGATATGACTTTATATGTACCGTTTTTTAAAGAACGATACCCTGATTGGAATATCTTATTAGTTGATGCTTGTGCCCATGGTCAAAGTGATGGATATATCCGTGGACTAGGTATTAAAGATGTAAAAGATCTTGTTTGCTGGAACGAATATTTGTTAAAAACATACGGAAAAGAGCATGAAATAATTTTATATGGTAAAGAAGCTGGTGCTAATACTATTTTAAAAGCAGCTAGTAAACATTTATTAAAAAATGTTAAAGCTATTATTAGTGATGGAGCCTATACAAGTGTGTATGATATTTTAGGCTATCGAATGATTAAGGATTATAAAGTACCAAAATTTCCAACAATGCGTTTAATTAAGCGTAAGATTAAACAGGAAATTAAAGTTAATATTAAAGAAGATTATGCTGAAATGGTCAAACATAATGATATTCCAACATTATATATCCACATGAAAGAAGATGATTTTGTACCATTAAGTATGGTCTATCCATTATATAATGCGAACCGTGGTAGCAAAGTATTATTTGTTTTAAAAGATGAACGTTATTTATATGAATTAGAAGAAACCGATGAATTTAGAAAGACATTAGCGAATTTCATTACTAAGTATGTAAATTAGGCTGGTGGTATTTGTGGACAATAAATTAAAAATTGGCTTGCTGGTAGATGATAGCGATAATATCTTTACTACTGAAATTTGGCGGGGAGCGAGTTATGCAGCCGGAAAATTGGATGTTAATTTAGTTGTATTTTTTGGTGGATTTGTAGGAAGCTCAAACATCTACGGGAATTCAAGGTATGAGTTTCAAAAAAATACAACTTATAAATTTTCCAAGACAAAAGATTTAGATTTATTAATTATAAGTGTCTCAAGTATCGTTCATGGGAATAATCGTTTAAAAGAATTATTCGTAAAAGAATTTGAAGGTGTGCCAATTGTTACTTTAAACCATAAATTTGGAAATAATTCACTAGTAACATTTGATAATGCTAAAGGGATAGAGGATGCAGTAACTAGTTTAATTCAAGAACAGCAATGTCGTAAAATTGGGATGATTGCTGGTCCTTATGAAAATAAAGGGTCGGATGAGCGATTAGCTGCATATAAAAAAACATTAAAAAGTCACGGAATCGTCATTGACGAAAAAAGAATTATTCATACAGCAACATTTGAACGTGGTTATCCTGAATATGCCAAGAAATTATTGGATTTGAATCCTGATTTGGATGCTATTGTTTGTGCAAGTGATAATCTTGCCTTTGATGCGTATCAAGTTTTAAAAGAACGAGGGATTCGAATTGGTGAAGATGTTCAAGTAGTTGGTTTTGATGATGTTCAAGAAGCATCAAAAGTAAACCCGCCTCTAGCAACTATCCGTGCCGAAGCAGCACAGTTAGGATTTTATGCTGTCATGGATGGGGTTTTATCATTGCGAGGAGAAATTCCAGCTGAATTCACAACACTTGTCGATGTAGATTTTATTAAACGAGATTCGGCTGCTAAAGTGGGTTATTTAGAAGAACGATTATATCGTCAAATAGTTAATTATACAAAGAGCGACAAAGATAAAATCGTTAATATTTTAATGGAGTATATTTTTAATAATAACCACAGTATTTTTATTATTGAAGCCCGCAAACGCGTAATTGATTTAGTTACTTTTCTAGTTGAACTTCATAATGATGACTTATTCGAAGAAAAAACATATACAAAATTTTCAAATTTAATTCAAGAATTAATAGATTTAGATAGTGTTGAGTTTATTGATTTAAAAAGAATTTTAAAAGTTATTGATGTGGTTAGTCAGCGTCTTAGTGATTATCGTAATAATCTATCAATTATTCATTTCAATCAAAAAATCCTACAAATTATTGGCATGCATTATAATACTATTTTAAGTGAAAGAACAAGGATTTCTTGTGAAGAGAAACGGCTGGTTAATATTTTATCAAGAGGAATGCTCAGTGTTCGAAACGAGTATGATAACTACAATACTATTTTTGAATGTTTAAAGCAGCTGAATATTGGTAATGCAAGATTATATTTGTATGAAAAACCAATTACTAGTTATATGACACAATTTACAGTTTTACCCAATGAGGTTATTTTGAAAGGAAGTATAATTAATGGTAAGATTATTATTCCTGATGATAAAATTCTGGTTAAAACCGATCGAATATTTTCAGAAAAGAGATTGTTTAGTAATTGTAATGAATATGTTGTTAACTCAGTTTATTCTGGAACAACACAGTATGGAATATTTGTTTGTGATTTGAAATATCGTGATTTTGTAGATTTAGATTTTGTTTCTAGTCAATTAGGAACAGTTGTAAATACGATCAATTTAGTTGAGAAGTTAGATAATTTATCAAAACATGATGAGCTGACGGGGCTATGGAATCGCCGAGGTTTTATTGATAAAGTACAAGGATATATGAATATTAATAAAGGTGCATTGATTTTTGTGGATCTTGATGGTTTAAAAATTATCAATGATACTTATGGTCATGAAGGTGGTGATGAAGCAATTATCACGGGAGCTAAGATTCTTAAAGATGCTTTTGATGAATTTGGTGTAATTGGGCGTATTGGCGGTGATGAATTTGCAGTATTTTTACCAAATCAAAGTGATTTTGCTCTTTCAGAAATTGATCAATTAATAAATGATAAAACAATCTATCATAACACTTTAATAAAACGTAATTTTAAAGTAGAATTATCTTATGGAATTAGTCTTTTTGATCAATATCAAGATTTAACAGTTCGTGAACTCTTAGATAAAGCAGATCGGGAGATGTATTGCCATAAGCGTAATAAAAAAGGAAATAGGAGGAAAAAAGATGTATTTTAAAGACAGTAAAGGCTTCCCAAGTGACTTTCTTTGGGGCAGTGCGTCGGCAGCCTATCAAGTAGAAGGCGCTTGGGATAGTGATGGTAAGGGAGTTTCCAACTGGGATAAATTTGTACGTATCCCTGGGAAAACTTTCAAAGGAACAACAGGTGATAAAGCTGTAGACCATTATAATCGTTATAAAGAAGATGTTGCTTTAATGGCAGAAATGGGTCTAAAAACTTATCGTTTTTCAATTGCCTGGACAAGAATTTATCCAAATGGAAACGGTGAGGTTAATGAAGCTGGTTTACAATTCTATGATAATTTAATTAATGAATGTTTAAAATATGGAATTGAGCCAATGGTTACGGTATATCACTGGGATATGCCTCAAGCTTTAGAGGAGCAATATCATGGTTGGGAAAATCGTCAAATTGTTGATGATTATGTAAACTATGCAACTACTTTATTTAAACGATATGGTGATCGTGTTAAATACTGGATCACCATGAATGAACAGAATATCTTTACTAGCTTTGGCTGGTTAGAAGGAATGCATCCCCCAGGGAAAGTAGATGATATGAAAATGTTCTATCAAGTTAATCATCATGCAAATATGGCACATGCTAAAAGTGTAATTGCATTAAAAGAATTATGGCCAGAAGCGAAAGTTGGAGCAAGTTTTGCTTATAGTCCATCTTATGCAATTGACAATAAACCAGAAAATGCAATGGCTAAAGCAGATTATGATGATTTGAAGAATTATTATTGGATGGATGTTTATGCTTATGGGCGTTATCCTCGCGCTGCTCTTGCTTATTTAGAGGCTAATGGTGTTGCCCCTGTTTTTGAAGAAGGTGACAATGCTATCATGAAAGAAGCTGCACAATTAGTTGATTTCATGGGAGTTAACTACTATCAAACAACTACAGTTGAATTTAATGACATCGATGGTGTTGGAACAAGTCATGAAATGAATACGACTGGTAAAAAAGGTACTGCTAAAGTTCAAGGTGTACCAGGACTTTATAAAAATCCTCAAAATGCTAATCTTCCAACAACTGATTGGGATTGGACAATTGATCCAATGGGAATTAGAATGTGTTGTCGTGAAATTACATCACGCTATGATTTACCAATTGTTATTAGTGAAAATGGTTTAGGAGCTTTTGATAAGTTAGAAGATGGGGAAGTACATGACCCATATCGAATTGCTTATTTAAAAGCACATATTGAGGAATTGAAGAAGGCTTGTGATGATGGATGCCGTGTTCTTGCTTATTGTACATGGTCATATACAGATTTATTAAGCTGGTTAAATGGATATCAAAAGCGTTATGGTTTTGTTTACGTTGATCGTGAAGAAGATGAAAATAGCGGTACTTTAAATCGTTATAAGAAAGATTCATACTATTGGTATAAAAAAGTAATTGAAACTAATGGTGAAGAATTATAAGGAAACAGGGTTAATCCTGTTTTTCTTTTTCAATAAATTGTGTATAATGAGTGAGAGAGAAGAGGGATGAACATGAGACGTAAAGAAAATACTGAAGTTGATATCTTGTATAATTTATTGACATATATTAATGCTTCATACAGCCAAGATATGTATTATACGATCTGTTATCAAGTATTAAATAATATTGAAAAGATTCCAGATATCTCAATCAATGAGTTAGCGGACTTATGTTATACTTCGCCTGCAACCATTTCCCGTTTTTGCAAAGCTTTAAAATGTGATAATTTTGCTGAATTTAAAAAGGAAGTACAAGTAGGATTAAAACAGGCAAGTCATGAGATTAAACTCCATCCTGATGATTTAGTAGAGATTCATCAAAATCCTGTACACTGTGTTGATATGGTCTATGATCTAACAATTAATTCATTAATTGAGAGTAAGAAACATATTAATATTCATGAGATTGATCGCCTATGTGATATTATTTATGATGCGAAAAAGTTACATTTTTTTGGTTTCCAATTTAATAAGATTTTAGCCTCAGATATTCAATTTAAATTAGTTAAGCTAGGTAAATTTTCATACGCCTTTGCTGATCGTGGTGACGATAGTCAAAGAATTGAACTTTTAGATGAGGATAGTGTGGCTATTGTACTTTCAGTTCGAGCGCGATTATCACCGGTTGGGGATTTAATCAAATCAATTAAAAATCGTGAAGCTAAAGTAATTTTAGTTACTTTAAATGCTGAAAGTGAAGTAATTGAATTAGCTGATAAAACTTTTGTTGTTCATGGTAAAGAAAGTGATTTTACAGAGTCATCAATTTCTGGAACGACAGTGATGAAAACGTTTTTTGATGTATTGTATGTAAGATATGGATTATTGTATCCAAGAAGATAAGGGGGCAGGTTATGTATAGTTTTACTAATGATTATAGTGAAGGTGCTCATCCAAAAATAATGAAAGCCTTAATTGAAACAAATGATGAGCAATGTGCTGGTTATGGATTAGATAAATATTGTCTAGAGGCTACAAGATTGTTAAAAAGACAACTTCAAAATGATAATGTTGATATACACTATTTAGTTGGTGGAACACAAACTAATGCGGTATTTATTTCATCAGTATTGCGTCCATATCAGGCAGTGATTGCAGCAGATAGCGGGCATATTAACGTTCATGAAACCGGAGCAATTGAAGCTACGGGACATAAAGTTTTAACTAGACCTCACCAAGATGGTAAATTAACAGTAGCGATGATTGAAAGTATTATCGAAGAGCATTCGGATGAACATATGGTGCAACCAAAAATGGTATATATTTCACAATCAACAGAATATGGTTCTGTTTATAGTCTTGATGAATTAAAGGATATAGCTACTTTATGTAAGAAAAAAGAATTGTATTTATTTGTTGATGGAGCTCGATTAGGTAGTGCCTTGGCGCTACCCGATACACCTACATTTAAAGATTTAGCGGATTATAGCGATGCTTTCTATATTGGAGGAACAAAAATGGGAGCATTATTCGGTGAATGTCTAGTAATTGTTAATGATAGTCTGAAAGCGGATTTTAGATATAATATGAAACAAAAGGGGGCGATGATGGCTAAAGGTCGACTTTTAGGAGTCCAATTTAAAGAACTTTTTAGTAATGATCTATATTTAGAAATTGGAAAATATGAAAATAAGATGGCTGATATTTTACGAGCTGGTCTAAAAGATTTTGAAATGATGGTACCTTCACAAACTAATCAAGTATTTCCGATAATGGATGATGAGTTGATTGCTAAATTACAACAAGATTTTAGCTTTAATATCATGGATCGCATTGATGATCACCGCCATTGTATCCGTCTTGTTACTTCTTGGGCAACCCCTAAAGAAGCTGTTAATTCGTTCGTTAGTAAATTAAGCGAACTACTACATAATAACTTGTAATAAATATTAATAAGTAATATAATATTCGTAGGATTATTCCTATACTATATAGAATGGAGAAATTAAAATGAACAAAACTGAATTAGTAGAAGCAATTGCTTCAAGTACAGAAATGACAAAAACTGATGTTGATAAAGTAGTAACTGCATTTGTAGACGTAGTTACTGAAGCTCTGGTAAAAGGAGATAAAGTATCTCTTAAAGGATTTGGTAACTTTGAAGTACGTGAAAGAGGAGAAAGAACTGGACGTAACCCAAGAACTGGTGAAACAATGACAATTGCTGCAAGCAAAGCTCCTGCATTCAAATCTAGTAGTGCATTAAAAAATGCCGTAAATAAATAATATAATATAAAAATGACCTTCGGGTCATTTTTAATTGGGTATGAACGTCAAAATCATCTTAAAGTAGCAGGGGTAAGAACTCATTTGATTGTCTGTTTAGCGGCTGCTATGATAATGATTGTTTCTAAATACGGTTTTAATGATATTTTAAGCCACGAAGGAATAGCACCTGACCCATCACGGAGTGCAGCACAAATTATTTCTGGAGTAAGTTTTTTAGGAGCTGGTATAATTTTTGTGCATAAACGAGAAATAACCGGTTTTACAGCAGCAGAAATTTGGGCAGCTGCGGCAGTAGAAATGGCAATTGTGGCGGGAATGTATGTGATTGGAATCTTAGCCACTATTTTAATTTTGTTAGTTCAAATTATTTTTCACAAACAATATCGTTGGATTCCCACAGTATGGGAGAGCTGGTTAATTTAGGGTAAAGGATAAATCTGATGTAATTTCCAAAATTCAAAAAATTATGCATGAGTATCATATTGAGATAATGAATTTTAAAGTTAGTCATAATCAAAGTACCATAATACTAGAATTATTAGTCAAGTTGCCGACCAGTTTCCCCCTAGAAGATATGTTGACTTTATTTGATAAAAATAATGATATTATTTCAATCGAGATAAAATAAAAAGCCTATTATAATTTAGGCTTTTTCTATAATGAAAATATATAATAATAAAGTTAAATATGTGATATTATTAAATGGTAATATTGGAGGAAGGTACTAATATGTATAAATATGAAAAGGTTGAACATGATAATGAGCTGCCGACTAAATTACATGATTTTTATATCGAAGATAATATTGGAGAACCAATTGAAAAGCATTGGCATCGAAGTATTGAAATTCTGATACCATTATATGGTTCATTTATTTTATGGATAAATGGTAATAAAGTTAAAATAACAGCTGGAAATATTTATATTATTAATTCTCAAGATATTCATGCAATTCAGGCTATCGAGGGTGAGCGTATATATAAGGGCTACGCCCTACAAATAAAATATGATTATTTGAGGGAATCGTATCATGATATAGATAAAATTTATTTTCAACAGCCTAATCAACAAATCAATAAATTACTTATGGCTAAAATAATTGATATTATTAATTTTTATGAAAGTGACGATCCGTATAATAACATTCGAGTTAAAAGTCATATTCAGATGCTTGTTTTCTTATTATTAGATAATCTTAGTAAAAAAAGAATCGGGTATCTAGAGGTTAAAGATAGTAAATATAAAGATCGAATTACAAAGATTATTAAGTATTTAGAGAATAATTATCAAGAAGATCTCTCAGTTAAAATGATTGCTGATGAATTCGGATTATCAGAAGGATATCTATCTAAGTTATTTAAAGAAAGCTTAGGGGCAACAGTGAAAGAATATTTGAGTCGTGTTCGATTATGGCATGCGGAAGAACAATTAGTGGAAACAGACTATCCGGTTATTGATATTGCTATTGGCAATGGCTTTCCTAACGTGAAATCATTCAATCAAGCTTTTAAAAGAAAAAATGTGATAACTCCCGCAAAGTATCGTGAAAAGATGAGAAAATGACCTCTTTTAGATAACAAATTGGCATTCATGTAAGCGCTTAATGTTATATAATATTTTTATCTAATCAAAGGAGGAGAAAGGATGTTAAAATTCAAGAAATTTTTTAGTTGCTTGTTATGTGCAATGATGGTTTTTGGTTTATCTAAAGTGCCAACATTTGCGTTGGAGGGGACAGCAACAGGAACACAAAAAGCTTATATTGTAGGAGATGATTGGGGGCCAGCAGTTACTAAAACTGTCATCAATCTAAATAAGACAATTGCAAGTGAGTCAGTGACTAAAGATAAATTTATCGTTTCAGAAGAAAAGAATACAACAGTTAACTGGGGTACTGGTGAAATTGGGATTGTTACTAATCCTCGTACCGTAACAGCAGCTTATACATCAGATGCTAATGGTAACAAAACTACTAGTGCATCTAATTATGTAACTGTAGAAATGTATGTTTCACCTAGTGAAGGATCACCTTTTATTTATAGTTTATTAACAGGATTTAATTCATGGTGTAATCCATATAAATTACATGTAAGTTTAGCGAGTGGAGAAACATTAGTAGCTGGTAGTGAAACAATTGCTACATTAGATGTAACACCAGAAATTGATGTAGCTGGAGATGGTAAAATTTGCCCACAAGGTGAAGTTTTTACAATGAAATCTTATACAGCTAAAGATGGAACAACATACTCTTATGCTGATTATGCACCAGCTAAAGATGATAAGAAAAATGCTCTTGTTATCTGGTTACATGGTGCTGGTGAGGGTGGAAGTGATCCTTATATTGATATTTTAGGAAATGAAGTTACTTCATTAGTATCTAAAGAATTCCAAAGTTTATTTGAAGGGGCATATGTTATTACACCACAAAGTCCAACTATGTGGATGGATGATGGAACGGGTGCTTATCAAAATGGTGATAAAGGTTCAATGTATGCTGAGAGTTTATTTGAAATGATTGATGCGTATGTAAAAGCTAATGACGATATTGATCCAAATCGTGTTATTATTGGAGGATGTTCTAATGGTGGGTATATGACTATGGAAATGGTTTTAAAACATCCAACATATTTTGCAGCGGCTTTCCCAATCTGCGAAGCATTCCAAGATCAATATATTACAGATGATCAAATTAATGCAATTAAGGATATGCCAATTTGGTTCACATATGCTAAAAATGATGGTACAGTTGATCCGACTTTATGTGTAGAACCAACAGTAGCAAGATTATTAGCTGCTGGAGCTAATAATATTCATGTATCAGTATTTGATGATGTGCATGATACAACTGGAAGATTCTTTAATGAAGATGGTACACCATATCAATATAATGGTCACTGGTCATGGATCTATTTTGATAATAATGAATGTTATGATGAAAATGGTGTAAATGCGTGGCAATGGTTAGCTAAACAAATTAAAACTGCTGCTCCAGTAGAAACCCCAGATCAACCAACAACTCCAGATCAACCAGCGAATTCAGTGAAAACTGGTGATGATGTTAATTTTGCAGGATTAGGAGCTATTATGATGCTAACTCTTGCAGGAATTTATGTATCTCGACGTAAATATAATTAAATTAAAAGAGCTAGATTTGAATTTCTAGCTCTCTTTTTTTGTTTCTAAAAATTTAACTTTGATCTCATAGTTGCCATCAATTCCCGGAATTGCATTTAAATATTTTTTAATTGTACTTTGTGTTTTAGTTGCTGCTTCGCTTAATAAACCATTTTCGATTGCTTCTTCAGCTACTGCTTCTTTTTGTTTTTTAGCAAAGGTAGTATAATCATTGACAGAAATTGGGTTGAATACATTTTTTGTTTCATCATATACTTCAATACTACTCTCGTCAATTTCATTACTTAAAATTTCAATTTCTGGTATTGAAACGGTAATTATATTATTATTAATAGCTACTTCAATTTTATCCATTTTGACACCAGCTTTAAGTTTACCGTCATATGTAATTAAAAAACTTTTTTGAGTTAAAGGAATATCCCAGCCATTAAATGTTAAATTATTAGAAAATTTACCAACTTTAGTATAATTATAGGACATTGTTGCCAATTCTTCGATTTCTTGGAGCTGTTGACTCAGACCAGTTGACGATATCTTTGGTTCACTGCTGCTTGCAAATCGAGTTCCCGCGTAAAAAATCAGTAATGCAACTAGTAGGATTGCAATGATTCCACCAATAGCTTTTTTTGTTTTTCCTAATGTGTCTAATATTTTCATTTTTATCACCTAGGGATATTATAACATAATTCGACAATTATTGAGAAAATAAAAAAGCCCAAAGGCTTTATTATTTAATGATTGTTCCGTATACTTCACGACCACATCCAGCCGCATTTGATTCATCTGTGTCAATATGCATAGCTGTAGCATAATTTTCACTAACACGACAAACAACATCACCGAAAATTAATGAACGTCCTTCAGTTTCGATTTCAACTTTAACGATTTGTTTATCAGTAACTCCAAATTCAACCGCATCAGCAGGAGTCATATGGATATGTCTTTTAGCAGCGATAACGCCACAAGAAATTTCAACTTCACCAGCTGGTCCTACTAGTTTACATCCTGCAGTTCCTTCGATATCTCCAGATTCTCTGATAGCAGCCTGTAATCCCAAAGCACGAGCATCAGTTAATGATAACTCAACTTGAGTAGCTTTACGAGTTGGTCCTAAAACAGACATTTTTTGTTCACCCTTAGCTCCAACTACAGTAACTTTTTCTTCACATGCAAATTGTCCAGGTTGAGAAAGATTTTTCTTATTAGTTAATTGATACCCTTTTCCAAATAATGTTTCTAAGTCAGCGTCAGATAAATGAATGTGTCTTGCTGAAGTTTCAACGATAATTTTTTTAGTCATAGTCATTCTCCTTTTTCCTTATTCTATATTACTCCTTTTATCGCTATTTTCAAGGAAATAGCGATAAAATAGAAAAAATTTTAAATTTTTTTAAAAAGATTTTAGATAGAAATTTATTAAAATAGTAAAAATAAATTATTATAAATGCTAAAAAATAATCATTTTAGTACTAAAATGGCTGTTTTACGGGGTTAAACTAGGAATTATTTTTGTTTTTTTAGGATTTTTCTAAAAAATTCACATATCTTTACACATTTATCGAAATAGTGTATTATGGGGCTACATAAAAAGGGGGAACCTATATGAACGAGAAAAAAAATCTAGGATTATACGATAAATCATTTGAACATGACAACTGTGGGATTGGTGCAGTTGTAAACATTAAGGGAGTTAAAACGCATATTACGGTAAGTAATGCATTAAAAATTGTTGAACAATTAGAGCATCGTGCTGGTAAGGATGCTGCAGGTGAGACGGGTGATGGTGTCGGAATTTTAACGCAAGTACCATATAGTTATTTTAAAAAGACAATTAAAGAATTTCCATTACCGTTAGAAGGTAAATTTGGTGTTGGAATGTTATTTATGCCAAGAGATGAACATTTACGTAATCGAGTTAAAAAAATGCTTGAAACAATCGTAATTAAGGAAGGAATGGAATTTTTAGGATGGCGTGAAGTACCTACTGTTCCTAAAGTATTAGGGCAAAAAGCACTTGATGCGATGCCTTCAATTTGGCAATGTTTCATAAAAAAACCTCATGGAATCAATAAAGGGATCGAGTTTGATCGAATCCTTTATCAAACTCGTAGAATTTTTGAACAAAGCAATTTTGACGATACCTATGTATGTTCTTTTTCATCACGAACAATTGTTTATAAAGGAATGTTCTTGGTTGGACAATTGCGCTCATTTTTTAAAGATCTTCAAGATGATGAATATAAGAGTGCGATTGCGTTAGTCCATTCACGTTTTTCAACTAATACAATGCCTTCTTGGCAACGGGCTCATCCTAATCGTTTTATTGTTCATAATGGGGAAATTAACACAATTAAAGGCAATGCTAATAATATGTTATGTCGCGAAGAAATCATGACAACTAATTTGCTGGATACTAATAAAGTGTACCCAGTCGTTGATATTAACGGTTCAGATTCAGCAATGCTGGACAATACATTAGAATTTCTAGTTATGTCTGGAATGGAATTACCAAGAGCAGTAATGATGTGTATTCCAGAACCTTATGATAATGATAAAAGTATGTCACAGTCAAAGAAAGATTTTTATGAATACAATTCAACTCTAATGGAACCTTGGGATGGTCCAGCTTCAATTTTATTCAGTGATGGAGAAGTTATGGGAGCGGTACTTGATCGAAATGGACTTCGCCCATCTCGTTATTATATTACTCGTGATGATTATTTGATTTTATCATCTGAAGTTGGAGCTTTAGATATTCCTGCTGAAGATATTGTTATTAAAGATCGGTTACGCCCAGGAAAAATGTTATTAGTTGATACAAAAGCTGGTAAGTTAATTGCGGATGATGATTTAAAAGAAAGTTATGCCCATAAACAGCCTTATGGTGAATGGCTTGAAAGTAATTTGATTAAATTAAAAGATATGCGCATTCCTAATGCTCGAGTTGAACGTTATCAAGGGGAACAGCTAACTAAGTTACAGAAAATTTATGGTTATAGTTATGAGGATGTAAATACGTATATAAAAAAATTAGCATTGAATGGTAGTGAAGAAGTAGTTGCAATGGGAAATGATTCACCATTAGCGGTATTATCAATGCAACATCCCCCATTATTTAATTATTTTAAACAATTATTTGCTCAAGTGACTAACCCTCCAATCGATGCTATTAGGGAAGAAATTATTACTTCAACAGCTTTATGTATTGGAACAGAAGGAAATATTTTAGCTGATAATGAGAAGAACTGTCGCTTGTTGAAAATCGATCATCCAATTTTAAGTAATACTGATTTATTGAAAATCAAGAATATTAAGAAAGATGGTTTTAAAGTAGCAGTATTATCAATGCTTTATTATAAAAATACTTCACTTGAAAAAGCCTTAGATAAATTATTTGTAGAAGCAGATAAGGCTTATCACGAAGGAGCTAATATTTTAATTTTATCGGATCGAGGAGTTGATGAAAATCATGTTCCAATCCCTTCTTTATTAGCAGTTGCAGCAATGAATGAACACTTAGTAAATACTAAAAAAAGAATGTCTGTAGCCTTGATTTTAGAATCTGGAGAGCCACGTGAAGTGCATCATTATGCGACTTTGATTGGATACGGGGCTAGTGCTGTTAATGGATATTTAGCACAAGATACAATTTTTGAACTTGTTGATGAAGGCTTACTAGATAAAGATTACTATGCTGCAATCGAAGATTATAATGACGGTATTTTGCATGGAATTGTTAAAATTGCATCAAAAATGGGAATTTCAACAATTCAATCATATCGGGGTTCACAGAACTTCGAAGCAATCGGTTTAGCTAAAGACTTTGTTGCTAAGTATTTCCCTAAAACAGTAACCAGAATAGAAGGGAAGACAATCAAGGATATTGAAAATGATGTTGATTATCGTCATAGTAAAGTTTATGATCCATTAGGATTAGACGTCGATATTACACTTGATAGTCGTGGTGATCATAAAGAACGTAGTGGAAAAGAAGAACATCTATACAATCCTGCAACAATTCACAAATTACAACTAGCGACACGCAATGGCGATTATAAATTATTTAAAGAATATTCAGCAATGATTGATGAAGAGGGTAAAAATCTAAATCTTCGAGGATTATTACAATTCAAAAAGGGAAAATCAATTCCGCTTGATGAAGTTGAAAGTGTTGATAAAATTGTACAAAGATTTAAAACAGGAGCAATGTCATATGGCTCAATTTCAAAAGAAGCTCATGAAACGATGGCAATTGCTATGAATCGTTTGAAAGGAAAATCTAATAGCGGTGAAGGTGGTGAGGATCCAGAGCGTTTTATTCTTGATGAAAATGGTGATAGTAGATGCTCAGCAATCAAGCAGGTTGCTTCAGGAAGATTTGGAGTGACTTCTCAGTATTTATGTTCAGCAAAAGAAATTCAAATTAAGATGGCTCAAGGAGCTAAACCTGGTGAAGGTGGTCAGTTACCAGCTGGAAAAGTCTATCCATGGGTAGCTAAAACAAGACATAGTACGCCGGGAGTAGGATTGATTTCTCCACCTCCACATCATGATATATATTCAATTGAGGATTTGGCACAATTAATTTATGATTTAAAAAACGCTAATAAGGATGCTAGAATCTCAGTTAAATTAGTCTCAGAAGCTGGTGTCGGTACTGTCGCAGCTGGAGTTGCTAAAGCTGGGGCTGGAGTAATCTTAATTTCTGGATATGATGGTGGAACTGGAGCAGCACCTAGAAACTCTGTATATAATGCAGGATTACCATGGGAATTAGGGTTAGCAGAAGCTCATCAAACACTTATCATGAATGATCTGCGTGGCCGTGTTGTATTGGAGACTGATGGTAAATTAATGACAGGTCGTGATTTAGCAATCGCAACTTTATTAGGGGCTGAGGAATACGGCTTTGCAACTGCACCGCTTGTAACAATGGGATGTGTAATGATGCGAGTATGTAATCTAGATACTTGTCCAGTTGGAGTAGCAACACAAAATCCAATCTTGCGGAAAAGATTTACAGGTAAGCCAGAATATGTTGAAAACTTTATGCGATTTGTAGCTCAAGAATTCCGCGAATATATGGCGGAACTAGGGTTTAAAACAATCGACGAAATGGTTGGGCGCAGTGATTTATTAGAAGTTCGTCCAGGTGTTGAAAATGTAGATTTATCTAGAGTGATTAATAATCCATATATTAAAGCTAAAGAAATACGTCATAATCCTAAAAATAATTATGATTTTAAATTAGAAGAAGTAAAAGATACAACAATTTTGTTAAAAGAGTTTAAAAATGCTTTAGAAAACCACCAATCACATGAAATCAATGTTGATATAACGAATATCGATCGAACATTAGGAACATTATTTGGATCAGAAATTACTAAACGCTATCAAGATACATTAGATGATGATACATTCAAAGTAAATTGTTATGGTTCTGGTGGCCAAAGTTTTGGTGCTTTTATTCCTAATGGTTTAACATTGACATTGCATGGTGATAGTAATGATTATTTTGGAAAAGGATTATCAGGAGGAAAATTAGTAGTTGTTCCACCTGAAAATTCAAACTTTAAAGCAGCTGAAAATATTATTATTGGAAATGTTGCTTTGTATGGAGCTACTTCAGGTGAGGCATATATTAATGGGATTGCTGGTGAACGTTTTGCAGTTAGAAATTCAGGAGCTAAAGCTGTTGTAGAAGGTGTCGGAGACCATGGATTAGAATATATGACAGGTGGTTTAGTTGTTGTTCTTGGAGAAACTGGAAGAAATTTTGCAGCCGGTATGTCTGGTGGAATCGCATATGTATACGATCCTAATAATCGTTTGTATTCACGAATTAATAAAGAATTAGTCTCTTATTCATCTGTGACAAGTAAATATGATGAAGAAGAATTAAGGGCCGTTATTCAAAAGCATTATGATCACACTAATTCAGAAGTAGCTAAAGATATTTTAGATAATTTTGGTGAACAAGTATCAATGTTTAAGAAGGTTGTTCCTCACGATTATAAGCATATGATTGAATTAATAAAGTATTATGAAAAGCAAGGTCTAACAAATGAACAAGCTAAAGTTGAAGCATTCAATGAAGCTAGGAAGGGGGTATAACCATGGGTAAACCAACAGGATTTTTAGAAATTGAGCGTCAAGTTAGTAAGGCTGTTGAGCCGAAAAAGAGAATTCAAAATTTTAATGAATTTCATAAGCATTTGAGTAAAGATGATCAAGCCTGCCAAGGAGCCCGCTGTATGGATTGTGGTGTACCGTTTTGTCAATCTGGTCGGGAATTAGAAGGCGCTGTATCTGGCTGTCCATTAAATAATCTGATCCCAGAATGGAACGATCTTATTTATCATAATAACTATAAGCAGGCATTGGCAAGATTATTAAAAACTAATAATTTTCCTGAGTTTACTGCTCGGGTATGTCCTGCCTTGTGTGAAGCAGCATGTACTTGTGGTTTAAATGGCGAACCTGTAACCGTTAAGGAAAATGAATATGGGATTATTGAAGATGCTTATGCAAAAGGTTTGATTAAACCATGTCCACCAACTCATCGTATTGATAAGAAAATTGCAATCGTGGGTTCTGGACCAGCTGGGTTAACTGCAGCCGATCAATTAAATAAACGTGGATACCAAGTTACTGTCTATGAACGGGACGACCGTATAGGTGGATTATTAATGTATGGAATTCCTAATATGAAATTAGAAAAAGAAGTTATTGATTGTCGTGTTGGAATTATGAAGGCTGAAGGTGTTGTTTTTAAAACTAATTGTGGAATTGAAGATGAAAAGCAAGCTAAAGAATTATTAGATAACTATGATCGAGTAATCCTAGCTTGTGGTTCACGGAAGCCCCGTGATATTGATGTACCGGGACGTCAAGGCAGGGGAATTTTAATGGCAGTTGATTACTTGACAGCAATAACAAAATCTTTACTTAATAGTAATTTAAAAGATAAAAATTTTGCTCCAACTAAAGATAAACATGTACTAGTTATTGGTGGTGGTGATACCGGTAATGATTGTGTTGGTAGTGCAATTCGTTTGGGGTGTAAAAGTGTAACGCAGTTAGAAATGATGCCGGAACTTCCTGCTATTAGAAGTGACAATAATCCATGGCCAGAATGGCCGAGAATCAAAAAAACAGATTATGGTCAAGAAGAAAGTATTGCTGTTTTCAATCAAGATCCTCGTATTTATCAAACAACGGTAAAAGAATTTATTCTAGATAAAAATGGTCAGGTAAAAGAAGCAGTAATTGTTTCATTAGAGCCAAAAGAAAATAAAGAAACTAAGCGAGTAGAGATGGTACCTGTTGCTGGCAGTGAACAAACTATTCCTGCAGATTTAGTTTTAATATCTGCTGGATTTATTGGAACTGAAGATCATGTAGCTAGAGCATTTAATGTTACATTGAATCCTCGCGGAAATGTAAAAAGCAATCAGGATTATCAAACAAATATAAAAAAGTTATTTGTTGCAGGTGATATGCGTCGAGGACAATCTTTAGTGGTTTGGGCAATTAAAGAAGGTCGCGAAGTTGCTCGAGCAGTTGATTTTGATTTGATGGGTTATAGTAATTTATAAAAAAGATCATAGCGAATAAGCAGTTGTTTATCCGTTATGACCTTTTTATTTTTTGTTATAAAACTAATGATGGAGCATTGTAAACACGGGCAGCTAGTTCACTATCAAGTAAGTATAATGAACGAGAATCAGAACCAAATAGATTAAATTTAGTAATTAAATCATTAGCATTAGTTTCTTCTTCACCTTGTTCTTTGACAAACCAATCTAAGAATTGCATTGTACGAAAATCTTTAAGAGAATAGGCAGCATCATAGAGATTATGAATTAAACTAGTAACATACTCTTCATGTTCTAAGCCATAAATTAGAGGATCATTTAATTTAGTATACTCTTTATCAGGTTTATCGATTGCTTCAAGGGTTACTTTAGCATTGTTATTTTGAAGATATTGAACAAATAATATTGCATGGTCTCTTTCTTCTTGTGCTTGGATATTATACCAGTTGGCAAACCCATCTAATCCGTTATCTTTATAGTAATTAGCAAAGTCTAAATAAAGATATGCGGAATAAAATTCTTTGTTAACTTGATCATTTAATAATTCTACAACTTTTTTATCTAACATTTTAATTACCTCCTGTATATAGTATAGACCTATTTTATTTAATTGTTAATAGATTTAACAATTATGTAACATTAGACAATATCATTGTTATTGCTTTGTTCACTACTATTGGGAATACTAGTAGGATTATTAGTTTTACTGTCTAAATTTTTGGTAGCATTTATACAGATAAAGGAGATCAAGATTGTAAGTAAGCAGCTACTTAAGCCGTAGATCCATTTCTTATCATTGTTAATAAAAACCTGATGTTGAGATAGTTTAGACATAATTAAATAAATGATAGCTAGACTAGCAATTAATGCACAAATAATAATACTACAAGTTGCTAAAATTGAAATTCGGTATTTACTGTTTTGATTATTGGCTGTTGTTGGAAAGATACTGCTATCACTGTTTCCAAAAGGATTTGTACTATTATTAGTTGATGAATCATTGTTTCCAAAAGGATTATCACCATCGAGATTATTACTGTTCGTAGATAGTGATGTAATCGCTGAACTATTTGAATTAAGGTTATAATCCAAGATAACTGTACTAATACCGCTAATCAAAGCAGTAATGATCATTATCATGCAAATTAGATTATTTTTCTTTTTTAACATAACTTTCACCTCACAGTAATAGTGTAAGAAAAGATAGTATAGTTAAAATGTTTACAATATGTGAATATATGGCAGGTTTGTAAATCTTTATGTCATTATTTTGTCGGATTAAAGAATCTTAATTATTTGACAAAGGGTTTTTAATTTAAAATGGATAATGGTATAATAGTTCATGAAAGTGGGTGATTTGATGCCGTTAATTTCTGCATTTACATTTAATATAAGTTCAATCCTTAATGTAGGTAGAACTATTATAGATTTAATTCTTGTGTGGTATGTAATTTATTTATTGATTTCTATGATGAAGCAAAATATGCGTACAATGCAATTATTTAAGGGAGTTTTATTGATCCTAATTTTAAAAATGTTTACAAGTTTATTAAGACTAAGTGCAATGGATTATTTAGTTGATACAATTCTTACTTGGGGTGTGGTTGCAATTATTATTGTATTTCAGCCAGAGATTCGAGGTTTGTTGGAAAAAATCGGACGAACTAAATTAGAATTAAAGCATGATAATCTTAGCGATGATGAAAAAGAACGATTAATGGATGAGCTGGTTGGAGCAATTACTAAATTATCTGAGGATCAAACTGGGGCATTAATAACCTTTGAACGAAGACAGTCGTTAATAGATTATATTAATACCGGAACAAAGATTAATGCTGATATTAAAGCAGAGTTATTTACGACGATTTTTTGGGAAGGAACTCCTCTTCATGATGGAGCAACGATCATTAAAGGGGATCGGGTTGTCTGTGCGGCCGCCTTTTATCCACCCACCAATCAGGAATTAAGTCCACTATATGGAGCTAGACATCGTGCAGCCTTAGGTATTAGCGAGATAACTGATTCGCTTACAGTTGTAGTATCTGAAGAAACAGGAACGATTTCTTTTGCCACAGATGGTAAACTTCGAAAAATTCCTCGAAAAGAGTTGCGAGCAAGTTTGGTTAATGAACTAGATTGGTTCAATACTCAAGAAAAGGATGGTGAGTAAGATGTCAAAAAAAGAAAATCCTAAAAATCCAATAAAAAAAGATTCAACTACTGATTTCTTTTTAAACTTCATTACTCGTCAGAAATCAGAACAGAAAGATGAAGAAAAAACAACTACTTCTAAAGTAGTTGATGATACTGTAAAAGTGAGAGATAAAGCATTTGAATTATTCTATCACATGATCAATTCTTTAAATATATTTTTAGATCGTATGTTGCAATCAAATCTTTCAATGAAAGTTTTATCGTTTGTTATGGCTGTCGTTTTACTCTTTACAATTACCGGTGGAATTGATAATATCTTTTCAACCCCTAATGGCGGGGATTATCTGTATGATGTGAAAATTGATACTGAAGGGTTACAAAGTGACTACGATGTAGTAGGATTACCGGAAACAGTAAATGTTGCTTTAGTCGGACCTTCTTTAGATATTTACTCAACAAAGATATCTAAGAAATATAAAGTAGTTGCTGATTTCTCTACTCTTGGGGAAGGTGAACATACAATTGAATTGCAGGGAAAAGATTTTCCTAGTGATTTGCAGGTAATGATCGTACCACAGACTGTTACTGTTAAAATCACACAAAAGGTTACAAAGACTTTTGAGCTGGGATACAAATTTAGTAATGAAGATAGCATGGATTCTAAATATTCAGTATCAGTTGAATCAATGGAACACCATGAAGTTGAAGTTCGAGGTTCACAAGACAATATTGATAAAATTAATTCTGTTAAAGCAGTGATTGATTTAAAAGGAAAAAATAATGATTTTGAACAAAATGCTAAGATATACGCATATGATCGTAGTGGTAAAAAGGTTGATGTGGAAATTATTCCAAATACGGTCAAGGTAGATTGTATGGTTTCTTCTTATAGTAAAGAAGTTTCCATTGTCCCTCAATATACAGGGCAATTAGCTAGTGGATATGGTTTTGAGAGTATTAAACTTAAACAGGAAAAAGTAACTATATATGGTAAAGAAGAATTGTTGAATAGTATTAATAGTGTTGGGGTTGTAATTGATTTATCGGGATTAAGTGGCGATAAAAGTTATTCTAAATTGCCGCTTACTGGTATAGAGAATATTAATAAGTTAGATTTTAATACTGTTGATGCATCTGTGCGAGTATCACCATCAACAAAACGAATAATAACTGATATTCCAATCAACATTGTTAATAATAATGGTGGATATCAAGTTAATTTTGCTGAAGGACAGGACAAAGCTTCAGTCGAAGTAGATGGTGTGGCAGCAATCTTAGATGCACTGACGATCAATGATTTCAATATTTCAATTGATTTGGCAAACTTGAAGGCGGGGACGAATACTGTTAAAGTAGATTTAAAAATAGATAAAGGATATTTAACGGGGAAATTAGTTTCTCCAGAAAGAATTACGATTACCTTAAGAAAATAGGAGGAAAAATTAACGATGGGTAAGTATTTTGGAACAGATGGATTTAGAGGGGAAGCAAATGTTGACTTAACAGTTGAACATGCTTATAAAGTAGGGCGCTATCTTGGATGGTACTACTCTCAAAATGGTAAAGCAAAAGTTGTGATTGGGAAAGACACAAGAAGAAGTTCATATATGTTTGAATATGCACTAGTTTCAGGGTTAACAGCTAGTGGTGCTGATGTTTATTTATTACACGTAACAACAACACCTTCAGTATCATATGTTGTAACAAGTGAAGAGTTTGATTGTGGAATCATGATTTCTGCTTCTCATAATCCTTATTATGATAACGGAATCAAAATCTTAGATGGTAATGGTCATAAAATGGATGCTGGAGTAGAAAATTTAATCGAGCAGTACATTGATGGTTTAATTGATGAATTACCATATGCAACCAAAGATGAAATTGGGTGTGCTTTAGATTATTCAATCGGTCGTAATCGTTATATTGGATATCTGATGTCGATTCCCACTAGGGCATTTAGAAATTATCGTGTAGGTTTAGACTGTGCCAACGGTGCTAGTAGTGCGATTGCTAAAAGTGTTTTTGATGCTCTAGGAGCTAAGACTTATGTAATTAACAGTGATCCTGATGGGTTAAATATCAATACTAATTGTGGTTCAACCCATATTGAAGTCTTACAACAGTACGTAAAGGAAAACGCACTAGATATTGGTTTTGCTTATGATGGAGATGCTGATCGCTGTATTTGCGTTGATGAATTTGGACGAGTTGTAGATGGGGATCTAATTTTATACGTTTGTGGTAAATATTTAAAAGATCACGGAGAACTTGCTAATGATACTGTTGTTACAACAATCATGTCAAATCTTGGTTTATATAAAGCATTTGATAAAGAAGGTATTAAATATGAAAAAACCGCTGTTGGCGATAAGTATGTAAATGAAAATATGGTTAAAAATGGTCATGTTTTAGGTGGTGAACAATCTGGACATATTATTTTCTCTAAACATGCCACTACAGGTGATGGGATTTTAACATCTTTAAAAGTAATGGAAGCTGTTATTGAAAGTAAACGAACTATCGCGCAATTAATTGAACCTGTTACTATTTATCCTCAATTAATGAAAAACGTTCCTGTAAGAGATAAAAAAGAAGCACAGGAAGATCCTGATGTAAGAGCGGTTATTGCTGAAGTTGAAACTGATTTAGGTGAGAATGGTCGTGTTTTAGTTCGTGAAAGTGGAACTGAACCGGTTGTTAGAGTAATGGTTGAAGCAGATACTGATGAAAAATGTCTTATTAATGTAAATAAAATTGTTGATAAGATGAAGGAAAAAGGATTTGTAATCAAAAGATAAAATAACATAATGTCACACAATATTGCCATATAATATGGCAATATTTCATATATATTAAAAGTGAGGTGAAATACATGCAATTTAGAATAAATATTATTGATGATGAAAAAAATTTAAATGATTTAGTAAGAACCTATTTAGAAAAAGAAGGATATATTGTTTATTCTTTCTATACATATGATGAAGCTTTAATGCATAAGGATGATGATGTTCATTTATGGTTGATTGATATTATGTTGGATCGTGCTAGTGGATTTGAATTATTTAATGAGATTAAGGCTAGTCGCCCTAAAATGCCAATTATTTTTATGTCTGCACGAGATCAGGAATTTGATCGGATTATTGGATTAGAAAAAGGTTCTGATGATTATATAACCAAACCTTTTAATATTAAAGAAGTGATTTTAAGAATTAATAATTTAATTAAACGTTCATATGATGATCCATCAAAAATTAAGATGGATGGATATGATATTGATTTAGAAAAACGGCGCGTATTTAATGGTGGAGAAGAAGTAATTCTAACAACGAAAGAATATGATTTATTAGTTTATTTTATTACTAATAAAGGCTTAGCTATCTCTCGGGAACAGGTTTTGAATAAAGTATGGGACGAAAACTATTATGGTAGCGACCGGGTAGTTGATGATACTTTAAGACGTTTAAGAAAAAAAATGCCAGAGATTAATGTACGCACGATCTATGGTTTTGGCTATCGTTTAGACTAATGTTAAATAAGTTTTCTTTGCAGCGACAGTTAAGCAGATTTTCTTTACAAAAGCAGTTAATTATTATCTTTTCATTATTAGCGATGCTTGTTATATTGATTTTAGTACCGTTGATCAATAAAAATCTTAATGCTCTAATAGATGAAGAGATGTTTAAAACGCTAGATACTTCACAGAGCGCATATATTGATTTTGATTATTCACCAATCGCTAAATCAAGTGATAAACAAATTTATCATATGACTTATGATAAAAATACTAACTATTTATTTCCACCATCTAATCTAACTCGTGATAAAGTTTTAGCGTTATATCCAGTATTTGCTGATAAACTTAATGAGATGCTAAAAGGAAATAAAGATAAGATCCAGGCTAAAGGGACACTTGATGGCGATACTCTTTATTTTCAAATAACTAAAAAAGATAGTGATTCTTATATCATTTCATTAGTATACAGTGATTACTCTGCTAGTTTGATTTCATCAATTAGGCAACAAATAATAAATATTTTATATGTATCATTTGCTGTTATTGGCGCAATTATTTTTATTTGGGTTAGTGGCTTAATTAAACCATTAAAATTAATTAGAAATTATATAGAAGACATACGTAAAGATAAACAAAGTGAATTAAAGATTGATCGTGGCGATGAAATTGGTTTTGTTTCAGATGAACTTGTTGCGATGAAAGAAGAAATAGATAAACAAAGCAAGATCAAAGAAGAAATGATTCATAATATTTCCCATGATTTAAAGACACCGATTGCTTTAATTAAATCATATTCACAAAGCGTTAAAGACGATATTTATCCATATGGTGATAAAAATTCATCAATGGATATAATTATTGAAAATGCAGAACGTTTAGACGGTAAAGTTAAAAGTTTATTATATTTGAATAGATTAGATTTTATTAGTGGTGAAAATTCTGATAGTGAAGTTGATATGCATGAATTAATTGAACATATTGTTATCCAATTACAAGGAATGCATCCTGAAATTGAAATTGAAACAGATTTAGCTTTCGTTTCATTTAAAGGTGATGAAGAATGTTGGCGTATTTGTGTGGAAAATATAGTTGATAATGCTTACCGATATGTCGATAAAAAAATAAAAATTATTTTAAAAAATGATTATTTAGAAATATATAATGATGGTGAGCCAATCGATAATGATAACATTGAGGCTCTATTCCAACCGTATGAAAAAGGAACAAAAGGTCAATTTGGGTTAGGTCTATCAATCGTACATAAGACATGTACTATGTATGGGTATAATGTAACGGCGGTTAATCAGGAAACTGGAGTAAGCTTTATTATTGAAAAGAAATATAATTAACAATCCAAGGCTATGCCTTGGATTTTATTTACGTTATAATAAGTGATAATAAGTGGGTGATTAAATGTTAGACAAAAAAATTGAGTTCTTTATAGCGACTGTTGAAACAGGTTCTTTTTCTGGTGCTGCAAGAAAGTTAATGCTGTCACAATCGGCAGTTAGTCAACAAATAAATTTATTAGAAGAAGAGTTAGCTGTTAAATTATTTGATCGCTCTAATTATCGCCCTAGATTAACTAGAGCCGGTGAGTTCTATTTTAAAAAATGTCAGGAACTTGTTGCTATTTATGAAAAAATGAATCATGAGGTTAAATTGATTGATTCCTATAGTATTCGTATTGGGATAACTGGCCCATTTGAAAATCATCATATTCCTTTTTTAGTTAAATTATTTAAAGAAAAGTACCCACAGATAGAAATAACAATTATAAAAGGTAGTTTTCAAAGTTGTAAAGAATGGTTAAATAATAATCAGATTGATGTTGCTTTTGCTATTGAAAATGATTTTATTAATGAACCTAAAATTACCTATGAAGTTTTACTGCAGCATCAAATATGTGCAATTTGCAGTTATGAGCATCCATGGGCTAAGTTAACTAAGATAGCAGCGCAGAATCTTATCAATCAACCGCTAATTTGTTTATCAAGAAAGTTTGGGGAAGGCTTTTATCATGATTTTGTAGAAGCTTTTAATAAAGATAAGATTGAGCCAAATATTATAAAGGAAGTAGATACTCTTGATGAGTTGATTTTATCAGTTAAGCTTAATGAAGGAATTGGTCTAACTTCACGTGAAGTTGTTAATGAGGAAGAAGTAGCGATTTTAGATATTATTAATTCGCATCATCATGCAAACTATGTTATTGGTTATGCTAGGGATATAAATAATCAATTTATTTTTGATTTTGTTGCGCTGGCGAAAAGATATTTTAATAAAACTCTATAAGTAATTCTTATAAAGTTTATAAGATTATAGCTACTATTTTTTATAATTATCTAGCTCTATAATATTAATATATAGATGGAGGAAGATAAGATGTCAAAAGTAATAGTAACAGGTGTAGATGGTAATTTTGGAGGCTATGTAGCGAGAAATATTACTCAGTTAAAAGAAAAAGAAGATTTGATTTTTACTTGTCCATTTGAAGAAGGACTAAAGGAATTTAAAGATACTGGCATTGATTGTCGAGTAGCAAATTTTAATCATCCAGATGAACAGTTAGTTGAAGCCTTCAAAGGTGGCGATACAATTTTAATAATTTCAGCACCATTTGTTGGAGCAAAGCGTCAAGCAGCACATAAAAATGCAATTGATGCGGCAATTAAAGCAGGGGTAAAAAAAGTTGTTTATACATCATTAGTAAATGCTCGTGATGTAGAAAATCCTAGTATTGAAAAAATCGATCATGCATGGACTGAAGAATATATCGAAAGTACTGAATTAGATTATATTTTCCTTAGAAATTCACAATATGCTGAAGCAATGATAACTAGTTATTTAACATCTAATGGTAACTTATTGAGTTGTCAAGGAGATGGAAAGATGGCATATATCTCACGTTTGGATTGTGCGATGGCAGCGATGTATGCACTAACAAAAGATGATATGCATAAGCAAGTTTTAAATATTAATGGTCCTGAATTATTGACTTTACATGAATTTGCGGCAATTGGAAATAGAGAAACAGGAATGGATGTAAAAGTTGTCGATGTTAGTGAAGAGGAGGTATATGCTGGATTTGATGCTATTGGGGTACCACGTACTACTGATGGAGCATTTAAAGATGGCTCACCAGCTCCTTATTCAAGTGATGGAATGGTAACTTTTGCAAGAGCAATCCGAATTGGTAAAATGGATAATTTTACTGATGATTTTGAAAAATTAACTGGTGTAAAACCACGTACAGTGGCTTATATGTTTGCCAATAACAGTGAATATGGTGTTGGAGCAAGAAATTCTACAGATGACTAATTATTAGCTTATTAATTGGTAGTGATATTATTGAGAAATCAATAATATTACTATCAATTTTTATTTTACCTGTTCAAATTGAAAATTTGAACATATAGACTTAAGTCAGTTG
>ERZ857801.573-NODE-573-length-48795-cov-3.699220_pt1 | contig 48795 bp, 53 predicted proteins | sample MGYA00519762_ERZ857801 | MGnify/ENA primary metagenome ERZ857801 (study PRJEB31778, sample SAMEA3449368) | human gut metagenome | biome: human gut; feature: human-associated habitat; material: faeces | place: United Kingdom | collected 2010/2012 ...
ATAACATTCACTATTGCTTTTATGTATTAATTCTGATATTATTTGTAAGGATTATATAAGTTCATAATACGGATGAACGTTTCTACTAACTGCCGCAAATAGTTATCTATAACCGCTTTTATAGATATACTTTATTTAGCGGTATTTTTTTGCGTTTTTGGCAATTTCACACCGACTAAATAAGTTGGCATTACATATTAAATTAGGAGGATTTTTATGAAGCATTACGACGTTATTATTATTGGAGCCGGTCCTGGAGGTATTTTTGCAGCTTACGAGCTAACCAGAAAAAAGCCTGAACTTTCAATTGCCGTTTTTGAGGAGGGTCACAAGCTTTCCATGAGAAAATGTCCTATTGACGGCAATAAAGTTCCTAATTGCATCAACTGTAAAAGCTGTTCTATTATGAGTGGCTTTGGTGGCGCCGGAGCTTTTTCTGATGGAAAATACAATATTACAAATGATTTTGGTGGAACATTATACGAACACATTGGAAAAACAAAGGCTCTTGATTTAATGAAATATGTGGACGATATTAATATGTCCCACGGTGGAGAAGGGACCCATTTGTACTCTACCGCCGGAACTAAATTTAAGAAAATATGTATGCAAAACAAGTTAAAACTTTTAGATGCATCGGTTCGACATTTAGGAACGGATATTAACTACGTTGTTTTGGAAAATTTATATAATGAATTAAAAGAAACTATTGATTTTTACTTTGATACACCTGTGGTTTCAATCGAGAAAACAGACGACGGCTATGTTATTCATACGGCTGATGACTCCTTTGAAAGCCCTAAATGTATTGTTTCTGTTGGTCGAAGCGGAAGCAAATGGATGGAAAAAGTTTGTCACGAAATGGATATCCCAACCAAATCAAATCGTGTGGATATTGGTGTCCGTGTGGAACTTCCTGCTGTTATTTTTTCCCATCTTACAGACGAACTCTATGAAAGCAAAATTGTTTACCGTACACAACAATTCGAGGATAACGTCCGTACTTTCTGTATGAATCCTCACGGTATTGTGGTAAACGAAAATACAAACGGCATTGTAACGGTCAATGGACACAGTTACGAAAGCGAAGAAATGCAGACTGAAAATACTAACTTTGCCCTTCTTGTGGCTAAGCATTTTTCAGAACCTTTCAAAGATAGTAACGGCTACGGCGAAAGCATTGCCAGACTTTCAAATATGTTAGGGGGTGGCGTTATTGTTCAGCGTTTTGGAGATTTGGTAAGAGGACGTCGCAGCACTGAGAACCGTATCGAGGAAGGACTTGTTACTCCTACTCTCTCAGCAACTCCGGGAGATTTAAGTCTTGTGCTTCCTAAACGTATTTTAGACGGCATTATTGAAATGATTTATGCCTTAGATAAAATCGCTCCGGGAACAGCTAATGACGATACTTTGCTCTACGGAGTGGAGGTTAAATTCTACAATATGGAAGTGGAACTTAATGACAATCTTGAATGTAAATACAATGGATTATATATTATCGGGGACGGCAGCGGCGTAACCCACTCACTGTCTCATGCATCCGCAAGCGGTGTATATGTTGCAAGGGATATCTGTGAGAAGATGTAGCGATGTGTGGGGAGTAAAAGTTGAAATCTTTGGAGGTTGTCTTGCAGGTTCAGATTGATGATTAGCTGAGAAATTGTTATGATAGTTGGAAACGGCAAAATTACATTAATAAATTTGTTTTAATATAATTTTGCCGTATTTTTCCTTATTGAAACTAATGTAGAGTATAAAAAGTACATTTTTTCATGATTTTTTCAATATTTACTGTAAATAATTGAATTTAATGGCTGGTATGACTAATTTTTTCATGATATTTACATTAAATAAAGTATTAAATAAGAATATTATTGTACCGGACTTAAATTGACTAATTTTCACTTTCTAAAAATACAATAATATTCTTGTATTTTTAGCTTTTTCCTGTAATTAACGTTTGTAGCAAATGATATGAGAGCTATCTGTCTGTAAATAAGTACGTTATATACTGGAATTCATTTTTCAATACAAAACTACTTAGCGTAAGTTGTAAGCTAGCAGAAATTTTTACATTATAAACTTGTTAAGACTTCTGTTGTAAATATTCCAGAAAACCTCTGCATCCCCGCACCACATCAGAATATGTGATATCAAAATTTCCTGTGTACCACGGATCTGCTATATCTGCCGAGTCGTTGGCGAAAGCCAGTAGTCTGTACACTTTGTTGTCCTTATCCCTTCCAATAATTCTCATAATATTTTTTATATTTGCCGTGTCCATTCCAATGATGTAGTCAAAATCTTCATAATCCTGTTTTGTCATCCTTCTTGCACGATGATTTCCGCAGTAAATTCCTTCAAGATTTAGCTTGTTTCTAGTTCCTGGATGGACGGGATTTCCAATTTCTTCGTAGCTTGTAGCTGCTGAGTCGATGTAAAACTGCCAGGCTATGTCTTCCTGTTCAACCATATGTTGAAGGACGTATTGTGCCATGGTGGAACGGCAGATATTGCCGTGGCAGATGAAGAGTATTTTTATCATAGTTTTGTTTCTCCTTGTTTTGCCCCGAAATGCCCTGTTTTGCAAGGGTTTCTGGGATTCATGTAGTTTGCTCTGAAATTACAGATTGTGGCAAATCAGAGCAAGAATGAGCAAGTTATTACTACCTGTTAGTGGTAAAATTGGTAGTAAAAGGGGAATTCTTACTACTAAGTTTTTTTCTGTTCATTCTGCATCAGTTCAAATACTTCATCCCATTCTTTCTCATCACGCCACTCATCATTTTCTAATATTACTGCTTTTCCGGCAGCATTATACTTGGTATTATCTGACGCCATTTTATAAGATTTTTCACTATATTGAGTCATTATGTGTTCCTCCTTTTTGCACTAGATTGCCTCATCTTTAGAAGACATTCAGAAACCTCGTAGTAATCATGATTTTGCTCTGAAATGTGGGAAGTTAGCAATTCAAGGCAAGATTTAGCAAGTTGTTATTATTACTTAGTAGTAATAATATTTTTCTTACTTATAGAATATTTCAAGCAATTGACGCAGATTTCTTATTATCTTTTCTACAATCTATCAAAAAAATCGATTCATCAATAGCCGATTTATACCCTGAATCTTCAATGACTTTTTCTGCAAATCTTTTTTCTTCTTCTGTAAAATAAAAGATAACAACCAAACTTCCATCCGTACAATTAGCCGCCTCATATATTTTTATTTGCGTAAATACATGTCCTAAACTACTATTACTAGCCAATTTAAACTCAATAATATTTTGATTATTCATTCCCTTTGATACAATAAAATCAGCCTGCCCTCTTCCATTATTAGGTTCTGCATCTACCTTATACGAAGTTCCATACCATACAAACCTAAATAATCTTTGAAGATCTTTTTCTTTTGCAATCTGTTTTCCATTGTAATATAAAGCTAAATATCCATCACATTCTTCTATAATGTGCTTAAAAAATTTCAATCTATTTTTTGCTTCTTCTCTTGCTTCGATATCTTCTTGAATAACATAACCTTCATCAATTACTTTTGCTATAAGTATCTTTGAGTTACTGTAGAATTTTTCCAATTCTTCTGTACATTCCTCATGTGCAAGTTTGCTTACTTGTTCTGGATTATTCTCTACATACTTTATATAATAGTCATATAATTCAGGATATTCTTTTGCTAATTCCTTAAATGCATCTTTCTCTATTTTTTTAACACTACGCTCGTTGACACTTCTCTTATTTCTTTTTTGGTTATCTTCATATTCAAGAATTGCTTTGGCAATATAATTATTAACGTATGCTCTTAATGAATCATTATCTATCATGCTTCTTACATCATCATAACTGTCAAGAAAATCTTTTCGATTAATCGCTGGTTCATCCTCTCTCAGGATATCTTTAGGAGTTAATAATACATATTCCTTCTTACCTTTTTCACTAGTTATATATGGTAGTTCGTACTCTTTACTCACAAAGCTTTCTGTTTCATAATTAAAGTATGCTTTTTCAACATGAAACTTTTTTATGTACTTTTTATCAAGATATTTTCTTGCAAATTCTTCTGTGTAACTGCATAAAAAGCCCTTTATTAAGTTTACTGTCAAATCACTAATTTTATCCTTACCACTTCCTTCATACAAGAGCATAATCTTTTCAATATGATTCGATTTAGTAATATTATTTGTATTTGTTGCAAACCTTATGTTTTTATACAAAAATCTTGCATATTGTTTTCCCAATGCAGCTCCCTTATTTCCTGACATAGAATACCCTAACCAATTATTAGGAACCTCATTGAATTCAAACCACGCTTTCAACTCTTTATTTGATAAGCCGTCACATGCTTTTTGATATAAGAAATGAAAATACTTTATTATTTCTTCATGTAGCTTTTTATATTCCTCTTTTTCGCTATTGAATATCAACATTGGATCAATGAACAATGGAATGTCACAAACAAAAGATATATCAACAGCACCATAATGCTCCACTACAGAAGAATCAATTCCATAATATTCTGAAAAAAACACTTGAATCCCTCCTTAATTATATAACCGAGCAAACCCTAATTATATTATAATCTTATATAATCGTTTTTTCCACAAAAATAACGCCCCAACCTAAGCCAGAGCGTCATCCTTCTTCCATATCAAATTACCTTAAACATCTTCTGCGACATTGGTTTCTCTTTCTTCTGATCAACCTCCGCCTGTGCTTTCCTAAACTCTTCCATTCTCTTCAATTCTTCCTCAGCGTCATCGAATCCGATATGCGTGTACACATTCATTGTGACTGATATATCCGAATGCCCCATGAGGTATTGTAATGTCTCGGAAGACACATGCTATGCTGAGTCACTGCTTCTGTCCTCCGGACAACTTCATTCTCCACCCTACGATATAGATATCATATCCGTCCTTCAGGTTCATAATTAACTCGTGAGCTCCCGCTTCCTTTGCCGCCTCCGCGACCTCTTCTCTCGTGTTTTCTTTGCATTACATAACCATTAACAGCCGACAGCCAAAAATCTGCAGGCTACTATTATTATCCATACACTCTTTTCAAAGATATCAGTGGACAGATTCATATATTACCTCTTTCTGTAAAGCATCATTGCTTCATAAGGTTTTAAGGAAATCTTTGACTCTTCTATTTTTTGTTCAGAATAGTTGCCCAGCAATGTTTCGAAGCCCTTCAGATCCATTCCACTATCCCATACAACTTCTGTTTTATAGAAGTTACAGACTACCAGCATTTTTTCCTCACCGTAAATTCTTTCATAGGCAATAATGGATGGATGTCTTACATCTAACGGCCTGATATCACCATATGCAATGATATCCAACTCTTTACGTAAAGCTACGAGCTTTTTATAGTAGTTGAAAATGGATGTTTCATCATGCAGCTGGCTCTGTGCATTAATCTTGGTATAATTTTCATTCACACCAATCCATGGCATTCCCTTGGTAAAGCCACCGTAATTTTCACCATTCCACTGCATTGGTGTTCTTCCGTTATCCCTGGAATGAATCTGGATAATACGAAATGCATCTTCTTTAGAAAGACCTTTCTGCTGCAGAATTTCATAATGGTTCAAACTTTCTACATCACGAAACTGACTGATGTCAGTGAAATCGGTATTTGTCATACCAATCTCTTCACCCTGGTAAATATATGGAGTACCGCGAAGTCCATGAATGATGGTCGCAAGCATTTTAGCTGACTTTTTCCAGTATTTTCCTTCATCACCAAATCTGGAAACCGGACGCGGCTGATCGTGATTGCACCAGAACACTGCATTCCAGGCATGATTCTTGGCCATTCCAATTTGCCAGCTAAAGAGAATATCTTTCAATTTCTGGAAATCTGTTGGTACAAGCACCCATTTTTCATTCCCCATAAAGTCAACCTTTAAATGATGGAAGCTAAATACCATGGAAAGCTCATGGCTGTCTTCACCTGCATATTCAAAACAATTTTCCATAGATGTGCTGGACATTTCACCGACAGTAATAATTTCTGCATCCTGTCCGAATGACTCCGCATTTAATTCTTTCAGGTACTGATGGACGTTTGGTCCGTCAGTGTAAAATCTACGGCCATCCCCTTCGAAATCATCTTCGAATTTATCTTTGCTGATAAGATTCACTACATCAAATCGGAAACCCTTGACACCTTTGCTCATCCAAAAACGTACAACCTTCTGAACCTCTTTACGCACCTTGGGGTTATCCCAGTTCAAATCCGGCTGCTTTACATGGAATAAATGCAGATAGTATTCATCCATTTCCGGCACATATTCCCATGCACTTCCTCCGAACTTACTTTCCCAGTTTGTGGGTGCACTGCCATCCTCTTTTCCTTTTTTGAAAATATAATAGTTCTTATATCTTTCATCTCCGGCCAATGCTTTCTGGAACCATTCATGATTGCTGGAGGTATGGTTAAATACCATATCCAGCATCAGTTTGATGCCACGCTTCTGTGCCTCTCTGGAAAGCTCTTCAAAATCTTCCATCGTACCGTAACGGGGATCAATGTTATAGTAATCCTCCACATCATAACCGTTATCATACTGGGGAGACACAAAAAACGGAGTCATCCAAATATAGTCCACGCCCAATTCTTTTATATAATCTAACTTTGCCGTCACACCCTTTAAATCCCCAAAGCCATCTCCGTTGGTATCATAAAAGGATCTGGGATAAATCTGATATACAGTGCTTTTTCTAAAATCTGTCATACAATTCCTCTTATTCTATCTTTGCTACTGTTGTCTCTTTTTCAATTGCATGAATGCCTGTCATAAATACTATATTTTCCATATTACCTGGCTCAGCAATGACGCAAATGATCGTATCAACATAACCTGCTTCACTGATTTTCTTTTTATCAAATTTGATCAGGGGTGTTCCGGCAGATACCTTCTGGCCTTCTTTTACAAGGTATTCAAAACCGTCACCTTTCATGGCTACAGTATCAATTCCGATATGTAAAAGGATCTGTGCACCGTTTGCAAGTTTTAAACCACATGCATGACGTGACTCCTGCATAAGTAAGTTGACTGTTGCATCAGCCGGAGCATAAACAGTTTCATTCTCCGGAATGATTGCACATCCTTCACCCATGGTTCCTGCGGAAAACACACCGTCATTCACTTCTTTTAATGTGATCACATCACCTGTTGCAAATGCCTTTAATTCTGTTACCTCTGCTGATTTAACTTCTTCTGCTGATTTAACTTCTTCTGCTGATTTAACTTCTTTTGGCTGAAGTTTTGTTTTACCAACCATAACTGTTAATACAAATGGAACTGCTACGGCAATTAACATACAAATAGCAAAGGTTAACATGGATTGGGGCTGCATGGAAAGGATTCCCGGAAGACCACCAACACCGATTGCATTTGCTGTACTGTTTGTAGCTACACAGACAATTGATGCACATGCAGAACCAATCATACCGCAGATGAAAGGATAACTGTGTTTCAAGTTTACACCAAACATTGCCGGTTCTGTAACCCCCAGATAACAGGAGATACATGACGGAATGTTTACTTCCTGCGCCTGGGCATCATTTTTCTGAAGATAGATCATGCCTAATACTGCGGAACCCTGTGCGATATTGGACAAAGCAATCATTGGCCATAACATTGTTCCGCCAAAGTCAGCAATCAACTGTAAGTCAATTGCATTTGACATATGATGAAGTCCTGTGATTACAAGCGGTGCATACACAAAACCGAAGATTGCACCGAATACAATTTTCAGTGGTCCTGTGATTCCTGCGTATACAACGGAGGAAATGACAGAGCCGATTTTCCATCCGATTGGTCCAAGCACAAAGTGTGCTGCCATAACAGAGAGTACTAAGCTACAGAAAGGTACCACGATCATAGAAATTACGGATGGACAGATCTTCTTGAAGAATTTTTCAAGATATGCCAGTGTAAATGCTGCCAGAATTGCAGGAATGACCTGAGCCTGATAACCAATCATATCTACCTGTACAAAACCGAAATCCCACTTTGGAATATCTGCTGCCGCTGTGCCTGCCACTGCATATGCATTTAAAAGCTGACCAGACACAAGTGTAAGTCCAAGTACGATACCAAGCATCTGTGTTGTACCCATTTTCTTGGTTACAGACCAGCAGATACCAACCGGCAACATATGGAATACCGCTTCTCCGATGAGCCACAGGAAACTGTCAATCCCTGACCAGAACTGGCTTATATCACAGAGCGTCTTTGTACCGTTTTCAAATAAATATAAGCTGTCAATGCAGTTTCTGAATCCCAAAATCAAACCACCCACAATGATTGCAGGAATGAGCGGAGCGAAAATTTCTGCTAATGCAGTCATAATTCTCTGAACTATGTTCTGATTCTGTTTTGCTGCGCTCTTTACAGCATCTTTCGATACGCCTTCAATGCCTGCAACTGCTATGAAGTCGTTGTAAAAATCTGAAACCGTGTTCCCGATGATTACCTGGAACTGTCCTGCCTGTGTGAAACTTCCCTTAACAACTTTCATTGCTTCAATTTTCTGAATATCTGCTTTCTTCGGATCATTTAATACGAATCTCATTCGTGTGATACAATGTGATACTGCAGCAATGTTTTCTCTTCCTCCCACAAGGTGCAGTAATTCTTTTGCGTCGTTTATATACTTACCCATCTTGATTCTCCTTATTAAAATAAATGTTTCGCGCTTATTCTTGTTTAAACAAGTTTTCTTGTGATTATGTTATATCATACTTGTTTAAACATGTCAATACTTGTTTAGACAAGTTGTGTCTTATTTGATTCTTGACTTTCCATATGTAAATATTATAATATCCATAAATGATGGATGTTCAAACAAGTGGAGGAACTTATGCCGAAAGCAAAATATGCAGAAATTTATAAAGACTTGAAAAGAAAAATTGAGATCGGAGAATATGAATTTCAGGAACTTCTCCCCTCTGAAAATACACTGGTGCAGGAATATGACTGCTCACGCAATACCATTCGCCGTGCCATCGGGGATCTGGTAGCCGATGGATATGTACAGACGATGCAGGGGAAAGGGGTACGAATTATCTTCCAGCCCGCATTACAGACCTCATTTACCATCGGCTCAATTGAAACGTTTACAGAATCTGCAAAGAGAAATAACCAGAAATCCAAAACCAAAGTAATTCACTTTGCAGAATTGGTAGTAGACAAAAAAATTGCTGCAAAAACCGGTTTTAATATTGGAGATGAGATTTATTATCTGCAGAGACTTCATTACTTAGATGGGAAAGCACTTATTCTAAACCATAATTATTTTTTGAAAAGCGTTGCTAAAGATTTAACTAGAGAGATTGCAGAAAAGTCGATTTACGATTATCTGGAAAATACTCTTGGAGTTTCCATTGTCACAAGTAAACGTATCATTACCGTAGAAAAGATGACTGAAATTGATGAAAAATATTTGGATCTTGGAGACTATAACTGTATGGCTGTTGTCAGCTCTCATACTTACAATAGTGATGGTGTTATGTTTGAATATACCCAGTCACGCCATCGCCCTGATTACTTTAGCTTCCAGGATAATGCAACAAGACGATCAATTTAGCAGGAGAAATATGAAACAGAAAAATATTTTATTTACAGACATGGATGGAACAATATTGTTCTCTGATAATGGAAAAACATATTTTAAGGAATCAGATTTAGATGCAATAAAGGAATTCCAGCAAAGAGGAAATCTGATTGTAATTAACTCCGGCAGAGCATTGCCATGGATAGTTGCTCCGTTGGAAGGATATCTTTTGCCTGATTACATGATTGCCAGTACAGGGAGTATTATCGCGGATAGTCATCAACAAATACTGCATGAAGAACCTGTATCATTTACAGCAATCAAAAAAATAATAAACGAATATGCATCGGATATACCATTAACAGTTCATACGAAAGACAACGTATTTTCATGCAATCAAAAAAAGCAGTACAGCCTGCCAATAACACCTATTAGCAGTATTGATTTATTAAAAACGGAAAAACTTTATGGAATGTCATTCCATTTCAAAGACAATAAATCTGCAAAAGCTTTTGCAGACCGGCTGGAAAAGTCAGATCACCAGGAGGTGAGAGCTTTTGTAAATATCCAGGATGTTGACATGGCGTGGAGAGACTGTTCAAAAGGGAACGCCATGAACATCCTTTGTCAGAAACTTGGATTCATGCATGAACAAGTCTACGCCATTGGTGATGCTGAAAATGACATTGATATGTTAAGGGCAACAAAGCATGGTTATACATTCCATCATTCTCCAGCTACTGTAAAGCAATATGCAGAAGGCTGTGTCAAATCTGTGTCAGAGTTAATTGATAAAATATTGAGTGTGTGAAACTTTTTCTGTAAATAGCTAATAACAGCAAGGTCTTCTATGGTAAAATATAAATCATAGGAGGTCTTTTATTATGGCAAGAAGAGAAAAGAAACCTGTACACTACGATAGATTTACCATGTCAAATGTATTTTACATAGCAAAAAATGAACCTTTTTTACCAACAAATTTAAAATATCTGCCCTGGCATTTTCTTTTTCTCCTTATATGGAAACTGTTTATCAAATTCTTCTGCTTCTCCTTCGTCCACCATATATCCTTCCGGTGTGGAATGTTCACCTGCACCCCCGTCAAGATATCCCGGTATCAGCTCTTTACACAGAAAAAATGATGCATCCTCTCCCTCCGGCAATCCATAATAACGTATTCCGAACTCACTAGCCTGCTTAAAGCCGCTTTTGCCGTAAAAATCAATATTCCCTTCAAAACACAATGCCCCGCAGCCAAAATTTGCTGCTTTTTCCAAGGAATAATCAAGCAACATTTTTCCATATCCTTTACCTTTAAATTCATTTTTTATGCAAATTGGTCCCATAGTCATAATTGGGATTTTTCTTCCATCATCTGCTGCCTGCTCACTATCTCCCTGTTCCATACGCTATACAATGCAATCAAAAATATCTCTTTTACTTTTAAAATGGCGATATAACGCTCCCTTTGTTATGCCCAATGCTCCGGCAATCTGACTTACAGAAACTGCCTCATAACCATCTCTCGCAAACAAATGAAGTGCCACAATTAATATTTCTTCTTTTCTGTTCGCCATTTTCAGTTACCTCCATATGTAAATAAACGACCGTTCACTTTTGTTCTAGTAAACGGTCGTTTATTTGTCAAGTTAATATATTTATTGGTTTAATATTATTTTCCCTCAAAAAACCTCCATATTCCTTACGCACAGCTTTGGTGGTCTATAAGATGTTTCCCTTTCCCACTCATCGGTTTCAACAATATAGTTACCTATCTTTCTTCTAAAATTAGGAACCTTTCCGTCAATATTAAATATCGCCTTGTATGTGGCCTCTAGCTGTCCCACAGTAAATGTTTCCGGAACAAACTCAAACAATAATCTTATATCACTAAGAATACCATTCTTTAGTTTCTGAAACAGCTCCGTAATAATTAATGCATGGTCAAATCCAAGATTCTCTGATTTGCAAATACTCCATTTATGCTTTACCCTGCCCATTTCCATGGTTTTATCACACTTTACCACTATGTTTATGCTACAGGAATCATCCTCAGCAGTTAAATTCAAATTGTACACTGTACAGTTTTCTCCTTCCTCTTTTTCTTCAGATAAATTAAACCACTTTGCCTCCCATGCATCAGAATCTGCTCTTAAATTGCAGTCACTTTTATTTATTGCCCCAATAAAAGCATTTGACACAATCCATCCACGGGGATCTCTCCCTGTTTCACTAAAGGTTTTAGTATTTTCAAGATACGCATTTCTTACATTAGTTTCTTCATAAAGTTCACGTGCTGCCGCCTCCTCCAATGTTTCACCCTTCTCATAAAATCCACCGGGCAATGCCCACTGACCTTTAAAGGGATTAGAAGCTCTTTTTATCAATAATATCTGTAACGGTCCAACATTGACTTTTTTGGCATTTTTAATTGAATTATCCAGTGTAAACAATACAATATCCGAGGCAATTGATGGTCTGTCGTACTTTGTTATGTCATATTCCTTCAAAAAATCTTTCTCAGTCATTTTGCATTCTCCAATCTATGCATCTTGTTAAATAATGTTCGTATTTTGGATTTCTGCACATACCTTTTCCCGGAGTATCACTTATTTTTGCCACATCCATTCCATTGCACTTTGTGGTTTTCATTACAATATTAAGTGCCGGTACATCAGTATCATTACTTATATATGTGCCAATGCCAAATGCAACATTAATCTTTTTACTAAAATATTTGTATAATTTATCAGCTCTTTCAAAATCAAGCGAATCACTAAACAACAAAGTTTTGTTTTGCGGATTAATTCCAAGGTTCTTGTAATGTTTAATCATTTTTTCTCCCCATTCAAAAGGGTCTCCGCTGTCGTGTCTTACACCACTAAATAAAGTTGCATAAGTCAGCTGGAAGTCCTTTAAGAAGCAATCCGTTGTAATTGTATCCGTTAAAGCAGTACCGTTTAATATACCGTATTCCTTAACCCATGCATCCAAAGCATACCAGTTTGAATATGCCGGATTGTGTTTATGATTTCCCTGTCCTACACACATAATCCATTCATGAGCCATAGTTCCTACAGGAGTAAGATTGTACTTCTTTGCCAGATATACATTACTTGTTCCAATAAACTTAGTAGTTCCATGCATTTTACCACTTAAATCAGCCAGTTTCTCAATTGCTATTTCCTGAGCTTTAGCAGACAATCTTCTTCTCAGACCAAATTCTGAGAAATTGCCTAATTCCAACTTTCCGTCTTTCAGTTTTTCACATTTTTCATCAAGTCTTTTCTTAAAGCTTTCAAATAATTCATCATAATCATAAGCCATTCTAAAATAAACTTCATTTACAATAGCCAATGCAGGAATTTCATACATTGATGTATTAAGCCATGTTCCCTTTGTTTCAATGGTCAATCCGCAATCTGCATCTGTTGTTATCTCAAAATCTTCATATCTTGGCTGCCACAATCTGAGAAAATCAACGTATGAACCCTTTAACCATTTAATGCTGTGAAGATATTCCAGCTCATTTTCCGTAAATCTAAGATTGCAATATAACTTAATCTGCTCCTTTATTTCCTCCACCATTTCAGATGTAAAATACACATCCTTATTTCTGCATTTAAAATCCCATGTTGTTTTGTAATCACTAAACTGGTGGTAAATTACCTGACCCATTGAAAATTTATATAAATCATTTTCCAATAAACTATTAATAATCTGTTCCATAATACTAACCTCTTTCTTTTAATTCATTTAAATATTTCTTATTTGTTCCCATTAAACTATGTTAATCTGACACATTTTCATTGCCTCAATTGCATTTTTATGGGAAGCTAACGTTACACAGGCGCATGCCTTTTCAATAACATTTATTTTAGTTTCAGGCAACGTGGCTTTAATAAGCATTGCATTACTAATAACACATATTCCCGTGCATACCCCCACAAGAGTAACTTCAACCTTTTCCATTTCATTAAAATATTTATTTTTAAGCTCCTCTGCAAGGAAAAGAGAACCAAAAGACGGCTTGTTGACAATTTCAACTTTTTTATCTTTAACAGCTTCCATAATTTCCTGACGAATTTTCCATCCATCTGAAAATTCAATACAATGCTCCACCGGCAGATTTTTACCCTCCTGAGTTTCCAGATAATCATTATGGTGAGTATCTCTTGTAAGATATATTTCGTCGTATTGGTTTGAATTAATTACCTTTACCACTTCCTGCACAGCAGCCTCACATTCAGCATTTCCCAGCACTCCCGATGTAAAGTCCTTTTGCATATCCACCACAATTAATATTTTTTTCTTATTTTTTTCCATAATACTCATATCTCCTTTTCTTTGTATCAAATTGATATTATGTTCATGTGTAGCTTATCATCTTTTTGATACTAAGTCAAGTGTTTTTTTTTATATAAAGAAAAAAGTTGCGAATATATAAGATTCACAACTTTTCTGACTGCCAATAAATTTACCACTCTTTACTTTCAATCCAATTAATAATCTGCTTTGTTAATGATTTATCCCCCAAAGATGAAATCCGGGAATATAATTCATTTATTTCAGAAATCAGTTCATTTATTAATGGTGCTGATGATTTTTCAGAAATATAAACAATATTTGTAACTATCTTTTCACTAGACTGTTTTTCTTTATGATAAATATAATTTACTATTTTGTTCTCGTTATCAAACCTAAAACATCTTAACGCCATTTCCATAACAGACTCTTTTTCTAACCAATCATAGTTTTCACCCACATACTGATACTCACCCCTAATCATTATTTCTAATTTTTTAAGTGTTTCCTTATTATGTTTTAATGATCTTCTAATTAACAACTCCACTTCTTTTCTGTTAGTTTTAAGCATTATATCAATCAGTTCCCCCATATACGGGTAAATAAATGTATTCTCATTGCCATATGTATCTTTAATTTCAAACTCTCTTGAAAAATAATCCAAAACCTTTTCGTCTGATTCAGAAACCGCTTTCATTAAATCTGCGTTATAGTACCGCTCCAAGCCATAGGCAAAACCAAAAGTACCGGCATCATGTAAAAACGGGTTGTCCCTTGCCAAAAGGGTATCGAGTATGTCCAAATCATTATTTTCTATTGCCAGTGCAATTGTCTGAGTCCGTATTCTATCCTGACTATAAAGCAAAAATGGTACACTTGTGTCATAATCTCTAAAGTCACGCCCCTTCACACTTGTGCCGGCACCATATGAGTATCCAAAATTTTTCCATTTATTGTTATCCACAAGCCATATATATCCCTCGTCCATAAGATATTTCATAAACTTATAATTTTTAAATTCTAAAGCGTATTCAATAACTGTTTTTCCATATTCATCACTATTTAAAAATATCTTATCTTCCCGCTCCATATATTTTTTCCAAACACGAGGATCATCTGTAAAGGCAATTTCATAGTTTGTCATATGACTAGCCACCGGTACAAAGTAATTGCCCCCGGTAATAATCTCTTCACAAGATACCCCCAGCAAATCTGTAAATACCATAAAGTCTTCAAGCTGTATACCCTTTTTTCCATTAATTATTTGTGAAAGTTTATTACTTATTTTCCTTAATTCTTCATCATTTACCTGAACATCTATTGCCTCAAGATATGCCTTTCCAAATTTCCTATGTGATGGATATCGTTCCTCTATAAGTTTCTTTAAATAAGCCCCCATCTTTTCTTTATCAGCACTCTTCATAACTTTTCTCCTTTTTACTTTGTTATGTTAAGTATAACTGATTTTGTTTCACCTTAATATCCTTTATTTGTGTACAGAAAAAAACTAAAAAAATTTTTGTCGAATTAATGTATGCTTTTAGTGTACATTCAAAATACGCCCTTCCCTATTACCACCGAATCATTTCCAAAAATAAATCATTAAGTGATTTCCACTCCACTGATTCATTCTCCATATTTTCTGCGATTCTCTCGATTTTTGTTATGGATTTTTCAATATATTCATCAATAATTTTATTCTTTTTTACCATCCCCATTTCCGTCAAATCCCTTTTTATTTTCAATAATTTTTCTACCTCTGGTTTTAAAATTTCCTCTAACTCTGCCTCCATTAACTCTTCAAACAACATTGGTGGCGCACATTTTTTATCTAATATCCACTTTGCAGCAAGTAACGGTCTCATGGAATAGAAATATTTCTTTGCCTTTACCTCTTCTCCCTGCAAATGCTCAATATATGTACGCTCCGCCATGCTCCGGTAGTGATAAAGGCTTTTCTTCATTGAAAAATACCGGGGAAGTAATTTTTTTAATTTCTTAAAATCCTCTGTTTCCCAATATACAATAGGCGATGCACTCCACTCGAATATTGTGGGATTTGATTTATATAGCAACCGTAACGCTTTTCTTAAATCCCATCCATTAATATCTAATACCTCATCTAATTTCCACTCTATTACATCCCTGTTTCCCTCTAACTTTAAGTAGTCCTCCGGTTTTCGTACATATATAAACCTAACGTCGTAATCGCTATCCGGTGAGTCAAATCCCCACGCCCTGCTACCGGATTCCACCGCCATTATAATTTTCACTTTTTCTACTTCTTCTATTTTCCGTAATTCCTCTAATATAATTTCCCTCATATTCTTCTCCTACGCCTTAAAATTATACACCGGTTTCATTACCTCCATAATTTCCACCGAATCCTTTATTACATCTATAATATCATCTAATGATTTGTACGCCATTGGTGCTTCGTCAACTTTTGCAAAGTCAATTTCACCCTTTCCTAAGCACACTGTATACATTCCACAGCCGATATCAACACCAACCACATTAGGAACTACCCTGTCTTTTATGGTCATGGTAGTTCCTATGGTACATCCTTTTCCGGAATGAACATCAGGCATAATTCTTATTTTTGCCCCTTCCGTCATTGGGTAATCACACATTCTTCTTATCTGCTCAATTGCTTCATTCTCAACTACCTTTGCGTAACAAATTGCTGTATTGACTTTTTCCTTGATTTCAATTCTATCCATATTTATCTCTTCCTTTCCTTTGATAAATACATAATACATTTCATTTATCAGGTTATCATTGAAAAAAAGTTGCGAACTCAAAAGAATTCACAACTTTCTCTGTCTTAAAAGTCTTTCTTTTATTTTATCTCTAAAATCATCAGGCCCCATTACCTCAATCAATGGGCCAAATGCCAGTATTCTTATAAGTATTTCCGTTTCATCATCCACACAATACTTCAGTTTAATTTGATATGTATCATTATCTAACTTAATTGTTTCTTTTTCCAAATCCGAAAAACTTAGCATAGCCCTTTCAAGAGCCTTCCTATAATCCTTCAACTGCAAAATAACTTCACCAAACGCCAGTTTCCTTTTTCTTACACTATCTTTTTCAAAGCCCTCCATCACCTGACATTTCGTAATTTTTTGCATATTAATGATATACTGAGTGCCTTTTAAGCTTTCTGCAACAAGCCTGAATTTGTCATCCTTAGACGAATACTCCAGACCTTTCGGAATTAAGGTATGGATGCGCTTTCCTTTCCTGCCTTTATAAACAATTCTTACAATCCTTCTTTCCTTTATTGCCACAAGTATAAGTCTGAAATGCTCCCTGTACTCAATATCATCATAAGGATCTCCATCTGAATATCTGTCAAAATACACAAAGGTATCCTTGTCATAAAGCGGCTCCACATCCTCAAGTCCGTCAAAAGAAGGTTCAAACAAACTAATTCTTTTGTCAGATAAAATAGCCTTAAGCCACATTTTCTCTATTGTTGTAAGAGGCATATCCGGATTATTCTTTAAAGGCGTCTCAAAATTATCATCCATTAAAGGCCACTGCTTTTTTAATAATTTATCAGGAATCACCGTTATACTTTCGCCAAATGCCTCTTTTCCCGTTATTTCCTTAATTTTATCAAGGCTAATTTCACCTTTCACAGCTTCCTTCAATATTTTTCCCACTACATTGTAGTAAATTCCATATACTTCGTTAAATATCATTCTTTTCTCCCTGGTACATGGAATACATTGCCTCTAAATCATCATAGAAAACCTTTTCCACGGCATGATTGCTGCATTCCAACTTCTCTATTCTCCCAATAAATGTTCTTATCCATGGCATCATTTCCTGTGCACTATAAACATCCGCCTCAAATTCAACCGTACTTTCGTTTGCTCTTGTTACTGTGCCACATCTTTTTTCACGCATAAGTCTGTTAATAATAAATTCTTCACCTTCCTCTATGTTTATTGTCATTTTCAAATGTTCTAAAATTCTGCTGTCTCTTTTTCCTGAAGAAACTCCCCACATATGTGCCCCAAACTTATATCCATAGGAATCATACAGCTGATGATTTTTCTCAAAACCTATGGTTCTTATTTTTTCAATATTATCTATTCGGTACATGGCAGGTCTGCGTTCCCGGTAATAATATCCCATTAAATATTGTCGTCCGTTTTGTGTACTTATATATATTTTAAGAGGAAATACCCTAATCTTACTGCTTTTCATTGTTAGCTCTATTGATTCATTTCTTTTTTTACATAATAAAATATCAACTATTATCTGCTGCTCTAAAGCCTCCATCATGTATCTGTGTTTAAAGGAAAAATAATCCCTGTTTCCGTTGTATTTGTCTAAAATAAAAGAACCAACAACTCCCACCAGTGTTTCTTCCGCAGCAAAGGCTACAGCATCCATCCCATCTTCACCTATATAAACACTTTTTCCTCTTTCATAGCTGATTCCGTTTCCCTGCCTAATCTCATTAATAAGACCTAAATCAACATATTCTTTTACTTTATTTCTTATTGTCGACTCATCAGGTAACATATCAGTATCAAAAAAAGAAAGATATTCAGAATAAACCCTTTCTGCAATTTCCTTAAAGCTATGGCATTTTTCATCAGCTAAAATATCCATTATATAAAAATGAAGCACAATATCTTTATCTGTAAAACTTTTTGCCTTATAAGCCCTATACAGTGGATTGTGAAGAATTTTTCTGCTGTCAACGGAGAAAAATATCTGTTTGCCACCGGACTGTTGTCTGAAATTCATATAATCTGAAAGCCAGCTTTCTATTCGTCTCCGCTCATTATCATAACTTCTGGCGCTTTTTTTATCAAAATCATTTCGGGTGTGAAATCCATAAGCATAAAAATCCCGCATATAATTACGGACTTTATCAAATTTTTTAATTAACTCACTATACGCCATTAACATCACCTGCACTGTATTAACATTACTGCTGCTGAATTTTCTTTGCCAAATCTTCCAGATACTCCCATCTGTCCATTTTTTCCATTAACAAAGCTTCCGTTTCTTCCTTCTCATCCATCAATTCCTTTAATTTCACGGAATTAGTGGCATTTTTGTTCATATCAATATCTAACTTTTCAAGTTTTTTCTCTAATTTTCCAATATCATCTTCTATTGTGTCATATTCCCTTTGTTCATTATAAGAAAATTTAAGTTTCTTATTTTTACTTTTATAAGCTGTTTTCTCCTGCCTGCCTTTTGAAGCCGGCTTCTCCTGTTCTTTGGTGTGTTCCACTTCTTCCTGTTTCTTATTGTAATAATCCGTATAACCGCCTTCATACTGTTTTATTACTCCATTTCCTTCAAAAGAAAATATTCTCCTAACTACCCGGTCTAAGAAATATCTGTCATGGGATACCGTAATAACAATTCCATCAAAACTATCTAAGTAGTCCTCTAAAATTGTCATGGTTTCAATGTCCAAATCATTTGTAGGCTCATCTAATATTAAAACATTCGGTGCCTCCATTAAAACCCGAAGCAGGTTAAGTCTTCTTTTCTCTCCTCCGGAAAGCTTCTCAATTTTGCTATATTGCTGAGAGGACGGGAACAAAAACCTCTCTAACATAACAGAAGCTGAAACCAGCCCCTCCTGAGTTCTCACAAATTCCGCAGTGTTTTTTATATAATCAATTACCTTGTCATCAGGGTTCATATAGGCAATGCCTGCATCTTTGTCATTTTCAATTTCCTGGGTGTAATATCCGATTTTAATCGTTTGTCCAATATTAACTATTCCACTATCAGGTTTTATTCTGCCATCAACTATTTTCATTAAAGTTGTTTTTCCGCAACCGTTTTTTCCTACAAAACCTACCCTGTCACCTTTTAAAAAGTTGTAGGAAAAATCCTTTATTAACACATTTTCACCGTAAGCTTTGCATATGTTTTCCATTTCAATGGTTGTTTTTCCCATTCTTGATTTAATGCTGCTTAACTCTATTTTGTCTTCTGTTTCAATTCCCTTTTGATTTTTCAAATCCTCATATCTTTTAATATGTGCTTTCTGCTTAGTAGACCTTGCTCTAGCTCCCCTTTGCATCCACTCAATTTCTTTTCTTAATATACTTTGTCTCTTTCGCTCACTTGCCTTGACGCTGTCTTCCCTTTCTGCCTTTCTCTGCAAAAAGCCTGAATACTTTTCATCATAGCTGTATATTTTTCCTTTGTCTAACTCAATTATGAGGTTGGTCACACTGTCAAGAAAATATCTGTCGTGAGTAACCATGACCAGTGCCCCTTTAAATGCTTTTAACTGATTTTCCAACCATTGTGCCATTTCACTGTCTAAATGGTTGGTAGGCTCGTCCAATATTAATATATCACATGGGGTAATAAGCACTGAAACCAACGCCAGCCTTTTTCTCTGTCCCCCTGACAATTCCCCTGTTTTTTGTTCAAAATCCGTTATGCCCAGTCTTGTCATCATAGACTTAGCCTTTACCAATTCGTTTTCATTGGCATGATGATGTATCATGTTTTGAACACTTTCTAACACTGTATCCCCGTCATTAAACTTAGGATTTTGTGGCAGATAGTGAATCATCATATTTGATGCCTTTATTACCTCTCCCTCATCCGGCACTTCCAATCCTGCCATAATTTTCAGTAAGGTAGACTTACCTGTTCCATTTATTCCAATAACTCCTACTTTTTCCCCTTCATGAAGATAAAAGCTTGTGTTGTCAAATAATTTTCTTTCAGTATATGAATGTGTTATGTTTTCTAATGATAAAATATTCAATTTAATTCCTCGCTTATACGTTTTCTACTATGTGGATTAGCCATATATTATATATATAGCTAATTTGTTTTCAGCCATAATCATAATAACGATTATACAAAAAAAGACGATAGATTGTAACCCCAATGTCACTAATTTAAAATTAGTGACATTGTACTGCAACCTATCGTCATATTTTCCGGATTTTAAACATTAGCTATAATATCATTTCTATTTGTTCTAATAAAGTTATATATTCTCTTGGACTCATCAGCCTGTTGAGAATCACCTTCATTGATAAACCATGCAACGAATAGAATTTCTATACTTTCCATCACATACACAATTTCTGTTTTTTCATCAAATGATAACTTATTTATTGAACAATATCCCTTTGTAACTTCATTAACAGCAATTAACCATTCCTCTTTATCAAGCTTATAACTGTCTTCAGTAAGTAAACCAAGTAAAAAATAACATATATCAAATATTCTTATGTTTATTTGACTTAAATCAAAATCAAGATACCCTGAAAACCTTTTTTCACAAAACAAAAAATTTCCCAAATGAACGTCTCTATGTATCAATTGTTCCGATAATTTGTCATAATTCTGTTCCAGCTTTTGCAATGTCTCCATATATTGCTTCTCTGATATCAATTGAAAATCAGAAGCTTTCAAACTCTCATATATCCAACTTTTCATTTCTCCTAACAAACTGTTGTACCAACAATCTATCTTTGTCTGACACTTTAAAAACGCATTATGAAGTTTGGCTATAATTTCTCCCACATAAAAATACCATTCTGCGGTACACTTACCTGTATCAACAATGTTTGAGCCCTCCAATTTTGAAGTCACAAGCACTTTAACACCATTCATCTCCCCATACATTTTGTTGTTTGTGGTTTTTATTATTTGTGGAACCGGTATATTTTCGTTATGAAGAATTTGCAAAATTTCTACATTTCTCTGCAATTCTTCAGTATTAAAATATTTTTTTGCAACATATCTGCCTTCAATTTCCCAGACATTTGTGTATATAGGTTTTATATCACCAACCAAATTCCAATTTTCTTTTAAGAGCTTTTTCACCCTTAATTTCTCTCCTTCTTCATCTTTCGACATCAATTTAACTATTCGTCTAATACTCTTTTCGGATAACTTAAACATTCCTGCAATATTCCTAATACTCTCTCCTTCCAGATGTTTTTCATAAATTCTTACATTCCTTAAGCCAATTTCTCTACGAAAATTTGTATTACTTCCCCACTCAAGTTTATTTTCAATTCTCTTAGGAATATATACATATTGTCCTTGTATGTAATTCTGTATCTCATTTACCAATTTCTTTGGTAATATGTCATTAATATTTTTATAATCCATAGTAATATCCTCCTTGCAATTATCATACTATGAACTACTTATCATTGGTGGACAAAAATATTTCTGAATAAACATTATCCCTGCTTTAGTGAATGTTGTTTCTTCTTTTTCCTGTCATGTCCTCAACCTCTAACTTGAAAACAGTTGTTACAGGTATCGGCTTTGTGTTAAAAACAAAATCCTCTGCATGATAATGTCTCATAAGTATTTTCAATGCTTCAAACTTATCTTCTTCAGCCACGAATTCAATTGTACCATGGCCTATAACACTTTCATATCCCATGGTACAGCTCATTCTCTCTTCATAAAGTATGAAATTATGGTCACAATCCATTTCAAATGTCACCTTATTGTTTTTTCTAATTAAATCCAGTTTCTTTCCTTCATTTGCACAGTGGAAATAAAGAGTCAGTTTCCCATCCTTTACCTCATGTCCAAAATTAAGTGGCACAATATACGGATACTCTCCATCATTTAATGCCAGCCTGCATGTATCACATTTTTTTACTATTTCCATCATTTCATCAAAATCTATTATTTCTCTGTCTTTTCTTCTCATATCTGATTCTCCTTCTATTTTCCCTGAATGTTAATTATGACGTACTCTGATTTACATCCTGTCTTAAATTTTATTGCCCAATCGGAAATTCCCGATGTGACAACAAAATTGGTATTTTCCCTTTTTTCATAACCATAAACTCTGTCATCTAATCCCTGAACTAACTGTGTCATATCTTTTCTTCCGTTTTCCTTTTCCACCTCTTCAGAACGATTCTGTCGTCCAATTATATAAAGCTTCCCTTGAAAATTTTTTCTATAAATCCAAATTTTCTGATTCTACTTGTTAAATATACCACTCCTGCTATAGATGCAACTAATAAAAAGATTCGCAATAATAACCACAGTATCATATCAATCGCCTTCTATTTCTTAATTTTAAACTATATTCAATTTTAGCCGAAATTTTTCTTATTGTAAACTCATTCTAACCCTGTTATTTGCCTTAATTTATGACGTAAAAAAGGAAGTGCCAAAGGCTTTTAAACCTTTGACACTCCCTTTTATTTTATGAAATGGATTATCCTTCAATTGCAATGTATTTGTTCTTTTCCTCAATTGGTTTATTTTCCGCTTTTGGAACACTAAATGATAAAATACCATTTTCATATTTAGGATGTATATCCTCTACTGTAACGTGGTCACCTACATAAAAGCTTCTGCTCATGCTGCCTGCATAACGTTCACGTCTTAAGTAGTTGCCCTTCTTATCCTTTTCGTCTTTGTCTAATCCCTTAGCTGCACTAATTGTTAAGACTCCGTCTTCTAATTTAACTTTGATTTCATCTTTCTTAAATCCCGGAAGATCTATATCCACTTCATATCCATTTTCTGTATCCTTAACATCTGTCTTCATTAAGTTCTTTGCATGTTTACCATACAATTCCTTATCTACATCCTCAAATGCAGGGAATGCAAAATCATTCATAAAATCATCAAATAAGTTTTCTCCAAAAATACTAGGCATCATCATAAGTCATGTCTCCTTTCAAAATATAATTAAAAAATTTTATTTCGACACTATCGGAGAAATCCGAGGTGTTGTTGACTTGAACTTAAGGCTCTGCGACCAGGAATCTTGAACTCATATTCTTGACTTCTTATGTCTCTTCCTTTGTTCTGACTATGTTATAGCTCTTTTTGTTAGCACTGTCAAGAGGTGAGTGCTAATTTTTTTGTGAAAATTTTGTGAACGCTTACAACCATGCAAAATGGTAAAATAACGTCCTGCAAGTGAACTTGCGAGGACGTTTATTTTTCTATTATTCTTTTTGCAAATTATTCATCCACTTCTTTACCAATTCTACTTCAGATTTTTACTAATATTATTTTGCCCTACTCTAATTTTTATGGCAACAAAATTTACTTATATCTTGTACTTGACACAAGTCCGATTTCGTACTATGCTGTTAAGTACGAAATCAGACTTGTAGGAGTGATTTATAATTTATGAATAAAAAAAATATTAAAAAACCTGAAATGAGCCCCGCTCTTTTGGAATCAAATAAATTATTTAAGGAATTTAATAACATCTATCACGATGCCGCCCTAAAACTTGGAATATCCAACAGTTCACTGGACATACTATATTCAATCTGCGAGTTAGGAGACGGTTGTCTTCAACGCGATATAAGTAAGAGTACATTTATTCCCAAACAGACAATTCATTCTTCTATCCGTTCACTGGAAAAATTAGGATACATTTATTTAAGCAACGGTAAAGGACGAAACATGCACATAAACCTTACTGATGCCGGAAGGGATTATATTAAGGAGACGATTTACCCTATTATTACTTTAGAAAATGAAGCCATTTCAAGTCTTACGGAAGATGAGCGACGTCAAATGCTTATTTTGCAAAGCAAACATATAACAGCCCTTAGAGAAGCATTTAACAAAATTAAGAACCACGAGGAGGCGAAATAGAGATTAAAATGAGTACTCAATTATCAGAACATTTCACATATTCAAAACTGCTTAGATTTGTTATTCCACCTATTATTATGATGATATTTACGTCTATTTACAGTGTGGTTGACGGCTTATTTGTATCTAATTATGTGGGAAAGACTGCCCTTGCCGCCATAAATCTTATCCTTCCATTTATCATGGCAATATCAGCCCTTGGATTTATGATTGGAACAGGAGGAAGTGCCATTGTGGCTAAAACTCTGGGAGAAGGTAATAAAAAGAAAGCCAATGAGTATTTCTCGCTTTTAGTTTATGTAACAATTATATTTGGTATTTTACTTGCCATTATAAGTTTTTTCCTTATTCCACCTATTGCCAAAGCTCTAGGTGCAACAGGAGAACTTTTAAATAACTGCATACTATACGGCCGGCTGTCCCTTATTTCCATAACAGCCTTTATGCTTCAAAATGTTTTTCAAAGTTTCTTTGTTACTGCGGAAAAGCAAAAGCTGGGATTGGGTGTCATAATAGCTGCCGGAGTTACCAATATTGTTCTTGATTATATTTTTGTTGCCCTGTTGGGTTTTGGGCTTACAGGTGCTGCCATTGCAACAATTTGTGGTGAATTTATAGGTGGATTATTTCCCATACTATATTTTGCAAGACCTAATTCCAGTCAGCTTCGTCTTGGAAAAACCCACTTTGAAGGGAGGATACTTTTAAAAACCTGTGCCAATGGTTCATCTGAACTTATGACTAACCTTTCCAGTTCAATTGTAAACTCTCTCTACAATATTCAGTTAATGAATTTTGCCGGGGAAAACGGAGTAGCTGCCTATGGTGCAATTATGTATGTAAACTTTATTTTTATGTCAATATTCTTTGGTTATTCAATAGGAAGTGCCCCTATAACAAGCTTTCATTATGGTGCTAAAAATCATCGTGAACTAAAAAGTCTGTTTAAGAAAAGTCTTACATTTATTGGTGTCTCCGGTATCGTTCTTGTTGTTCTGGCACAGTTATCGGCTTCTACCCTTGCCTGGTTATTTGTAGGATATGATAGTGATTTATTTGAAATGGCTTTAGCAGGCTTTAGAATATACTGTCTTGTTTATTTAATAAACGGGTTCAATATATTTGGTTCCTCATTCTTCACTGCCTTAAACAACGGGCTGGTTTCTGCTGCCATTTCCTTTCTCCGCACACTGTTATTTCAAATTGTGTCGGTGCTTATTTTGCCGGTTATTTTCGGTATTGCAGGAATTTGGTCTGCAGTAAATGTAGCAGAAGTTTTAACATTATGTGTTACTATTTTCTTCTTTGTAGAACAAAGAAAAAAATATAATTATGCGTAGGTTTTATGACATATCATTTGTTGACTTTATATGTAATGAACGTTAAAATTTTTATAACAATTAGTGTGTTTAGAAATTATATCAGGAGTTATTATGAAATCTAAATTAAAGAATTTTAGCCTTCTTACCATAAGCACTTTAATAATGGCTGTAGGCATTTACTTTTTTAAATTTGCTAACAATTTTACTTTTGGTGGCATAACGGGTATGGCAGTTTTAGTTGCCAGGTTTACTCCACTGTCAGCCGGTGATTTTTCATTTATTGCCAACATTTTATTACTTATTATTGGCTTTATAATACTTGGACGTGATTTTGCAGCTAAAACTGCTTACAGCACTATTTTACTTTCAATTTCATTGTCTTTACTTGAAAGGATATTTCCTATGAGTAAGCCCCTTACAGACGAGCCATTGCTGGAACTGGTTTTTGCCATACTTCTTCCTGCTCTAGGCTCTGCCGTTTTATTTAATATCGGGGCTTCAAGTGGTGGAACAGATGTTATTGCCATGATTTTGAAGAAATATACCAGCGTAAATATTGGAAGAGGACTTCTCTTTTCTGATATCTTATTTACAGCAGCCGGTTTCTTTGTTTTTGATGTAAAAACAGGTCTCTATTCAATGCTTGGACTAATTGTCCGTTCAGCCCTTATTGACAACTTTATTGAAAGTCTTAACCGTTCAAAATACTTTCACGTTGTCTGCACTGACCCCAAACCTATCTGTCAATACATAGAAACCACACTAAAACGTGATTCCACACTGGTATCTGCCACCGGTTCATTTACGGGGGATAACAAATATATTATACTTACGGTTTTAAGTCCAAGTGAAGCGGTTAAGCTTCGTAATTTTATAAGGGAAAACTCTCCGGGAGCTTTCCTGCTTATTTCAAATACCAGCGAAATTATTGGAAAAGGGTTCCACTCAGTTTAGAGTGAAACCCTTTATGTATTCTATATTTTTCTTTTATCTACTATATGGCAGCCATAATCTTTATATGGAAGATTATAATATTTTTCATAGTCCTTAGCCTTTGCAAACAAAGCATCATAAACCCTGCCCTTTAGTTCCATCCATGCATGTCCTGTGTCGTGAACTACATAAACATTTTTGTACCCACATTCATGTACCATAAATGCCAGTGCTGATGACTGGGAAACGCAACAGCCTTCACCCTTTATAAAAATATCATTGGCAAATGTAGATTCCCATCCTTTCTCTTTATATATCTTATTTAGAAAACGATATCTTTTATAAGGTATGTCAGAAATCCAGTCAAAGCATTTTCTTAATTTCACTTCTTTTGAATCTGTTGACTTGCATATTTTATCCACCATTTTTCTTGCTCTAATCATAGTTTTAATTTTTTGAGCATTAAGTTTTGTTATTTTTGCTCTGCCGTTTTTGCAAATTCTTATTCCGTCAATAGTTCTGTTTTTAAGTTGTTTACCATTTGAACGTCCAAAGAAATAAAAATGTTTATTATATTTTGCCCATCCTTTAACCATTACACCATTTTCATCAAATAAATATCTGCTTTTTTTAATGGTAATAACCTTATTTTTGACCTTTTTACCTTTTACCACATAATATGTTTTTCCCTTTTTGGTAACCAGTTTACCCGACAACTTATCTGACTTTTTTGTGGCAGTTGTCACCGCTTCCCTGTTATCATTTTTAGTGGCAGCCACAACCGGTGTTGACATTACAACACATAAAGCCCAAATTGTCATTGCTTTAAATATAAACTTTTTATTCATGACTCTCCTCCTTTAAAACTAACTAATACCCTTTAAACTATTTAAAAGTTCCAAATCTTCCGCCTGCACTCTGAAATTAGTCTTTATAGGTTCTCCATCCGGTGCAGTAACCACCATTTCTATTATTGTACCTTCCTTTATTTCAAGACTGGCACGCTTGAAAAATTTTGGAATCATTGGATGTCTTTGTCCAAAGTCCTGTATCATTCCCTTTGCTTTCATTAACTCTAATGGATTCATATTTTTCCTCTCTTTCTTTTCTTTAATTAATCATATTCTATCAGGAGTTTTTTCTTTGCCTATATAATACCATTAATCAAACTTTGTTGTCCAGTGAGCAGTTTCATTTGCTTCAAAACACATTAGTATCTGTTGACGATTTACTTTTTCTTCTGCTAAGTTATCCGGTATTTCCTCTTTTGCAAAATATCTGCTTCCAACTGTTTCAATGTTATTTACAAACTCTCCTCCCAGATTCTCACATAAAACAAATACCTTTACCACTCCTTAAATCATATTGTAAAATCCCTTTTTACTAATTAAATAATATGTAACATTTGCCTCTTTATCTGTTATATGAATAGATTTTCTCTGACTGAGCATTTCCCTGTACGATACTGCAAGGTTCGTTGTAAAGCAAAAAAGCGTAGAATTTTTCACCAACTCCTGAAACAGTGGAATGGTTTATGAGTATCTTATAAAGTGATACATTACGGCAAAGACTACAAGCAGGGAATAAATCCCGGCTTGTAACTTTTATTTCCCGTCAAAAACAATATCTTTTCCGTCTTGATTTTTATATGTGTACAACTTGTTTTTCCAATCCATTGTAATATAATTTTCTATAAATTTATCTTTTCTAACATCATACCCCGGCACTGAAATTGTTTGAGCGGTTTTATTTATTTTTATATTGCTACCTGTATACCGCTTATAAAAATCACATGCCTCATCAAAGGAACAATAATCATAAAACTCATTAACCAACACACTAATAACATAGATTTTTACTTATTCCTGATTGTATAAATAATCCCCACTACAACAACCACAAACATTGCTACTATAACAGCCAATACCGGCCAGCCCGGAAGCTGATTATTTGAAGCTGAACTCAGTCCCCCATAAATGCATACACTAACTGCTAAAATTTTTATTGCTCCAATTATTTTAAGCCCACACCCATACAGACGTTCCTTATTTTCTTCAGTAACTTTAACCGGAAAATTCCATGCCTGTGGGAATTTTTCTATAAAAATAAACAGTCCCATAAGTAGTAATGCAATTATAGGTTCAACAATCAGGCTTGCCTTACTGCCATAATTATCAGGTTTTCCGACAGCATTAAAATGTGTTGGAACCGTCCCCGGTATATTTTTCCATTCAACTATAATATATATTGCGTAAGCTGCAATCATCAGAAAACATGTTACATTAATTATTAAATTTATCTTTCTTTCCTTCATTTGTTTCCTCCCTGTCTAATATGTGTTGCCCCCTCCCTTCGGTCAGCGGCACTTCGTCGGAAACATTAACAAGAAATGAACTTCGTTCATTTGTTTCCTCCCATATAATATCTATGCTATATCTTAGCATATGTTATTTAACAATGAAACAAAAACCGGAAGTGACATATGCCTCCTTCCGGTTTTACAAACTATTTAGCAAAGTGTTCTTTTGCAAATTCCATATCCTGAACCAATTCCATTGTTCCAAGATATTCATTATCTTTATTTCTTACCGCCATATAAGTTACTAACATGTTTTTTCCGTTTTTCTCCATCCACACAGGTACTTTGTCAAGCTTTCCTGCCCTGAACTCATCAATAATGCCCCTGACACGCTGTTCAATTTTCGGCGGATGGCATGAAAATACCTCCCTTCCTATTGCCATTTTAGGACGCTTAAATACTTTCGGTCCATCATTAAAATATCTGTTAATATTTTCATCATCAATAAATGTTATTTCAAGAGGTATTGTATTAAGCATAGCCTCCAATTGCTGTAAAGTAAAGCTTCCTCCTGCCATAATTATTTTTTCTTCACTAAATGCAGTTTTCTCTTCTTTAACTGACTTTTCTCCGTCTTTCCATATTTTACCGGTTACTCCAAAGCATTCCGGATAATCCTTTGAATCCACATAAATTCCATGCCATTCTTCCTCAGTAAAATTTAACGCACAATTAGGAAAGAGTATGTTTGCCTCCTTATAAATCATCTCTTCTGCCCTTGTCAAAAGTGCTTCAAATTTCTTTATCCATTTTTCGTCACCTGTATTTGATTGTGCTAATACAGATAATTCATCCCTTATTTCATCATCTACAGTCCACATTACATCTGATGGGCCACTGATTTCATATTTAACTTTCAAATGTGGATAAAGCAAGTCCCCTTTTTTAGCATAGTGAATTGAAAGTTGTCTAAGTTCCTGCAATAAATCGGAATTAATTTTTCCTGTTTTTATTTTATCCCTACATTCATCAATAATTTTTTGTAACTTTTCATTTTCCTCAGTAAATGTTTCAAGCGGATGTCCCGGAATTGCAATTAATTCTGCTGCCGCCGCCATTCTCTGATTTTTCATTGATTCCCCTACAGCCTTTTCTGTATTGGCAATTCTTTCCTCTCTTGTTTTTCCATGAAACAATGCTGAATGAACATCGCATAATTTCTGCACTTCCTCTAACGGTGTTCCATCTCTTAATAATCTTTGTTCAGCAAGCATTATTTCAGAAGCATCCACTTCCTTAAATTCCTTTACAAAGTCCGCCCTGACACTTTCTAAACTTTCCCCTTTATTTAACCTTATTAAACATTCTTTAATTCTCTCTGTGGATTTGCTTATACCTGATTTTTCATTAATTCTGCTCATATATATTAACTTCCTTTCCTGTATTAGTTTAAATTATTTATCTTTAATATATACTATCAGCAGAAAAAAATCCGTTGTTTTAGCAACGGATTTTTTAGTATTTTTCAATTATAACTTTCCCCCAATTTTTCTTTACTCTTTAGTTTTAGCAATATACAAGGTATTTGCAAACATGCCGGTAACATAATTCCTTCTGCTATGCAAATAGCATATGTTATATTATCTGTAAGTAAACATACACAATAGAGTCCCCCAAACACTAATGATATGGCAGCTGTAACTTTTTTGTACCTTACAATCTCCCCTTCATCCAGCTTTCTGCTTTCTGAATCAATAGGGCTTAATATAATCAGGCTGGTTACAGCTAACACTACACAAATATTAAGTACAAAAATATATTTAATATTTGTAACCATGTAAACACACATAAATAATACACTGCATGAACAAAGGATGCATACCCAAACATGCTTAGCGTGGAATCCACCACTAAATTTTCTGACACACATAAATGGTATTATGATTATAATGCTTTCCAATACCCTGTCCATCATAATTCCAAATGTCAAAATTATTGCTAATGGCGCTATTAAAAAAATAAAGCTATATACTGCATACTCATATAGTTCCCGATCCATCTCATCTATTGCCCCGCAGCGTATTAACCATGTTGCCACATGCTTTGATAAGTATTTCATTATTTTTCACCTCTAAAGCGTTCTAACTCTTTTGGAGCCTTTGGCTGATAAATCAATGCACATGATGTAGAATTAGCATCAACTTTAAGCATTCTGTTAAGTGTTTTTTCAACAAGCTTTGCTGACGGCTTTACCATATTCTTTCTTTCCATATCTAATTCCCCCTTTCCTGATTTATGGAGTTATAATACATTATTTTTTTCAAAAAATCGATACCCTAAGCACGAAAAGACATTTTTTACCACTTTTTGGTAGTTTTAAACTCTTTACAGGGTTTAGCACCCTACCAAAAAAGGTCGAATTTTGTCTTTTTATGCTTGTTATCTGTCCTTTATCATTTTTTTATAGTATAATGTTTTCAGTTTTATAATTTATGATAAAGGGGGGTTACCATGCGTATTTTAATATGTGATGATGACTTAGAAATTGCAGAACAATTAAATGATACATTAAATCTTTTTTTCCAAAATAATTCCCTAAAGCTTCCAGAAATTGTTATATATGATAACGGAGAGGACTTGCTGGCAGACTCAATGGATAAAGATATTGTTTTTCTCGATATTGAAATGCCGGGGCTTAACGGAATATACGTTGGAAATGAATTAAAAAACAAAAATCCCAACATAATTATTTTTATTGTAACTTCTTACTCGGAATATTTAGATGATGCCATGCGTTTTCACGTGTTCCGCTATCTTTCAAAACCTGTTGACCCTAACCGGTTATTCAGAAACCTGAAAGATGCCATTGAGTTATACAATACAACTGTCACCAAAATTCCAATTGAAACAAAAAACGGAGTTTATACGGTACCCGCATCAGACATTGTATTTGCAGAAACTCACGGTCACAAAACCATTATTCATACACTAAAACAGGATTACGAGTCAATACATAGCATGAGACATTGGTTAGAAGTATTAAAAATGCCCTGCTTTTTTGCTTCCCATCGAAGCTTTATTGTAAATCTGAAGTATGTATCTAATTTTGACCATACTTTAATTCACTTGTGTAATGACCGCTTTAAGGCATATTTAACCCGAAGGAAATACACCAGATTTAAGGATGCATATTTACTATATTTAGAAAGTACGAGGTAACCACATTGGCTGTAACAGTTCTTTACATATTTGTATATATTATAGAAGCAATTATTTTAGGATGGTATTGCAATCACCTATTTAATCCTAAATATTCAAAGAAGGTGGAATGTCTCTTTATTGCTATGGGATATGCCTGTCTTTTCTTAATTTCCCTTGCAATGATTTTCTATATTAATATTGCATTATTCGTACTTATAAACTTTATTTTAATTTTCTTCCTTTATGATGCTAAATGGCACTCTGCATTATTTAATGCCTTAACACTGACCTGTATTATGACTCTTAGTGAGGTAGTTATTTTACAGTTAAAATCCCTTATCAGCATAGACTTTCTCTACTCTGATTCCCATATAGTGTATTTGTGTGTTGTTGCCCTTTTATGTAAAATAACATACTTTATTATGCTCAGACTTATAGTTGTATTTATGCACGGCTCAAAAGAAAGAAATGACTTATTTAGTATCCCCACTGCATTACTTAACGTCATTCCTCTTATTTCGCTTTATATAATATCAACCTTAGTTGCCATTATTCTTAGTAAAAATATGCCTGAGCATTTTAAATATATGCTGTTTTCCTGTACGTTTCTTCTATTAGGAATTAATATTTTAATCTTTTATATTTATCACTATACAATTGACAAAAGCAGTGAATCCACCCAGCTTCAAATTCAGCTGCAAAAAGAATATGATATGACAGAATATTATAAATCATTATTTAATCAAAATGAAAATCAACAAATTCTGATTCACGATATAAAAAATCATTTACAGACAATAAACCGCCTTAACGATGAGAATAATAGAGAAAAAATAAGCCGATACCTTGAAAGTCTGTTAAATTCATCAGACCTGAAAGACTCGGTTCATGTGTCAGATAATGAAGTTCTTAACTCCATATTATGTCATTATATGAAAATCTGCCGCGATAAGCATATTTCTTTTAAAGTTGATATAAGGAAAAAATTATTACAAAATTTAAAATATGAAGAATTAACTTCTCTCTTTTGTAACCTTTTAGATAATGCCGTAGAGGCATGCAGTGACATACCGGATTCGTATATAGAAATGAGCGTAAGCTTTGAGCCAAACTCATCTCTCACTGTAATCAACATTATTAACACATGTAGGGTTGTTCCTACTTTTGATAAAAACGGGCGACCTGTTACCACCAAGAAGGGGTCTAAAAATCACGGTTTTGGTGTCAAAAGCATTAACCGTGTAATAGACCGTTACAATGGAAATATTAAAATGTATTTCGACGAAAGTAAAATGGCTTTCCACACCATTATTACCATAAAAGAATCCTAACCTTTTAATTTCTTGAACACTTTTCTGCGTCGATTGCCAATACAAACATCAAAACATGTAGTGCATCCTGTGGATTTACAATATCAAGTACATATGTATCGGATAATTTAAATAGTTCTTTAGAAACGGTTGCCACAGTGCCTCCGTTTCTATCGGTTATTGTGTAATCCCATTCCATGTAGTTTCCTTCCACATACCAACCGTTAAAATCAATATCATACTTTGGTTTGAAAAGTGTCATTTCTTTACTTATACTGCCAATCTTGTTTTCCCCTTCATATATATCAAAAATCGGAAGCCACGTTAAAACCCGCTCCTTTAATGTTCCTATTTCTTTATTTGCTGCATCATAAATTTTCAGACGGTGTCCAAAAGATATTTGTCCCTTTACGATATAAACTGTATTTCCCTTTTCATCATATATGTCATAGGAATCAATCCACGAAAAAATTCTCTGTTTAAACAATAATTTCATTTTTTCTCTCCATTTTCTATATTTTTCAACCTACTGATTATAACATATTTTTACAATATTTTATACTTATCCTATCCTTGATATTTTTTTCACATTGTATTGATGTTTCTTTTGATTTTCTCCGGGCAAATTTATTGTGTTTTTCTCTTCTATATGTTATGCTCATTGAATACGTTGCGAATAATTATGAGAGGTAAAATTATATGAAAGAACATAATGAAAAAAGAAGTTCCTTCTCCGGCAGACTGGGTTTTGTATTGTCGGCAGCAGGGGCTTCCGTAGGACTGGGAAATATTTGGAGATTCCCCTATTTAGCGGCAAAATATGGTGGTGGAATCTTCCTTTTAATTTATATTATTCTGGCTCTTACCTTTGGTTACACAATGATTGTTGCTGAAACATCTATTGGACGAATGACTAAAAAAAGTCCTGTAGGTGCTTTTAAATTTTTCAGCAAATCCCCTTTTTCAAAATTTGGAGGATGGATTAATGCTATTATCCCTATATTGATTGTTCCCTACTATTCAGTTATCGGTGGCTGGGTAATTAAATATCTGGTTGAATATATTGTAGGTGACAGCAAACTTTTAGCGGGAGACAGTTATTTTACGGATTTTATTTCCGGTGGATTTTCAGCTGAAATATGCTTTATTATATTTACATTGCTGACACTGATTGTTATATATGCCGGGGTTAGAAATGGCATTGAACGTGTTTCAAAATTTATGATGCCTATATTAATTGTTTTATCAATTATAATTGCCGTTTACTCTGTAACCCGTCCCGGTGCATTAGCAGGAGTGAAGTATTTCCTTGTTCCAAACTTTAAGAACTTTTCATGGATGACCGTTGTTGCTGCAATGGGACAGATGTTTTATTCTTTATCAATTGCCATGGGTATCTTAATTACATTTGGTTCATACATGAAAAAGGATGTTTCAATTGAAGACTCTACCAGAAATGTAGAATTTTTTGACACAGCTATAGCAATTATGGCAGGTCTTATGATTATTCCTGCGGTGTTTGCGTTTTCAGGCGGTGACCCGGATGCCCTACAGTCAGGGCCGTCACTTATGTTTATAACACTTCCAAAAATGTTTGACAGTATGGGGTTAAGCACCGTTGTAGGAATACTGTTTTTTACCTTAGTGCTGTTTGCCGCTCTGACAAGCTCCATTGCTTTAACGGAAAGTGCCGTTTCTACTTTTGAAGATGAATTTGGCTGGCACAGAAAAAAATCAACTGTTATACTTGGCTTCATTATGATTGCTCTTGGAAGCCTTTCATGTTTCGGTTATGGTCCACTATCATGGGTTAAAATTATCGGAATGCAGTTTTTGGATTTCTTTGACTTTTTAACTAACTCTGTGATGATGCCTATTGCTGCATTTGCTACATGTATTCTTGTATCAAAGGTTATTGGTTTAAAAACCGTAGAAGCCGAAGTTCTCCGTGGCGAAAGCACTTTCAGACGTAGAAAAATATTTAATTTTATGATTAAATATCTTTGCCCGATATTTGCAGTAATTATACTTTTAAGTTCCATTGCCAACGCATTTGGATGGATAAAAATTTAGAGATACGTAAAAACGATGCTACTTTGATTCCATTTAAGAATCAAAGTAGCATCGTTTTACTTACTTTGCTAATTTTACTTTATTTTCAAAGTTCTTAAATACCCCTTTTGTTCTGGTGTTATTCTATAACTTTCTATTGATTTTTGTATTGCCTTATTGTGTGTCCATACATCTAAACGCTTTTCTTTAATGAAGGGAATTATGCTGTCATATTGCTTTGCCAGAGCCGTGGCAAAATACCAGGCCCTCATCATATTGACGTAATATTCATTAGATGAAACCTCAGCTACTTTTTGTGGATACTCCAACTTAAATTCATCTTCTAAATAATGTTTCATAAGCATGCTTATACCAAATCTTATAGTGTATGTATTATCTGAATCTATAAATTCATATACTTCTTTAATGAATATATCCAAATGCTTCTTAGCTACTTTTGCCCCAAACATATCACAAGTTGCCCAATTATCTATAAATGGTAGAAATTGCTTCACTTTTTCAATATATCCCTCATAGTCCTTCATTTGTTCTAATAAAAGTCCATGAAGATTATTTTCCTCATAATATTTATGTGGCAAAATCTTCAAAAACTCCTTGGATTCTCCTGTTTTTCCAAACTCTTTGGCAAATTTTCTAAGAGCAGGAATCCGAACCCCAATAATCTTTTCCTTATCCATTGTTGGAATCAGTTTGGCATGGAAATCACGATATTTTAAGTCCTGCATTTCAAAAAGTTTGTTTTGCACTTTGTCTATGATTGTTTTTTTATTCATAAATAAAATCCTTTCATTTTCATAAACAGAAATCTACTACCTTTAGGTTGTAAGTAGTTGACATTGTTAAGTCCCTTGTCTAATATTACAAATCTTTTCTGTATTTCATTATGTATTCAAATAATTGTATATTAGTTTTTGAGTTTTTTTCTTCCGCCTCTATATATTCCGGAAAGGGCAATCCCACCTGACATTCACCGCATATGTCAATTCCCAGTATTTTTTTATCCTTAAGGAAAAATTCTAACAGATGATCCAACATTCCAAGGGGCATATGCCCCTGACTCCAATTAGTTTCGATGTAGCGCCTATCCAAAATATCCTTATCTATGGAAATGTAAAATGGCACATCTGTTATAATATCTTCAAGCTTTTCCTTTCCGGTTCCGTTTCGCAATTCTTCTACAGAAAAAGTCACCAGTTTTTCCTTATTTGTAACATCAATTTGACTAATATCTTCATTAGTGGCACCTACTAAAATCAGCTGAACCAGATTTTTATTTTCCATAATAACCTGTGCTGCCCAGTCGCCACAACTGGTCATGCCTTCTATTAGCGGCTTTTGCATATCCGTATGATGGTCGTACAAAACCAGTGAAAACTTAGAATCTATCCTATCTGTCAGTATTTTTGTCACATAATGATAATTACCTGAATCAATAAAATGGATTCCATAAATTCCATATTTTTCGGTTCTTTTTTTAATCTCCTCCCGTGCCAAACCAGAGCAATATAAATCACAGCCTTCTATGTCTGAGCAGTCAATCCAGTTAATATCATCAATTTTTTCTATATCTTCATCTTTATAAACATGTGTAAAATCCAAAATGTAATTTTGACTTTTTATCATTCTTACATCTCCTCTTGTAATACAATATTGCCCCTCGTTTCAATGATTGGCTAATTGTCGCTGTATTTAAAACAAATCCAACATATTATCTAAATATATTTTTTCTCTCACATGAATCTGATATTCAGGTTTTGTCATGTAATATAGTAAAAATTCAAGAATTAGTGCACTTCCAAGACTTCGCCCTTCAATTTTAAAATTTGAAAATCCCATTGGCATGTAGACATTTTTTATATCATCAATTCCAATAAATCCCGGATTCTCCATTGCTTTAGAAAAGCGATATCCATATTTTGCTTCAGGAGATTTGCAGTAATGCTCATAACCGGATTCTCCTAAATTCTTCCTGCTAACAGCTTCGTAACAACTTTTCCTGTCTTTGCAATCAAACCAACAACATTCATTGCAAAGAAATTCCACCTTATCCTTCTGTTTTTGTGACAGTAAATCAAATCTGTCAATTGCCTTATTTAAGCGGAAATCAGGCACAACATAAAGAAAATCCTCTCTATTTACTTCCCTTAAAAATTCGTCAAAATCCATCAACACCTTGGTGGTGGACGAAACAAAATAGAAATTGGGGTATTTTTCCTGTATGTAATGTAGTAATAAATCTGAGTGAACTATAACACCATTTGGCACTTGTTCCCCGTTCTCAAATTGAGCACAAAGCTTATTGCACCTGTAATCCGAAAGATGTTTTTCCTGAAGTAATGAATTGCTAAAAGTCAAACGTGCCGATATTCCATATTCCTGCATTAACCTCAATACTTCTCCCGGATTTGCGTCTCCGAATCCTGCCCGTCCTCCACCCCAAAGGCAATCTGCCGGTGCACCGTATATTGAGCCTATGTCACACCAATCATAAAAATATTCTCTATGTTCCCGAAATAGCGGTAAAAATACCCGGTATAGTTCATAAAATTCAAACAATCCCGGCAGGTGATAATATGCTATGTCCTTTTTTGTACCCACATTGCTACCTCTTTTACTTTTTTAAACTTACCCAAACTATAAAATCACCAATTGTACTTCTCTTATTTAATCATCAAAATTTATTAGTTCCATTTCATTGTCCATTTTTACAAAACCGTACTTTTTATATAATAGCCTCCCCATGTCTGTTGCTTCAAGCAAAATGTCCTGTATTCCCCTAGACTTTGCTTCCTTAACAAGTAGATCAAGTGTTTTTTTTGCAATACCCTTTCTTCTATATTCAGGTTTCGTGTACATATTCATTATATATGCCTTTCTCCCATCTTGATTATGATAGGTTGGCATTACTCTATAATAACTAACTCCTCCCGTTCCAACTAAAATTTCGCCATCAAACACCAGATATGCTGTATGTGAACCATCTTTTAATGCTTCCCTATAGTATTCGTATGACTTTTCTTTAACATTTTCCATGTTAGTATTTTCAGGCAATTTATTAGCTGCTATTAATACCTGAACACGTGATTTAGTTAAAATTTCAATATCCTTTATTGTAGCCTTTTTATATACTAATTCCATATTTTCATTTCCTATCTCATAAATTACCAAGTAACCGTGACATTATCATCAATAAAACTACTATAATAACAATGAATATTCCCACCGCCAGCCTTGTATATCCTCTATTTTTATCAGTGGTTTTCCTGTTATTTATGTATGGATTTGGTTTTATTTCACTTTGCTTAACTGTACGTTTTTTTATTTCATTTTGTCTTTGGTATATTATTGAAAATGGGTCTTTTTGTTGCATAATTCTTTGATAAAAATCTTTTACATACTTAATATCATTTTCACTGCATTCTGAACCACCATTACTATGTGCAATATTATTTCTAACCCATCTGACGTGTTTAAGCATTTTGTAATCATAATCCCATGAGTGAACATAGTATCTTCCCCTGCCAGATGTCTTTTCCATCTCACATATGTACTGTGTCACACCTTGATTGCTGTTTAACACATCCTTGCATAAACTGTCCAATTCCTTGTATTTTTCAAAAAATTTATTTTCTATATCATTCATATCGTAAGCTCCTAAACTAAATTGAAAAATAGTCCCACAATATAATTAACTATCTGTTTTTAATTTAACCTTGAAGTCCATTTGATTGTCTAATCATATCTTCAACAACAATATCGTAGATTTCTCCTACCTGATTACAATACTCCAAAATTTTCCATGGTTCATTTGTATGAAAATGTATTTTCACCAAATCTTCATCCCCGGCAGCAATCAGACTATTTCCTTCAAAATGCTCTGTTATGTAATCCGCAATTTCATCCTCGTCTAAATCCTCATCACGTCTGTCAATTAATAATTGTGTGTCATAACGATATGCAAACTGATCATCCTCTGCATCTATTGAATTAATTCCCATCTTTTTAACCTCCATAAGCTTTATATAATTTTAAATAATGAAACTATTGTTTTGCCAACACCATCTGCCTTTTAATATACCATAACATTAGGTTAATCGCCATTTTTTTATAGTATTATAATTTTTTCCGTACAAAAATGCCACCAGGATTTTAATCTTAGTGGCATTTTGCATTTTATTTAATTTACTTAATTTTCCACTCTGCCGAAGCTGTCTGCAAGTTTACAAGCTTTGCGTAAAGTCCGTTATTTTTCATTATTTTCCAATGTAGTTTTCAATATATTTTAATTGAATACTTGTCCATATTTCTTCTCTTTGCTCAGACGGATAATGCTTTTCAATTTTCTCCTGAATCTGCTCCTGATTCTCTTTTGACCTTTGCTCTAATTCAGACACAAAAAACTGTTTCATCCAATTTTCCAATCCCTGTTTTTCGTCTTTTAATACGGTAGGTCTGTCGTATGCATATACCCTATCAATTCTAAAATCATTATCTTTTAAAGCCCTATGTATATTTTTTAGCAACAAATCATGATTTTCTATCCAATGAAACACGGCATCTGAAAAAACAATATCAAATTCATTTTCAAAGGGTAAATTAAGAGCATCACCCACAATAAATTCAATATTATTAAATTGGCTTCTCGCCTTTTCTATCATATCATAAGAGCTGTCAACACCTATAACTGTCCCTGCGAAATTAGTTAATTGCGTAGTAAGTGTACCTGTGTCACATCCTAAATCTAATATTTTTGATTCGGATTTTCAGGTACAACATCCAGCAATCCCTTCCCATATTCAGCTACGAAATCGTGCTTTTTGTCATATAAATTTGAATTCCACTTCATGCTTATTCTCCTAGATGGTAGTTAGTATTCTTATATATCAAAAAATTTTTATAATTTACCAACTGTTAAAGAGTTTACTTGCAACTCTCTTAAAGACAGATATTTAACGGTTAAATATTTTATTATAAATTTCTTTTCAACTTTTCAATAAGTGTAATATCCGCAGGCAGCCACTGAACATCATCTAACTTTTCTCTTGTTAGCCACCTTGCATCCTCATGTTCTTTAAGCACAAGTTTTCCTGATATAATCTCACTCCAAAAGCAATCCATTGAAAGATGAAATGTTCCATTTATATATGCCACTTCCAACCCCTGCTCAATGTTCTTAATTAATTCTTCTATCACCAATTTTTCTCCTTGTCTTAGTCTGTTATCATAATCTCCATCTTAATCAAGACCTACATTCCCTTCGACCTCTAAAGGCCACTCATCGCCTTCATCTAAATTATTATCCCTCAACCACTGGTCTTCCACCGATAGAATAACTTTTTCATCATTATTGTTAGTTATGGTAACTGATACCTTCGGCTTTTGATTACCGATTCTTTCCTCACATCCATATTCACCATCAAATATATGTTTTATCTTCCACATAATTTTCTAACTCTCCATTTAATCATTATTTAAATTTAAACCGGTCCCTGTTACATTTGAAATAATAATATCACGTTTTTCCCCAATATACTATATGACAATCTTTAACCCTCTCTCCTATTTTTCCGGATTTAACGGACCATAGAAGCAAGATGATGTTGCCAATGCCGCATCTTCCTCCTGTGTAAGCTGAGGCATTCTCCAGCCTGACTGACTTGAAATAGTCACCCCACAACCACCTTTGGCAATTACCTTTCCAACTTCCTCTAATAACACTGCCGTGCCATACAAATCCACCTTTAAAATTGCCTCTATTGGTGTCTGACTTGGTGAAACTCCTGCACCGTTTACAAGCATCTTTATTTCACCATTCCTATCACATAATTCTCTTAATATTCTTCCTACGTCTTCTCTTATCTGATTATAAATAATTTTTCTTCTAAACTTTGGTGCAAACACTATATGGTACTTACATTCCCATCTAGTATGTGCTAAACTGTTTTTGTCCATTTGGATACCTCCTTTGATTTTTTATATGGTTGGCGAACCTATACTTATTATATCAAAGGAGGTTTTTACTTGAAGCTAAAGCTCACTGGGAACCCCCCTGCATAGCAGGGGGGTATTGGTTTTAAACCAAAAATACCACCTGTCAACTAATTGTGTTGAAAGGTGGCATCCTTTAAATTACTATTTAACTTTTATTATTATTGTAACTTTCTTCTGCTTGTAGTTCTTAGTTGCCTTTAAAGTTACTGTTAATTTAACTTTTCCCTTTTTAAGGGCTACTAACTTACCTTTCTTGATTTTTGCAATCTTCTTGTTAGATACTTTGTATGTAACTTTTCCATGACCTTTGTTAGCTGTTATTTTAATTTTAGCCTTTGCACCAACCTTCATTTTCTTCTTAGGTAATTTAATTTTTAAACTCTGGTTAGCCTTTGCTATTGTAAACTTAGTTGTTAAGCTTCCTGTGTAGTTGCCCTTAAAAGTAACTTTCACATCATATGTTCCTGCATCTTTTCTGCCATTAGCATATGAAATATCATAATTAGCAGAATCAACTGTTTTGCCATCTGCACTTGTAACAGTAACTGTTGGTGTCTTAACCTTGCCATCATAAACAAAATTGCTATTATTTAAAACTACCTTTGTTGGATGTGAAATAATCTGTGCAGCTTTTACATCTCCACAACGGCTACATTTATCAATTATCTTTCCATCCTTAGATGTGCTAGCTTTTTCAATTGTGCTGTCATACTTATGGTCCCCGGCTTTTTTTACAACAATATGACAAACTGCTTTTTTGCCATTTTTAGTTGTTACTGTAATATCACATTCGCCTTCTTTTAAAGCTTCAATATTCATAACATTACCTACATATCCAAGTGATACAATGCTAGTGTCTGAAACTTTCCAATCAACACTTGTAAATGTAGCATTATCAGGATTTATAGTGTACTTAACAGCTTTCTTTACACCTTCTTCAATTTCAATGTAATTAGAATCTAAATTAATGCTGTCTATATCAACGGGTTCCTCATTTTCTACTTTAATATTATATTCTGTTTCTTTATCAGAAGTGTTATTAAGATTAATGTAATATGTTCCTTTTTTAAGATAAATCTTGTAAGTAACATAATCTACTTTAGGTTCATTATTTTCATTGTATGTTACTTTTGATTTTTTAATACTATCAGTAGATATATTATTTAAATCATTATCATATATTGAAAATTCTTTTACATCTTCTGATACTTTTGTATCTGTGAAGTTATATACCTTATCTTCTGTGGCAACAAATTTGTATGTTGTGTCACTTGAAGCACTTAACTTTCCTTCTGCGCTTTCACCTAAATTTTTTGCGTTCTCAATATTAAGAGTATTAGTAACTATTTTGTAATTAACTCCACTATCTAGCGTGTAATTTGAAAATCGCAAATAGTATGTCTTTCCTGCTTCTAATTTTACTGTTGTATAAATTGAACCGGTAAGCTCGATGTCATTTATTTCTCTTTGTCCTTCAACTTCTGAAAGGTCTTCATTTAAAAATCTTAGTAAAGTACTATATTCTTTTTCTTTATTGAAACCAGTTACCTTATATACATAATTTGTAGTTGTTGGAACTGTTACTTTGTAAAGTCTGTTACTTGGATACCAAGCTTTTCCATCAAATCTTTTCGTTCCTTTTCCTATTGTACCTGAACAAGGTGTTTCAAGAGTATTTACACCAGTCCATAAATTATCATAGAAACCAACCCGTACGCTATTTTCACCTGCTGCAATAGGCACATAAAGTGTATATTCCTTTCCTGCTTCTAATACTGGTGTTACCAATCTAATTTTGCCATCTACATCATACATCATTTTTTTCCATGTTTCATCAGTTCTTCCAATTTGTGGAACTCTATCACCATTGTCAGAAACTGTAAAAAGATATGACTGTGTTTTTTCCGGTATAAAATGATAATAGAAATAATCTCCTATTTCATTCCAATTTAACGTTTTTTCACTATTTAATTCTATGCTTAAATTTGTTCTCGATAATGTATACTCATATGCATTGTCAACTGAAAAGTTTGCCAAAACAAGATAATAAGTTTTTCCTGCTTCTAAGTTGGCAAATGCACATGCATCACTACTGCCACCCCAGTTAGGTACACTGTCCTGATTACTATGCCAATATCCATCTTCATCATAAATATCCACATCAAAATCATAGTCGTCATCTGCAATACCTGTAGGGTTTAATCCTGATACTCTGTATTCGTATGCTCCATCTTCCGGAACTGTTATTTTATAAATTTTAGCGCGTGAATAATCTGTTCCATCCTCAGTATATCCTTTTTTCATTATGCCTGTTGCAGCATTGTCAATTTCTTCTGCTCCATGCCAGATATCATCGTAGAAGCCAAACTGAATTTCTGTTTCACCTTCACGTGATGTAAAATAAATATCATATTTTGTTCCTGCTTCTAACACAGGTGTCTGAAGATACATCTTTCCATCTACTGTTGAATAATAACTAAACCAACTTAACTTGTCATCTCCCTGATATAAACCTGGTAATCTGTCGTCATTATCTGTTAACACAAATAAATATCTCTTGTTTTCTGTTGGTGTGAAATAGTAATCAACTTCATCACCATTCTTTTCCCAATTAATTGTAACTTCTTTGTTAAGTTCAATGTCTTCCTGTGTGCCAGTTAATTCCGCCTGTGTTGCTATGTCTGCCCAAACAGGTGCATTCCATACAACTGCCATTGCGGCAATAACAAAACACACAGTTAAAATCTGTTTGATTTTGTTTCTCATATTCTCCATCCTTTCTTCTTTCGTTTTTTAATAACACCTTTGCCTATTTTACCACTTTTTTTCTAAATATTCATTGAAAAAATTTATTTTCTAATGAATATTTATTTTCTAAAAAAACAACAGTGCAAATAAATATAAATGACATATATATTGTATATTTGCACAAGTACGAATATGTGTTTATGAAAGACATGCAACATTGTTTTTTCTTTAATAACATTTATGAATAAGTTCTTATATAAAGTTTTTGACCTGTATTACGACGGCTTCAGAAACATGAGAGTCGGACGTACTTTATGGCTTGTCATTCTGATAAAGCTGTTCATAATATTTGTCATACTCAAGCTGTTTTTCTTTCCTGACTTTATCGGAGAGCACTCCACTCCTGGTGGGGAGGCTGAATATGTTTCGGGACAGCTTACCGGCAGATGAGCGTAACGGATTATAATCAATCACAAACAATTTAAAACAATAAAGCTTATGTACAATCTATTAATGTCTGTAGATCCTTTTGCAATAGACTGGTCGAGGGCACAGTTTGCGCTGACAGCCATATACCACTGGCTGTTCGTGCCGCTGACACTGGGGCTTGCCGTTGTGATGGGAATCATGGAAACGTGCTATTACCGCACGAAAAATGTTTTCTGGAAGGACGTGGCGAAGTTCTGGCAACGTCTTTTCGGTATAAATTTCGCAATGGGGGTTGCCACCGGAATCATCCTTGAGTTCGAGTTCGGCACAAACTGGAGTAATTATTCATGGTTTGTAGGTGACATTTTCGGCGCGCCTCTGGCTATAGAGGGAATAGTGGCTTTCTTCCTTGAGAGCACATTTGTCGCCGTTATGTTCTTCGGATGGAAAAAGGTGTCGCCCGGTTTCCATCTTGCCTCCACGTGGCTTACCGGAGTAGGAGCCACGCTGTCAGCCTGGTGGATTCTTGTGGCAAACGCATGGATGCAGTATCCTGTAGGATGTGAGTTCAATCCTGACACCGTCCGAAATGAGATGACAAGCTTCGCCGACGTGGCGTTGTCACCGTTTGCCATAGACAAATTCTTCCATACGGTCATTTCATCATGGATAGTCGGAGCGGTGTTTGTCGTTGCTGTGAGCAGTTGGTATCTTATAAAGAAGCGCGACCAGAGACTTGCCAGGGAAAGCATGAAGATTGGTGCGGTGTTCGGTCTGGTGGCATCGCTGCTTGCCGCGTTTACCGGCGATCTCTCGGCGGTCAAGGTTTCAAAGGTGCAGCCGATGAAGCTGGCTGCCATGGAGGCACTCTACGACGGTGGAAACGGAGTGAGCCTCACCGCCTTTGCGGCTGTAAACCCGTTCAGGCAGCCTGACTATGCCGCAGGAGGCGAGCCGCCTCTCCGCATAGGCATACCATACGGACTTTCCATTCTCGCCACGCACGACCCGCAGGGATTTGTCCCCGGGGTGAACGACATACTCAACGGATATGTCCGTCCTGATGGAACACGAGAACTGTCGGCTGAGGAAAAGATGGAGAAAGGCCGCATCGCGATAAACACTCTCGCACGATATCGTGAGCGCAAGGCTGCAAATGCCGACAGCAGTGAGCTTGCCGGACTTAACGACACGCTGCAGGCAAACATGCCGTATTTCGGTTATGGATATATCAAAGACAAGGCGGAACTCGTGCCGTACATACCTTTGTGTTTCTATGCCTTCCGTGTAATGGTGGGGCTGGGGGCATATTTCATACTTCTTTTTGCTGTCATAATATTCCTGCTCTACAAACGTGACATACAGAAATACGGATATCTGCTGTGGCTCGGAGTCCTGTCATTGCCGCTTGCATACATTGCCAGTGAGGCGGGATGGATAGTGGCGGAAATGGGACGGCAGCCTTGGGCGATACAGGATCTGCTGCCTACGTGTGCGGCTGTGTCCGACATAAGCGCCGGTTCGGTGGCTGTCACATTCTTCATATTCCTCGCCCTGTTCACCACGCTGCTCGCTGTAGAGGTAAACATACTCTGCAAACAGATAAAGAAAGGTCCGGAATACACCGCCAATTGAGCACTTTGTATATTCCGCAGGTCATGATCTGATTAGCAGATTTGTTTTCAGAGACTTGCGGAAGCGGTGACATAAAACGTTAAACATTAAACAAATGAAAATTATGACATACGAATTTTTGCAACATTATTGGTGGCTCGTTGTGTCGCTTCTTGGTGCGCTGCTTGTCTTTCTCATGTTTGTACAGGGAGCAAACTCCATGATATTCAGTCTGGGACGTACTGAAGAGGAACAGCGCATGGTGGTGAACAGCACCGGCCGCAAGTGGGAACTGACGTTCACAACCCTTGTAACGTTCGGTGGAGCGTTCTTCGCTTCGTTCCCGTTGTTCTACAGCACCAGTTTCGGCGGAGCCTACTGGCTGTGGATGCTCATTCTTTTCTCGTTCGTGCTTCAGGCAGTGAGTTATGAGTTTCAGAACAAACTGGGAAATCTGCTCGGCACACGCACGTTCAGATGGTTTCTCGTAGCTAACGGCATTCTCGGTCCGTTGCTTCTCGGAGGGGCTGTAGCGACATTCTTCAACGGTTCCAACTTCATTGTCGACAAGAACAACATTGCCGGCGGCTTACAGCCTGTCATAAGCCGTTGGGCAAACAGCAGCGGAGGACTGGATGCTCTGCTCGATGTCTGGAATCTTGTGTTGGGCTTCGCCGTGTTCTTCCTTGCCCGTGTGCTCGGCACTTTGTATGTAAGGAATAATGTGAATGATGAGAACATACGCAACCGTTGTGGCGTGAGGCTTTTGGGTGCTGCGGTGCCGTTCCTGATACTTTTCGTGGCGTTTGTCCTGCATGTCCTGCTGAAAGACGGTTATGCCTACGATGCCGCGACAGGTGAGATAAGCATTGTGCCGGGTAAGTATCTTGACAACATGCTTACCATGTGGTATGTATTCGCGGTCTTTGTAGCAGGTGTGGCGCTTGTGCTTTACGCCATAGCAAAATCCGTATTGGACAAGACATATGTCAAGGGCATCTGGCCCGCCGGTACAGGTGTGGTTCTGACGGTGCTGGCACTGCTGCTATGCGCGGGATGGAATGGCACTGCGTATTATCCGTCCAATGCCGACTTGCAGAGCTCACTGACCATCGCCAACAGCTCCAGCAGCGAGTTCACGCTGTCGGTCATGGCAGTGGTATCGCTTCTCGTGCCGTTTGTTCTGGCATATATCGCATATGTATGGCGTGCCATGAACAGAAAGAAGATTGATAAGGCGGAGCTCGGTACAGACGAGATGTATTGACAACTGATTATGATTCTGGTATGAAATACGGATATGTCATGTGTAAAAACAGGAGTATACGAATGCTGAGACAGATATTATTATGTATAGTAATGTTGTCAGCCGGAATTCCGGCAGTAGGGCAGGACACTCTGCGTCATGAGGTTCTGCTTCAGACCAACAAGGGAAACATACGCATATCCCTATACAACGAGACACCGCTCCATCGCGACAACTTCCTTAAGAATGTGCGTGAGGGATGGTATGACGGACTGTTGTTCCACCGGGTCATAAGCAATTTCATGATTCAGACGGGTGATACGGCAAGCCGGCATGCCGGACCGGGACAGCTCTTGGGGGAGACTTCTGAGACATACACCGTGCCGGCAGAGTTCCGCTGTCCGCAGATTTATCACAAGCGTGGTGCGGTGGCTGCCGCCCGTGAGGGCGATGCCGACAATCCTGAGCGCAGCTCCTCTATGAGCCAGTTCTACATTGTCTATGGCATACGCTACAATGACGCCATGCTCGACAAGACCCAGCAGAAGCTCGATGTCGCGACCGGCGGCAAGGTGAGGCTTACGCCTGAGATGCGTGAGACATACCGTACGCTCGGCGGAACACCTCATCTGGACGGACAATATACGGTGTTCGGTGAGGTGACTGAGGGTATGGATGTGGTGGAGAGCATACAGGGCGTGCAGACCGACTCGAACGCGCGACCCTTGGAAGATATAAGAATAGAGAAAGCGACGGTCGTGAAATGACCTCCATAATGATTTTTTATATCTGAAAATCAGGTAAAGACATACCTCCTTTTTATTATATCAAGCCTTCCGGTGACAGTTCACAACTTGTTTTCGGAAGGCTTTTTTCATTCCGGTACGCATCAATATTCATCCGTATGTCGTGCTGCCTGCGTTGTGGCAAGGCTCCGGTTTTGTAGATGATGAAGCGCGATTTATGCATAAAACAGGATTCGGTCCGGCAATGCCAAAGCAGGGAAGTCACAGTCTTTCGTCTTTGTCGCTGCTCTTGCCTTTCACTATATTTGTATAATATAGGATGCGGCTCGGCAACATCAATCCCGGTAAAACGTTGTTTTCCCGTCT
>ERZ857801.576-NODE-576-length-48533-cov-3.078365_pt1 | contig 48533 bp, 36 predicted proteins | sample MGYA00519762_ERZ857801 | MGnify/ENA primary metagenome ERZ857801 (study PRJEB31778, sample SAMEA3449368) | human gut metagenome | biome: human gut; feature: human-associated habitat; material: faeces | place: United Kingdom | collected 2010/2012 ...
TTTTCCGCTTGCCGAAATAAGGCACCAGCTTCTTGTAGAGGATATGCTCTTTCGTTCCCCAGGTGTTCGCCTTGATACGGCCTTTCATGTCTGCGGCGTAGAGCGCCACGAAGCTCTCAAAGGTCATATCCAGATCGGCTCTCGCTTTATTGAGCTGTTCACGCTCCCAAGCCTGTGCTTCACGCTTGGTCTGAAAACCACGCTTCTGTGTCTGTTTCTTTTCGCCCGTCCAATCGGTGTAACGGTAGATCACTCGCCAAGTGCCTGTTTTTTCTTCTTTATAAACTGCCATTTGATCACTTCCTTTCCGTTCCGTTGTAGCAGAACTTTTCCATAAAATATTTGCGGTTGACCCTTCCTGCGATGGTCATATACCCTTTTTCCTTCAGCTCCTTATTGAGCTGCTGCATGACTTTGTAGGAGTGGGAGATAGAGATCCCAAGTTCCTTTGCCACGTCCTCGACTCTCATAAAGTTGTTTTCGTTCAATAAGCGTACCTCCTGTGATTTGTTGATCTGCGGTTGACTGACGGTTTCCTGCGGCTGTTATTCAGTTGTTTTGAATTGCTTTGTAAATCACCCCTTTCACTGATTCGGAATTTCAGAGAGGAAAAATCAACGGTCTTTTCCAAAAATCCTTAAAACATTGATTCAGATTCCCATTGACTTTGCTCTCTGAGCTTTTGGCATAATAATCCTTATTTCGTGTCGGATACTTTCTTGTCGCCTCCGATTTGCCCGGGCGATCGTTTGTTATGCTTGATAAACATATTAGCTTAACAGGCACTCATTATACTACACATATATGTTTAAGTCAATGGCATAATACTAAACAAATTATTTTAAGTTTTGCTTGACATTCTTAAACATATATGCTATATTGACTGTAAAGAAACCTCTGGATTGGAGCGATTGACATGGCGATAGGGGAACGCATACGGTACTTCCGCAACAAGCGCGGTTTGACTCAAAAGCAGCTGGGGACGGCTGTGGGATTTCCGGAGAAGTCCGCGGACGTGAGGCTTGCCCAGTACGAGTCTGGGACGCGCTCGCCAAAGTCTGAGCTGACGAAGGCGCTTGCCGAGGTGCTCGACATCTCGCCAGCTGCGCTGTCCGTGCCTGACGTCGACTCCTATGTAGGTCTTATGCATACGCTGTTCACGATGGAGGACTTGTACGGCCTGCGGATAAGTAACGACGCAGGAGATATAACGCTGCGTGCAGACCCGCGCGCCGGCAAGGATGCAGACAGGCTCCACGAGATGCTCTGTGCCTGGGCAGAGCAGGCGGAGAAGCTCAAGGCTGGCGAGATAACACAAGACGCCTACGACGCCTGGCGCGACCACTATCCGCGGCAGGACACGTCGCAGAAGTGGACGGGCGTAATGTCTCCGGGGCTGAGCGATGCTCTTTTAGACGAATATCAAAAAGGCTGACTGATTATAAATCAGTCAGCCTTTTTTACGATCGGCTCAGGTTCTTTTACTTGGTCTCGCTCTGCGCAAAGCGCATGAGTATGGTTGCGGTCTGAGCTCTGGTGGCCTGGCCTTTGGGGTCTAGCCGGGAGCTGTCAACACCGTTGATAAGGCCCTGGCCCACGGCCCAGCTCATGGCCTGCTGAGCCCAGACGCTAGTATCGGCTCCGTCCGCGAAAGCGGACAGGTCGCCGCCGGTCTCGGGCCTCGCCGCGTACCTCCAAAGCATGGCCGCAAGCTGCTCGCGGGTGATGGCGTCGTTGGGGCCGAACAGCCCCTCACCGTAGCCGTCGGCTACGCCCTCCGCCACCGCCCAGGCAATGGCCTTGGCGTACCATGCGTCAGGAGAAACGTCGGTGAAGGTCTCAGCCACCTCGACCTCCGGGCTGCCCTGAAGCCGCCAGAGTATTGTAACTATCATAGCCCGGCTCGTCGTGGCGTTAGGGGCGAACATCCCCGCGTCAACGCCGTCCATAAGGCCCTCGTCAAGGCAGTAGTGTATACCGTCATGATACCACTCGCCCATGTTGAGATCCGTATAGCCCGACATGGGGCAGCTCGCGTCGCGCGGGCACTCGGACACATCTGTCAGAACCTTAAATGTAACGGTGATGGTCACAGCGCCCGAGGGCTGAGTGAAACTGTATGTGCCGTTTGCGTTTTTAGTGACTTCCACCGGCTTTCCGTCGGCGTCGGTGACGGTGACCTTGTCCACCGTATAACCCTCGTCAGGCTTCGGCGTGATGGTCACGGTCTGGCCGGAGAAGGGTCTGTCCGGGCTTACGGCAAAGCTGCCGTTTTCGCTCTCGGTCTTGACGGGAGGATAGGTCGGGATGACGATCTGGTAATCCCTTCCGCCCACCGCGTAAACGCCGGATTCCTTCACATGCAGGATGATGCTGGAGCCGTCCTCTGTCAGCTCATAGTATTCCCCGCTCAGCCCGTCAGGCTCGGACGAGAGAGCCTCGCCCGTCGTTCCGTCCGTGCGCACCACGGTGTAGATGTCCTTGTCCTTCAGCTCGGTGGGAAGGGGTATGATTATTGTCAGCAGCCCCTCGCTGGAGACGCCGTTCTCGACGTACGCGCCGCCGCCGGAGGGCGTGGTGGTCTTGTCCAGGGAAATATCCACAAACAGGCCCAGTTCGCCGTCGGCCTTGTCCTCGAGCTGCGCCGCCTCGCCGGGCGTGAGCCCGCTCTCGGGCTTCTGTTCCACCTTTACGGCTATTTCCACCGTGCCTCCGGACGCCGCGGTCTCTTTGTCGGCATCTGTGAAGGCCCCGTCCAGGCCTCCCACTACTACGTCGGGGCTGCCGGGCGTGACGTCAACGCGCGTGCTTATATTGCCCTCGGGCAAGACGATGTTCCCGCCGGTGACCCGGCCGTTTTCGTCCACAGTCACGACGGTGGTGACGGTCTTTTCTCCGGTCGAAACCGAGACGTTGTAGCTGCCGGGGGCGAGGTCGGGGAAGCTGTAAGCGCCGTCGGAACCGGTGACATCCTCGCCGAGCTTGTTAGAACCCTGCCAGATACTCACCACGGCGTCCTCAACGGGCGCGCCGCCCTTGTCCTGGACCTTGCCGCCGACGCTCTGGGACTGCGCCCACTGGGCGGTAAAGGTGACGTCGCTGCCGGGCATTGTGAAGCTGTCGCCGGGCTTATAGACCACGCTGAAGTATTTCCAGCCGGCGAATACGCTCCCGGGCTTTGTAAAGCCGCACTCGGGCAGGGTAATGACGCTGCCGCCCGCCGCTTTCATGCCGGCGGTGGAGCCTCCTGCGCCGCTGCCGTCGAAGGACACCTCGTAAGTCCTGGGCGTCCCGGTGCTGACGACGACGCTGCCCACCTGCTTTTCGCTGCTGCCGTCGGGGTGGCGGTAGTTGGGATTCGTGATCTCGACCCAGACCTCGTAGGCGCCGGGCTCGCTCAGGTCGGCCGTATTGCCGTTTTTGTCCGATACGGAAATCGCACTCTCCCTGTAATCGCCGACGCCGTGCCCCGGATACTCCATCGGAAACGTATCCAGAAAAGAGCTCCGGTCGCGGTTGTTCTGTGAAGGAACAAACGGTGCCTCCCCGGTGCGCATCAGCGCACGGACGTCATAGTCCGTGATCTTTGCGCCGTAATAGATATGTCCCAAAAACTTTTCTTCATCCACGATACCGATCAGATAACTGGTATGTGGTGTATCCAGTTTAAAAACCCGTTCTTTTTCGTAATAATGAATTGCTCCCATACCATCTCCCGCTTCTTATTTCAACAGATCTTCCTTCAATGCCGCAAGCTTTGCATCCGCATCCGCAAGGGAAGTCCCCTTTACGCCAAAGTAGTATTTGATCTTCGGCTCCGTTCCGGACGGGCGCACACAGCACCACGCATTATCGGAAAGTTCATAATAAAGTACGTTGGATGCCGGCAGTCCGGTCTTTGTCACCTCGCCAGTAGAAAGATCCTTTCTGGTGTCCTCCTTGTAGTCGCGCACTGCCAGTACCTGATGACCGCCCAGCTCCTTCGGCGGATTCGTGCGGTACTCACTCATCATCGACTGGATCTGTGCCGCACCGTCGATTCCCTTTAAGGTCTTCGTCTCCAATCCCTCTCTGTAATAGCCGTACTTCTCATACATATCCAGCATTGCATCCCACAGGGTCTTGCCGTGCTTCTTGCACCAGGAAGCCACCTCGCAAAGCATCATGACCGCCACGCACGCATCCTTGTCTCTCGCGTAGGTTCCTGCCAGACAGCCGTAGCTCTCCTCGAGTCCGAATACATAGTGATAGGTATGCTGCTGTTCGAAGAACTTGATCTGCTCTCCGATATACTTAAATCCGGTCAGCACCTCGATCAGCTTCACGTTGTAGGCTGCCGCGATCGCTTTTGCCATATCAGTCGTCACGATCGTCTCCACGAGCGCCGGGTTCTCCGGCATGGTTCCCATCGCCTTCTTCTCTCTTAAGATGTACTCTGCGATCAGCATACCGGACATATTTCCGGTAAATGTCACATACTCGCCAGTCTTTGTGTCCTTGCAGTACACGCCGAGACGGTCTGCATCCGGGTCTGTCGCGAGCACGATGTCCGCGTCGACTTCTTTTGCCAGCTTTAATGCAAGTTCAAATGCCTTCGGGGACTCCGGGTTCGGGTAGGATACCGTCGGGAAATTGCCGTCCGGCAGCTCCTGCTCTTTTACCACGTACACCTGCTCAAATCCAAGCTCCTTTAATACACGGCGCACCGGAAGGTTGCCGGTTCCGTGGAGCGGTGTGTATACAATCCTGATGTCCTTCGCCATCTCCTTGATGACTTCCGGATGAATCGACTGCTTCTTCAGTTCCTCCATGTAGCGGTCGTCGATCTCTTTTCCGATGACCTTGTAAAGTCCTGCCGCAACGGCATCCTCTTTCTTCATCGTCTTCACCTGGTCAAAGGATGTCACCTTCGCCACTTCCGCCAGGATATTCTTGTCGTGCGGCGGTGTGATCTGTGCGCCGTCCTCCCAGTATACCTTGTAGCCGTTGTATTCTCTCGGGTTATGGCTCGCCGTGATTACAATTCCGGAAATGCAGCCGAGTTCACGCACGGCAAAGGAAAGCTCCGGTGTCGGACGCAGGCTGTCAAACACATACGCCTTGATGCCGTTTGCGTTCAGGCAGAGCGCCGCCTCATCCGCAAATTCAGTGGACATGATTCTGGAATCGTGGGCGATCGCAACGCCCTTCTCCTGTCCGTTCTGGGAGAGAATGTAGTTCGCCAGTCCCTGTGTCGCCTGACGCACGGTATAAATGTTCATGCGGTTCGTTCCCGCTCCGATCACGCCGCGCAGTCCGCCGGTTCCAAACTCTAACTGACGGTAAAAACGATCCTCGATCTCCGCCTGATTGTCCTTGATGGCAGCAAGCTCTGCCTTTGTATTCTCGTCAAAATACGGGTTTGTGCACCACTCTTTGTAAGCCTCCATGTAACTCATGCTTTTTCCTCTTTTCTTTAATCTTTAATCCACTGTGCCCAATTCTTCCGGTACTCTTCCGGCGTCATATTCTCATTCTCCCGGAACAGCTGGTAAAATAAATCTTCATTGCCAATTCCGGATTCTGTAATTACTTCACTCATCGGCTGAATCGTAAAACGCAGTAATTCTTTTGCCGCATTAAACCTGCGATTCAAAATATAGTCCCGCACACTGATACCATAACTACCGGCAAACTTCTGCTCCATCAGACTCTGCTCCATGCCAAAGCGCTCCGTCAGCAACGCATAGATACCAGATTCCGTATAGTTCGCATTAATAAACTCGCGAACCTCCTCCATGGTATCTTTGCCGGTCGTCTCCTGCAGACATCCCGTAACCAGCTGCGTCAACATACTGTGAATTGCCAGTTCGGACACATTGTCCTTTACACCGTCAAGAATCTTCCCAATCAGCTCTGCGACATCCGCTTTCTCGCTCGCCTTAAAGACAGGCACCGCATTTTTTTTATGAAACAACTCATAGAACTCCGCTGCACAGTTTCCGTTAAAATGAACCCAGGCCAGCTTCCACGGCTCATCCTCGCTGCTGACATGTTCAAAGGTCTTGTGACAGTCGATCCACACACACTCACCCTTATGCAGTTCGATCGTCTGTCCTTCCGTGGAAATACTTCCCTTTCCTGCAACCACTTCAAAAATCAGATAAGAATCCAGATTCTCCCGCCTGCACACATGCGGTACGAGACTTTCCAGTCTTCCTACCTCCTGCACATAGAGCAGATGATTTTTGGCAAACATTCCGGGGGTGTGAAGCATACGGTCTGACTTTGTAACCCCTTCCGAAGAAAACATCTTTTCCATTCGCTCAATCTCCTCCATCACTCTATACTCTCTCCCGCCAGTAATCCAGTGTCTCCTGAATCGTCTGCTCTAACGGAATCTGCGGTTTCCAGCCTGTCGCCGCGTTTAACTTTGTAATATCTGCTTCAATAATCGGAACATCCACCGGCCGGATCTTATTCGGGTCAATCTCCACCCGAATCTCCCTCGGAGAAAATGAAATAATCAGATCCAGAATCTCCCGGATCTCATGGGCATGTCCGCTGCCGACATTGTAAGTCTCTCCCGGGGTTCCTTTCTGCACCAGAAGTGCATACGCACGCACAACGTCACGCACATCCGTAAAATCCCGCTTTGCCGCCAGATTTCCGACATACATGACCGGTTCTTTCTTTCCCGCCTCGATCTCTGCTACCTGCTTGCAGAAATCTGAAATCACAAAGATTGGTGCCTGACACGGTCCGATGTGGTTGAATGCCCGGACCATCATCAGCTGCATATCATACGCCTGCGTATAGATGCTGGCAATCATATTCTGGCATACCTTTGTTGCCGCATAGATATTGCCCGGACGAAGGTAATTGTCCTCCTTGATCGGCGTCTCCCCTTCCCGGATATGCCCGTACTCTTCACCGGATCCGATCAGAAGCACCCGCGGTTTGTAAAAAAGCTCACGCACCGCATCCATCAGGTTCACACTTCCCTTGACATTGATGTCAATCGTAAGCCCCGGATTCTTCCATGCCACACTCACGGAACTCTGTGCCGCCAGATGAAAAATGTAATCCGGACGCACCTCGTACAGCAGCGCAACAATCTCATCCTTATTCAAAATATTCAGGTCGTGGATTGCCACCCCGGGTATCTCCAGCTGTTCATGCGTCAGTTTTGTCGCATGGACTTCCATTCCATGATTATTCTTTAACTCACGTGCCAGATAACTTCCTACGAAGCCTGCCGCACCTACAATCAATGCTTTGCTCATATTGTCATTCCCTTTTATTTATAAATGATAACTTTCTACCATATTTGCAAATTCCTATGAATTTGCAAACCCCCAGAATACCTGTGTCCTGTCCATCATACCAGAGTTCAGTGCATTTGTCCAATCGCTTATTCCCGCATCATCTCCCTCTCTGTCAAAGCATCCGCGGTACAGCATTTTTACATATTCGGTATTCGACAAATTCTTGTTACTGCACTCTGTGGAAAAGACAAATCCATAGGCAATCTCCTGCATGGACTGCGTATGATGGTTGATTGCTTCACACCAGTGATTCAAACCGTCTGTATCATAATTCCTGCTTAAAAACTGTGTATAATTTCTGGCAACGAAACATGTAACGTTATAGTTCTGGTCGCGCTCTTCCGTCAATGAGACATCGCCCTTCTGGATCTCATACGTATTGCACAGCTGCTGGAATTCCTCTGAATTGATAAACTGGCGGAACACATAAAGTCTGGAGGCTCCGTTTTCCAATGTCTTGACCCAGCCCGCTTTTCCATCCGTATCCGATGCACGTCCCATCAGGCTCAGATACAGATGCTCCACATAATCTGCATTGTTATAATTATGATTCTGAAACTCCTCGCTGAACAAAAATCCGTATGCCACTTCCGCACCCGTTCTGCCGTTTGTCAGCTCCTGCGCCCAATAATCCAGTTCGCTCTGTTCTGCCGATCTGCCGAGTGCATTTTCATATAAAAGTGATGCAAACCGCTGCTTGCCGGTCAGCGTCGTTCCCGTGTTGCCGCTGTTTCCGTTGTCCGTGCCTGTGTTTCCGCCATTGTTACTGTCATTCGATCCGCTGCCTCCGCCTGTATTTCCGCCATTGTTACCGTCATTCGATCCGCTGCCTCCGCTGTTTCCATTGTCTCCGCCGTTGTTTTCCGGTGTTTTTACGGTTACGCTGCAGGTCAGCTTCTGATTGTCATAAGACGCACTCAGCGTTGCATTCGTCCAGCTCTCACTGGAAAGTTCATACGCCACAAGACGGTAAATCACATTTGCAACGCTCTCCGGCAGATCACTGTTCACCGCAAGTGTAAAGCCGGTCTCCCCTGCTGCAATTTTCTGACGGATCTTCTCAGCAAATGGATCCGACCACTGATGGATCTCCCCGGTCTTAATAAAATAATTCTCTTCCAGAGAGTTGCACTCATATCCTTCTACCGGCTGTGTATGGTCACTGTGTACCAGCTTCATGATATCGTCATTCAATCCAAAATACAGATGCTCATAAAACGTTCCTTTGTAGGACGCTCCCATATCATCCCAGGTGCTGTCAATCTGATACCATTTTCCATCCAGCTGCGCCGCTGTCCACACATGTCCATTTCCGGCGATCCGTCCCGTTGGAATACCGACCTTATTCAAAAGCATCACATAGGCTCTGTGATATGACTCACAGGTTCCCTTTCCGCGCGCCAGAACGCCCTCTGCCGCACAATAGCTGTACGTATAGTCGTAATCCGCGTGATCTAAAATCCAGTCATGCAGCCAGACCGCCTTATCGAAATCGGTCGAGCAGCTCTTCTCACATTCGCCCGCAACATTTGCCACGAGTTCTTCCACCGATGGATAATTCGGATCGTTAATTACGATGGGGTACTCCAGCAGCCCTGTCGTCTTGGTCTGGTATGGTGTCGATCCCATATCCATGACACCAAACCGGATATAATACGTACCTGACGCATAAAAGGTGAATTTGAACTCATCGCTATCTCCGTAGACACTGTTTGACCCATAGCTGATATCATAGACAAAATTCTGCTGCGCATCCGTCAGTGAAGCAATCCGGTATTTGTAAGTACCGCTCCCGCCGGTCGCCAGAAGCTTAAATGTCACCTCTTCCCCGCACTTGATGTCTGATGGATACGATACCGTTAAATTCAGCGTGTCTGCCGCTTTTAATTCCTCAGATACCACTTCCTCTGCCATTACCGGCATACGGTTTCCGAGTGCCAGCACCATAGCGCACAATACTGTGCCAATTATCATTCTTATTTTTCTCATTTTGTACCTCAAAAGGGAATTCCGCCCGGAATTCCCCCCTTTCTTTTTTTATTGTTTACCAGTCTCCAAGAAAATTCTGGCAGTAATTCGTACCGTAAGCTCCCCCTGCCGCATAGCCGGTCGCCAGATACTCATACGATTCCTCCAGAATATTTCCTCTGTGTGTCTCAGAATTCATCCATGCATTTACCACCTGGGGCGCTCCGCTCTGTCCTCCCGCAATATTTTCACCGGCAGTACAATAATCCAGCCCCGCCTCATCATAAAGTGAAAAACAATTTTCGCCATTTGGACGTATGTGACTGAAATAATCCACAATTTCCCCGGCACGCACCTGTGCTACCTGCTCCCACAGATCCTCTCTGGTCATAAGCTTTTCCAGACCATTGTTCTGACGCTGCTCGTTGCAAAGTGCCAGAATCTGAATATTCATCTGCCAGGCATCCGTAGCATCCGGTGTCTCAATTGCATTTCCAATATTGATTCCTGACGCAGCGCAACGCCTTAAAAACTCTGTGCTGAATAAAAATCCATTAAATACATACTCTCTGGTATTCGTATAATTAAGCTTGTCCACCCAGTCTGTAAGGCCTGCCTCATCCGGTTCACGGTCCATCATCGTGTGATACAGCATCGTTGCAAACTCTGCGTTAGACGTATGCTTCTCCTTATATTCTGTGCTGAATATAAAACCATACGCCACCTGGCTGCCCTCGGCACCGTTGGCAAGCTGTGCACTCCAGTCTGCAAGTCCCGCCTCATCCGGCTCGCGCTCCAGACAGATGCGGTACAATCTGGTCACAAAATCTGTGATGGTATCATTGTCTGTCCCACACCAGGAACAGTTGCCGAGAATCGGAATACTGATGCCGCTCCAGTCGCCGCTTCCACTCTCAATACCATAGGAAGCACAAAGCGCAGAAAATTCTTCCGAATTCACAAAGCCGGTCATGACCGCTCCTCTGGTCTGCCCTTCTGCCAGACGATTCATCCAGTCCGCCTTTCCGGCTTCATCTGCCGTGCGTCCGAAAAACGCCTGATACATGGCGTCCACATAGCAGCTGTTGCAGAGGTTCATATTGCGGAATTCCGTACTGAACACAAATCCGTACGCCACATCAGCGCCTCTTGCCTCTCCGGTCTGCAGACGATTCACCCAGTCTGCCCTGCCTTCCTCATCCGCTGCACGGCCAAGGCACACCTGGTACATCCGATCCACAAATGCGGTGACATTATCCTCCGCCCGCACCGGAACGGTCTTCCCCGTCAGAAGACCGGCTCCTGTAATCATGACGAAAGCAGCAATAAAAACCGCCAGCGATCTTCGTATCTTTTTCATTCAGTTCCTCCCTATCTCTGGTTGACGCAGATTGCAAACTCTGTCATCCCGCTTTAGTCTCTCGTTATTCCATACTTTTTGCACAGATTATTGAATTCTTCACTGCCGACAAATCCGTTAAATACATCTTCCCTGCTGTATCCCTGCGTCTGCATGCGGCTTACCCAGTCTGCCTTGCCGCCCGCATCTGCACTCCGGTCAAAAAATGCACGGTACAGATACTCCACATAATCATTGTCGTTCAGATTCTTATTCTTAAACTCCTGGGAGAAAATAAATCCCTGCGCTACTGAACCGCCGCTCTTTGTGTGATCCCACAGTCCGTTCGTCCAGTCGTTTAATCCGTCCGTATCCGGATTGCGGTCCAGGCAGATATTATAAAGTCTGGTCACAAATGCCGTCACACCGTCTGTGGCACCGCAGACCGTACATGCTCCTCTCGGAACTGTTCCGTACTGTGGAACCGCAATACCGTCTCCCCTCGTAATACCGTACTGGGTACACAGATTGTTAAACTCTTCGCTCTGCGAAAATCCGTTGAATACTTCCTCTCTGGTCGTTCCTGTCCCGAGTCTGCCGACCCAGTCATCCAGACCGCCCTGGTCATATTCCCGTCCCATGAACGCGCGGTAGAGCTGCTTTACATAATCGGTGTTGCAGTAATTGTAATTCTGGAATTCCTGGCTGAACACAAATCCGTATGACACCTCCACACCGGATGCCTGTCCGGATGACAATCTGTTCACCCAATCATTTAAGCCCGCATCATCCGGTTGACGATTTAAGCAAACCTGATACAGCCGGGTTACAAACTGTTCAATCGGATCTTCCGTAATCTCACGATTGCTTTCCGGCACGACCTCGACCACATTCTTGTTCACCCACATTGCCGGTCGGACGCCGCCGATCACATTTGCCACTGCCATACCGTCGTAGCGGAGCGAACCTGTGTAATGTACATACATGGCATCGTATGTATAGATACCCGGAGTCCGCAGCCACCAATAGGAACTCTGTGTCGTTGTATTGCGGAGCGCCGAGTCTCCGTTTCTGCTGAGAGCATACTCTGTGCAGTTCGCCATTCGCTTGCCGTCCGTATTCAGATAGTTGGCAGCCTCCGAAGCGCTGAGCAAAAAGATCTTGTCACTGGTCGCCGATCCGCCGGATGTTCCGAATACGGTATTCGACTCTCCGGATACCGATGTTGTGTAAATTCCCGACTTCTGTCCATCACTAAACGCCGCATTATAGAAGGAATCGTTCAGCCAGGTACGGATACTGCTGTTCGCCCATGTAACCGTTGTCTGCAGGTTCGGATAATACCGCTGGAAATCCAGGACATTCTTGCTGATCACAAGCGCCTTATCGCCCTGAATATCCAGTACCGTCCACTCAATGGTCTCAGCGCCGTTGGAAGTATTGTTATCCTGCTCGTAAGAACCGTATTTTACGGTCCCGCCGACATGAATCTTCGTCCGGTCCACGCCGTCGGTGCTGGCGCTTCCGCTTCCGCTGCAGGTGACACTCGCGCCGGTCAGTGCCTCATTATTCGCTCCGATCTCCAACGCTCTCCACTGTGCCCTGGAGCCGCCGTACTGCACTGTGCGCAATCCGGCACACCGGTTGAACGCATTATCGCCGATATACGTAACACCGCTTCCGATCGTAACATTTGAGATACATCCGCATCCTTCAAATGCATGTCCCTCAATCACGCCCTGGTAGATATTGGCAGATTCAATCGGCGCCCACGCAAACGCGAACGTTCCAATGTAGGATACGCTGTTTGGAATTGCAATACTGGTAAGTCCCGAACAGCTGTCAAATGCACTCGCCCCGATGCGGGTCAGTCCGTCTGTCGGCAGGTTCACAGTCCGGATGCCATCGCAAAGATAAAATGCGTAATCACCGATCGTTGTTACACTGGAGGGAATTGTCACACTGGTAATGCTCTTTCCATACTCAAATGCATAATCACTGATCGCAGTCACACCGTCCGGAATCTGCAGATTTGTCACTTCCGAACCATTCAGATACAAATGTTTTGCAAACTGAAGCGGGTTTGCCAGATAGCCGCCGAAATCAATCCTGCACCATGCAGCGAGATCGCTGATATACACGCCGGTCAGTCCGGTACAGTTCTCAAAAGCACTGATTCCGAATCCGGTTACACCGCTTCCCACCGTAACTGTATTAAGTGCCGTACAGCGGATAAACGCTGACTCACCCACAAAACCGGACTTGATCGTTGCCTGTTGAAGGCGGGTACAATCTGTGAATGCCCCAAATCCGATCGTTGAGATCGTCGACGGTGTCGTCACACTTGCCAAGGAACTGCAGCCCCAGAACGCACATGCCCCGATGGATGTCACTCCCTCTGCAATATTTACCGCCGTAATCGATGATTTGCAAGCATACCACGGCATGCACTGCGAGGATCCCGGCGTATCATATACCGGATAATCATACATCGCGCCGCTTCCGCTGATCGTAAGCACGCCATTATTATAGCTCCATGTCAGATTGTCGCCGCACTTGCCGGAAGCTGCATACTTCATATTCTCTGTCACTTTTACGGCAGCCACATCTTCCGCCGCACTCATCTCTGCCGCAGGCTTGCTCTCCGCCGCCTCTGTTGCTTCCGGCTCTTCCGTCTCGGTCGCTTCTGTCACTGCTGCTTCGGCTGCTTCTGTTGTTTCCGGCTGCTCTGTGCTTCCCTCCGGCTTCGCTTCTGCCTCCGCATCCGTTGTCTGCACCGCCGTCTCTTCAACAGCCGCGTCACTCTCCGCCGTCGTCTCCGTCACTTCCGCAGCATAGACTGTATTGCCCGGAAATGCCACACCACATGTGAGCATCATTGCCAGAAAAGCCGCTAACACACGTCTCTTCATAAGCTCCATACCTCGCTTTCCCCGTATACTACAGAAGGAATCCTGCCGGATTCCTTCCCTTACTGCTACTATAGCATTTTATATACGTTTTGTCCATTTATAATCCATAACTGGCAACCATATTTGCAAATTCCTGTGAGTTTGCAAAGCCCCAGAATACAGTCTCTCTGGAGGTGCCGTTGTCCAGCTGGTTCACCCAGTCATTCAGCCCCTCATCGTCATACGAACGTCCGAAAATACCGCGGTAGAGCATCTTAACATAATCGCTGTTTGAGAGGTTCATGTTGATGCACTCCTGTGAGAATACAAAGCCATACGCCACATTTTCCATTCCGTATCCGCTGTTGATGCGTCCGCTCCAGTCATTTAAACCGCCCACATCATAGGTACGTCCCAGAAACTCGGTATAATTTCTTGCCACAAAGCGTGTCACATTGTAATTCTGATCCCGGTTCTCGGTCAACGCAACCGTTCCTCTCTCAATCTCATAGGTATTGCAGAGATTTCCGAACTCTGTGGAATCCGTAAACTGCCGGAACACATAGAGTCTGGACACACCATTCGTCAGATGTGTCACCCAGTCTGCCTTTCCATCTGCATCCGATGCACGTCCCATCAGGCTTAAATACAGATGCTCGACATAATCCGCATCACTGTAATTCTTATTCTGGAACTCCTGACTGAAGATAAAACCGTAAGCAACCTCAGCTCCGGTACTTCCATTCTCAAGCCGCCCTACCCAGTAATCAATTTCAGACTGTGTGGCAGTGCGATCCAGCACATACTGGTACAACAGTTTTACAAACGGTGCCGATTTGTGCTGCGTTGTGGTGTCCGTCGTATCCGGTGTATCTGTAGTTCCTGTCGTTCCTGTCGTTCCTGTAGCTGCCGTCACACTCTTGCTTGCCACATTACTGTCCCAGTAGGTATCGCATACCGCCACCGCCTTGACTGTGCAGCTTCCGCCCAGTGTAAATGTCGACGAATATTTCTCCGATCTCGTGTAAGCCGGCGTCGGTGTATCTCCATTTGTTGTATAATAGATGATCGCATTCGGCGTACTGCTCGTTATCGTCACATAATTGACATTGTTGTTCGCCGTAACCGAAATCTGCGGCTGTGCGGTCTGCTGTGTAATCGTCGGCAAAGTGCCTGGATCAGAGTAAGTTGCCCCACTATCCAAGGTACACGCCGGAAGATACTCATTCCAATAGGATTCTTCTGCGTGAGAACTTGCATAGCTTGCCAGATCCGCATCATATACGGCGTCGCTTCGTTCAAAATATTCATAGTCGATGGTACTCTGATCTGCCCAGGTACAGTCTACATTATACCAAGAGTCGTTGATACGCACCTTATTCCACTCATGGTCATCACTTGTCACCGCAATACAGTCAACACCCACACCGTTGCACATCATCTCAAACGCCTGCGCATATCCAGCGCAGACGGTCTTATCCATGCAGAATACGCTGTATACCGACTGTGTGTATGCCGTATCTTCATTAAACGAGTTGCCATAAATATCCGTATTATAATCCACTTTCTGCACAATGAGATCGTGAATCATTTTTACTTTTTCCGCCTCAGAGCTAAGTGAATTGACCGTATTTTTCCAGGTATCCACCTGATTCTTCACACTCTGTGTTGCAGTGCTTCTCGCCGTACCATTCTGAAAGGCAGAATAGACACCGAATGCCGCATACCATCCGCTGCTGTTTCCTCCCTGATACAAAGACACATTGATAAAATAATACTGCGGATTCATGTAACGGAACATATATGCCACATACGTAATTCTGTTTGAATTCAGGCTTCCGCAGGATACATACGGTATATGTCCATCCGTCAGATTATCCGTACCAAGAAGCACCTGTCTGCAGGATGCATCCAGTCCATCCCAGAATTTGCGCTCTTCCGTCGAAAGCATATTATACACGTAATTGGACGAATAAGCATCCCACGCTGTTGCATATACACTGGAACTCTTGCTGCTGTCTGCCTCTGTTTCGTCTAAAACATCATCTTCTGCAATCGTTCCGACATTGATCACGTTAAGATCCATCAAACCTGTCGGATGTGTAATCTCCTCTGCGGTCGCTTCTGTCTCGTTCTCTGTTGTGTCGGCAGCTGCCGCTTTCACAGGCTCCGCAGACTCCGTGCTTTCCGCAGTCTCCGTATTTTCCGCAGTCTCCGTATTTTCCGCGGTCTCCGTACTCTCTGCTGCGGCGGTGTCCACAGGCGTCTCTTCAGATGTCTGCTCTGTTTCTGTTTCCGTCTCCGTTACAGTTTCTGCCACTTCTGCTGCGGATACCTGTGCCTGTGTCCCAATACTTCCCATTACCATGCATCCCAACAGCAGTATTGCTGCAATCCGTTTCTTCATACCTAATGCTCCTTTCTATAATCATTACAGGCCGTAGCTTGCGATGATATTTTCAAACTCCTGTGAGTTTGCAAATCCCCAGTATACCTCTTCTCTGGAAGTTCCCTGCTCCAGCCGGCCGACCCAGTCTGCTTTTCCGGCAGCCTCAGATGCTCTGCCCAGGCACAGGTTGTAAAGCATTTCTGTGTAATCCGCATTGTTTCGGTTCTGGTTTTCAGATTCCTGTGAAAATACAAATCCGTACGCCACATTCTTCGGCGACTGTGCCCCCGAAAGAATGATGGAACACCAGTAATTGATACCGTCCGTCTCTCCGCTTCTTCCAAGCGCCTTCTCATAGCACCGGTTGACATACTGCGTCACCTTGATGTTTTTATCTCTCGCCTCTGTAATCTCCGCCTGTCCCGGTGTGATTCCATAACCGGAACAGATATTTCCAAATTCTGTCGACCCCGCAAAACCGTTGATAACATAGACATAGGAAACACCATCATTTAAGGTTGAAAGCCAGGTATTCTTTCCGGTCTCGTCCGAGCTTCGATCCAGCATTGCCGCATAGAGGATGTCCACAAATTCCGCATCAGACTTGTTCAGATTACGAAACTCTTCGCTCATTACCAGATCTTTTACGATCTCAGCTCCACCGTTACCGGCAATCAGCTTGCCTGTCCATGTATTCAGACCGGACACATCCGCATCCCTGCTAAGGATCTTGCGGTAGCAGCGCATCACGTACGCCGTCGCATTGTAGTTCTGATCACGGTTCTCCGTCAGGCTCACTGTTCCCGGTGAAAACATATAATAGGAACACACTGTCGCAAACTCTGACGACCCAATCAGCTGCTTTAACACATATTTCTGTGAGACTCCGTTGGACAGAACCTCCACCCAGTTGCTGACTTCCGAATCCTGCGGACTTCTGGCAAAAAGTGCCGCGTAAAGCTTCCGCACGTACACCTCATTCGTGTAGTTCTTATTCTTAAATTCACTGCTGGAAATGATATCAACCGCAACATCGGCAGCGGTCATCGTCTCCTCCGAAATTGCAGCGGCATATGCATTCATGCCGCTTGCATCCGGCTCACGCTCCAGAAGGCTCTCATACAGCCTGGTCACATACAGCTGTGCATTCTGATAATTATCTCTTACATAGAAGAAATTGCAATCCACGTAACCGCTTATACCGCTCACGCCGCCCTTGCTGCTATACTGCCATGCGTAATACTCGCCTGCATACGTCGTCTGCGTCGTATAATTGGCAAGCCAGATCTTATAGTAGTCGTCCAGAATTTCACCTCTTATGTAAGACTGCAGCATGGTCTTATTCGCATAGACCATCGGCGTATATCCTGCCGACTGCACCGTGGTACAAAAAGCATTCACAACTGCCGTTGCCGTATCAATATCCAGATTGGCATCCGCAAGACGTCCACTATGGTTTGTGCCGAATTCATAATCTATGACCACCGGCAGTGTGATATTGTAGCCAGAGATTCTATTTAAAAGATAATTTGCCTCTTCCGCTGCCTCCGCCTGTGTGGTTGCCTGTGAGAAAATATAGACACCGACTCTTAATCCGGCATTCAATGCGCCTTGGATATTGGCTCGATACTTGGAATCATCGAACAATCCTCCGTTCGACATTCCGCGGTATCCCACACGGATCAGCGCGTAGTCAATTCCGGCTGCCTTGACCGCCGACCAGTTAATATCTCCATTGTGATAAGAAACGTCGATTCCGTTCACAATCTTATAACCACTGTCGTACCGCCCGTTATGTATATAGGAGCTTCCGGTATATCCACTGTAAGTCGCCGATGAGCTTTTGATATTCGATGTGCTCTCCGGCTCCTCATTGCTCATGGAGGTACCCGCCTGCGGGTCTTCTTCCAACGCTTCCTCTGCCACAGTGCCGGATGCCTTTAAGTGCCCTGTCTTCTCTACTGCTTCCGTCTCTTCGGTCTCCTCTGTCTTCCCGGTTCCCTCTGCCGCTTCGGTCTCCTCTGCTGCTTCGGTCTCCTCTGCCGCTTCGGTCTCCTCTGTCACTGTCAACTGACTCTCCGAGCCTTCTGCCACATCCTCCGTCTCTCTCTCTGTCGACGTTTGCACTTCTGTTTCCGTCACAGATGCCGCTTCCGTTTCCTCCGATGTGTTTTCCGGATTTACTTCTTCTGTCGCCATCTCCGTTCCGTTTTCCGTAAGGCTCTGTGCCATCGCTGCCTGTCCTCCCGGTATTCCGGTTGTCAGAAGCGCTGCCGCCAGTATACACGCTAGTACTCTTTTCTTCATCTTGATCCTTCCTCTGTCTAAATAACATATTTCTACCAATTTTAATTATACACGTACCGGGGACAACGTCAATTTACAAAATATGTATATTTTCTTAATTTTTCCGGTCATCCTTCCCCAGGATCTGACAGACCTGTCTATGACCAAAAAGGCCCGCGCTGTCAAATCGACAGCGCGGGCTCTTTCTTCCTCTGTATGAAACTGTATGTCCTACCGGGACGTATTATTTACTTTAATCCGTATGCACGTACAATGTTGTCAAACTCTGTACTGTCGGCAAAACCGTCAAATACGCTCTGGCGGCTGGTACCTGACTGCAGTCTGGTTACCCAGTCATTCAGGCCTGCCTCATCCGGCTCTCTGTCCATCATCGTACGGTAAAGCATCGTCACATACTCCTGATTACTGAGATTCCGGTTGGCCATCTCCTGTGAAAATACGAATCCGGATGCCACCTGCTTCGGTGTCTTTGTCTTCGCCAGCAGCTTGCCCGTCCAGTCATTCAGACCGTTGACATCTGCGGCACGGTTCATTGCGATCGTATATAAGCGGTTCACAAATGCCGTTACCTGCGGATTCTTATCGCGGTTCTCGGACGTCGTTATGGTTCCCTGCTGAATTCCATACACGCTGCAGAGATTGTTGAACTCTGACGAATCGGTAAATCCTTTCAGCACATACGCACGGGACACTCCGTTATCCAGTAAGCTCACCCAGTTTGCCTTGCCATCCGTATCTGCATTGCGGTCAAACAGCGCCTGATACAGAATGTTCACATACTGCTCGTTTGTTGTATTTTTATTGCCGAACTCCGGGCTGAAGAAAAAATTCCATGCAGTCGTCGCACCGGTCGTCGTTCCGTTGTACAGCTTGTTGCTCCAGTCATTCAAGCCTGCTGTATCGGCGGTTCTCTGGAATACTTTCTCGTAGAGGCGCTGCACAAACTGTCTGTCCAGAATCAGGCGGTAGTCCTCCAGTGTTACCGTAAACATTTCCTTCTGATTGACTACATCCCCGTTTGTAGAATTATAAAATGAGGTACAGCTGATCGTATAGGTTCCCGGCGTGTATTTGCTGTAATCCGTTGTGTCCCAGCTGTATGTAATGTCGGATGTTCCCTTTGTCGTATCAAAATCCGCATTCTTTCTTGCAACCAGATTTGCCGAGCTCTCTGTACTGCCCTTGAAAATACGGATCTCATAGCGCTCCATATCATTGCCGAACGTTCTGACGTTGAAGAGCAGGTTGATCTTGGTATTGTTGGAAAATGTTGCATCATACATCGTCGGATCCGGATAAATCGATGCATGCGCTCCTGCCCCAACCATTCCCTCTTTCATCTCCGTCTGCTCGCTTGTCACCATCGTAAGCTCGTCCGCATCTGTCTCCGCACCGAATGCCGTCACGGAAAGTGCCAGACTTAAGACAACGGCAGCCGTTACACTTTTCACCCACTTGTTAAATTTCACTACATTTCCTCCTTCTCTATGTCACAGCATAGCTATTGTGCTTTCATTATAACTTTTATTGTCTGCACTTGACAATCAAAAGGCCAAAAAAAATTCTTAATTTTTCCTTTATTTTCCAAAGCTCGATTCTAGTCCACGCCGTACTCAGCCATCAGGTTATGGAATTCCGTGCTTCCCGCGAATCCATGGAATACCTGCTCTCTTCCAACTCCGGAATTCAGCTGGCCAACCCAGTCGTTGAGCCCTGCCTGATCGTATTCACGGTCTAAAAATGTACGATACATGATCTTGACAAACTCCTCATTGGATGTATTTTTGTTCAAAAATTCCTGTGAGAATACGAATCCATGCGCTACATTTTCCGTCGTATCCGCTTTTGTCAGGATCGTTCTGCACCAGTTTTCAATTCCTTCATCCTCTCCCTGACGATCCAGAAGCTTCACATAAAGCCGGTTTACAAACGACGTTACCCCCTCATTCTGATCCCGGTAGCTTCCCAGTGTCACCGTTCCCTGGATCACGCTGTACTGGCTGCACACATTTGCAAACTCCTGTGAATTTGCAAATCCGCGGTATACATACTCCCTGCTCATTCCGTTGGAGAGCTTTGCAAGCCAGTCTGCCTTTCCGCTGTCATCCGCCTGTCTGTCAAACATTACCTGATACAGAAGGTTTACATACGCCTCATTGGAGAGCTTCTTATTTTTGAATTCATCGCTGAAGAAAAATCCCTGCGCGACTTCCGCTCCCGTTTTCTCTCCGTTGCGCAGCGCCTGATACCAGTAGTCGATCTCCGAATCCTGATAGGAGGTACGTCCCAGCGCATCCTCATACAGACGCACTACAAACGCACGCAGCGCCGCAGCTGTGGCGGTGTTATCCTGATCGTCCGGCGAAGGACATGCTGTTGCCGGCATATTGTTGTATACTGGGATCTTGAACACAAACGGATTCTCCAACGCGTTGGTCTGGCTGTACGCCCTCCGGATCTTCCCGCCCTCCGTCATCGGTGCTGTGATATTCTGCTGATACTGGTGGGAATACAATCCATTGTAGGAAGCGTCCACATCAAATTTCTGCAGATAAAGGGTGTCCTGTCCTTTTAAGATATAATTTTGCGAGATATACTGCGCACCGCCGGTCAAGGCTTTCATTCTGGTATCCCAGCCTTTATTCTGAGCCGTTCTTAAACCATTGACATAGACGTCCGTCGTTGTCGTTCCTGTCGCACCGATATTATAATAATTGTAATATCCTTCATATCCCGGGTAAGTTCCGGAAATCAATGGCGATGTTCCCGCACTTCCCTGCTCCTGATAAACCCTGCATGCCAGGAAAAACGGGCTGACTCCGAGACTGTTACCTATATCGTAAAATGCCTGCGCATAGGTTGTCCCCGCTTCCGGCACTTCTCCCTGCATAAAAGAGCCGGACACGATATTGGAAACCGCATCCACCGTGTGGTACTGTGCATTGTATGTCAACTGTTCAAACATAAATATGTAGGAATCGTTGGTAAAATTACGCGGATCCAGGCAGTATTCCACTGCCGCCTGCGACGCAATGTACCAGCCGCTCTGGGAGGCAGCCTCCGCCTTCCAGTTGTCCCCTTTGCTCTGATGCACCCAGCTTCTGTTGTTTTGCATCTCTGCGCTCACAACACTGCTCCACTCCAGATTCGTCTGCATCGGTACAAACGTCCAGTTCGGGTGGGATGCCTTAAGCTGTGTGAGTGCTGCCCGGTAAGACTCCGGGAACGCAAGGATGTCCTGGTTGCCGCTCTTTTTGAGCTTCTCACCCGCCGCTTCATCCGCAGCGCCAAGCTTCTCCTCCCAGGCTCTGAAATCCGTATCACTCGTGACAAGATGTGATGCATCGATATAGCCATACCGCTCCTGCCCGTCCACTGCAAACATGACATAGTACCAGACGCTGCCGCCGTCAATCGCTACATCCTTAAGCAGCACCTGACTACCGGAAGGCAGGCTTCCCTCTACCGCGCTGTCTGCATCCGGCTCCTCGCGCACCTCATAGAGATCTGTGAGATAGACCGTCGCCATGACTGTCTTTTGCTCCAAAAGCTGCAGTAATTCCTGACGCAGTTCATCTGTTTTTGTCTGCGTCTCCTCGTTCTGCTCTGTTGTCTCCTTAACCGCTTCTGTCTCATCCGACTGCACGGCTATCTCTTCTGACTGTTTTGTCGCGTCCGGCTGTTCCGTCATCTCTTCGGTCTGTTCCGTCTCTTCCGTCTGTACGGCAGCTTCCTCAGTCTGCTCTGCCTGTGCATACTCTCCCGCTGTCCCGTTCAGTTCCTGTGCGGCAACAGCCACACCATTCCCCGAGATCAGGATCGCCGCTGTCAGTGCTCCCGATAACAGTTGTAGTAATTTTTTCTTTTTCAAAATTCATTCCCCTCTGTTCTTCCTGATTATAGTTTCACCTTAGTATAATCTTTTTCGCCAGGGATTGCAACGGGGAATGGGCTGGGAGGATTTTCCACAGCCTTACCATGTCAATTTATCCTTTAAATTTATATTTTCCCTTTCCGTGTCCTGATACTGGCTCTATAATATCAGCTTGTAACAAATTTGATATCAGTTTAGACGCCCCAGAGCTTTTCAGCTCCAGGGTATCCATAATTGCACTTCTTCCGAATATTTTATCGTAGCCAAATTTTTCAAAAAGTATATCGATATGGGTAAGTGTCCGAGCAGAAAAATCTATCGCTTTCCCCGCCACTGTATGTGTAATATCCACTTTCGGGGTTTCAATGTCCACTTTTCCAATTTCAATATCCACTTTTCGGGTTTCAATGTCCACTTTCCCGTCTCCAATGTCCACTTTTTTATCATCCCAAAGTCCACTTATGTGCAGGCTACGATTGTGGAGCTCATTTTTCTCATTTAAAAGCAGATTTCTAAGAAATACCTCCAGATACTCTGTTGTTTCATGAACACCTTTTTGTAAATCAGTATAATTTGCACGTACAAGTGCATTCCTAAAATACCATGCATTTTCAGCAAATATACTATTCGTTACTGAAAATCCAAGTGTTCTCAGATATTTAATAAAAAATACTGCTGTTGTTCTTGTATTACCTTCTCCAAAAATATGAATTTGCCACAATCTGGAAACAAACACCGCAAAGTGATGAATAATTTCATCCATTGAAAGCCCTTTGTAACTATAGCCCCTTTCCTGCAAAAAGTCATATTCAAGTGTGGATCTCAATTCTGATGCGCTACCATATATAACGCTTGCTCCATCAAGTACCCATTCTTTTTTTGTGATATTATAATCTCTTATCTTTCCTGCATGTTTGTAAATCCCTTTAAAGAGTCTGTGATGAATAGAGATATATTCATTCGGCGAAAAAGAAAAAGCGTTTTCCGACAGGATCTCCGCTATGCGAGACGATACCTTGTCTGCTTCTTCTGTGCGTTCATCAGCTGATACATGTACAGGTCTTTCTTCATAATAACTGTTAATAAGATTCTGTGCTTCTTTTAAAGTGATCTTGCCCTCAATATTTTGAATAGCTGTATCAATTAAATATCTGGATGGTCTGAGTCCATCTACCGCCTGAAGTCCGATTGCTGTACTCCACGCATAACCTTTGCTCGCTTTATCCGGCTCAGATTCCTTCAAATATTTTTTAAATGGGTCTTTTTCCATATCCGATACTCTCATTTCTGATTTTCTACTCAAAAAGGATCTTTAAAAAATACTTTTCAAAATTTCTTCTATCAACTGTATAGACGTCTTTAAAAAGTATTCCTTTGTATCTCTCCAAATCGAACTTCTTAGGCAGCGAATCCACATCTTTTCTTCCAGAAAGTTCCCCTAACTTCTCACTAAACCGGTTAAATGCCTCCGATGTAGAATAATCACTGTCTGTCTTTTCTCCATGATTTGCGTCATTATATACAATAATGACGGTCACTCGTCCCGCCACATCCGTTCTCGTAACATTCTCATTCATTACTACTGTTGCAATACTGTCATATATCTTATTTTTCAGCCATTTCTTATCAATCTTACCCTCTTCCTGATTTTTAAACTCAACCAGATATGTATCCTGTGACGTTTTTTCATAATATCCATCACAAGACATATTCTTTTCTCCGCGTATCTTTTCAGAAAACTTATCAGAGATACCGTCAAAATTGAACATCCTGTGACTCATATCCTCATCTTCAATCAGAGATACCTTATGTTCTCTGTCATAAGAAAGTTCACTCAATTTTGCCAGATATGGTCGATAATCCTTGATCAGTCTATCATTCATCTTTTGTCCTCATGCTCACAGTAAATTCAAAGGCTGGTACAATGCGTCATATATATTCAGGATGGAACCGCCCGGATAACCGAACACAGTGTCCACTCCCTGTTCCTTCAAACACTCAACTACAATCTCTGCCCCCGTCAATTTGCTCATATACTGCACTCTTTACTTCTATCGCCCGTATAAAATATGGGCTGTGGGAATTTGCCAGAATGAAAATCCCCAATTCCTTATAGATCCGTACTAAGATTTCTGCTAACGTGATCTGCCATGTCGGATGCAGATTTACCTCCGGCTCATCTACAATGAGAACATCCCCCCTCTTGAGTGAATAATTACTGATCAGTTGCTGCAATACGGTAAATATCTTTAAACCTGCCGACATATTAGAAAATTCTATTTTTTCATTAATGCCTTCATCCCAGAATTCGATTGTTCCATTTTTACTTTTCTGCAAATGTCCATGTGTAATATTTTCAGCAATATCCTGCACAATCTTTTGATTGCGTTCCTGCTCCTGCTGCTGCGCAAACGTCAATTTTCTTTCTGCCGACAGACTGCTTAACAATTCCCTCGTCGGCAGCGTCATCCCTCCTGTGCGGTTGGAACGTCTTCCTAAATTCTGACAAAAATCCAAAACACTATGTGTTTCAATATAGATAGCGTTTTCCTGCTGAAGTGTGAGTATTTTTCCAATGATACTCATCTTATTATGCTGAAATGATACCGAAGATGTTACTGTCTTTTCTTCATCTGTCTTTCTATAATTTACAAATGCTGTCTTTTCTGTACCAATTGGATTTATTTGGTCTCTAAAAACATTCTGGTAATATTGTTCCACAAAAAAACGTACATACTCATCAAGATTTCTATTCAAAATCCTTACTATTTCTTCAACTGGTTCTTCTATATCGCTAGTATCCAGGATATTATCGGCACAATATTCTTTAATTATTTTCTTTGTTTTTTCATAGATCTCATCTTTCTCCCACTTCTCATTCTCATACGCTTCTAAAATATGCTGTGTCAGTTCCTCATGAGCCTCAAAAAAGAGCATGATATCATCAAAATCGTTATTCTGCTCAAGCCACTGTTCCAGTTCATCCTCTATAGACTGTCTTTGATCATTCCGAATCTTCCCGGCAATATTTTTCCGGGCATTTACGGCTGCAAATACGCTCTTCGCAATCGTGCTTTTTCCCGTTCCATTCAATCCTGCAATCACAGTAATGCCCGGCAGCTCAATACATGCCTCTTTTATTTTACCCACGTTCCGAATTTGAATTTCGAGCATATTTTCCTCACTTTCAAAAAGCAATCTCTAGCATATGATTATACTCATATTATATTCCCAGTATAGTGGATTTTTTGAAAAAAGACAATAAATATGATTGCTTACCTGTTTCCTATCTACCAATCACTTTGCGCCTAAATTATTCTATCTGCAGAATTCCTCAATCTGCCGTTCCATGCATTCCACAATATCCCCCCGCTTTAAGTAGCAGTCTGACCACTCCACGATCTTCTCCATGGTCTTTTCCACATTCCAGACTGGTTTCCAGCCAAAGGTTCTCTTAATCCTGGAACAATCGAGTTTCAGAAAATTTGCCTCATGAGGACCACCATCATACTTGTTCACCCATGTAACCTGTGTACCAGTCTGTTTCTCCCACTCTTTACAGAAAAGATCTACCAAATTGCCTGTCGTCCAGCAATCTGTCTCATCCGGTCCGACATTATAATTTCCTGCAAACTTCTTATCTTCATACTGAGCCTTTGCAATCATCAAATATGCTGTCACCGGCTCTAGCACATGCTGGTATGGTCTTGTCGAAAACGGGTTGCGCACAACAATCTCTTCTCCTTTTTCCACAGCTCTGATGCAATCCGGAATAATACGGTCAGTCGCAAAATCGCCTCCACCAATTACATTCCCTGCTCTACAGGTTGTAATAGCAGTATCACTGTCCTGAAAAAACGATTTCAAATAGCTGCTTGTTACCAATTCCGAACAGGATTTGGAATTAGAGTACGGATCATAGCCGTTTAATTCCTCGTTCTCACGGTATCCCCACTCCCACTCTTTATTAAGGTACACCTTATCTGTCGTCACATTCACAAATGATTTCACACAAGGATTTAAGCGCACACATTCTAAAATGTTAACCGTTCCCATTACATTTGTCTCGTATGTATATACCGGATTCTGATACGATTCCCGCACCAAAGGCTGCGCCGCCATATGAATTACAATTTCAGGCTGTACTTCTGCAAATACCTTTTTTAAATGATCCAGATCGCGAATATCCCCGACAACCGAATTCATCCCATCTGCAATTCTGCACAACTCAAACAAACTCGGATCAGTAGGTGACTCTAACGCATAACCCGTCACCTTCGCTCCAGCCATAATGAGCAGCTTGCACATCCATGAACCCTTAAAACCGGTATGACCGGTAATCAGAACATTTTTCCCGTTATAAAATGATATATCCATTCTGGTACCTCCATTGCGGCTAACTATCCTTTCCGCTTTTTCACTTTTCCTTTAAAATATATCGTATTCCCTCTTCAAAACTAATATCTGCACGATATCCTGTATCTCTTGCCAACTTTTCAACATCAATTTTAGAAAAATCTACATTCATTCCATTAAAATTCTTTTTACCTATTCCACTTTCAATTTGAGGGTTAACTATATCTCTTACTGCACGTATAAACTCTTTCAAAGGTCTCGGATTACCATAGCCAATATAATAAGACGTATTACTTTTTCCCTTTTCACACGCATACATTAATCCTTTGGCTATATCAGTCACATAAGCAAAATCTGCAAGTTGATCCGCTGGTGTTAGGGTTGGCACAATGCCTGACTTGTAATTCTTTACAAGAAAATTAATAAAGTTATTAGTTGGATCATCTGCTCCATAAAAATTAGAAATATAAGCCCAGCACAAATCTATATTATATTTTGTGCATAGACACTTGCACAAATATTCTGTGCTAATTTTCCCTATGGCATAGCACGTAACCATTTCTGGTTTAATGTTATCCTCTGTCAAATAATCCCGATACATTAATTGTGTCACGCTACCAGATACTATCATACGTTTCACATTCATGAGCGAAAGAACTTCAATCAGCCTACATGTCCACAATGCATTCTTTAATTGTAGTTCATAATTCATTCTCTGATCACCTGATGATCCGGCCCACGCAAGATGATATACGTACTCAATATTTCTGTCCTTTATCTTTTCTGGTAGGTGATTAACCTCTTCCATATCACAATATATAATCTCAACATTCTCCAATGCACAGATATTTGAAATATCTTCCTTCTCATTACGAATTATTGCGTATATCTTGTACTCATACTTCAACAATAATCTTACTAAATGATGACCTACAAATCCATTTGCACCCGTAACAATAGCTGTCTTTTGAGCAATTCTATCATTCATGTTATTTCACTGCTTCCCTAATAGTCTGAGCCATGTAATCAATCATTTCATTTGTCATTCCTGGATATACACCAACCCAAAATGTATCATTCATTATTCTATCCGTATTAACTAATTCACCCACAATCCGATACCCCGTACCGTTTGCTCTCATCTGATCAAAACATGGATGTTTAGTCAAATTTCCTGCAAATAGCATTCTGGTTTGTATTCCATGTGACTCTACAAATTGTACTACCTTATTACGATCTACACCTTCCTTGCATGTAATTAAAAATCCAAACCAACTTGGTCTTGAATTTTCACACGGGACTGGAAGAATCAGCTTATCTTCTGTTCCCGCTAATCCTGTTCTCAACCTTTCGAAATTTGCTCTTCGGCGCTCTACAAAAGCCGGAAATTTTTCAATCTGTGCACATCCGATAGCCGCCTGCATATCTGTCGCTTTCAGATTATACCCAAAATGAGAATATACATATTTATGATCATAACCAAGAGGAAGTTCCCCATACTGTTTATCAAACCTGTGACCGCACAAATTATCCTGCCCAGATGCGCAAACGCAATCACGTCCCCAGTCTCTCATAGATCGTATACATTTATTTAACAATGGATCATTAGTATAAACAGCTCCCCCCTCGCCCATTGTCATATGATGTGGAGGGTAAAAACTTGATGTTCCAATATCTCCTATAGTGCCGGTAAATTTTTCTTCCCCATTAATTATGTACTTTGATCCTAGTGCATCACAATTATCTTCAATTAACCACAAATTGTGCTTATCGCAAAATTTTCTTACTACTCCTAAATCAAATGGATTTCCAAGGGTATGTGCTGCCATAACCACCTTTGTCTTTTCCGACAACGCTTTTTCCAACATTGTCACGTCCATATTATACTGCGGAATTGTAACATCAATGAATACTGGAACCACTCCATACTGAATGGCAGGTGTTACAGTCGTTGGGAATCCTGCTGCAACAGTTATCATTTCATCCCCCGGTTTAACCTGCCGCTCTCCTAAAAGTGGAGATGTTAGTGCCATAAACGCATTCAAGTTTGCAGAGGAACCCGAATTCACAAGCGAACAATACCTAACGCCCAAATACTCCGCAAAAGTTTTTTCAAATTGATTCGTATATCTTCCCGCAGTAAGCCAGAATTCTAATGCAGAATCTACCAAATTGCACATTTCCCTACTATCATACACACGAGAAGCATATGGTATTCTGTCTCCCGCTTCAAACTTCTTCTTTTTATTATGATAAGTATCACAATACTCTTTTACCAGATCCAAGATTTCCTTTTTTGCTTCAACCTCTGTTTTATTTTCGAACATAATAATCCTTCCTTCTTTATCTTAGTCCCAAGATTTCCATGGTGCATTTTCATTTTGCCAGAGTGTTTCCAATATATCTTTTTCCCGCTTAGTATCCATACACTGCCAAAATCCACTGTGCAAATATGACATTAATTGCCCCTCCGCAGCAATCTGTTCTAATGGTTCTTTTTCAAAAGATATATCATCTCCAGCAATATAATCCAAAACTTCCGGTTCCAAAACCATGTATCCAGCGTTAATCGGCGCTTGATCAATCATACTTTTTTCTCTAAAAGATCTGACTACGTTATCCCCTCCGATGTCCAATACACCTTTTTGCTGTTTTAACTTTACTGCCGTTAATGTTGCTAGTTTTCCATGATTTTTATGGAATTCTACTAGTTTTGCAATATCTACATCACATACGCCATCACCATATGTCATTAAAAATGTTTCATTACCAATATATTGTTGAACACGTTTAATACGTCCACCAGTCATCGTATTCAATCCCGTATCCACGACCGTCACTTTCCACGGTTCTGCATGTTGATTATGTACTATCATCTTATTTCCCTCCGTAAAATCAAAGGTAATATCTGATGTATGTAAAAAATAATCTGCAAACCATTCCTTAATCACATGCTGCTTGTATCCTGCACAAATGATAAATTCATTATATCCATAATGAGAATACTCTTTCATAATATGCCATAAAATTGGCATTTCACCAATTTCAATCATAGGCTTCGGTCTTAAATAACTTTCCTCACTTATTCTTGTTCCATATCCACCTGCAAGCAAAACTACTTTCATTTGTTTTTCCCTTTCATAATAAAAATTTATTCTATGTACTACTTTTCCTTACAATAATATAGCTAATAGCTGTCTCTATGTCTTGACCATTTTTCACTAAAAATTCCACATTATCATATTTCTCATCTACATGAACAGAATATTGAACTCTCTCATTCTCCTTCTTTATATCTTCTATTGGAATTAGAGTTGTTCCCGCATCTGCAGTTACCCAAACATCAACATTGCTTAGATAATTTCCGTAAATTTCAACAACGTAGTCTCCTTTTTCTAATTCGCAGTATGGTCCATATTGTAGTCCATCCTTATCTAATACAATTTTATTATTCTCAACACTTCCTTTGTGATATTTTAATTCACTACCCTCATATTTATTAGACCGACATTCATCATCAACTTCAAGTGATAAATTAGTTACTTCACAACTTGTATCCCTTCTATTTTGGATTTCAAACTGCACCCTTGTATTTTTTTCTACGTACACTTTGTAAACTGTGCTCGTTTTATTTTTCTGTTGTTTTTCAATAGAAACATTCTTGTTCTTTCCTCTCAAAGAAACATTCAAAGAGTCTATATTTTTACCATATACAACGAAATCATACACACCCTTATTAATTACATATTCATTAGATAAACGAGATTCTTCAGCTTCAATCCGTATACTTGAATCTACCGTAATAAGCTTATCATTTATATATATGTCTAAAGCTTCTCTTACAGGTATTACTTCTATATTTTTTAAGATTATATCCGTTTTCCCATTATTATAAACAGAAATATCATTTATTTCTTGATAGTCAGAAACTTGTAATTCATAAACAAGTTTTCCATCAACCGTCCTTTTATATGAACACTTTTTGTTATCTACCAATATATCCACATCAGATTTTTTCACACTTCCATCAACTTCCACATAAATTAAATACGTTCCAAGTTGAAAAATAACATTTTTAACTGTTCCGTACTCGCTTTTTGCTATCTTCCCTTTTGTATTCTCACCATTAACACAAAAATCATCTCCATATATTTTTGTTGGTTTATTTCTAAGATCGTAATTATATACATAGATCTTTCTTTCACCAACCTCAATAACTTTCTCAGGTAATCCATACTTTTTCAAAACATTTTCTTCACTTACACCATAATCTGACACCATATATTGTTCCATATTTTTATCTATAATTACATAATTAAGTTCATTGGTTTTGTATTTAAAAAAATTCCATGTATCCATTTCCTCTTCGATGGTACCGTCCTCCGACATTACAACTGCCTGCACATTTTGTTTGTAATCAGACATTACTGTCACAATATTTGCACTCCAGAAACTACTTATACCATCTTTCAATCCTTCATTATCTAATGCGTTACATAAAATTTGAAGATCACTCATTTCGGTTGTAGCAACGATCGGCATCTGACTTATTCCTAAAAACAAACAAATCACTGGGCTCAAAACATATATATACCGAGGACATATCCAGCCATTTTCTTGAATAACTTCCTTAATTTTAATACACAACACAAGCGGTAAAACAAATAATATACTGCTTAAATACCTAACATCATATAGATTATGTTCACCTGACAAAATAAAAGTAACCACAATAGCAACTACGTTGAGCGAGCAGTAATATATTACATTTTTTTCTCTCTTTATAAGACTAAAAGCCATAATCGTAAAAGCGACAAGTATTAAACAAAGTTTTGCCAATGGAGCAATAATTTCCAGAGAGATCATCGGATAACCGCCAATACTTGCATTAAACATATCAGCTATTCCCTGAAGCATTATTACAATATTCGTTCCAGTTTCATATACAGTCGAGATTTTTTTACCACCATATCCAGTAAATCCACTTATCGACACTCCCATCTTCTGTGTCAATAAACTTCCAATTCCTAAAAATATTGCACCTGCAGCAACCAAGTAAACAATTATCTTTAGGATTCCTCTTTTGTTATTATCTGATAACTCTTCTCTGTAAATATATACTACTAGCGGCACAAAATAGATAGGTAACATCAAAAAATCAATTTGTAATATCACGGCTATCGAAAAAAGAGCTAACAACACTTTATATTTTTTTTTCAATATATCTTTTTTATCATAAGCCAATAAAAACAGCAAAAAAAACAATACGGGATCCGTATGAAATTTCGAGCTCATAATTCCTGGCTCAGCTGTTCCCAAAAAACATGTCATAAAAACATACACTGGCACCACAATTAAATTATAGATTTTCTTCTCATCATGAAACACAATCACTAACAACGCAATCATTACACATAATGCAAATCTCTCCGCGAAAATTAACTGCGACGCAAAAACCGTGCAGCCTAATAACTTATACGTAAAAACGCATAACAAATTGAATATACTTAAATATCTTAATTTAATTTCAGAAGGATAATCATACCCAAGAACAAAATGATTATAAAAATGAATCGGAGTTTCTGCATCATCAGATGTAAATGGTCGCGCCTCATGCAATATTAAATATAAATATATTGCACCACACATAATCGATACGCCCAATATAGCCAAACACTCTAAGCCATTCTTCTCACATTCTTTTAATTCCCTTTTTTTTATCTTAGATAACACGTACTATCCTCTTTCTCTCAAATATATTACAACTAGTATTACTTTTCTTATTTATGATTTTTCACTGTTAAAGCAACGCTAATACACCAGTTAATTCCCCATGAAATCCCAGTAAATAAATTATATGTTAACTTTTCCTTTGCCCATCTCTGAACCCTATAATGTAACGGAATTTTCTTATTCCAGAAATCAAATCCAAAAATATTATTTCCCCTCATATAATTACAAAAAATATCTTTATAAGGATGTGTACTTGTCCTAAGCCAAGGTCTTCCATACCCATCCCCTGCATAATGTACAATTAGAGGATTGTTTTTGGCTTCTTCATACTGTTCTTCCGTGTAAAAATTATCCTCATTCATATTGTAAACTCTACATATCTGCTTATAATCATGCATAATCATAGGTGTAATATAATTACACTTACACGGGAGTTTAAAAATCTCACGCTTTAACACAACATTAAACAAATCCTGTTCTGCCAAAACAAAATTGGACTTCTTATTTTTTAAATAATCTTCCACTCTCTGCTCACATTTTGCTGCATTCCATTCTTTCATATTAAATAAAACAATTCCGCTATTATAATATGGTTCACTCTTCTTTACGCCCACACTTTTCTTATATTCAGGACGCATCGTATCACAACACATCGCAATTGGTTTATCATCCAAATTAATATCAAAAAAGAACTTGATATCTCCAGTTACAATTGTATCGCAATCAATCCACAAAACTCTATCAAATTTAACTTGTGTAACAGTGGCAACATACACTTTTACTAAATTCATATAGCTTCCATGATATGTCGGAACACCCTTTTCCTCAAGCTTTTTAAAGATACAGTTTCCCTCGATGAAATTTATGCAATGTCCTTTCTGTTCAACATTTTTTTTCAATTCCTGCAACTGGAGCTCTTCTATATCAGTATACAGAAAAAATATATTAAGTTTTGTGCTTACATTTTCAAATAATGAACAAATTGAAGTATATGCCATAGGCAAATATACCTTGCTACTTGCATAAAATACATTTAATACGTTATTGGCTGCTGTGCTGTCCATAATAACTATTCCTCTTACAATTATATTAGATTTACAAACATCATGATTTTTTTTTCATGTTATCAACGCACTTGTAAACTAAATTTCGAAACAATTTAGAACTATCCTTCCAGTTAAATTGCGTCGAAAAATCATATGCTTTTTTTCGCATCTGTTCGTATTGCTCTTTATCGTTTATAATATTAAGCATATGATTAACAATTTCATCTACGCTGTTATTCTCACACAAATATCCAGCTTTACCATAATCAACTGCGTCAACACATCCAGGCGAATTATAAACTATACTCGGCGTTCCTTCCACTCCCGCTTCTATAATTACAATTCCCCACCCCTCTCTTGTTGATGGTAATACCAACGCATGTGATATTTCTAGCAAATGAAGTTTTTCCTCTTCTGTCACAAATCCACACATAACAATATCACATCCACTTTCATTTCCCATTTTAAGCCCGTAATTTTGGCATATTGGTTGCAAAACATTTTTCGTATAATCTTTATTAGGTCTTCCCAACAATAACAGTCTTGCCTTAACACCTTGCTCTTTTATTTTTCCTATTGCTTCCACCGCACAATTGATTCCCTTTGAATTTGCATACCTTCCTGCATATACAAATGTTGGTGTTTCATTTTTTCCCCCTAATTGTTCATATGGTGTTGGTTCAAAACTTATACCATTGGGAATTATTGTAATATTTTCATCCTTATACCCCACATCCAGTAGTCCTTGCTTTGTAGACTCAGAAACAGTAATCGTTTGGTCATTTCTATTTAATCTAAGCATAGGGGTTTCAGCCGCATATCCCAAAAAACTGATTGGCGGATCAGCCATAACAAACCATAATTCACGATAAAGTTGATGTGTATAAAAAATACGTTTCTTCTTAGGGACATAAAACTTTGTAAAAAAACGATGTGCATTGCACTGATCAATAACCAGATCAATATTCTTTTTATTTTTTTTGTAATACTTCATTGCATAAAATATTACGGATGCAATATTTCCCTTTCGAATATATCTTACACCGTCGATTACTTCCTCCTGTTTACAACCAGGAAATTCAGGTGCCAGATGAACAATCTGGAACTCCTCACTATTACGGCTAAACATTTCGTGTGCATGCACCTCTGCTCCACCACCAATTGGGTTCTTGATGTCACGCCAGTTCAATGCAAGAATTGTTATTTCCTTTTCTTTCTCTAATTTTCTATTATAGGCACTATTTTCCATTTCTTGCTTGTTCCTTCCATAATGTATATTAATAAATCTTGCTAATTGTGAGCATCATATCTATTACAAAAACAATAAGCATAACACATCCTATCACACATAACATTTGCATTATACTTTGATGCACCAGTAATGCTATTATAAATGAAAACAGACAGCATAGGCACAAACTACCCGCAACGATCTTCGTTTTACCTAAAGCAATTAAGAAATTGGAAATTATCGTTAACAATGTCAGTGGAATAACATAGATACAAATTGCTGGCAAATATACAATCGCCTTTGAATATGTTGTACCAAACAATATTTCTACAATCCAATTTCCCCCTAGCATCATAACTGCAGCACAACCAACAGTCATTCCTCCTCCATACAAAAATGCTTTTTTCATCAAAAAGCGTGTATCATGCCCTGCTGCATATTCAGCTGCCACCATTGGAAATAAAGTTCCTACAACTGCTCCAGAAATATATAAAGCAATCTTACCAATTACCATTGCTGATGAATATATTCCCGCCTCGTTTTCATCAAAAAACGCTTTCACTAACAGCATATCACCGTTCGTCAATAAAGTAATAGCCACTTGAAACATAAAAGTACCCGCAATATATCTTTTTATTTCGCTATTATTTTCCGCTCTTATATCCTTTACATTTACCAAGTATTTTCGCGTATACCTATAAGAATATAAATATACAACAATCGCCCCCATTATCAATGCGCCTATAACTCCAAATACTCCCCAGCCCAGCACTACCAAAATAATGCTAAACAATAACTTGCAAAGCATATTTAGCAAATTCTGCATTCCATATTTAAAAAATTCTTGCATTCCTTGCAAAATTCCGACATATACTGAACTCAAGACCATTATTACTGTAGTTATAACTACACCCCATATGTACCCTACATCCTGAAGTTTTAATCCATCAGCCAACGCAGGCGAAATGCCAAAGCCTACAAGTAACATTCCTATAGCAATCCATATTGTATACTTTCTTAATTGTTTTAATACCACATATAATCTCTTATGTTCATCAATGGTGTCAAATAATGCTGTATATTTTGCAGTAACCATAACCATCAATGTATTAGGTATCAAAAACACTGCCTGTAAAGAAATTAACGTATTTATGACCGCATACTGCCCCGCATCATCAATCAATCTAGCAATCGCTATCTGAAAAATATAATTACAGCCATTGGCCAACATCATCATAATAAACAGAAGAATACTATTGTATTCAAAATTTTTCTTCTTCATTATTCTTTCTCTTTCACAATATATTTAGGTCTGTCTTTTACCTCAAGATATACTTTTGAAAGATATATTCCTATAACTCCAATAGCCAAAAGCAAAATACCGCTCAACAACAATAATAAACACACCATTGTAGCAAATCCCGACCCATCTGTTCCAAAAATCAAGCCACAAGTCAAGTAGTATATAAAGGCTATCAGCGATAAAACGCAACAGATTAAGCCCAAAAAGGACGTTATAAACAATGGAGCTGTCGAAAAAGCAACAACCCCCTCTATAGAATACTTAAAAAGTTTCCAGAAATTCCATTTTGTCATTCCACCTGCCCTTTCGATATTCTCATACTCCAAGTATTTTGTTTTAAATCCAACCCAACAAAAAATGCCTTTTGAAAATCGATTGTATTCATTCATCTCCAGAATTGCATTTACCACATAACGCTTCATAAGTCTAAAATCTCTTGCACCATCCACAATTTCTACATCTGATATTTTAGCCATTACCCTATAAAACATCTTTGCAAAAAAAGACCGAATGACAGGTTCTCCTTTTCTTGTTACTCTTCTAGACCCAACACAGTCATAGTCCTTACTAATTAAGATTTGATACATTTCTAAAAGCATCTCAGGCGGATCTTGAAGATCAGCATCCATGACCGCCACATAATTTCCTTCTGCTTCTTTTAAGCCCGCATATAAAGCTGCCTCTTTTCCAAAATTTCGTGAAAACGAAACATAATGAACATTTTCATTCTTTCGACGTAACTCTCTTAAAACTTCTATTGTAGAATCCGTAGAACCATCATTGACAAATATGTACTCCACTTCAAAAAATGCCCTTGATGCTACCTTTTCTTGTACTGTCCTAAAAAAAAGCGGCAAAACTTCTTCTTCATTAAAACAAGGAACTACTATTGATATTTTATCTTTCATTTTTCTTCTCTCGCTTATGTATTTTCTATATATCGTGTCTGTCGCATGTAGTCACTAAACTTCTTTTATCATACACGACACTCTTAAATATTTCAACCTTTTGAATATGATAATACCCTATTATCCACTTTCAAAATCTTCTTTTTCAAATCTGCAGAAATATCCTCCTGCAAAAATCCATGAAACATATTTGCATGAGAATGTCTGAATTCAAAAATTCGATTATCCCGGTCATGATCAACAGAAAACAATTTACCCTTTATTTCAATCGCATGGTTAAGTAACTGCTGCCCAAGTTCATCTGTTTCCGGCGCAATACCGACCTTTTTCCCCCCGCATCTGTAATACTCCCGGTTCCCATGCTTTCGATTGAGTTCATACTCCCTAAAACCAAGTTCATCCCAATATGTATATTTATGATCTTCATTTGATAAATTTCTTATTTGACACAGTTCCGTCTGATTTAGGCATCCTTCTATCATATCATTCTCAAAAATATCATCTGAAGCAAGACTGATCACAAACTGATTCCTATATCTTGCACAATGTTGCGAAGCATACGTTCCTATCACGAACTCATCTTCGCATGGTTCTTCTTCCTCTCCACACTGTGTTAGAATCTGTAACAGAAGAAGAAATTGTTCTTTATTCTCTTCTCGTATTTCCAACAGCGCCCTTATCAACGGATAATCTGGCGCAAGCAACGTATCTTTTCGCACTTTATGCGAATTTATAATATCCATCTCAATGTTTACCTTGCTTACCCGTTCGTCTTTTAATCCAAGAGCAACGTTACCAAAACGAATCAATGCATTTCTCGCATCATAAGGAGTGTTAAATCCCCACATAAAAGATATATCATTTACCGCTACAACCATTCTTTTTTCCCTTTGTAATTTGTTATCTATAACAACTCGATCAGCGCCTTCTCCCATTCATCAAAAAATCCTTCCGGCCAGCTACTCATTTTTCCATCTGAATTAATGTTAAGGCTCTTAAACGTATGTTTATAATCATTTTCCTCATCTTTGTAAAAAAATGCAATCTGCACATTATCTTTTGATATCTGCCCGTTTTTGACTGCAATACGCACACCATTTACAATATGTTCACTATGTGATTCAACAAAGACCTGCACGCCACCTGCTCCAACACGTGCTATCAGTTCCCCCAACATTCTCTGTCCTGCCGGATGGATATGTGCTTCTGGATTTTCAATAATTACAACATCTCCTTTTTCCGCCGTAAGTAATGCAATAACGACTGGCAATACATAAGTAATTCCAAACCCCACATTCACACTTTTATACGAATTTGACCTTTCTTTTCCTTCCACAAAATCAAACATCAATTCTGAACTGCGGGTTTCCATAAGAACTCTAATCTGTGGAGACACTCCGGGGGAGACACGATCCATCCAACTTCGCACCTGCATTAGCAGGGATTTATTCTCATTTTTATCTTCAACGACTTTCTCGTTTTTTACGTCTGTATTACCATATGCACTAAGATATTGTAATGCGTATTCCCCATTATTTCCAAATTCTCGCTGCTTTAATTCCTTTTCATTTAATACAGAATAGCGTTCCTGCGGTTTAATTCTGTAAGCTGACATATAGATAAATGCATTTACAGCCAGATTTGCCTCACATCCATCATGCCTTACCAGCGGCAGAAAATCTGTATCCTGTTCAAATGCATACTCATTACAAATTATTTTCCCCTCAGATGTAGTATATGAAATCTCAATCTGATCGCTCTGTGCCTTATCATAAACAACATCCTGAGAATTTCCAAGAGCTATATACTTACCATCTAGATATAGTCCTTTTTCTTCTCTGCCACTCTTTCTCGACTGTTCCAATAATAATAGTGACTGTATTACAGTTGATTTTCCCATGCCATTGATACCCGTAAAGATATTAACATTCTTCAAATCCAGATCTAGATTTTCAAAACATTTAAAATTTTTTAATTTCAAATTTCTAATCATAAAATCTCCCTGACTACGCTTTCTGTCATCTCTATTCTTCTTACCACAGAGTATTGATCTCCCGACTTTAAGGCATTTATATAATCTATATTCTGTAATTTTTTCTGAAATCTTTTCAATAAAATATCATTTTTATTGCTCAATCGCTCCATCTCTTCATCCGTCATATGCGAAAAAACGTAACTCCAACTTTCAAACAACGCTTTGTTAATTGGTCCCCTTCGCCAATTCTCATTATATTTGCGAAATGCATATCTTCCAAAGATCCTCTGACAATAATTCATTGCTCTCCGGAATGATCGCTCCACTCTTAAGATATTTATATCGTCATAATCATTTACCTTTTTTAAAGCCATTCGCAGAAATCCATCTATATTTCCCTTATAATCTGTCAGCTTCAATTCTGTAAATGCAACAAATCTGTTCACATATTCGCAATCTGTCATTCGTTCAGTATCAATGCTATGCTGCGTTACTGTCAGGAATTCCTCACTCTCTGCGAGTCTGCGAAGCATCGCTGTCGACTTTCCCACATACAAAGCATGTCTGATTTCCTGCGAGTTGAGATGCAGTCCTCCTGTATTAATCCGCTGGAAAATATTATAAACAATCGGGTCTGGCGTACCTTTTTCAACCGTATATACTACAATCGGTGTTTCTTTTATTCTCCTCACATATTGTCTCGGTAATTCATCAAATGTAAGACCATTAAAATCCGTCATGTACTCTAATCCAGTCAAAGGTTGTTTTATACATTCGTCTTGTTCGTTGATATGCCCTACCAGATAGTTTTCAAAAGCAGACAAACGTTGCACTCCATCAATAACCTTCCACTTATCATCATCTGACGCATTAAAATAAAATGTTGGAATCGGGATTTTAAGCATCAGCGACTCTATGAGACGGCTTTGCTGTTCAGGTGTCCATAGATTTCTGTTTCTCTGAAAATCCGGCGAAAGTTCTATTTCCCTATTTAATAATCTTTCCATAAGGTTGTAAACATTCATCGGACGCTGTCCAATATTCACATCTGCTGGAACAACATTTTCTATATCAGCATTTCCATTATCATACCCTTCATCGGTATCTCTAACGACAGCAATATGTTGCTCCGTCAAATCTTCTATCACATGTTTTATCGTTTCTTCTGTAACAGAATCATCCTTATCGCATAAAATATCAACCACACGTTCGTAGCGAATTATATTATCTCTTGTTTTCGCCCACTCAATCATCTGCTCTTTTTTTTCTTTTATTATTTTTGCCGAATCCATAATCATCCGCTCTTTCTAACATTTTAACTTTGACCGTGACCACTCTTCTCTATTATACTCTTCCCCATTATTTAGAATGTTTTCTTTTTTCCATGTACATCACTTTTCCTATCTCATCTAAAATCTGTTCCTTGATTCTGTCATATGAAAAATCTTCCAGTCTTCTCTTCTGCTTTTCAATGATTTCTTCCCGGTATGCCTGATCCGTAATGACCTGATGCATTTTTTCCGCTACAGCTTCCGGTTCCTTGGTCTCCACCAGCACTCCGCTGCCGCCAAGCGTTCCCGGAATAGCCGTGGAAGCATAAGCAACAATCGGTGTCTCAAAGAACATCGCCTCCACCAGCGGCACACAAAATCCCTCATGCTCACTCATGCACAAGAAGAGATCCGCAATTTTATAGTAAGCCAGGATTGCGTTAAACGCAATGTGTCCCGGGAAGATCACGTCCTCTGCCCCGCATTTTTTAATAACATCCTGTAAATACTGATAATACGCATCTGTCTCCTGATAATTCCCGACGAGAAAAAGTCTTGCGGTCGGATCGTATTTCTCCTTGTATGCTGCAAAGCAGGCAATCACATCCTCAAACTTCTTGTTCGGCACGATCCTTCCGACAAACACAATATTCGTTTTCCCGTCGGAATAGCGGGTTACCACATCCTTATCCGGCTCCTGCTCATAATCTTTGAACGGAATCAGAATCGGTGCCACTGCGATCGGACACTGATACCCCATGTCGATCAGATCCTTTTTATTGAAATCCGAGACAACGATTCCGTAATCGATCGCATCCTTCATGCCTTTGATCTGAACCAGACCTTTTCTCGTAATAATCTCAGCCTTCTCATCATATCCATGGAAAAACTCCGGCGGCGTCACGTTGTGATAGCGCAGAACCACCTTTGCAACCGTATCTTCAATCAGCTTCCGGAATCCATCTTCCGATGCATAGTGGTAAATGATAATGTCTTCTTCTGTCAGTTCCGGCAAAAGATCAATATTATACACGTTCTCTTCCTTTATCTTCGGATGAACAGCAAATGTAAAGATTGCCGTCGCATATCCTGCTCCCTCGAGCATATGTTTGATTGCAAGTGCATCATTACCGACCGCATCTCCAAAATTAAGAGAGGACACCAGCTGTATGATGCGTGGTTTCTTGTCCGCATTCAGTTCAAAGATTGATCGCATTCCAAGCTTCGCATTTAACTGTGTCACCTGGAGCTGTAACTGTTCAATGTGGCTGCGTAAAATATCATTTTCTTCCATCAGAAGCGTATGCATCCGGTCATAGTCTTCCGCCATATTGGCGACAATCTGATTATAGTCCTTCTGTTTTCCCCATGCGGGCATTACATACCACCTGATACACTTGCGCACGATATGCTTCAATCCGCGAATGAATGCGCCAATAACCGGAATATCATTCACGATCTCTGGTTCTTCAACGCTAAGACTTTCATATGCCCGCTGCAGGTTTTGTCTTGAAAGATTCTGATTGGTGCGCAGTTCAAAGCGAACCTTTTCCGGTTTTCTCATAAACCACTTCTCCTCTGCTTCCGTAATTATATAAATGTGATCTTTTTAACCACAATGTCTTCCCCTGTTGCATTTGACAAAACAAATTCCAGGTTTTCGGTCTTCTCTTCCAGATATAAGCTTATGGCATTAAATCCGTCCTTTAACTGCATCTCACCCAGTCTGACCTTACCAGACTCCTTGGTAACTGCAAGCACAGCTGCTTCGCTTCCCTCATAGGACACTTCCACACACAGCTTATACTGCATTGGAGGCATAGTCAGATAAGGACCGTACATCACTCCGCCATTGTGAACGACCAGCCGATCCTCCATCCATTCGCACGCACCGTTATACTTCATCTGTTTCACCAGATTCTCATCACCCCGTGCAACATCGGATAAATATGTCAGAAGTCTGCTCTGCTTGACCTCCGTTGCAAACGTCCCAACAGGAATTGCCTTCAGATCCGTCCCCTTTACAGCGACCCATTCGTCCGCTCCTATTGAAAAAGTAAGTTCAGCATGTTCGCAAACCTGATCCACCGAATAAGCAAGCGTAAGGCTGCCCGTCTTACCCTGCTCATATAAATGAGTACTTTCTCCTTTTTCATCCGTGTAACAGATATCCTGCAGGCGGAAAGTGCTCGCTGCAAGCTGCTGTGCCTTCTGTTCCTGCTTTGCCTGCTTTTCTCTTTCCTTTTCCTGTTCTTCGTGTATCTTCTCCCGCTTCTGTTCTGCGGTCTTCACTCCCATATATTCCAGATACTTCTCATGTACTTCTTTCGGCTGTCCGTCCATCCGTATCCTTCCCGCATCAATCCAGATACTGCGGTCGCAGATTTCCTCGATCTGTCCGAGACTGTGCGATACAATTACAATCGTTGTGCCGCTTTTTTTTATTTCCTGCATCTTTTCAAAACATTTTTCCTGAAAATGTGCATCTCCCACAGCCAGGATTTCATCAATCAGTAAAATATCAGCATCCACATTGATCGCAACGGAAAATGCCAGACGCATATACATACCGGAAGAATAGGTTCTTACCGGATTATCGATATAATCTTCCAGCTCGGAAAAAGCGATGATCTCATCGACGCGCGCATCAATCTCCTTTTTGCTCAAACCAAAGATTGACGCATTGGTATAAATGTTCTCCCTGCCACTCATATCCGGATGAAATCCGGCTCCAAGTTCAATCAGGCTTGAAACTCTTCCACTCATATCCACGGTACCGCCATCCGGGTAGATAATCTTCGTCAGCAGCTTTAATGTTGTGCTCTTGCCACATCCGTTATGCCCGATCAGACCGACTGCCTCACCCTTTCGCACGTTAAAACTGATCCCGTTTAACACCCAGCGTTCCTCATATCGGTTACGCTTGCGAAACAGAACCCGCTCTTTCAGCTGACTGCCCTTGTCCATATATACTTTAAATTTTTTTGTCAGATTTCTGACTTCTATCGCATTTTCTGGCTGCATTTTCATACCTCTTTTTTATTCTGCCACACATAGTTCCGAAAAGTATTTCTTATATTTTTCGATCATGACATCCCATGCAAAATTTTCCTTCACATACTTCTTGCCCTGCAGCGCCATGGTACGTGCTTCTGCGGGATGCTCTATGATATAATCAACTGCTCCCTCGAACTCAAAATAATCTTCAAAATACAGTCCACCATTGGAGGAAACAGCAAAATTCTGTGTCACGTTGCAGTCTTTATGCACCAATACCGGTCTCTCACACAGCCAGCTCTCCATGATAACATAAGAAAAACTTTCATGCTTTGACGGCTGGCATAACAGTTCTGCCGCCGCATATGCATCGTACTTGTCCTGAATCGGCACAAATCCAAGATCAATGACATGATCTTTTAATGCCCTTGGTATTGTAATATCTCCACCACCAAGCAGTACCAGTTTTAAATTCGTGTTCCGACGGAACAGATACTCATGATAATAGTCTAACAACGTATAGATATTTTTGCCAACATCTTTTCTTCCTGCATATAAAATAAATGGATCGTTGATATGATACTTTTCCCGGAATCTCGCCGCATCATATGTCAACTCTGTATCTACACCAAGTCCCATCGTTACTGCTTTCATGTGATCCACATCAAAAATACGTCTGGTAAGTTCTTCCTCCGGCTTTGCATTGAACATCATTCCGGCAACTCTGGAAAATACGTCATGAAAATTCTTCAGGTAAACATAACTTTCCTCATGAAAACACGGAATCATGACCGCTTTTTCATAGCACTCCTGCACTCCATAATAGGTAGTTCCAAACATATATGGAATAAAGACAAATGCCGCATATTCGTCCTTGTGCTCTCTGATGTACTGATAAAGATCCGGACTGTTGATCATCTCACGTACAAACGTCTCTTCTTCCTTCGCAGTAAGAGGCATATCACCGTTCATCAGCTTCAGATTGACCTCGTCAAAGGCATGTACATTCCGTTTGCGCACCTTAAAGCGAAGCACAGGAATCCCACCGCTCTCAAAAGTCTTACCCGGCCTGTAATAGTTGCAGTTCCAATTAGAGTGAAACTCTTTCACGCAGGTAGATAAAATCTCCACTTCCATTCCTGCCGCGAACAAATGTCCTGTGATGTCCCGGAGTGCCGCCTCTGCGCCTCCCGATATATTTTCACCATACCACGGTGTTACAAACCCGATTTTCTTCATGTTTTCCTACCTTATTTTCCCTGGATAATCTTGTCGATGATCTGTAAAAACTGTGTCTTTACTTTTTGATTATCAAAATCCTGCAGACGAATCCGCTGGTTTTTTAAAATTTTCTCTTTTAATGCCTCATCCGCCAGAACGCGGTTTACCATTTCCGCTGCTATGATCGGATCATTGTCAGGAAGCAGCAAGCCGCTCCCCCCCATGGTCCACGCAATTGCAGAGGTATCTCTTGCCACCACCGGAACATCAAAATACATAGACTCCACGATCGGCACACAGAAGCCCTCATGTTCACTCATACACAAAAACACATCCGCAAGATGGTAATATGCCAGTATCTCATCAAACTTGATCTGCCCGGTAAAGATCACATCCGCAAGACCAAGCTCCCTGACATATGCCTCCAGTTGTTCATGGTACTTATCAATCCCGGCATAAGAGCCCACCAAAATCAGTCTGGACTTCGGGTTGATATAATTTTTATAATAATAGAATGCCTGAATAATATCTTCCTGCTTTTTGTTTGGCACCACGCGGCCGGTAAACAGAATATTCACATAATCATCGTTATATCTGCGTAGGATGCCGGCATTTGGCTTTTTCTCATAGTCCTCAAACGGGATCAAAATCGGCAATACATCAATATCGCACGTAAAACCATACCGGATCAGATCCTCTTTGTTGTACGCCGAATCTGCAATCGCATAGTCAGCAATCTTAGCCAGACGCTTTGCTGCCTTGATTCCCTGCGCACAGCTGGAGCTTGCGTCTCTGTTATATTTTTTGAAATACTGTTCCGGCGTAATGTTGTGATACAGGATGACTTTTTTGCCGCCCAGCTTCTCAATCTCATAATTCAACTTATGTCCGGTGGACAGATGATAGATCACAATATCATCTTCCTCCAGTTTCTCCAACATATCAAACGGCTCTGCCGTTCCCTGCGGCAGGCGCTCATCGATCACCGCCGCGTAGATCTCTGTCTCATAGCCTGCCTCCAGCAGTGCATCCTTCAATGCACGGGTATCATTTCCAACCGCATCCCCAAATGCCAGAACCGGCAAAATCTGAACTATCCGCATGCTCTATTCTCCACACTTTTCTTCTAATCTCTTGCACTTTAATTCCAGGGTTTCCACCTGCTGCTGCAGTTCCATAATCTTGACCGCCTGCTCATCCTGCATTTTAGCATACAGCTGTGTCATTGCCGAGGTTGTATAAAAGTTAAACTGATTCTGCTCATCAATAATCGGCTCCACATAGAATTTGATAAGCTTACGGATGATCTTCTTGAAAAAAACTGCCAGCCGGTTGCCACCGATCAGTCTCCAGCACTGTACCTTTCTGGTACTGTTCATGCGCTCAACCGTCAATCCGAAATGATCCAGCTCGAAATAGTCATCGATCTCGTCTGATATTTCTCCCGTCTTTGCTGCCACATCTGCAAATTTTAATTCATTCTGTGTATATCCACGCTCCGCAATCTGCGTGCGGATATCCTGCATGATCTCTTCTACATTGATCTGTTCCATCTGTTCTACCATAATTCTCTCTCCAATTCTACAGTTCTTCTGCAAATCCCTTCTGCAATTTTACAAAAACCAGTTCTCCGATCAGGAGAATACCTACGCCCAGAACAACTGCTGCCGCCAGTGTGCTAAGCTGCGGTGTAGTCTTATAATACAGGATATCCCTGTATGCGTTGATAACCGGTGTCATCGGATTCATATTCCAGATGCGCACCAGCGTTGGATAGGATGCCAGTGCATCCAACACCATCTCCTGTGAATACATGACCGGTGTCAAAAACTGCCATGCCATGGCAATAATACTCAGAATATAAGCAAGATCTCGCAAATATACTGTCAGTGCAGAGGTCAGAAGTGCAATCCCCAGACCCAGTATATATTCCACAATCATAATAATCGGCAAATAAAGCATAGCCACGGGATTGACCCCATAGCCGGTCACAATCAGAACTGCGAATACAACCAGGAAACTGAGCAGCATATTCACGAACGAACTGGTCATATAAGCAATCGGCATTACCTCTCGCGGAAAATAAATCTTTTTCACCATATCACCGGAACCCAGGATGCTGGTAGCTCCCCCGGTCAATGAAGAGCTGAAATAAATCCACGGAACCAGCGCCACAAAAAGAAACAGGTAATACTTATCAATTCCGGAACGCATAATAACGGAAAATACCATTGTATACACCAGAAGCTGGAGCAGCGGATTTAAAAATGTCCAGAAAAATCCCAGCACCGAACCTTTATATCTTCCCCGCAAATCCTTTCGCACCAGGCGAAAAATCATCTGCCGGTAATTATATATCTCTTTTATTCTTTCCATAATATCCCTCATTTTACAGCATACATCGTAAGTACCAACTTTTACTCTACCATACTTTCCTCTTCAGCGCAACTTTCACGCCCGATCCGCCTGCGCATCATCTGCCGCCTGCAGGATCGGCGCCAGCCGCTCCTTTAACATCGCCGTGATCGTCTGCGCCCCCAGCACCTCGTTTATTTTCGCTTTTCCGTTCTTTGCAAGTCTGTCATAATATGCCGGATCTTCATACAGCCGCCGCAGATAGCCGGCTGCCTCCTCCACATCTGGCTCCGCCCACCGGTAGCCCTTTTTGTAGTTGCCGGACGTCTCCTGTATCTCCACTTTCCGGAACGATACCATGCAGGCGCTGTCCGCATCCATGAATTCGGTGTTCGACGACCAGTCTGTCGCCACACAGACTGTGTCAAGCAGCATAGCCTCCGCCATCACCAGCCCGAAGCCCTCCGCGCGGTGCAGCGACACAAACACATCCACCGCCGCAATCAGGCTGTTGACCTTCGGCTTGTCCAAAACCTCCGCAATCAGATACACGTTCTGATAGCCCTTCGTCTGCTCGCGCAGCACCTCCAGATCTTCCTGCTTCGGATTGTTCATCTTGATCACCAGTCCGACATGTTCATCCTCCACCGGAAACGCTTTTTTATAGGCATCAAGCGCTCCCACCGGGTTCTTGCGCGCCATGGTGCTGTTGGTATCGTACATGATCAGATATAAGAATTTGTCCTCCGGAAGTCCAAAGTCCGCCCTGCCGCAGTTTTCGTCTTTTCCTGCCGTCACGTAATACGGCAGCGTGTACACGGGCTTGTCCGTCACCTTGCGGATACTGCTGCTCGCAAATTCCGAGGGCGTCCAGATCTCATCGAAAAATTTGATTGCCTCCTGATATTCCTGCGGGAATTCCTCCAGTTCCCACAGCCAGAATGCAATGTTGTAGCGGTCTCTCCAGATCTCCTTATTCAGATACAGATATGCCAGCCCTACCTCCTGCGGATTCACATGGAACAGATTCACCCGGTAGGGATAATCCTCGCGCATCCGGTGTTCAAAGCTGTGATCCCCGCGCCGGACATTGCCGTCAAGCTGAAAATTATAAATTCCAAACGGGATCTTTGATAATTCCAGTTCATTCGCCAGCAGGCGCATGCTCTGCCCCAGACCGATCTCTGCCCGGATGTCGCCGATCAGATTCACACCCGCCTCTTTTTTCTGGTACTCCGCCGGATGAATCGGCTCTTTCTGATACTTTGCCATCAGCTGCTTTAAGTAGGCAAGCTTTGCCGCCCGCAGCAGCTTCTTCGGAAGCAGCTTCTTTAATTTCTGCTTATGATCTGCGATAAAACGCACCATTTTTCGTTTCATGCTATTTTTTCCCTATCATCTCTAAAAATTCTTTTAATCCGCCCGCCAGGCGCTCCTTTTTGTAGCGTCCGACGACCGCTTCACACAGGCTCTCCGGTATGCTCTCTTTTCCGTCCTCCTCAATCTGCCGCATCGCATCGGCAAGCTGTGCCACCGCCTCCTCTGTGTCCAGCTTACAGTAGCGCACCGCATCGCCCGCAATCTCGTGAAAGATCGGAAGATCACTCACCAGAACCGGCTTGCGGTAGGTCAGCGCCTCAATCACCGGCATGCCGAAGCCTTCCGCCCTGCTCGGGAACAAAAAGGCGCTGCATGCGGCATACATCCGGTATTTTTCCTCCGTCTCCAGATACCCCTGGTAACAGACACCGTCCGTCTCTTTCTGGCACTCCCCGAGCAGCGTCTCGATCACATCCGACCGGATCTTTCCTGCAAGATACAGCTTCTTTGTGCCCCCCTCCTTCCGGTAGCACACATACGCTTTCAGCAGAAGATCGGTTCCCTTCCGCTCTTCCAGATTGCCGATATACAGAAAATATCCCTCGTCACGGATCGGCAGTTCGGGCATCTCCTCGGTAATGATATAAGAAATACAGGACGGAAGCGCCTTTGCCACCGGATAATACTGTTCCACCTGCGTCTTCGTATCCAGGGAATTGTAGATCACCGCATCCATGTGGCG
>ERZ857801.578-NODE-578-length-48378-cov-21.295863_pt1 | contig 48378 bp, 50 predicted proteins | sample MGYA00519762_ERZ857801 | MGnify/ENA primary metagenome ERZ857801 (study PRJEB31778, sample SAMEA3449368) | human gut metagenome | biome: human gut; feature: human-associated habitat; material: faeces | place: United Kingdom | collected 2010/2012 ...
AGAATTGGTATATTAGATTTATTACTCTTTGTATGAGTAACTTCAATATACCAGAAGTAAAAAGATTTTAGGAAGATTTCATGGAATAACAGCAAATATTGTTTCAGCATTGCTGGGGACTGTGACTCCATTTTGTTCTTGTTCATCAATTCCTTTGTTTATTGGTTTTACCAGTGCAGGATTGCCCTTAGGTGTTACCTTTTCATTTTTAATTTCGTCACCTATGGTTGATTTAGGAAGTTTAGTATTGTTGATGAGCATCTTTGGAGCAAAAATTGCGATTGCATATGTTATCATCGGATTGGTTATTGCAGTTATTGGAGGGACTATTATTGAAAAACTTCATATGGAAAAATATGTAGAGAATTTCATTATGAATGCAAGTGCAGTAGATATTAACTCTCCTACATTAACTCGTAAAGAAAGAGTCATATATGCAAAAGATCAAGTGGTTGAAACTTTTAAAAAAGTATTTCCATATATCCTGATAGGTGTAGGTATTGGAGCAATCATTCATAACTGGATACCTGAAAGTTGGATAGAAAGTGTTTTAGGAGGGGATAATCCGTTTGGAGTTATATTAGCAACAATTGTTGGGATTCCAATGTATGCTGATATTTTTGGAACGATTCCTGTTGCTGAAGCCCTGCTAGCTAAGGGTGCATTACTTGGAACAGTTCTATCATTTATGATGGGAGTGACAACTCTAAGTTTACCATCAATCATTATGTTGAAAAAGGCAGTAAAACCTCAACTATTAACATTGTTTATAGCAATTTGTACAGTAGGTATTATTTTAGTTGGTTATTTATTTAATATTTTCTCATTTTTATTGATATAGATTGGAGGAAAAAGATGGCTAATGTTGTTAATTTTAATATGGTTGTAGAGATTAATCAGCTGTTAAAAGAAAAAGAAATTGAATATTCAATTCATGCATTAGGTGGATGTACCTGTGCAGGATTAAGGCTAAAACAAGATGGAAAAGAGTATCCAGTAAATGAAATATTAGAAGTTATTAATAGTTATTTAGATCAAAAATGGATGAAAGTCAGACAAGATGATAAAGATCCATATATATTAAATGTTGAATCAAAATTTGATTTTGAAAAATAAAGGAGAGAAGATTATGAGTTTATTTAAAAAGAAAGAAGAAAAGAAAAGTTGTTGTTGTCAATGTTCTGTTGACGCAATGGAACAGGCTGAAGAAACAAAGAAAGAATTAGGTATTAAGATTTTAGGATCTGGTTGTGCTAAATGTAATAAGTTAGAAGAAAATGTAAGGCAAGCATTAGAAGAAATGAATATCGAATTGCCAATTGGTCATGTCACAGATTTTGCACAAATCGCTACTTATGGTGTTATGTCTACTCCTGCATTAGTTTTAAATGGAGAAGTTGTTTCTTTTGGTAAGGTATTAACAGTAGATGAAGTGAAGCATATTTTGAAAGTGAAATTATAGAAATTTATGGAAAAAAGATTAAAAATTGCTTTTGTATGTGTTCACAATTCGTGTCGTAGCCAAATAGCTGAAGCATTGGGTAAAAAGTTAATGAATGATAAATATGAATTTTATTCTTGTGGTACAGTACTAAAAAATCAAATCAATCAAGATGCAGTAAGAATTATGAAAGATCTTTATCAAATAGATATGGAAAAAGATCAATATAGTAAATTGATTACGGATATCCCTGAAGTGGATATTATGATTTCAATGGGATGTGAGGTAGGGTGTCCATATATAGGTAGAAACTTTGATGATAATTGGAATTTAAAAGATCCTACTGGGCAAGATGATGAATTCTTTAAAAAGATTATCAGTGATATTGAAAATAGAGTATTAAGTTTAAATTACAAATAATAGGTCAATTTGATCTATTATTTTTTTCTCAAACATATATTTAATGCTTTAAATTAATTACTGGTTAATAATTTATAAGAGGAGTGATATAATGTGTATATGTATCCAGATAATTTAAAAGGAAAACCGATATTATGGCTATGGTATTTAAGAGATATAGGAATCATAGGTATTGGTGCTATTATTTCAGTTATATTTATAAGTCAGGCAAATTTTTATCTGCCTATTGCTATAGTGGGATGTTATGCATTTATGACCATTAGACTTCAGGACACAAGTATATTTGATTTTATTCAATATGCCTGTGCCTTTTTTATTTTTCATCAGCAGTTTTATATATGGTCATATACGAGTCCGAAGACTGTCAATCAAAGTATAACAAATAAAAGAAAAAACAAATTTTTGAGAATGTGGAGGTAGAAAGTGAAGAAAAAGAAGAATAAGTCAAACAAAAAGTTAAAGTCTACAAGAGAACTTATCAATGCAAAGACGATTTCTAATGACAGTTTAAAACTGTTCAACGATGATGAAATCGTCTTTTTTGTTATTCAGCCACAAAACTTATCAGTTATGTCACAGGAAAATATTGGTGCAAAAATCTTTTCGCTTACAAATGTTTTGAAGGGACTGGCTGATATGGAGATGATCTGTCTGAACAGCAGGGATAATTTTGAGGATAACAAGCTCTTCATTAAAAAAAGGATATCAGAAGAGACTGATGAGGTCATTATTAATCTTTTAAAAAAGGATTTATATCATTTAGATCAGATACAAACTCAAACTGCAACCTCAAGATTATTTCTCTTGGCTGTTCGTATCAAACCAAATGATCAGGTGGAAACAGTAGCACTGATCCATCGTATTGAAAAACTCATCAAACTGCAGAATCTACAGGTAGAAAAAGCCAATAAGGAACAGATCAAAAATATGCTTGCTGTTTACTTTGAACAGAATGTCACATCAGATCAGTTTGAAGATTATGAAGGAATGAGGTGGTATCCAAATGATATTGAGGAATCCATTTAAGAAAAAAGAAGTCATCAGTGAAGAGGAAGTTAAAGTACAAGAATTTCTTGATTTAATTGCACCTTCTACAATACGATTTTTTACAGAATATTTTATATGTGGAAATACATATCGCTGTGTTTGGGCAATTAGAGACTATCCGATCTCAACAGATGAACAGGCACTTTTAAGATATATGGGTGAAAAGGATGGGATAACACTCCATATCTATGCAAGACAGGTTACACCTGCAGAAGAGAAGAAAATCATTTCCAATGCTGCGAATAAAAACAGGATGAAACAAAGCAATACTCAGGATTTGCAGGAATCCATCAATGCTCAAAGTAATTTAAAGGATGTTATAGGACTTATTGCTGATATGCATAGAAATAAAGAACCACTTATTCATTGTGCTGTTTATTTTGAATTGATAGCCAATGATTATGATGAATTAAAACTTCTTCAGACAGAAATGCAGACAGAACTTGTCAGAAGCAAGCTCAATGTTGATAGACTTCTTTTAAGACAAAAAGAAGGTTTTCTAGCCGTCATGCCTAGTGGTGTTGATACATTTAAGGAACAGTTTGAAAGAGTACTTCCTGCAACGAGTGTTGCGAATCTGTTTCCTTTCAATTATTCAGGAAAGACTGATGCACATGGTTTTTATATAGGGGCAGATAAATTTGGAAGCAATATCATCGTTGATTTTAATCAGAGAAGTGATGATAAGACAAATGCCAATATCCTTATATTAGGGAATTCAGGACAGGGAAAATCTTATTTGTTGAAACTTCTTCTTATCAATCTGCGTGAACAGGGGTTCTCTCTTATTAATCTAGATCCAGAACACGAGTATGAGGAGCTGACCAACAATTTGCATGGTGTGTTTATTGATATGATGTCAGGAAAGTATATGATCAATGTTCTAGAACCTAAGCTCTGGTCAAATGATTCAGAAGAGGATAATGATGAAGATGTCCCTGCAACCTTTAAAAAGACAACGGTTTTATCACAGCATATTTCCTTTTTAAAAGATTTTTTTAAGACTTACAAGGATTTCAGTGATGAACAAATTGACACTCTGGAGATTATGCTGACAAAGCTCTATAAGTTTTTTGATATTACAGAAAAGACAGATTTGTCTTTATTAAGACATGAAGATTTTCCTATTCTATCTGATTTATATGAATATATAGATGAAGAATATAAGCATTTTACTGAAAACAGAAACAATATCTATACAAGAGAAACACTAAGAGAAATTCTATTATTGCTGAACTCCATATGTGTGGGTAGTGACAGTAAATTCTTTAATGGTCATACCAATATTGGAGAGCATAAAATCATTACTTTTGGTGTTAAGGGATTATTACAGGCAAACAAATCATTAAAAAATGCGTTACTGTTTAATATTCTATCTTACATGTCTAATGAACTGTTAACAAGTGGGTACACAGTTGCAAGTATTGATGAGCTCTACCTGTTCTTAACAAATATGACTGCAGTTGAATATATTCGTAATTTCATGAAGCGAGTTCGTAAGAAAGAAAGTGCTGTTATACTGGCATCACAAAATCTTGAAGACTTCAATATAGAAGGAATTAGAGAACTAACAAAACCATTATTCTCTATACCAAGTCATGCTTTCTTATTCAATGCAGGAAATACGGATAAAAGATTTTATATTGATGCACTTCAGCTGGAAGAAAGTGAATATGATCTTATCAAATATCCTCAAAGAGGTGTGTGTCTATATAAATGCGGGAATGAAAGATACAACCTGGCTGTTCGTGCTCCAGAATATAAGGCTGCACTCTTTGGAAGTGCTGGTGGAAGATAAAGTTGAAGAGCCAAAAATTTGGTATTGAAATAGAGATGACTGGTCTAACCAGAAAAAAGGCTTCTGAGATAGTTGCTAAACATTTTCAGACTGACAGTCAATATGATGGAGGAGCTTATAGAGCTTATTCAGTTAAGGATAATGAAGGCAGGAAATGGAAACTTGTCTATGATTCCAGTATTACTGCCTATATAGGAATAAGAAGAACATATGACGATGATTACAAAGTAGAACTTGTATCACCCATATGCAAATATGATGATATTGAAGATATACAACAAATTGTCAGAAAACTTCGTAAGGATGGTCATGCAAAAGTTAATTCAAGCTGTGGAATTCATATCCATATTGATGCCTCAAAACATGATGCAAGATCACTTAGAAATATAACGAATATCATGTATTCAAAAGAAGATCTGATCTATAAGGCATTACAGGTTGAAGTGGCAAGAGAACATCGATACTGTCAAAAGGTTGAAGAATCATTTATACAGAAGCTGAATAAAAGCAAGCCTAAGAATTTAAGCCAGTTGAAATCTCTCTGGTACAACGGAGAAACAAGAAGAAGTCACTCCCACTATGATAACAGCAGGTATCATGCGTTGAATCTTCATAGTGTCTTTCAGAAGGGAACGATTGAATTCAGACTGTTCAATGGAACACTTCATGCAGGAGAAATCAAATCGTATATCCAGTTTTGTCTTGCTATTTCTCATCAGGCATTGACTCAAACAAAAGCGAGCAGAAGAAAAACACATTCATCAAATGAGAAGTATACATTCAGAACATGGCTGTTAAGACTAGGACTCATTGGGGATGAATTCAAAACTGCAAGGCATCATCTTTTAAAAAACTTAGATGGCTGTATTGCATGGAAAGATCCTCAACAAGCACTTGCACAGAAAGAAAGACTGAAAGCACAAAGAGAACTTGTACTGGAAAATCCTGTTCAAAATATTGAAAATACTGAAGAACTGGAACATGAAGGTATGTCCATGCAACAGCAGATGTAGAGAGGAGGTATCGTTATGAAAAAGTATTATATAGCTTATGGAAGCAATCTTAATCTTGAACAGATGAAAATGAGATGTCCAGATTCCAAACTCATAGGAACAGGGATGCTGAATAATTATCAATTGCTGTTTAGAAGCAACAATAGACATAATGCAGTTGCGACTGTAGAACCATGTCTTGGAGAAAAAGTTCCTGTTGGTATATTTGAAATATCAGAAAGGGATGAAAAATATTTAGATATCTATGAGGGATTTCCAAATCTTTATACGAAAAAACATATGACGATTCATAGTCAAAATATCAAAGATGAAGCTATGGTCTATGTAATGAATGATGGCTTTGATTACGGAATACCAAGCCAGTATTATCTCAATATCATTAGACAGGGATATAAAGACTGTCATTTGGATATGAAGTATCTTGATAACGCTGTTAAGGAAATCAGTGAAATTGTTGAAGAAATGGAAATCAAAGAGAAGTATCCATTAGGATATAAGGATATCAGACCATAATGAGTGTTAAATTAGCGAAACTTCTAGCAGTATTTGTTGGAAATAAGGATAGTACCATAGGAAAAATAGGAAAGGGTGCTGTGATAGCCATTATATCACTTTTTGTTGCAATCACTGTGCTTATAGGTGCAATCTTTTCTGATGGGATCAATTTTAATCAGAATATCGTCACTGATTTATTTGAAGGAAATCCCATCACAGAATTTCAGGGAGAACAGGCTCAATTCATCAATGATGTTCAACATGGACTATCACTGATTGATACAAAAATGAATGAAACCAATCAGACATTTACAAATGGAGCAACCCTCAACGCCTATCAGGTTAAAGGATATTTTATAGGATTGATGTTTTCCAAACAGAAGATGAACTTCGATGAAAATAAGGGAACGCTTTGGGTGAAGAGCTTTACGATAGAATCCAATGAAAATGAAGTTAAAAAAATTGTACCTACTTCTGTGAACTCGACGATCTATTCTCATTTGGAATCCAATTTATCAATGACCCTAAATGATGATACAAGAGAAGCAATGGAAAGAGTCTATGGTGGACTGATAGGAAATAATGGTGGAACAGTGACAACATTATCTAAAGAAGAAATGGATAAACTGTTAAAAAGTCTTCCTGAAGGAACAAGTGAATTAAGAAAGAATATTGTTTTACAGGCTGGCGATGCAGTTGGGAAAATTCCATATTACTGGGGTGGGGCTGCAAGCTGTGCAGGATATGAAGGCAATCACTTTGGTACAGTTATAACACCAGATTATAAAGGAAGAAACAGAAAAGGACTGGACTGTTCGCACTTTGTGGACTGGGTCTACTGGACAGTGATGAACAACAATCTAGGGAATACCAATACAACTGGTCAGATCAAAATGTGTAAAAAAATATCAGCAGGAGAATTATTACCTGGTGATCTGGCATTCCTTATGGATAGGCAGGGCAATACAACTCATGTAGGAATTTATGCAGGAAGAAATGAAAAAGGTGAGATGGTATGGATACATGAAAATTCACATGACAATAATGTTGCAGTTAATACTGTGTCTTATTGGAGTGGATATTACAGATTAAATATAATGGAAGGAAGATAAATAATGACAGATAAACAATTAGAAAAATATATGAGAGGAACATATCTTGGTGTTGTAAAAGGAAATTATGATACCTATTGCCGATTGAATTCAAAGGAAATCAATAACTTTGTTCAGAATGCTGGGAAATATGCAGATCTGGTTATTATAAAGTTAAGAAGCAATGAAATCATGTTTGATACGAAAGGACAGTTCATTCATCAAATTCTTCCTGAACTTTCTGAAACTGCAAGAACCAGTTATGAAGGACAGAAGATTATCAATCAGATTGCTTCAAAGCTGAATGAGATGATTGATGATTCAATAGAGGAAAAACCAATCAAAAAGGTTGAAAGATTTATAAAAGAAGCCTTTGGTCAGGAAATGATTGAAAATGATATAGTGGATTCACTCAAAGAATCAGAACAAAATGTTTCTTTTCAAGGTCATATCTTTTAGGTGTTGAAGATGGAAAAAGAAAAATTAAAGCTCACTGGAATATTAGAAGAAAGATTCCAGCATTATGATGAAGTGCTGGAAAATGGATGTAATGATCCCTTATGGGCTGATGGAGTCAATCTTAATCTGATAAGAAATCATATCATTATCGCCAAAAGAAACATAGAAGAAGTATTTTCAGTAGAAGATTATCCAGATGTTTATTACAGAATGACACCCAAGAAAATAGATGATGATTACATGGCAAAACCAGATAAAATACGAGAAAAGGCAAAAGAAGTATTAGATATGTTCAATAGCTACTTCTATCTGGAAGAACTCAAAAATGCCAGTTATTATCTTGATAAAAATCAATTGCTGGAAACTGGAATAGGAAGTGTACTATGTTTAATACAGTATCTGGATGAGGCTATAAAGGAAGATGATCTTGTTGGCATGAGAAGATTATCCAAAAATTCAGATTATAAAATGAAGGAATTTGAGAAAGCCTATGAAAATCTACGTGAAATCAATATGGAAGAAGAAAGACAAATTTCGCTGTTTGAAATGATGATGTAGAAGCAAAAAGAAAGAAGGTGCAAAAATGAATGAGAAACAAATTCAAAGGATCAAAGAACAGTATCCTCAGGGAACAAGAATAGAACTTAATCACATGGATGATCCTTATCATCCTGTGCCAGAAGGAACATTAGGGACTGTCAAGCATGTTGATGATGCTGGTCAGATCCATGTCAAATGGGACAATGGAAGAGGTTTAGCCATTATTCCAGAGGTAGATCACTTCAGTATTGTTAAAGAAAATAACAAGAATGAAATGATTGAAGTTATAGTTGTTGAACCAGACAAACATCCTAGAGTTGAAAGAATCACTAATGATTTAACAACTATGCAGACAATTGTAGGTGGAGATATCGAAGAAATCGGTTTAGATGATCATACTGTTCTTGTCTGTAACGAGGAAGGAAAACTTATTAATTTAAAGGCAAATAGGTGTGTTGGTCATGATATCATTGCTGGCACATTTTTTATTGCAGGAGATGATGGTGGAGAAGAACTCATCTCATTGAACGAAGAACAAATCAAAGAATATACTGAAAAATTTTATGAAATTGAGGAACATACTCAAGAAGAAATGCAAAGAAAAATGAGATTTGAATTTTACAGTTACTGATAAAAAGGAGAAAAATAAAATGAAATATATAGAAATCAAATTAAAATATCCAGATTCAAGAATCAGAGCATTACGTTCTGTTCTTGCGAAAAAGAATACAACATTAGAAACTGAAATGATGGAAGCATTATATCAGTTATATAAGAAAAATGTGAAACCAGAAGTAAGAGATTTCATTGAAGAAATGGAAGAACAGGAAAATGGTTCATTTAAAAAGCCAAAGCCAGCTAAAAATAATGTAACAGGCAATGGCAATGATTAGCACTGTTTGCGCATAATTCAAAACGTGTGCGATTTTTATGGGAAATGGGGATAACAATACCCTATTGAAAAGTATGAGGACGTGTGGCAACGTGTCAAAGAAATTGGTTAAAATACTGATTTTATTTCTACTTTGCCTGTGATATGAGAGTGGAAATTGGATGAAAAGTGCTTGTGCAGGTTAAAGCATCGGCGTCGCCGGCACCGAATGCAACCAACAATATCGGGCAATGCCCGCTATTTCTAGAGGTTTCCAGAAATTCAACTTTGACGTCATTATATTTAAAAGTGCGTTAAGTTCAGCGTCATTAAAAAAGAAACTCTTTATTTGTAAAGGAGTTTCAAGGTGGTCGTTATCAGCTCATTGAGTAAATTGTGCTGAAATATGTAGAATCATAAAATATAAAATGATATAATGCATGTGGAACAGCCATAACGGTAGGTGGTTATACCTTGGTCGTCTGACCGAAGGTACGTAATCCTTCGTTAACATAGATATCTATTCTAAAGAATAGAAATATGAAAAACGGAGGTGATTAACATGACATCTTATGAAACAGGTATGATAGTGTTAGGCATACTAACATTTACTGTGACTTTAATAGGTTTGATTGTTAAATTGCTTCTTGTCATTATTGATAAGGATAATAAAGCAAAAAAATAACTACCTCATGTGTCTGGTCAACTAGTGAGGTAGTTATTTCACTATTGTAAATCCAAGGCATAACCGCTTATCGGCTGTTCCTCTTTTCACTTACATTATAGTTTATGCTAAAGTGAAAGTCAACATACAATTTTTTATAAAAAAAGTAAAATGATGAGGTCAATTTCTGATAATGGATTGGCTTTTTTATTGGAGGAATGAATGGAAAAGAAACAAAGAACAACGATATGGCTCAGTCAAAATGTAATGAATGAATTAGATCAAATGAGTGAAAGAGCAGACTGCAGAAGTCGAAGTGAATTTATTGAAAAAGCCATCAAGTTCTATGATGGATATATAAGATCAGCAGATGAAAATCAATATCTTCCTATTGCACTTTCATCTGCAATGAATGGTATCATTCATACATCAGAAGATAGAATAGCTAAGGTTTTATATAAAAATACAGTTGAACTTTCCATGCTGATGAATATTTTGGCTGCGACTGCTGAGGTGGATGAAGATACATTAAAAAAGCTCAGAAAAAAATGTGCAAAAGAAGTCAATGGGACAAGAGGACAGATCACATTTGAAGATGCCTATAGATATCAGAAAAGTTAATTGCGAAAAGTCTGGATAAATGAAAATGGGTGTGGTAGTGTGTTGTGCTAAAGAGAGGAGAAGATGTTATGGAAAAGATTTTGGAATGTTTATGTTCACAATGGATGAACCATTCACCCAGTTTTTATGAAAGAAAAGAGGTTGAGGAACAGTATGAAAAGATGCTTGAAATTGAAAAGCAATTAGAAAAACATTTTCATGAAGATGATCTTGTTTTGATTAGGCAGGCACTAGACGAACAATCTAATTGTGATTCAATGCAGTCCTTCGATTACTTTGTTCAGGGAGTCAGATGTGGAGTTCAATTATATGATGAAATCAAGGAAGCTGATATCAATCAGCTATATGGTCTAAAGTATGGATGATATTTTAAGAACAATCTATATGGGAAATCTTATTCCTATGGATCACGTATGTCCTAATAGAGAACTCATCAAAAAAGATAGCGAAATGCTAGATGAAATGCATCAAAAAATCATTGAAGCATTAATAGAAAAATATGGAGAAAAGGAAGCAAAAGATATTGATGATGCATTTATAAGTGCAGGGTCTGGAGTCACTAATGAAGAAATGTACTGTTTTTTTAAACAGGGATTTTATATAGGCTATGATATTGCAATGGCTGTTATGAAAAGAGAATAATGTAGGTAAAGGATCATCTTCATGGTGGTTCTTTTTATTTGGGAGGTGCTAAAGATACCAAGAATTATTGTCAAGACTGGCTATATCAAAGGAAAAGCACATAAGGAATATTATGTTCAATATATTGCAACAAGAGAAGGTGTGGAAAAATACAAAAGTGATCATGGAGATAAGCCAGCAACTACAAAACAAAAACAACTGATCAGTCAGTTGATGAAAGATTATCCAGAAGCAAAGAAGATGTTTGAATATGATGATTATACTTCAAATCCCAACAGAGAAAATGCAAGTGAGTTGATTTCCTCTGTTATTGACAGCAACATCCATGATATAGCAACAAAAGAAAATTATGTTGATTATATTTCCCATAGACCACGTGTTGAAAAGCTGGGAGAACATGGTCTATTCAGTGATCACGGCTATGAAGTTCATTTAAAAGATGTTATTGATGAAGTAGGAAAACATGAAGGAAATGTATGGACACATATTATTTCTTTAAAGAGAGAAGATGCTTCAAGATTAGGATATGATCATGTACAAAACTGGATGAGTTTATGTCAAAGCAAAAGAAATGAACTGGCAGAAGCCATGAAAATTGATGTTAATCATCTCAAATGGTATGCTGCTTTTCATAATGAAGGACATCATCCACATATTCATATGATCGTTTATTCAACTGATGTTAAAGAAGGATTTGTCACAAAACAGGGTATTGAAAAAATAAGAGGGATATTTGCGAAAGAGATTTTTAAACAGGATCTGATACAGACCTATAGCGAACAAACAGAAATACGAAATGAACTTAAAAAATACAGCCAGGATATTGTGAAAAAGATGTTACAGGGAATAGAAGTCAGTCATATAGATAATGATTATATATTTCGTAAAATCATGGAATTAAAGACAAGTCTGGAAAATTATCATGGAAGACTTGCTTTTGCATATATTCCTAAAGAGTCCAAACAGATCATTAATGATATCTTGAGGGAGATGGAAAAAAATGAATATCTTCAACAGCTTTACGAGCAGTGGCTAATATATAAGCAGGATATCCATTCAACATATAAAGATGAACTGTTAGAGAGATTACCATTGCTTGAACAAAAAGAGTTCAGGAGCATCAAAAATATGATTTTGAAAGAAGTGATGTCTTTCCAAACGAATGAGATATTTGATTTTCAGGAAATTCAAGAAACAGAAGATGACAGTCAATTATTTAATGACAATGATATAGAAGATGTTGAGGATACAAACAATAAAGGTTCAACTGCAAATGGATTTATACTTGAGTGGACAAGTGATTATAAAAGTGCTGTTGAATACTTTTATGGAAATGGGAATCAGGAGCAGGATATCAAAAAAGCTGAAGAACTGTTGAAAATGGAGTGTCAACGAAATAATGTTCTTGCCTATGCATTGCTTGGAAAACTGTATGCAGTTAATCAAAAAGAAGAACTCTCAAATCAGTTTTATGAAAAATCTTTTAAAGGATTTGAAGAACTGCTAAATGAAGCAGTTGAAAATAAATTTGTAAAATCGTATTGCAGTTATAGAGTAGGTAAACATTACCTTTATGGAATGGGAACAGAAATTGATTATCAGAAAGCCTATGAATATTTTGAACAGAGTGATAATCCCTATGCTCAGTATTCACTGGGAGTTATGTATCAAAGAGGACTAGGTGTTGATCAAAATAATGAAAATGCATTTGATTATTTTAAACAGTCAGCAACAAATGGAAATGTTTATGGAAACTATGAACTTGCAAGACATTATGATTATGGAATCGGATGTGAAAAAGATGAATATTTAGCCAGTTGCCATTATAAAAAAGCCTATCATTCATTTCAAGAAATGATTGAAAAACAGGAAGATGATAATCTTCTCTATAGACTTGGAATGATGACATTGAAAGGAAAAGGATGTGAAAAAGACATTGATAAGGCAATCTCTTATCTTGAAAAGGCAGTCAGTCTTGAAAATGAGAATGCTAAATTACTGCTTGCACAAATTTATCTACAGGAAGATGACTATGAAAATATTCCTAGAGCCATGAAATGGCTGGAAGAATCAGATAATCAGCTTGCCTGCTATATCTTAGGAAAAGAATATAGCAGTGGAGAACATATAGAAAAGGATACCGAAAAAGCAATCCATTATCTTTCATTATGTGATGATAATGAGTATGCCTTTTATAAACTTTTTCAAATCTATGAAGAAACTCAAAATCATGATTTAAGTCTTCACTATTTAAAGATGGCTTGTGATAAACAATTTGAACCTGCACTTATCAAAATGGCTCAATTACTTATAGAAGGTCAAAAAATAGAAAAAGATATTGATAAAGCTATCAATTATCTAAAAACTGCAGAATCAAACAATAATCAGTTTGCTCAGTATATGCTAGGCAAACTTTTTTTATTTGGAAAAGATGTTGAACAGGATGAGAAACTTGCAGTTGAGTATCTTCAAAAATCTGCACAGCAGGGAAATGAATATGCTCAATACCTATTAGAACATATGAATGACTTTTATCATCAGCCACTGGCACTAATGGCATCAAGATTTTTTCATCATGTGAGTCGCATTTTTCAAAGTCAGATGCCAATTAACAATCATCCGCTTGCAGGAACAGAAAGAAAACTGAAGCAGAAGATCATGCAAAAGAAATTAGCAATGGGTCATAAACAGGATGACCACACATTAAACTAGGAGGATTTTATCAATGAAAAAGAAAAAATATAATTTTAAGGATATTCAAAAAATAGGTGATAATAGACAAAATTTATCAAAAAGAAGAAATACTGCCATCAAAAAGAGAATCAAGGAAAGGAACAGGTAGACAATGGAAAGATACAAAAGGTTTTCTGATGAACAGATTTCAGTTGCCAATCAGGTCAATCTTGTTGAATATTTAAGACAACAGGGAGAAACACTCACCAAATCTGGCAAGGATATGAGATGGAACAGATATACAAGTGTAACCATAAGAGGCAATCAGTATTATAAATGGAAAACACAGGAAGGTGGCTATCCCATTCAATTTTTAAAAGAGTTCTATGGTTATAATTTCAAGCAGGCGATGGAACTTCTTTTATCTTTTGCGAACGATACAGGAATGATAGTTGATGTTCATCCTGAAGAAGAAGTAAAAAAAGAATTTATCATGCCAGAAAGAAATGATTCAATGAGAAGAGTTTATGGCTATCTGTTAAATGGCAGATGTATTGATAAAGAGGTTTTGAATGCATTTGTACAGAAGGGATTGATCTATGAAGATGCAGTTTATCATAATGCAGTTTTTGTTGGATATGATGAAGAAGGTGTACCAAGACATGCACATAAAAGAAGTACACTGATCAATGGTGGATTCAGAGGAAATGTTGAAGGATCTGATCCAAGGTATACCTTTCATTATTTAGGACAAAGCAATCAAATTTATGTTTTTGAAGCACCGATAGATATGCTTTCTTATATTTCACTGCATAAAGAAAATTGGCAGGAGCATAGCTATATTGCATTGAATGGACTTGGAACACAGGGACTGGAACATCTGCTGGATACAAATGATTCCTTAAAGAAAGTGTTTCTTTGTTTTGATCATGACGAAGCAGGAATAGAAGGTGCCGAAAGAGTTTTGGATGTGCTTCACGATAGACAGATGATTGATGCATCTATTATTCAGCCAAAGAATAAAGACTTTAATGAAGATCTGAAAGAACTTCATGGCATTGAAGTTATCAAGGCGGTTGATAATCCTAAATATATGGAAATGTATACTGAAATTGAAAATTTAAAGAATTCACATTTTCAATTAACAGGACATGATGAAATCACACATACAACCATAGGCAATCAGTTTATGAAGGTCTATTATGCTTTCAATAAAAATGGAAAAAATGACTTTTATAATCTTAATAAACAGTCAGAAAAATTATTAAAGCTCGTTTTAACTATGGAACATCAGCTTTTATATAAAGATGTTCCTTTTACTAAAGAATCAAAGGTATGGGATACATTAAAAGATGATTATCGAGCTTATAAGGATAATGGAAATATTAATAAATCCATTCATAATGTTTTTAACAGCTTGAAAGATATTAAAACAGGATTAGATAATCATGAAAGTAATCAAATACTGGCAGATATTTATAGACAATGTTCCAGTGATCTATTGAATATGAAATTACAAATCAGAAGGGAGTTAGTCAGGAATATGGAAATGAAAGAAAAATTAGGACTAGAGGAAAGTCTAAGACCAGAAGCGAAGATGATAGGTGAAGATGGAAATGTTTTTAATTTAATGGGAATATGTTCAAATGCCTTAAAGAAAGCAGGATATCCAGAAAAGTCAAAAGAAATGTTTGATAGAGTGACATCATGTGGAAGCTATGATGAAGCCCTAGCAATTATGAATGAATATGTGATACCTACAGGAGATGAACAATCATTTGATGATGCTTTTGATATGGAAATGAAAGGTTATTAAAGGCAAATCAGTTTAATTTAGAGAGGAGGTCAATGTATGGATGATAAGATAACGTTTATATTTATAGGCTGTCTTTTTTTTATATTTATAGGATGTGCTGTTGTCTTTGGGAATAACTATAATCTTGATCGTATCAAGTCCAAAACAGTTGGAGATGGACAGCATGGAACTGCAAGTTTTGCGACTCAAAGAGAAATCAATAATACTTTTAAGAAAATTGATTTCAATGCGAATAAATGGCGAAATAGAATTAATCTGCCAAAGCATCAGGGATTGGTTGTTGGAACACAGATCAAATTCAATAAAACGACCTGTTATATTGATACTGATGATATTCATTTACTTATGATAGGTGCTGCTGGTGTTGGAAAGACAGCACATTTTTTATATCCCAATTTGGAATATGCCTGTGCTAGTGGGATTTCCTTTATTACAACTGATACAAAGGGGGATCTTTATAGAAATTATGGTGCAATCGCAAAAGACTATTATGGCTATCATGTCTCGGTCATTGATTTAAGAAATCCATTATTTTCTGATGGAAATAATATGCTCCATCTGGTTAATAAATATATGGATCTCTATAAGCAGGGTAGACATAATTTAAGTCTAAAAGCAAAGACAGAAAAGTATGCCAAGATCATTGCAAAGACAATTATATTCAGTGATGGAGAAAGTGCATCGAACTACGGTCAAAATAGTTTCTTTTATGATTCTGCAGAAGGACTACTGACAAGTGTGATTCTTATTATTTCTGAATTTTGTCCTGCAAGACAAAGACATATTGTGAGCGTATTTAAACTTGTTCAGGATTTACTGAAGCCATCAAAAATCAAAGGAAAATCTAGCTTTCAGGTCATGATGGATTTGTTGCCAGACAATCATAAAGCCAAATGGTTTGCAGGTTCTGCATTGAATACAGGAGAACAGGCTATGATGTCAGTATTATCAACAATCCTCTCAAGGCTGAATGCATTTATTGACAGTGAGATAGAACAGATACTCTGTTTTGAAACAGCTGTTGATATAGAGAAATTCTGTGCTGAAAAATCAGCCATTTTTTTAGTTATGCCAGAGGAAGATAATACGAAACACTTCCTTATCAGTTTATTTATTCAACAGTACTATAGAGAAATGCTGGCATATGCAGATGAACAGGGTGGACGATTAAAGAATAAGGTCATTATGTATCTAGATGAAATAGGAACAATACCAGCTATACAGTCAGCAGAAATGATGTTTTCAGCATCCAGATCAAGAAATATATCAATTGTTGCGATTATTCAATCACTTGCACAGCTGGAAAAGAACTATGGTAAAGAAGGGGCATCTATCATTATGGATAACTGTCAGGATACATTGTTTGGGGGATTTGCACCTAATTCAGAAACAGCAAAAGTCATGAGTGAAAACTTAGGATATAAGACTGTTTTAAGTGGCTCTGTCAGCAAGGGTAAAAATGATCCATCACAATCATTGCAGATGATTCAAAGACCGTTGATGACAACTGATGAGTTAAAATCAATGCCTAAGGGAAACTTCATACTTATGAAAACAGGAAAGAATCCCATGAAAACAAAGTTAAGACTTTATAAGAAATGGGGTATAGAGTTGAGTGGAGAATATAAAATGAGAATGAGAAATCATAGAGAAGTTGAATATGCGAGTATGTATGAAATTGAATCGATATTAAAAAGCAAGAATCAGAATATAGATAATATTATGCAACACATTGACTTCCAATCCATTAAAAGGGGAGGTGTTAAAGTTGAATAAAGACTATATGTATTTTTATACAAAAGTTTCAGGTGCAAATATTTCACCAACAGCAAGATCAGTTTATCGAGCATTACTTCAGTATGCGAACAGGAAAACATGGTCTTGCTTCCCTTCTGTCAATACCCTATCAAGAGATACAGGATTAAGTTCAAGAACAATAAGAAGATCTCTTCAAGTATTAGAAAAAGAAGAACTGATATTAAGAATTCATAGAACAAGAGAAAATAACGGAAATACAAGCAATATGTATTTTTTAAATTAATGTTTTTTGTAAGGATGACTATGTCCTTTTGAGGTCACTAGGATAGTGACATAATGTCATAACTGTAACTTTAAAATTGAAATATATATTTACAGAGAAAATATTTAAATACATCAAATAATTAGATTTATATATAGTATAATATTCTATTAGAGCTATTATTAAAAAATTCAAATATTGATTTTGCATTTATGTGTCATGTGTTTAATCAAATTAAATTATGAAATAATCTTCTTAATACAATAATTGAGATTATAGACAGTATAATTTCTGTAACAAATTGAGCATATGCTAAACCATAAAGAGGGAAGAATGAATTTAAAATAATTAATGATGGAATTTCTAAAATAATTTTTCGGGCAATTGCAAAGAAAAATGCATATTTTCCCATGCCAACAGCTTGAAAAATAGCTACAGATAAATAATCAAGGCACAAAAATGGTATGCCTAAACTAAAGCCTCTTAGTAATTGACTTCCATAAGTACTAATATCAGAACTATTCATGAATACACCAACAAAAGACTTAGCAAGGATAAATGAAACAGAAGAACATAATATTAAAAATATTAACATAACATTTCTTGTGTAATTAACAGCATTTTTCATTCTTTTATAATTTTTACTTGCATATGTATAACTGATTAATGGCATAATTTCTTGTGAGCCACCTAAGGCTATGTTGAGAGGTATAGAATTAATTTTTTGAGCAATGCTCATAGCTGCTACAGCAGTTGCTCCATAAATAACAGTAAAATTGTTTAATATTGTCATACTTGTCACATTTAATAAAGTTTGAATAGAAGCAGGTACGCCAATACTACATACACCATAATCAACTTTTTTATTTAATACCAAATCTTTTATAGAAATACTTGCAAACATTTTTTCTCTTTTTTTAAAGAGAATAATAAAGTAGAAAATACATGATGCACAATTTGATAAGAATGTTGCACATCCTGCTCCACTTGCTCCCATATTCAATCCCCATGGTAAAACAAAAATAGGATCAAGAATAATATTGAGAATACATCCCACTGCAACTCCTGCACTTGCGAGAACTGATTTGCCTTCTGCACGAATAATGTTTAACATGACTATATGTAAAATTGTTGGAAGGGCACCTAAAGTCACAGTCCAAAACATATAGATATTTGTAGCAAACTCTGTATTGACTTGGACTCCCATAAGTTCCATGATTGGCTGTTTGAAAATCGTATAAACAATGAAAAATAATAATCCTGAAAATAAAGTGCCATAAAAACCAAAAGCAGAACTTTGCTTAACTGTTTTATAATCTTTAGCATCTAGTGAACGACTCATCATACTTGCTGTACCAACACCAAGTAAATTACTAATGACATTAAATGCTAGCATTATTGGAGCTGCTAATGTAATTGCCGCATTTTGAATAGGATCAGCTAGCATCCCAACAAAAAATGTATCTGCCATATTATATATAATGACAGTTAGTGAACTTAAAATCATAGGAAGAGCTAGTTTTATGACTGATTTAGAAACAGGGATATATTCAAATAATTCTATTTTTTCTTCATTTTGCATTAATTTAACCTCCTTGTTATTATTTATTGTATTAATGTTGATTATTCATCATTTATCAATTATAATTTTTATGATATTTCTATCAATGGTCAGTTTTAGAATTTTGTAGATTATGCCACATTTAAAAAATAATATAGATTAAAGGAGTCAAAATGAAGAGAGAATCACAAAATGATTTGAGATATATTAAAACAGAATCACTTATTCAAAATACTTTTAAAGCAATGCTGTTAGAAATGGATTATTCACAAATAACAATTAGAAAATTAGTAGAACGTGCTCAAATCAATAGAAAAACCTTCTATTTACATTATCAAAATTTAGATGATTTACTTGTAAATCAACAAATTAGTATATTGTCAAATTTTTTTAAAACACTTCCAGATAAATGGAATGTAGATGATTTAGAAAAGTTTATTAGAAAATTGTTTTTATTTTTAGCAAATGCTAGTAATGTTGATAATAAGATTATGTCTATTCAAGGACATTTGACTTTTTGTAAAAGTCCGAGTGATTATATAAGGGAACAAATGTTTAATTATCTTAAATCTTATGATAACTTTTCAAAGTGTCAGGATTACGAGGCTAATATTTTTGTATCATATTTATATGGTAGTTTTATAATGATATATAGTCAATGGATCATTGATGGGAGGAAAATACCTGTGGAAAATATGATTCAATTTATAACAAAATTGATTTCAAAAGGATTATCTGAAAGTCAATTGCTTTTACAATAATTATAATAAATCAAATAATTTTATTAGAGGTTTTTTTAGAAGTTATAGGAGGGTGATTATGCATGAAAAAGAAAGATTTAATTTTATCATATATGCAAAGAACAGTTAGTGTTGCTGATAAAGAAAAGCTTTTTACAACTCAAGAATTAGTTGATCATTTTCATATGCAAAGAACGAACATATCATCTATACTTAATCAGTTGGTTAAGGACAATAAATTAGAAAAGATAGATGGAAGACCTGTATTATATAGATTAATAAATCTCAATCAATCAAATGAGAAATATGATTTAGTATTTCAAAAAATGATTGGTTGTAATGATAGTTTAAAAAATGCTATAAAGAAGGTAAAGTCAGAATTGATATATCCAGATAAAAAGCATATGTTTCTTTTTATTGGATCAAGTGGTGTTGGAAAAAGCTTTTTTGTTCAAACGTTATTTGAATATGTTAAAGAAAGAAAAATGGTTTCTAAAAAGGCTCAATTGCTCAAACTTAATTGTAAATATTATATGAACCATGAAAATGACTTGATAGATGTTATAAAAAGTGCTGCTTTATTAAAGCAGGTCGAAGATGGAATTATGTTTGTTGATAATGTTCATTTAATATCACGAGATAAACGAGCAATTATCTACGATTTAATAACATTACAATCAAAAGAAGGTCATTTTATTTTAGTTTTTTCATCAGATAAAAATGTAGATGAAGATTTTAGAAAAAATTATTTAGAATGTATGAATGTTATTATTGATATACCTGATCTAATGGATAGAAGTTTAAATGAACGATTTGACATTATGAAGAATACTTTACAAAAAGAATCACAAAAAATTGATAAAAATTTTATTATAGATGCTGAAGTATTATTGTGTTTACTACTATATCATTGTGAAAGAAACATTAAGCAATTCATAAACGATATCAAAGAAGGCTGTGCAAGTGCTTATTTAAGAGAAATAGATTATAATAATGAAAATATCCACTTATATTTATATGATTTCCCTAAATATGTCAAAAAAGGATCTATTTTTTATAAAAGCCATGCAGCTGAATTGAGTGAATTTGTTTCGTATGATTATGTTTATTGTTTTACAAAAGAATCTGTTGAAAAAACAAAAGATGACTTTTTGTTAGAAAAACATCAAGATAAATATAGTTATTTAAAAGATATGACTTTTAATGAAAAATCATTTCAAAATTCAAAAATAAATGTATTTTTAAATAAATATAATAAAGAAATAAAAAGTAAGAACATAGATGAAACATCGTTAAGTAAAATTGTAAATAATGAGATCATCCAATTAGTAAAAGATTTTTTAGATTATGCATCACGTAAATTGGACCGTTTTTTTCCAGACTCAGTTTTTTATGGCTTGTGTTTACATTTACAATCTCTTGTAGAGCATCCAGAAGTTCGAAGTTATAGTGATGATTATATAGAACAAACAATAAAGGAAAACCAGAAAGAATATGTATTAAGTTTGCAACTTCTAGATACAATAGAAGAACAATTAAATGTACATATTGAACTAGAGGAAGCATCATTAATAACTATGTTTATTTGTGAAAAGAATCAAGCTATAGAAGATGATGGATTTCCTGTGTTTTTGATTGCCATGCATGGTAGTCAAACAGCATCCTCACTTGTTGATGTTGTTAAAACTCTTGTAAAGACAGACAAAGTTTATGCTTTTAACTTATCTTTAGATAAAGAAATTATAGATGCATATAATGAACTTAAAAATTTTATCAAACAAATTAATATGGGAAAAGGGATATTGATGATGTATGACATGGGATCATTAAAAACTATGGCTCAAGAAATCGCAGATGAAACTGGTATTAATATCCAATTTATTATATCTCCAACCACTTTAATTGCATTAGAATGTGCTAGAAAAATGGAAACAATTCATGATCTGGATTCAATTGTATTAAGTATGAAGGATAGTTACGAAAAATACTTTCCATCTATTGTCGATAATTATAAGAGGGAAATTAAAAAGGATATTATTATTACGTTATGTATGACAGGAGAAGGTGGAGCCTTACAAATAAAAAGATATTTGGAAAAAATCATTGAATTTCGTGATATTGATATTATACCTTTATCTATGAAGGATAAAAACCAGCTTATTTCACAGATTAACCACTTAAAGGAAGAACATAATATATTATATGTTATAGGAACGTTTAATCCGCATTTACATGGAGTTTCATTTATTTCTATTTCTCAATTATTTAATACACCTATTGAACAATTATCAGAATTATTTAGTGTGAATGGTAAGTTTTTACCAACAAAAAAGAGAATTAAATATTCATTGATATTTAAGAATATAGAGGAACAAATGCCTGATTTTGATATTGACTTATTGAAGGAAAATTTAATTCAAGCAATTCATAAAATTGATGTAAAATATCCTTTAAATCAAAATAAACGAATAGGTTTGATTATGCATATAAGTCATCTTATTTATCAATTGGTTCACCAACAAAATATTAAACAGATAAGAGATTATAACAAAATAATAATGGCAAATAAGAAAATATATAATTATCTTTGTGATGTTTTTTCAGATATAGAGAAAGTCTTTGAAATTAAATTCTCAGATTCAGATATCGCAATGATTATTAAAATGATTAAGGAAATCTAACTTTTAAAGTTGGATTTTTATTTTTAAGTGTATAAAGTGTATGTTTTTTAAATAGGCAGTTATAAAAAGAGTGAGGGTATTTTTAATGAGAAAAAGTAAACTTATTTTAGCAATATGTATCATAAATAAAGAGCAAAATCAAAAGTGTATAAATAAAGAAAATAGTGTATAAAAAGTTAAAAATCGATTCATTTGAAGTGATTTGAAAGAATACAAGATTCATTGTATATTGATATCGTTGAACAAGGAAAATACAAAGATCGATCAATTATTAGAATTTGTTTAATGATTTTATAAAAAAATGAGGTGAAACAATGGATGTAGAACAAATTGCTTTTACAATTATTGCACATGCTGGTGAAGCAAAATCATTAGCATATTCAGCATTAAGAGAAGCTGAAAAAAACAATTTTGAAAAGGCAGAAAATCTTATTAAAGAAGCACGAACTGAAATTAATCAATCTCATCAAAGTCAAACTGATCTTCTTACGAGTGAAGCAAACGGAGAAAAAACACCTATTAATGTTTTACTTATTCATTCTCAGGATCATCTTATGACGAGCATGTTAGCTATTGATTTTATTCAGGAACTTATCAAGATTTACAAAAAGACATTTGAAAAGGAGTAAAAAAATATGAAAATATTATTATGTTGTGCCAATGGACTTTCTACAAGCATATTGATGCAAAAAATGAGAAAATGGGGAAAAGAAAAAGGAATAGAGTTAGAGGTTATTGCAAAACCTTCAAGCGATATTGAAAATGTATATAAAGATTATGATTGTATTTTGGTAGGGCCACAAATTGCTTATCAATTGGAAGAAATTAAGGGTATTGCGGTAGGAAAACCTGTTGATAAAATTAATCCAGCTGATTATGGTTTAGGAAATGTTGAAAACATAATGAAGCAGGTTCATAAATTATTAGATAAATAGGAGGGGATAAAAATGGAAAAATTTATGAAATTTTTAAATGAAAAACTAACACCTCTTGCAAATTTCTTTGGTAGACAGCGTCATTTATTAGCTATGCAAAGAGGTTTCATGGCAATGATTAGTTTTATATTTATTGGTGCTGTATTCATGATTATTGCCAATCCACCAGTTACAGCGGATATGGTAGCGAATGGTGGGATATTATCCATCTTTTCAGGATGGGTTAATTTTGCAGCAAAATATAAAATGGTTATATTGATTCCATTTAATATGACAATGGGAATGTTAGGTGTTATTGCTGCTTTTGCAATTGCTTATAACTTAGCATCAAGTTACAAAATGTCAGCAATGAGCTCAGCATTAACATCAGCAATCATCTTTATGTTAACTGCTGCACCTGCTGGATATTATGCATTGGCAGATGGGTCAGTTGCATCTATGATGAAAACAACATATTTAGGATCACAAGGATTGTTTACAGCAATTGTTGTGGCAATAGTAACAGTGGAAGTAACAAGATTCTGTTTAAGCCATCATTTGACAATTCGTCTTCCTGAATCTGTACCACCATTTATTTCAGAAACTTTTAGTTTAATTATTCCAGGTGTCCTTAATACTATTATTTTCTTTGGTGGAAATTTATTGATTCAAGCATATGATCCAACAATGACACTACCAGCACTAATTGAATTTGTATTAGGTAAACCATTAGGTGGATTATGTAATACTTGGCCAGGTGCTATTGCTTTATGTATCATTAGTTCATTATTCTGGTGCTGTGGGCTTCATGGAACAATGATTTTGATGCCTTTTACAACAGCTATTGGTATGCAAGTTGCAACACGAAATATGGAATTAGTCGCAGCTGGTAAAGATATTATTTTCCAACCTGCAATGTTTGGTGATGCTGGAAATTTATTAGGGGGAGCAGGTAATACATTTAGTTTTGTTCTCTTATGTCTTTTATTAGCACATTCAAAACAATTAAAGGCTTTTGGAAAAGCAACAATTATTCCAAGTTTTTGCAGGATAAGTGAACCAGTATTATATGGCGCACCAATTGCCTTTAATCCTATTTTGATGATTCCATTTATTGTAGGAACATTGCTTAGTAATGCTTTATATACTATTTGTTGTATGACAGGATTAATTACACCAATTTATTTGCAAGTTGCTGGAACATTCCCGATTTTTATTAACAGTTTTATCAAATGTTTGGATTTTCGAATTATTATATTTGAAATTGTCCTTATTGCTATTCTTGCGGTTGTTTGGTATCCATTCTTTAAAATTTATGATAGTCAATTAGGTACAAAAGAAAAAATGAAAGAAGAAGAAATAGATAGTAATAACATTGAGGAGAGTATTGCTTAATGAAGAGGAAACAGTTGGGATTTCCTGATCACTTTCTATGGGGTGGAGCAACTGCAGCTAATCAATGTGAAGGTGCACATTTAGAGGATGGTAGAGGTTTAGGGCATATTGACCTTGTTCCTCAAGGAAGTGAAAGATGGAATGTTATGAGTGGAACATTAGATTCTTTACAACAAAAGCCTAATACGTATTATCCTAGTATGAAAGGTATAGATTTTTATCATCATTATAAAGAAGATATTGCGTTATTTGCAGAAATGGGATTTAAAGTATTTAGAATGTCTATTGATTGGGCAAGAATCTTCCCTCTTGGTATTGATGAAAAACCAAATGAAAAAGGTTTACAATTTTATGAAGATGTTTTTAATGAGTTACATCTTTATGGAATTGAGCCCCTAGTTACAATGACACATTATGATATCCCTTTAGAATTGGTTAAAAGATATAATGGATGGGAAAGTCGAGAAACCATAGAGTGTTTTAAAAAATATGTCAAAACCATTTTAACTAGATACAAGGGAATGGTGAAGTATTGGTTAACTTTTAATGAAATTAATTGTATTACATCTCTGCCATATTATGCAGCTGGTGTTGTTATTAGAAGTGAAGAGGAAAGACTGCAACAAATTTATACGGCAGTTCATCATGAACTTGTTGCCAGTGCATGGGCTGTAAAGATAGCTCATGAAATTGATAAAAACAATATGGTAGGATGTATGTTGGCAGCTGGAGTGACTTATCCATATCGTTGTGCTCCAGAGGATGTTTGGCTTGCTCATGCAAGTGGACGAGGAAAATTCTTCTTTTCTGATGTTCTTGTAAGAGGAGAGTATCCTGAATATAAGCTTAAAGAATTTGAAAGAATTGGGTTTGATATTCCATTTTTTAAAGAAGATAAGGAAGTGTTAAAAAATCATACAGTTGATTTTATATCTTTTTCTTACTATTCTTCACAGCTTGTTTGTGCAGATCAAAATGTGATTGCTGAAAAGGCTGAAGGGAATGTTTTTCCTACATTGAGAAATCCATATTTGAAAGAAAAGGATACAGCATGGAAGTGGCAAATTGATGCATTGGGGTTAAGAACAACACTTAATCAATTTTATGAACGTTATCAAAAACCTCTATTTATTGCTGAAAATGGGGTAGGTGGTATTGATACTTTAGAAAATGGTCGTGTGCATGATGAGTATCATATTCATTATCTTAGAGAACATATCAAGGCTATGAAGGATGCTATAACATTAGATGGTGTAGATTTAATGGGTTATACATCTTGGGGATGTATTGATTTGGTATCAGCTTCAACAGGTCAAATGAAAAAAAGGTATGGCTATATTTATGTTGATGCAGATGATTTAGGTCAAGGATCATATCAACGTTACAAAAAAGATTCATTTGAATGGTATAAAAAAGTTATTGCAACAAATGGTGAAGATTTAGATTAATATATATTTTTTCTCCCTTAATTAATCATCATTATATATTGAGCAAATAAAGTACATGCTTGCATGTACTTTATTATTTATGAAAGGAGTGTTATATTCATGAGTCGAAAAATTATCTTTTTTGATGCTGATGGAACAATTATTAATAAAACATTTATTTCATCTCAGACAGTAGCATCCGTTAATCAACTAAAAATGAATGGACATATTCCAGTCCTAGCTACTGGAAGGGCTAGAAAGTCTATTCAACAGATTGTAGATATATTGGATTTGAAATATTTGATTTGTTCTAGTGGAAATCATATTATCATAAATGATCAAGTTATTTTTCAAAACTATTTATCTTATAATGAATTGCAGGAAATTGTTTGTTATTTTGACCTGTTTGGACTAAGGTATACTTTGGAATGTGCAGATTTTAATTATATTCAAAAAGGAACCGAAGATTTACATTTAAAAAGAATGATGTTTTTAAATAGAGGAGAAATAGATATAGAAAATCTTAAAGAATCATTTCAACAAAACTATCGATTTATTAAAGATTTAAAGTCATTAAAAGTCCAAAAGATTCATTGGTATGAAGACCCAATAATGTATTATGAAAACCCTTCTCCACTAGATTATCAAAATATATTTGATTATTTTCATAATAAATATCAGGTTGTTCCTATAATGGGGAATCCTCTATCTATTCATGGTGAAATCAGTAAAAAAGGAGTATCTAAAAAATCAGGAATGGAGAAAGTGTTGGAGTATTTTCATGCAGATATCATAGATACATATGCAATTGGAGATGACTATAATGATCTTGAAATGCTTCAATATGCCAAGCATACCATTGCTATGGGACAGGCACCTAGAGAAATAAAAGAAGTTTGTGAATTTATCACAGATGATATTTATCATGAAGGATTTACAAAAGCAATGAATCATTATCAACTAATAAATGGGGATTAATCATGAATGTAGATATGAGTAAAAGGCAAGACTTGTTTGAAACAATGCCAATTATGAAGGCAATTATGATAATGTCCTTACCGATGGTTTTGAGTTCACTTGTTACGATATTATATAATCTTTCTGATACATTCTTTGTTGCAACATTGAATGATTCGTTGCAAACTGCTGCTGTGACTTTATCTGCTCCTATTTTACTTTCTTTTAATATTGTTAATAATTTATTTGGTGTTGGTAGTTCAAGTTTGATGAGTCGTATGCTAGGGATAAAAAAATTTGATATAGTCAAAAAAGTTTCAAATATTTGTTTTTATTGTTGTGTTGGGTGTGGGGTCATTTTTTCTCTGTTATTTATATTTTTTGAACATGAATTTTTAGTGATTTTAGGTGTAGATTTGCAAACTATGGCTGCTACACAAGAGTATATGTTTTGGACAGTAAAATTAGGTGCTACACCAGCAATATTAAACGTTGTAATGGCTTATTTAGTTCGTTCTGAAGGTGCCTCACTACAAGCAAGTATTGGAACGATGAGTGGGTGCTTTTTAAATATTATATTAGATCCGTTCTTTGTATTACCACAATATTTGAATATGGGAGTAGCTGGTGCTGGAATGGCAACATTTATATCTAATTGTATAGCTTGCTTGTATTTTATTGTTTTTATAATGCTTAAAAGAAAGCAGACATTTATTGATATTTCACTATTATCATTTCATTGGGATTGGAAAATAATTAAAGAAATCTTTGTTGTAGGAATACCAGCAGCTATCCAAAATTTATTAAGTGTTATAAGCATGACAGTACTTAATCATTTTACTGTTTTTTATGGTGTTGATGCTGTTTCTGCAATGGGTATATCACATAAAATTGTTATGATTCCACTACAAGTTGTTTTGGGGTTCTCTCAAGGAATTATGCCGCTTATAAGTTATAATTATGCTAATAGAAATGTTCAAAGAATGAGGAATGTATTATATGTATCGCTTAAATTTTCAATTTCAATACTAATTGTTTTGTGTATTATATTTATGATGTTTGCTTCATATCTTATGAGCATTTTTGTGGATATTCCTCATGTAATACAAATGGGAAGTGTATTAATCAGATTTTCGTGTGTACAACTTCCGTTTTTATGTATAGATTATGTTACTGTATGTGTTTTTCAAGCGTGTGGGTTAGGAGGTTATGCTCTCATTTTTGCCATATTAAGAAAAATAGTTTTGGAAATACCATTTCTTTATTTATGGGATTATCTTTATCCATTTTATGGTCTTAGCATTGCAACTCCAACAACAGAAGTGATTCTAGCCATAATAGCAATTATAAAGTTGAAAAAAATTTTAACAGAACAGACGAAAAGGCTATAAAAATTTTTAGAATTAAACATTTATTTAATAAAGTAAACAAGCCAAAATGTAAACAGAAAAAGGAACTGAGAAATCTAATAACTAAATTAGGGTCTTTTACAGTTCCTTTTGTGTTATTCAATACACTTTATACACTATAGTTTCTATTTTTTCCAGCAAATTTCACTTATAAATTTCATAAACGAAATTTGCCAAACTGACCAATCATGTGCTCCTGGAATATGTCCACCATCTATAACGTTTTCGACTTGATTTTGTTGATTCCATTCTAGAAAATTCTCATATTTAATTTTAACTCCATTTGGATTAGCTAAAATAGCTGTTGAACCTGTATCACATGTGCCAATAGTTGTATAAAATACAGGAATGTATTTTTTGCATTTTTGACTAATTGCTCGACTATCAAATCCTGAAAATGCGCCAAAGTATCCAAAATATTCAGGATAATCAAAATACATATATGTTGTAATCATTGCTCCCATAGATATACCACAAAAGGCACGATCACTTGCTTTTTTAGAAACATTATAGTTTTTTTCTATATAAGGTATAATATAATTGATAATATTATCTTCAACCATTCCAATTCTTTCATACATTTTCATAAAATCTAATTCATAGCTACTATTTTCCATTGTAACAACAATAACTTGTTCATTGAAATTGTCAATAATATGATGAATATTACCCATAGAAAACCAATCAGTTTCGTTTCCTGTATATCCATGACTAGCATAAATAACTTTATAAGGTTGAGTGTTTTCATTGTAATTTGAAGGTAAATATATTCCTAAATCTTGGTTTTTAGAAAGATTTCCTTCATATTTAACAAAAAATAATGAACCATTTTTCTTTTTTGATGGTAATACGTAATCTAAATATGGTGATTGAGACTGTTTCATTTTATCATAATATCCATAGACGATACTTTGCTTTAATGAAGCATTTTTATAATAACTTTGGTTATTCATTTTTGAAGGTGATGGATTAGCTGGATCATCAATTGTCTCCTGAGTATAATCCTGATAAGTGATAATATAACTGTAAGGAAATGCTCCACTTGTAATAGGTATATCGAGTCTATAAATAGATAATTCTGGATCATATATCATGTCTTCTATGTAGTTTCTTTGGAATGTTCCAGGGGCAAGACTTGAGGCATACATTCCATTCCTATATTCATGAGGTGTAAAAATATTGTCTTTATCATATAAATCCATATTTGGATCAATATAAAAAAATGGACCAGTAAGACTGACTTTTATAATATCTTGTGTAGGTTTATATATAAAAGTTGCAGTATATCCACTAGGTGAATGTGAATTTTTATATACAGAAACTCCTTCATTAATTTTTTTTGATAATTGATTCATTGTTATTCTCCTTTTTATTAGGAATATATTGGCCAATAATTCCTTAGTATTAATTTACATGAATTATCAAAAAATATAAAGGTATTATGGGAATCACTCAAATTGTAAAAATATACACTATACTATACAAAATATACAGTACTGAAGTTATTGAATAGGAACCCAGACTTTTAAATATCTATTTTTATTCTTATGAATTTTAGCTATTTGAGTCGCAAATATATCACCAGAAATCACAAGATGATGATCTTGGATATATTGTAATGCTGGGTTAAAAAGAGAATAATTAATGTTAAAATCTTCATTAATGATAATAATGGTACTGAGCGCTTTTTGTTTTTTGACATGAATCATATGCTTAACAGAAATATTTAGAAATTCTATCCAATCTTTACTAAAAGAAGTACCACCAATATAATTAGTCTTCTGATTGATAAAATCATCTTTTTTAATAAGAAGTGAAAAATCAGTAAATGCAAAATCTTCATGTACTGTAGATGTAAAATTTAAATATTTGTCTTTATCTTCAAAAAAGTGCTTAAAGTCATAAGATGCTGGAAATAAGTAGCATTCCTCTAATTCTTCAATAGATATTAAATGCGAATGATTGATGATAGAATGTAATTTATCTAACGTTTCATTATTTTTATGAATAAGTTTATAAAAATATAATGATTGTTTTTTATAGTATTCCTGCTTTTGTTCAAGAATAGAAACATATTGCGAAAGAGAATCAATATGTTTTATTTTATCTATTTCTTTGATAGAAAAATCTGCTGAACGATATTTTCTACATTCAGCAATTGTTTCAATATCAAAATCAGTATAATAACGATAATGTGTTTTATCATCAATACGAGGATGAATTAATCCCATGTTTTCATAATGTCTTAATGTTTCTCTGTTAATATTTAAAAAATTCATAACTTCTTTTGCACTATATTCCATATTTATCACCATTTCAAATTATAACATTCTTTTTTATTAATAACATTAATTTTATAAATATCTTGACTTCGTGGTTACCACCAACTTTATAATGAAGAAAAATAAGGAGGAATGAATAAATGGAAAAAAGGGTTGCATTAGTAACAGGTGGATTAAGTGGAATTGGAAAGGGAACGGTATTAGAATTATCTAAAAAAGGATATGATGTTGTTATATTTGATATTCAAGATGAAAAAGCAGATGCTGTTATTGAATTATGTAAGGAATTTAAAGGAAATGTAGTTTACAAACATTGTGATTTATTTAAATCTAATGAAATAAAAGAAGGTTTTGATTTTATCCAAGAAAAATTTGGACGTTTAGATTGTGCTTTTAATAATGCAGGATTTGGAATTTTATCTAAACCATTTGGTGAGGTTACAGAAAAAGAAATTGATATGGAATTAGGTATTTTAGTTAAGGCACATATGATGTGTATGATACATGAGTTAAGAATGATGAAAGAAAATGGTTATGGTAGAATCGTGAATACAACTTCTGGAGCAGGTTTAGTCTCTAGTCAAGGAATGGCATTATACTCAGCTTGTAAACACGCTATTAGTGGTCTTACAAAAGGGGTGGCATTAGATTATGCTACACAAAATATTACTGTTAATGCTATTGCACCAGGAACAATTGAAACAGAATTGATCTTGCCATATAAGGAAACAAAGCCAGATGAATATGCAATGTGGGCAAAAGCTAATCCAAGTGAAAGATTTGGACAACCGTATGATATTGCTAGAGTGGTTGTTTTCTTATTTGAGGAAGATTCAGATTTTATTAATGGTACTATTATACCAGTAGATAGTGGTTGTGTCGCTGGAACAAGACAATAATTATAACTAAAATTGATGAAATGATTTTTAAATACGTGTAAAAATGTCATTGTATAAAGGAATATATGTTAAATATGAGTCTAATTCATTGATAAATGAAAATAGTTGAGGAAGAATTGTAACCATAAGCTGAGTTAGAACTTGTAATCATTATTCCTTTTTTATGTTTTTCATTCTTTTTTGACATAAAATTTCTATGAGATAAATATATAGCATGATAACAAAGAGCAAGAAATTATTTCTTGATAAAAAGCATTTTAATCAGATATATAATTTTATAGTTTCCCTCTCAGATAAAACACTGAGAGGTTTTCTTTTGCAAAAGATTAGAAGTCCTCCGTTTCGTAAGTTTAATAACAAAATTTACAGAAACGGAGAGATGAGAGTGAAAAATGATTATAGTAAAAATTATTTTTGGAAAATTAGAAATTCTAAAACTCAACAATATAAATTTTATTTAAGACCACATGGAAAACTTGTAGAAGTTGATGAAGATGTATTTAAAGTTTGTTATAACAGCTATAAAAAAATAATAAGAGATAATGTCAAAGATAATCAAGCTAGACTTATAAGTTTAGATGCCAATATACGTAATGATGTTACATATTTAGATGTTGTTTCGGATGATAAAAGTATGAATATAGAGAATCAGTATAAAGTTTCAATGGTACTTAATGAAATTGATAAGTTAAGCCCTGATGATAAAGAACTCATTACCAATCTTCTTGTACAGGAGAAGACAGAAAGAGAACTAGCAAAACAGTTACATGTATCTCAAAGTACTATTCATAAAAGAAAAAATAATATTTTAAAGAAATTAAGAAAAAAATTGAATGATTAGGGTGTCAAAGTTAAAAATAATGTCCCGTTTAATAGTGAAAGGGAAGTTTAGTCAGCTTGAATTTCATAAAGAACTTTGACAATTAAATAAGTAGAATGAAGATACGTTGGTGTAGATGGAGCAGTACGCCGAGACCTTTAGCTAATGGATATCATTATAATCATAAATTTGATCTATTAGAACAACTAAGCAGCGATTGATGATAGATGTGATATCTAACATTTGATGAATTGCCATGAAGTCTACATGTATGATACTTCGTCTCAGACTCAGTCGAGCAGATGACAACTGTCACAGCTGTGAGATGGCGTCCCTTTGATTGGAGGAGGGAAGGTAGTGACCTATGGACTCTTTATTGGAGCGTCTTCATTCTATAACGAAAACTTTAGTATTGTGAATACGAAACGGAATATAACTTATTAGTAGATATAGTGGCACTTAGGGAATCCTTTCCCCTAATTTCCTAGGTGCCATCAATGTGCTAATAAAAAATAGTACAGGGAAGAAGGAAGAATATGAGTAAAAGCACATTAATTTTAACATCTGAAACTGAAACCATATTAAATGGTGAAAGTGAAGAAAAATATATGAAGTATGCAAAAGAGCATAACTTGGATATCGGTGGAGAAATGCATTATCCACTAATTATGTCATTTATAGCTCCTGAACAGATCGTTGATGCAGTTATGAAAGTTCATCCAGAGATTGTTATAGCTGATGATGTGGATTTCATTGTTGCAAATGCTTATCATGATGGTCGATTCATAAAAATGTTTGAAGATAAAGGAATAAGTGTTGTTAATTCTAAAATGCCTATAAGTCTTTCAGATCTTAATAGAATGATAGATGATGATATGTTGGAAGAATTGAAAGAAGCTGTTTATTATGTTATTGAAGAAACATTCAAAGAAAGAAAAGACAGGATTGCGATTATAACGAATGATTCATCAAGAGATGAATTTATGGATTTTGTAAAGAGGTTATCTGAGGAAAGTGAAAAGGTTTGTATCATTGAGATGCCTGCATTTGATTCAAGTATGAGCAAACATGTTGATTTCTGCATAAAAGATTCAGATGTTAATAAAGTCATTGTTTATGATGATGAACTTAAGATCAAGTCTATGGAACAATATTTATTTAAACTTCAAACAAAGGATCATATAGAAATCAGCTTTATGGAAGATTATGATATGGCTAATAATCAACCATTAAAACTTCAAGAGATGGTACTTAATTAGATCATTGTAAAAATTGTTAATTATTTAATAGATAAAAGAGAATTTATGTGGTAGTGTTGGTTGCTGAAAAGAGCATAATAAATATTAAAAGGATTGGAGGTAATGAAAAGTGGATAGTTTACAAATGCTTACACAAGCTCAATTAATGAAATTGCTTAATTGTTCAGAAAGCCATGTGACTTTTCTAAGGGAGATGGGAATTATTCCTGCAATTCGCACTGGAAGAAATTATATGTTTTCTCCTAGGGCAGTCAGTAATTTTTATATGGATTATGAGGGATTGGATGTAAGCAGTAGAATCAAGGCTATTCAAAGCAAGCAAATTGTTAATGCTCGAAAGAAAATTTGAATAGAAAGAGGATTTTGAATATGGCAATATCAAAAATACAAAATAAAAAATATGGAAACACTTTTCAAGTAGATATTAGATACAAGAATACACTTGGCATATCAAAAAGACATATTAAAAGTGGGTTTAAAACTTTTAATGAAGCTAAAAAATATGAAAGAGATTTTAAAGAACAACTAGAAGTTTTAATAGAGCAGGGAAAAAGTACGAATAAAACATTTAATGATATTTATTATGAGTATATGGAAATAGAGGGAGAGGTCAAATATGCAAGATCAACAAAAGTATACTATAATGTAACTCATGAAATGTATGTGAAAGATACGATTGGAAATGAAAATATGGGTTCGTTAAAATACATGAATCTACAACAATTTTTTAATAAAATGTCGGAGAAATATAATCCACCAACACTTAAGAATATAAAAAAGTTGTTTGCAGTGACATTTAAGTATGCTTTACGAGTAGGATATATTAGAGAGAATCCAATACCATATATTCAAATTCCAAAGTTACAGAATGAAAGAAGAGTTAAGGTGGAAATCATAAGTGATGAGAATTTGTCAAAGATTATTGATGCTTTACAGACTGTTAAAAGAACAAATCCGTATTCATCAGGAAAGAATGCTGAATTTACCTTTAAGTCATATGCTATGGCTTTGATTATAGGGAGATATACAGGGTTAAGAATCAGTGAAACCCTAGCACTTAAAAGGCAAGACTTTGATCTTGAAAATTGCTGTATGACAGTGAGAAGAAAGATTGAATATTCTGGTTTAAAAGCTAAAGATATACATACAACTCATCAGTTAAAATCAGCAAAAAGCAAAGGAACAGTAGAAATAAGCAAACTGTTATGTAGCTATCTTAAAAAATGGTTTGAAATAAATCCATTTGAATTTGTGATATGTGATGGGAAAGGTAATTTTATCAAACCAGAAACCTTAAATCATAGATTACGTGAGGTCTGTAAAGAACTTAATATTAATTTTCATTATCATATGTTAAGACATACTTATGCAACAGAATTAGTCATGTCAGGAGTTAATCCTGTTGTTGTAAAAGATTTAATGAGGCATAGTGATATCAGTACAACTTGGAGCATATATACACATCCTCAAAATGAGGATCAAAGAAAGGCATTAGATAATCTTTATATGGAGATGAAATGATGCTTTTTTATTTTTTTATGGTGGTAAAAGCTGATACACAGATGGAGGTAATATATGTCTATTAGAAAATTAAAAAGCAAAAAGTATGGATATATATATCAAGTAGATATGAGATATAAAGATCCATATGGAGTTACACAGCGTCATACAAAAAGTGGATTTAGAACGAAAAAAGAAGCTAGAAATTATGAAGCGAGTATTATTGAAAAATCAAATGCAAAGGTATTAATTCCTGAATCAAGGAAAAGGACATTAAATGATGTCTTTGATGAATATGTAGAAATTGAAGGTAAAATCAAATGGGCTCCAGCTACATTATATTATTATATTAAAACACATCAAACGTATGTAAAAGGCAATTTTGGGAATGTGCCAATTGAGTCAGTGAGTTATGTTTCACTTCAGGCACATATTAATGAATTATCACAAAGATACAACTATCCAACAGTCAAGAACATAAAAAAGGTTTATTCAGTCATATTTAAGCATGGAGTTAGAGCAGGGTATATATCAATAAATCCCGTTCCAAACATTCTTCTTCCTAATAAGCCAGAAAAGAAAGAGGGTGTAGAGATTATAAGTGATGATGATTTGAAACGGTTAATAGAAGAAATTATAAAAGCAAGTCCTAATCGATGCTTTGCGAAAAAAGCTCAATATAAATATAAATCATATGGTATTGCTTTGCTAATTGGTAGGTATACTGGTTTAAGGATAAGTGAAGTTATGGCACTAAAGAAGGAAGATTTTGATTTAGAAAGAAACCAACTAACAATACGCAGAAGAATAGAACATGCTGGATTAAAAAGAAAAGAAATATATCTAACAGAAAGATTGAAAACAAAAAGCAGTAAAGCTAGAGTAGAAATTTGTTCAATATTAAGTGAGTATTTAAAAAGCTGGTTTGTGGAAAATCCATATGATTTCGTTATTTGTGATGAACATGGAGATTTCATTTCGCCAGTAAATTTTCAAGAAAGGATAAGAGATACAGCAAAAAAGTTAGATATTAAATTTCATTATCATATGCTTAGGCATACTTATGCTACTGAGTTGATGGTGGCAGGAGTTAATCCAATAGTTGTAAGAGATTTATTAAGACATAGTACAGTAAATACAACATGGAATGTATATACACATCCTAGCCGTGATGATCAGAGAAAAGTATTGGATGATTTATATGATGATAATGTTGAGTTTATGGATAATGACATGAAAATTAGGTTTTGACATGTTTTGAAGAACATAAGCAGGAAAAATAAGAGATCGTTCTGTAATTTATCACTAAAATTGAGTAAGAGACTTATACTCCATTCTATGAAATTAATGGAATAACAAAGCTCTATTAAAATACAAACTATTTCTTTTTATTATATAAAATGATAAAATATCATATATAGACTAAAATAACATTGGTGAGGAGAATTTTATGGTCAATTTTAGAAATATAATGAATGAAAATCAATTAGAGAAAAAAATAAATCCTATTGAAGTATATGAAACGTTAGATAGAAAAAGTATTGCGGGTCCACTTAGAGTAGCTCAGGAATATATATTGAAGAAATGGTTTGAAAGCTATAAGGACAATAAGGATGTAATAATCAAATTACATACAGGGGGAGGGGAAAACATTAATAGGCTTGCTGATATTACAATCAAAAATTAATATGGGCAAAGGACCATGTCTATATGTTTGCCCAAACAAATATTTAGTCAATCAAGTTCATAGAGAGGCTGAAAAATTCGGAATACAACATGAAGTATTACTAGATGAAAGAGAGTTGCCTTCTTCTTTTCAATCAAGTGAAAAAATTTTAATAACTCATGCTCATAAAGTGTTTAATGGTAAATCTATTTTTGGAATAGGAAATCGATCATGTAAAGTTGGAACTATTATTTTGGATGATGCACATACATGCATAGATGTGATAAAAGATTCTTTTACAATTAAAATTTCAAGAAAAACTTATAATAAGCTATTTGATGATATTATTAATTTATTTGAAGAGGATTTGAGAGAGCAAGGAAAAGGAAGCTTTTTGGATTTGAAGGAGGAAGATTATAGTACTTTAATGGTGGTTCCTTATTGGGCATGGTATGATAAAAAATCAGAAGTATTATCTATTTTATCACAATATAAAGATGATTCGTGTATAAAATATAGCTGGGATTTAATTAAAGATTCTTTAGAAAAATATATTTGTTTTATAACTGGAAACAGAATAGAAATATCTCCATATAGTATTGATACAAAAAAGTTTGGATTATTTACTAATTCTAGCCATAGAATATTAATGTCAGCAACAACACAAGATGATGCCTTTTTTATTAAAGGATTAGATTTTAGTGTTGATGCAGTGAAAAATCCATTAATCAATAATAATCAAATTTGGTCAGGAGAAAAAATGTTGATTTTACCACAATTGGTTGATGATTCCTTAGATCAGAAGTTAGTGGTTACTAGGTTAATGAGAGCAAAACATGATGGATTTGGGATTGTTTCAATTGTTCCAAATACAAAAAAAGCAGATTATTATAGTAAACAAGGAGGTATTATTACTAATTCAAATAATATTTTTAAAGAAATTGATAAATTAAAAAAAGGAGAATTTAATAAAATATTAGTTGTAAATAATAGATATGATGGAATAGATCTTCCAGATGAAACTTGTAGAATCTTAATAATAGATTCTAAACCCTATTTTGAAAACTTATGTGATCGATATGAAGAATTATGTAGACCAGATAGTGATATTATTAATAAAAAAATTGCACAGCAAATAGAACAAGGATTAGGAAGAGGGGTGAGAGGCGAGAAAGATTTTTGTGTTATTCTTATTATTGGAAATGATATAGTTAAATTTATGAGGAGCATAGAAACAAGAAAATATTTCTCAGAGCAGACTAGGAAACAAATTGATATCGGATTGGATATTTCTGAATTAGCAAAGGATGATGTTAAAAATGGCGAAGAACCATTTAAGTCACTTGTTGGGCTAATCAATCAATGCTTAGGTAGAGTTGATGATTGGAAAATGTTTTATACAAGTAAAATGAATGGACTAAGTAAAAATGAACAATCATTAATAGATTATACAGTATTAGAAAAAGAAAGAAATATTGAGAAGTATTTTTTACAAGAGGAGTATGAAAAAGCATATGCTCTAACACAAGAATTTATTGATGAGAATACTGAAATGAATGATTGTGATAAAGGATGGTATTTACAACAGTTAGCTCGCTATTCTTATTATATTGATAAATCAAAATTTAATGATTTACAAAAAGCTGCATTTAAATTGAATAACGAATTATTGAAACCAAAGGTTGGTATATCTTATTCAAAAGTTTCTTATATAAACATTAATAGGACAACGAAGATTAAAGAATTTCTTAATGGCTTTAAGAGTTATGGTGAACTAGTTCTAACAATAAATGAGTTATTGGATAATTTATCTTTTGGTGTAAATAGTGATAAATTTGAAGCTTCATTACAGAAGATAGGTGAATTTATTGGCTTTATAAGCGAGAGACCAGATAAACAGATAAAAAAAGGTCCTGATAATTTATGGTGTTGTTCAAATAACGAATATATGATTTTTGAGTGTAAAAATGAGATTGAAGATAAAAGGTCTTCAATTAAAAAAAGTGAAGCAAGTCAAATGAATAGCCATTGTGGATGGTTTGATTCAGTTTACGGAAAAGATGTGAATGTATATAGGTTTATGATTATTCCAACAAAAAACCTTGAATATGCTGGTGATTTTACTCATAAAGTTAGAATAATTAGAAAAGGTAAGCTAAAAAAATTTAAGGGAGCAATTAAGGAATTTTTAAAGGAATTATCGCCATTTGAATTACATAATATAACTGATGAAAAAATACAAGAGCTAATAGATAATAATCAATTATATCCCCAAAATATTGAACAACTTTATTCTGATGATGTGTATCAAGAAATTAAATAAAAATGGATTAAAAATATAAAAATTGTATCTTTGAAAATATATTTGAATTTAGAGATGATTCATTTATAGATGCTAGATGACTTATCCTATTTTTTGAGGTATGTAAAACTGTTTCTATAGCCTTATATAAAATTCATTTAGTTAGTATATAACATTATATAAATATCGTATATTCTTCCGTGAAAACATAGCTATATGTATTTATAATTTGAAAAAAAATACCATAAAATCAAAGTGTTTTAAATTGATAGGTAATTAATTACTCACACCTCACATGAAGAATAAATAAAAACGTTGGTTTAATTATTGATTTTTTATAAAGTATTATTTATGTAAAGAAGGATATCGCATGGATATCCTTCTTGTGATTTAAAAGTTAATTTTCATGAATAATAGTTTAATTATATAACCAATTTTTTTCTAAAATCAGATGCACTATATAGAACCCTTACAATATTTACTACATCATTATCAATGATAAATATAACAACATATTTGTCAACTTGTAATGCCCTAAATCCTAAACTATGTTCAGGCTCAGAATCCAAAATTTTAATACGTGTTGGATAAACATCTAGTTTCTCTATTGCACCAGCAATTCTATTGTATTGCTGTAAAGCATTTTCAGGTGAACCGAGATTATTAGAAATATATTTATAAATCTCAGTCATATCATCAAAAGCTCGATCTGTTATTTTAATTTGATACTTCTTCATATTATAAAGATTCTCTAAATTTTGCAAATGCTTCTGAAGCGTCTTGGACTTTCCCAGCGTTAATATCATCTAAACCTTCTTGTAGTAATGCTCGAATTTCTTTTGCAGTCATTTCATCTGTATTCATAGATTTTGGTGCATTAGGAATTGCTATTGTAAATGGAATTCCTTGATTTAATGATATTTGTCTTAAATAAATATCAATCGCTGTTGACATAGACATTCCTAATTGAGAAAGAACTTCCTCAGCATTTTTCTTAACTTCAGGATTCACCCTTAAATTTAATGTCATTGTTTTTTCCATGATTATCATCTCCTTTAAGTGATTATAACGCATATGTCGTTACATTGCAATTGTATTCAAGCGACATTTATACTATACATGAATTACTTTATCAAACTGCATTCTCAAATAAGTATAGCCTTAATTAAATACAATAATTCCAATTTATATTATTCTGATAAATTTCATTCCCTTATATACTCTTATTGGGTTTCCTCTTTCAATTTGATTATGTTTAACCCAATTCAAATAATGAATACTTTTATTAATAGATGAACTTGTTTCATCTATTTTTTCTAATAATCTAAGATATGCAATCTTTTTATTTTGCAACTGACTTCTTTGATCCATAGATACAGTAACAATACCTGTTGGAATATGAATAGCTCTTATAGCTGTAGATACCTTATTGACATTTTGTCCACCTTTTCCTGAACTTCTAAACACCTCATATCTGATATCATTAGTATTGTCAATTTTGATATCTTCTTTGATTATTGACACATCAATAAACCAGTTCTTTCTTTTATGATGAGGTCGATATGGACTTTGACATATCCATTGAACTGTTCCTTCTAAGAAAGATAAATCTTTTTCTGTATAGAAGATTGCACTCTTTAAACATTCTTTATTACTGTAATGGGTAGATACAACCTCTAACGATGAAAATTCCTTTAATAACTCTTTATACAACAAACAACAGGCATATTCACACTCTTTAATTCCTTTGCCATGACCAGATGATATTTGTATTAACATTTATAAGTCACCAATGGCTTTAATCTTGCAACCAATTCAATTGTTTTATATTCTAAGAGTGTGTCAATGACATCTTCAATATCTTTATATGCTTCAGTTGCCTCTTCATAAAGAAGCTGATTATCACAGATAACCTGACTTTTTAGTTTTGTTGTTTTGAGTTCATCTTTTTTATATTTTGTTTCTAATCGCCCTTTACAGAGATTTCTAGCCCATTTACGCCCTGATCCATGCGAGATACTGAATAGTGTTTCTTCTGTTGGAATACACTTCACAACGTAAGAATAAGAACCTCTTGATCCTGCTATAACAGCGTATTCACTTCTTGCACTAATTGATCCCTTATGATGATAAAAATATCCATCATCATAGCCTAAATAATTATGCATACAGTCTATAATCAGATGATTATCATATTTAACTTCTATCTTGTCCATTAAAGCATTTACAACACCAATTCTATTTTCTCTAGCATATTCAACTGCTTTTTGATGTAAAACAAGATATTTTTTAAATTCTCTACTGCCTACAGTTAAACCCTCTAAAGAAGCATATTCTCGATAGATATTATCACCTAATTTCCTTGATCCTGAATGTACCAACATAAAAAGATGATTTTGATGAAGATTAATCTTCTTAGCTTCTTCTTTGTTGAATATCTTTTCAATTTTTTGGTATTCTGCGAAATGATTACCCCCACCTATTGAGTACTTTCCAATGAGTTTAGTGTTAGATAATTTTTTCACATATTTCTCTGTATTAAACTTTTTAAGTTTAATGTTTGTATCAAACAGAGACATACCACAGCCTATATCATTACCAATTAAAAACGGATATATTACATCCTTTGATTTTACAGTCATACCAACAGGTACTTTGCTTTCATGCAAGTCTGGAAGTCCAACAACGTCTTCAACACCATCAAAATGAGCTATCTTTTCAAGGTGTAGTATTGCTTCCTCTTCCATCCATAACTTGTTATTTCTTATTATTTTAATTCCCATTTTTCCTCCTGTGTCAATGATCACAAGAGTATAAGAAAACACAGTAGCTATTTACTGTGCTTATTTTTAATCTTTACACTTGTGATTGACTACTTTTAATTTATTTATTCTGTTTTTATGATTATTGATTCTTTCCATAGCAATCACACCCTTTCTTGATGACTATACAATATCATATTTTATTTTTATCTACAAGATATATTTTTTCTTTCATATATCTATTGATAATATTGATATCATATAATTTAATATATAATGTCAATGATGGGTGGGTATAAGTAAAATATATTGTGTATTTTAATTTTTTAGTTAATATCAATCTTTTTAGGCTAACATTCTAGAAAAAGTACTAGGGAGTTATGTGCATAAAATATGCAATTATAAATATAATAAAATTATATTAAATTTTATATATAATTATTGATTATCCGCATATATACTATATTTATAAGCATATTTAATTATAGAAAAAGTTTATTTTACCACGAATTTACCACTATTGATTGAGCTTTGATATGGCAACAGCAATATAATTTAGAGAAAACGGACAAATTAAAAGCAGTTACTTATAGAAAAATAACTGCTTTGTTTCATGTTTAAAATTTTTTATATTAGATAATATTACGGATTCCTTCACATATTTTACTAGCAACGAGAGGGTTATTCATTGTATATAAGTGAATTCCATCAATATCATTTGCTAACAAATCAATAACTTGACTTAAAGCATACGCGATTCCAGCATCAAATAGTGCTTTTTTGTTATTTTCGTATTTTAGTATAATTTTCTGAAAGCGCTCTGGGAAAGTTGCACCACACAGGGTTACCATTCTTTTTATTTGAGAGGTATTTATTACAGGCATAATACCAGGAATAATCGGAATATTTATATCTGCAATTCTACATTCTTCAACGAAACTAAAAAACTGTTCATTATCAAAAAAAAGTTGAGACAGTAATATCTCTGTGCCTGCAATTACTTTTTTCTTTAGATGTTTCATTTCATTAATTTTATTATCTGATTCTGGGTGGCACTCCGGATAACATGCACCTAAGAAACAAAAGTCATGCTTTGATTTTAAATATGTAATTAAATCCGAAGCATGCTTAAATACTCCTTTTTCTTGAATACTTGGATTCTTATCACCTCTAAGTGCAAGTATATTTTGAATTTCTTCATCTATTAAAATTTTTGCAAATTTATCAATTTCTGATTTGTCATAATGAAGACAGGTCAAATGTACTACAGGTTCTATATGATATTCATATTTGATTTTTTTAGCAAGTTCTATGGTGCGGTTACAGTTAGAAGTGCCACCTGCCCCAAAAGTAACACTAATATAATCTGGATTCAGTTCACATAAAACTTTAAGTGTTTCATCAATATTTTCTAGCTCACTATCTTTTTTGGGTGGAAATATTTCAAAGGACAAACTTTTTTTCTTATTATATATATCTGAAATTTTCATCTATAATAGAATCTTTCTAAATATTTATGATTTACTTCGAATCTGTTTTGTTGCCTTTACCATGTTTTTAAGGCTTGCATTTGTTTCTGGTATTGCTCTTGTTTTTAAGCCACAGTCGGGATTTATCCATAATTTGTCCTTGTTAATTTTGGTAAGCATAATATTAATAGCATTAACAATTTCTTCAATAGAAGGCACTCGAGGAGAATGAATATCATATACTCCAGGGCCAACCTCTGTTTCAAAATTGTTTTCTCTTAAAGAATCTAAGATCTGTAAATCCGAACGGGATGCTTCAAAAGTAATGACATCTGCATCCATATCATCAATTGCAGAAATAATGTCAGTGAATTCACTGTAACACATATGTGTATGAATTTGTGTCTCTGGCTTTACACCACTATGTGTTAGACGGAAAGCTGGAATTGCAAAATCAAGGTACTCTGTGTACCAATCTGATTTTCTAAGTGGTAATTTTTCTCTTAATGCAGCTTCATCAATTTGTATTACTTTTATTTTACTGGCTTCCAAATCTAGTACTTCATCTCGGATAGCTAATGCTATCTGTGAGATAGATTCCTTAATTGAAATGTCTTCTCTAGGGAATGACCAGTTTAGTATGGTAACAGGTCCTGTCAACATTCCCTTCATGATTTTTTGCGTTAAAGATTGAGCATAAGTAGACCATTCAACAGTTATTGGCTTTTCACGATATACATCTCCCCAGATAATCGGTGGTTTTACACATCTTGTTCCGTAGGATTGTACCCATGCTTTTTCAGTGAAAAGAAACCCACCTAGCGCTTCACCGAAATACTCTGCCATATCATTTCTTTCATATTCACCATGTACTAAAACATCTAAGCCAATTTCTTCCTGCCACTTCACACATTCTGCAATTTTTTTCTGATTAAACGCGACATATTCCTGCTTGGATATCTCACTTCTACGGAAAGCTGAACGATTTGCCTTTACATCTTTTGTTTGTGGGAAAGATCCAATTGTAGTTGTTGGAAATTCTGGAAGCCCCAATGCCTTTTTTTGTACACTTTGGCGCTCGCTTCTTATAGGCAGTCTAATATAATCATTTTCTATTATTCCAGCAAGTCTATTTTTTACTTCATCATTATCACATTTTCTATCACGAGCAAAAAGTGCTGTGTTTCTTTGATAAAGATCATTTTTGTGATAGTCATTATCATTTGCAAGGATACTTAATTCTTTAAGTTCTACTAGTTTTTCTTCTGCAAAAGAAAAATAAGATAAATAGTCCTGTGATAGCTTTTCTTCATGGTTCAAAGTATATGGTACATGAAGTAACGAGCAAGAAGTTGATAATACTGTTTGGATTTCTTTGTCTTTTAATGATGAGAGAATTTTTAATGTTTCCTCATAATGATTTTTCCATATATTTTTACCATTAATCAGTCCTGCAAAAAGTAACTTATCTTTAGGAAACCCATATTCTTTGATTAAATTGTAGGTTTCTTTCCCCTCTATAAAATCAAGTCCAATTCCTGCAAATGGCATTTTTATTAAATCTAAATAGACATCTCTTATATCTCCAAAATAAGTTTGTAATAGAACTTTACTTGTTTTTATAGAAGTCAAGAGATTGTCATAAATTTTATGAAATAGTTCGATATCTTTTTTGTTCATATCCTGTACTAAGGATGGTTCATCAAATTGTATCCATGAGATTTGATTTTCTTCACATTTTTCAATCAACTCTCGATATGCTTTTATCATTGCTTCTACATAATTTTCAGCGGATTGTTTTCCAGTATATCTGCATAATTTCAACATAGTGTATGCACCAATTACTACTGGTTTTGTTTCTATTCCCTGTTCTTTTGCTTCGGCATACTCATTCCAAATTTTATTTCCAGAAAGTTTAATACTCACATTGTCATCTATTTCTGGAACAATATAATGATAATTCGTGTTAAACCACTTTTTCATTGCAAGTGCTTTTACATCTCCAAAATCTCCTTGATAACCACGAGCCATAGCAAAATAAGTATCTAACTCAGATAAATGTAACTCTTTATAACGATTAGGTATAATACCTAATAATACCGCAGTATCTAAAACCATGTCATAAAAAGAAAAATCATTACTTGAAATATAATTGATTCCAGTGTTTTTCTGTTTAGCCCAATGTTCTTTTCTTAGAAGTTCTGCTGTATGCAACAGTTCTTTTACTTCAATTTCTTTTCTAAAATACTTTTCAGAAGCGAACTTTAACTCTCGTAAAGTACCGATTCTTGGAAATCCAATTACTGATGTTTTCATAATAACCTCCATATCCTGTTTTAGTTATAATTTTATAATAACTAATGTGAGATCGATTGTATAATATATATATAAACACGTTGTCCATAGTTTCAAGCTATGAACAACGTGTTTTTATAAAATTATCTTAATTTTTTTCTGTTCTTTAATTTGTTTTAGTATTATTAAGTTGTAAATATTTTTTGAGAGAGTCCAAATAACTAATTCCTAATCTACTAAGCATACATTTTTTATGAGTGATATATCCAATTCGCATATTGTTTTCATCAGCCAACGGAATTGCAATAATATCTTTTCCATTTAGATTTTTATCAATTATTCCGCTACAAACAGTATATCCATTTAATCCAATAAGAAGATTAAATAATGTTGCTCTGTCTCTCACACGTATATTTTTCTTACGTTCTGATACAGAAAATATTTCTTCTGAAAAATAAAATGAATTATGTTCTCCTTGTTCAAAGGAAAGATATGGATAAATTTCTAACTCTGTATTCGTTATTATTGCTTTTTCTGCAAGAGGATGGTTTCTACTAATAAATACATGAGGTTTAGCAACAAACATTTTATGAAATACCAACTCGTATGATTTCAAAATTTTATTTATAACAGTTTCATTAAAATCATTTAAAAAGAGTATTCCGATTTCGCTTCTCATGTGGGCTACATCTTCAATAATCTCATAAGTCTGTGTTTCTCTCAAACTGAAATCATATTCATTTTGTCCATATTCCTTTATTAAATCTACAAAAGCATTCACTGCAAAAGAGTAATGTTGAGTAGATACACAGAATTGTTTTTTTCCTCCATCATTTCTTTTAAACTTATCTTCAAGAATTGCAACCTGCTCTAATATCTGCCTTGCATATGCCAAAAAAATCTCACCTTCTTTTGATACTGTAATTCCCTTATTCGTTCTGTTAAAGATAACAATATTCATTTCCTTTTCTAGTTCATGAATGGAATTAGTAAGACTTGGTTGAGATATATACAGCTTATTAGCGGCTTCTGTAATTTTTCCTGTTTCAGCTACTATTATTGCATATCGTAATTGTTGAAGTGTCATATTTTCACCTACCTATTTAACATTTATAAAAAAGACAATATTTAGATTATTTCAAGTGTTATAAACCTATAAAAAGAATATTTTTACCCTTTAAAGCATAATTGTCTACTTCTTTCCATTAAGTATATCAATCACATTTACCTGTATCAATATTATTATATACTATCATCTATTTTCTAAAAAAACTCACAATTTTACTTTCTTGCTCTTAATTACTCACTACAGAAAAGAAAAAACTACTTGTCTTCATCATCAAAATCAAAATTGCCTGTTATCCATGGTAATTTTGATATCAGTTCCATATCTTCTTTTGAGTTTGGGTCTATCCTTTTTACCGAATAAAATGGAGTTCTATATTTGTGTCCTTCTGTACTTTCTCCGAACATATCCATGCTGTATAAATCATCATATCGCTCTAATACTTTTTGGAACTTCATATGTTGGATAAATTCTTTGATTGGGTAAAGATCGCTTGCTTTAATTTTCTCCCTATTGATATAGTCAGTAATATATTTGCGTAACTGTTCTAATTCATATTCTAGCCATTCTTCCTCGCTGTCAAAGAAGTTATCATAATGTCCATGTTTCAATTCTGCATTTAGGCGTTCTTCCACTTTTAGAAACTGACATACTTCCTTTTCTGCCTGATTTACATATTTCCATTCTCCCGATAATAATTCATTAGGGGTTACGTCCAGTACTTCCATTATCTTTTCCAGTGTATCAAAGGTAGGATAATTCACTCCACGTTCAATCTTGGAAAGGCTCTGCATATTGATTCCGATTCTGTCCGCAAGTTCCTGTTGTTTCATTCTTCTAAATTTTCTTATAGTTTGTATGTTCTCTCCTAAAAAACTGATTTTTTTATAAACTCCATAACTTTATATAACCTCCCGTTTCTTTTCTTTTTATCTCGTTTATAAGTATATCATACTTAATAAATTATAAAAAGTCAAGAAAATATATTGACAAATAATTCTAATAGCATTATTCTACTGTTATAGAAAGTGATTAAGCACGCTAGGGTCAATCACACGCTTGAGTAAGCACAAAAAATATGTATTTTCACTTTGATAGCATGAATAAACATGGACTATCAGACCGAAAATAAGGTTTCTGACTGGGGCTGTTCCGTTTAGCCACGAGCCTTACAAGGCTCGTGAGCGTTAAGAACGGATCAGACACAGGAAGAAAGGGAACGCCTTTAGGCGTTCATAAAGGGCGTATATGTAACACCGCCCTGCGTATACATGTCATAGTACCTAGAAACTGTGATAAATAAAGGACAAAACACGATTTTTACCCCGCAAAAAAACGGGAAGTACGAAAGGAGTAATGCACT
>ERZ857801.584-NODE-584-length-48167-cov-4.920831_pt1 | contig 48167 bp, 48 predicted proteins | sample MGYA00519762_ERZ857801 | MGnify/ENA primary metagenome ERZ857801 (study PRJEB31778, sample SAMEA3449368) | human gut metagenome | biome: human gut; feature: human-associated habitat; material: faeces | place: United Kingdom | collected 2010/2012 ...
AAACCGAAACACCATCCTAATCATTGCGGCGGTGATGGCAACCCTGGCCATTCTGCGGCTCTGTGTTTATTATATCTGAGCTATTCACAGTAAAGTTGGACATTTGTATTCAGCGGGAGAAAATAACCTTGACAAATCTCGTCTCAGAAGGCCATGCTTTTGCAGTATGCCAGGGAGCATCACTTCCCCAACCCAACCTTTTTCGTGGATGACGGTGTAAGCGGTGTGACCTATGACCGTCCCGGCTTTCAGGCCATGCTGGCCGAAATCGAGGCGGGACGGGTGGCCGTGGCGATCGCCAAAGACCTTTCCAGACTGGGCCGCAACTCCGCGCTGACCGGGCTTTACACCAACTTCACCTTTCCGCAGAACGGTGTTCGTTTCATCGCCATCAACGACAACTACGACACCATTGACCCTAACCGTGTGGACAACGATTTTGCGGGCATCAAAAACTGGTTCAACGAGTTCTATGCCCGGGACACCAGCCGCAAGATCAGAGCCGTCCAGAAAGCCAAGGGTGAGCGAGGCGTACCCCTGACCACCAATGTGCCCTATAGCTATGTAAAAGACCTGGAGAACCCCCGCCGCTGGGTGGTTGACCCGGTAGCCGCTGATGTGGTGAAACGCATCTTCGACCTGTGTATGAAGGGCCGTGGTCCCATGCAGATCGCCAACCAACTGAAAGCGGACAAGGTGCTAACGCCCAGCGCATACAGGGCCTTGCAGGGCATCAAGACCCCAAACAAGAAACCGGAGGACCCCTGCGACTGGCACAGCAGTACCGTTGTGGCGATTCTGGAACGGCGGGAGTACACGGGCTGTACGGTGAACTTCAAGACCTATACCAACTCCATCTGGGACAAGAAGCAGCGGGACAATCCCCTTGAGAAGCAAGCCATCTTCCCCAATACACATGAGGCCATCATCGAGGAAGCCGTGTTTGAGAAGGTACAGCAGGTGCGCCAGCAGCGGCATCGCAATACCCGTACAGGCCGAAGCAGCATCTTTTCCGGGCTGGTGTACTGTGCCGACTGCGGTGAGAAGCTGTATTAAGGGGCGACGAACAATTACCGACCGGAGGGCGCGTTCTTTGACTGTTCTCTCCATTAGAAGCACAAGGACAAGTGCGGTACTCATTACATCCGGGAAACCGTACTCAGCCACATAGTCCTGAAACACATTCAGGCTGTGACGGGCTACATTCTGCGGCATGAGGCACATTTCCGTGCAGTGATGGAGGAACAACTCCGGCTGGAAAGCAGTGAGCAGATCCGCATCCGAAGGAAACGGCTGGAACGGAACGAAAACCGCATCGCTGAACTGAAACGGCTGTTCATCCGGATTTACGAGGACAACGCCTGCGGACGGCTGAGTGATGAGCGCTTCGATATGCTGAGCCTGACCTATGAAACGGAGCAGAAGCAGTTGGAGACCGAGTGCGTAACTTTGCGACAGGAAATTGAAGTACAGGAACGACAGAACGAAAACGTTGAGAAGTTCATTCAGACGGCGCACAAGTATGTGGGCATCGATAAGCTGGACGGCTACGCTCTGCGGGAACTGGTGTCCGCCATCTATGTGGACGCACCGGACAAATCCAGCGGGAAGCGTGTGCAGCACATTCACATCCAGTACGATGGGCTGGGCTTCATCCCGCTGAATGAGCTGATGAAAGAGGAAACGGCGTGACCGAAGTCACGCCGCACCCTTTGAAAACTCAAGGTTTTCACCATTTTTTCATTTTACTGTTTTACGACCACCCGGCCAATGATGTGACCATTATGAAAGAGGGGCACCCAGAAGCGGGTACCCCTCTATTTTGGTGGGTCAGGTTGGAATTGAACCAACGATGTTTCAGATGTCACGGTTTTACAGACCGCTGCGATCGCCAACTACGCGCACTGACCCATATGGCGGAGAGCGCAGAACTCGAATCTGATATCACTTCTGATACGATCCGCTTAGCGGGCGGTCCCCGGGCCTTCCGGGTTCACTCTCCAAATATGGCTGGGGTGGCTGGACTTGAACCAACAAATGCCGGTGTCAGAGACCGGTGCCTTGACCATTTGGCGACACCCCAGTATATTGGCAGGGATAGGGCGACTCGAACACCCACGGGCGGTTTTGGGGACCGCTGTTCTTCCGGTTAAACTATACCCCTGTATGATGATGGTGATGCCTGCGGGATTTGAACCCAGCATTACAAGCTTGAGAGGCTTGCGTCCTAACCAATTAGACGAAGGCACCAGATGGAGATACGGGTCGGATTCGAACCGACGATTAACAGCTTTGCAGGCTGTCCTCTTCAACCTCTTGAGTACCGTATCATGGCTGGGATAGTTGGATTCAAACCAACAGTGGCCGGCATCAAAGGCCGGTGCCTTAGCCGCTTAGCAATATCCCAGTATTATGGAGATCCGCGCCGGACTCGAACCGGTCATTGCAGCCGTGAAAGGGCTGTGTCCTAACCATTTAGACGAGCGGACCGTATGGCAGGGAGAAGTTCTCCCTGCATATTAAGCAACCGAGTGATTGGTAATGAGGATATCATCAATACGCACATGCAGCAGTGCAGCAAGGGCGATAAGATTATCTACCGTTGGCAACGCAGCTCCATTCTGCCATTTGTAAATAGCTTGCGGGGAATTGAAGCCGAACACCATTTGCAGGTCATGCACGGTGAGGCCTGCTGCTTTCCGTAGCCGCACAATATTTGCGCCAGTACGCATTAAGTCGATCGTCGGGAACCCCATTTCGAAGGACACCTCCTCTCCAAATCATTTGAACTCATGGGCATGAAAAAGCCGCTTGTCTATACACAAGACAAGCGGCTTCAATGATTCAGGAAAGGAGTTACCGGCAAATCGCTCTGCCAGTCTAACAGGTACTCATTCCAACCAAATTCTTCTGCTTATCTTGATATGGGCATGCTTCGCTGAAGCTATATTCCTCACACTGGAAGATAGCCTGCCATTCGCTCATATAGAAGATAGCGGAAGAAATGGTCTTCATGGTGCTGCGTCCTTTCTGTAAAGTAGTTGTTCTTGGTTTCTGACTGTACTATACCACAAGCCTCAGCATTTGTCATTCAACTTGTGGTTAAAAGACTGGAATTTTTGCGCGCAATCTAACTATGAGGAGATGTAAGTCCCGCACCAGTCTAATACCTGCTTGAATTCTTCTGCCGTTTTAATTGTTCCATACTCATCACAGATTGTGTAGTCCGGGTGTGACTGGAGCCAACGCATGACTGAGTCAAGGTCATGGAAGCCATTCTCAGTGCGCCATGAAAAATGGCCCGCTCTTGCCGTTCCGATTACAATGGATGTCCCTTCTGGTTCCTCAACAGAGAATAGCGCACGGTCAGAAAGCTTGTCTATGAGATCCTCTTTGATCTCCTGCAAGTCAGCAGATACAGAGGCCTCACGCATCATTCGGAGACATTCTGCTCGGATTGCTGAGACCTTTTTCTGGAATTCGGCGACTTCTTCGGTGATCCGTGTATTAACAACAGAATATTGTGTGCTCACAGCTCATCCTCCTGAACTCCTTCCGGCGCGGCATACTCCACCAGATAGTCATAGAGCGCACCAGGTTCTGTCAAGTCCACGCGGATTTCTTTACCGTCCTCATCATCCCACCAGACTGTGTATCCGGCATCCGGCGCTTCATATAGCCACCATCCGATGTAGTCATATTGATCTTGCATTGTGTATTTCAGCAGCTCCCGGAGCGCAATCAGGTACTGATTCTCCGAATCAAACACAGGGAACCCATCGCAGATCTTTGATAGCGCGGTATTAAACTCGTCGATCCGAGCTTCTTGCTTTTGGATATTCTCGATCGTGCTGAGGAATAGCTCTTTCGGTAACATAGGTCTTATTCCTTTCTCGCGTCCTGTGCGGAGAGAATTTCCTTGAGTGTTCTTGGCTCGTACTTCATATATGGCATCATGCAGCCGACATTGATGGCGCGAATGGACTTTCCTTGCTGAACATTCAGCTTCTTATTCTCGTTGAGCTCTTTGACGCATTTCTGGAAGAATGCCTCTTCCACGGTATTGTGAGTATGGGCGTAGAGAAGAATCGATCCGCGATGCTGCCCATTCCACATCAGAATGGGATAATGCATCAAGCAGAGCTTATACGATTGTCCGTCGAAACTTTCACTGATCTCACGATAATCGGTGATGTCAGCGAAGAGCTTTTGATACCGATAATCAGACAGATCATCATGATTCCCTCGGAACAAAATCTTCTGACCTTTAAGCTGCGCGACCAATGCGATGAGTGCTTCGTTTCTACCCCGCATGGCCATATCCCCAAGAATATAAACGGTATCGCCGTTGGTGATCTTGGCGTTCCAATGCTCAAGGATATACTGGTTCATTTCAGCCACGGTGGCGAACGGTCTCCCGTCATAGTTCACACCCTCACCCGTCTGATTCCGGTTGAAGAGATGGAGGTCTCCAATGAAATAGTTCATGTGATAGACCTCCTTATGAAATCCGGTAGATCACACGGACTTGCGAAGCCGCGCGATCTCCATAGGACTGACCGGCCTCATAGGGGAGAGCTTCGTTGAAACACTCGACCTGAAACCGCAGGCGGTCTACCATAGATCGAATTTTCTCTGTATTCCCAAAGACATCATTCCAACGATATAGGACATATTCGTTGCGAGCTGTATAGGGTAGCTCAAGTAACTCATGTACAGTTAAATAATCACAGATGTCGTCGATCTCATGCGACTCATATGCTGCAATCTGATTCCGTGTCACATAGTATTCGTTCTGATATGGCGCCTTCAGGAGTTTCTCAAAATCCGCAAGGCTGCCGGCAATATAAAATTGCTCCAGTCGAACGCTATCTTCACATTCTGCAGGGGTACTGGATAACAGGAGGTTCTGTGTGCTTTCCGCCAGATCATCAAAACCAATCCTCCATGCACCGTCGATCAGATTTTCCAATTGGCCAATGAAGCTGCGGGAAAAGGTTGCAAGATATTGATGCCGCAGCTTTCCGTCAATATCCTTTGTATGTAGGTCGATGTTGTACCATTTGTCTTTATACTTGGTCTCGACCATAAAGTCGTAATATGTGCTCATGTAAAACCCTCTTATTTCTCCTCCTGAGCCTCATCCGTCAGACCCAGAGCTTCGACAATTTCGGCCTGCCGCTGCATCCGGCGGATCATTTCCTTCTCCGCAGAAAGGGAAATCTGATGCGGCAGCATCGTATAATCTTGAAACATGAAACGGATCTTGTCGATCTCCTTGTCCGTATGATAGTGACCGCAGTACCAGCGCTCGTAGTGCAACCTTGACTCGATCGTATCAAGCCATTGCTCGGTACTCTTATCCACACTCGACTGGTCAATCATGGATAGAAATACTTCAGTCGGCTCGTATCTGAGCGGACAGGTGTGCGACAGCACAACATCGATCTTCCAATCACGCTCAGATAGCATACGCTCAACTTTCTCCTTGATTTCATCGGACGGCTGCTCGTCTTCAAACCAGTTATAGCCTCTTGCCAATCGGTAGTATTTATCGACGCTATACGCACCTCCAATGACAATACAGGAATGGCCAAAGAAATCATAGATCTCGCCGTCAATGGCAAATACGAGGTTTGGATACTCAGGCTGAACCCATACTTTCCCACCGTGGTACTCTTTCACCTGATAGCCCAACTCTTCAGATGGGCGCATTTCATGGTTGCCGTGGATGCAGAAGAAGGTGATCGGAATCTTCGTCAGATTATCTTTGCCTCGATTGTCTCTCCGATCCCCATAGTAGTTCAATCCGACGTCACCCAAGATAATGAAAGTGCTTTCGGGTTGGACCTGCTGCCTCTCACAGAAAGAGATGATCCGCTCAAACTGACCATGTGTATCACCTGTTAGATAGATCTGGTTTTTCGGATGCAGCAGCTCACGCATATAAGCGTCTACTTCTTCCATGGAGTATGAAGGGCCGCCCTCTGCTTCTTCCAGCATGGCAATCAGTTCTTTCTCCGCTTCTTCTCGCGTCATCATTTTTCACTCCTTTATTAGCTTCTGGGGATACACTCCCCAACGGTATTTACGGATAGAAGGAGTGGAAAACAACAATTATCCCATTTGAAGTTGTACTTCTTGGCTTGTCCCTTCAATCCGTTTCATGAGGGCATTATCATGTCGCATAATGTAATCGAATGTATCTTTCAGGGAGAGAAACAGACGAGGCTGTACATGATATTTCTTTGTGTTCTCTTGCTGAGAAACGAGGTTTATGTGTTCCAATCGGACTGGCCGCATGTCCATATCAATTTTCCACTTGCCCACCATCGTCTGCATCTCGAAATATCGATTGTCGTGGTGAAACGGCAGACAATGTTCCGTACAGAGTTGCACCAATGTTTCGACACTTTCTCCCGCACGCTTTTTGTTGGTGATAGGGATCGAATAGACGACATCTTGCTTCGGGCTTGGCTTACAATGCCGGCATGGGCAGTACCCTGCTCGGACAGCATCCTGATAACGAGGAAAGCCGACCAGTTGGTTGAGGCCTGAGATTTGAGAGCAGTTCCTGCGGTGGAATGTGCGATACCCTTTACTTGCCCAGAATGCCAGCCCTGGCTGCGAGAGTGCCATAATGTTGCTTTTCTCGGCATCGGAAAGGGAGGCTTTCTTGAATGCAGCTTCACGCTCCTGTTTAGCACGATTAAAGCGTCCGATGGCACTTTGTTCGTCCTTGCTCAAAGAACGCTCCTGAGGGGCTTGCGGCTTCTTTGGAAGAACCGGAAAAGCAATCGTTTTGTGCTGCTCAATCGCCTCCGGATTGCAGTGCTTACAAGGGCGTCGTCCGCTTTTAAGGCAGGTGTCGTAGGAAATGGTTCCCTGAATATCATAGGCCAGCAGTACATGACTGCACTTTCTAGTGTGAAAGATCTTGGACTGCTTGGAGTATACATAGTTATATTCAGAGCGAGCGATAGAGTCCTGATTGCGGTCCCACAGCGCATCTAAGAATTCATCCCTACAGCAGCTACAAGGTTTGTACTTACGTCGAATTGGGAGCTTGAATGTGAGGAATGCCGGGAAATGCCGATTATCAGGTAGTAGCTCACAGTCGGATTGATGAAGAAGCTTGGCCTGCGGATCATAGAGCAGCTTATAGGCAGAAGAACCTTTCTGTGCCATTGCGTCTTTGCCCCATCTTTTCGGTGGCTCAAGTAAATGCTTCTGCTCAAAGCCAATGCCCTGTGCAAGCAGTTGCATGGTTGCTACATCGTTGGCGGAGCAGTGTGCTGGAGAAGGCGTGGCGATATTGCGCGCCGCACAGATCTTATAAGGGCTACCAACAGACGCCTCCTGTCCTGCTAAGTAACCGTAAATGTAATCACAGAGCAACACGACGTGCTGAGTCATATCAGGAACACCGGATACCTTGGAGAACATATTGAACAGGTCACTTGCTTCCTGATGCCACCAGCATATCGTATCCTCTGGTTGCAGCCAAAGGCGGAAAGCGTCCAATCCAGCATGAAGGCTTTCTCCATCGAGGAACTGCTCCCTGCTCCAGCCGGAAAAAGCCATATGCCCCCATTGCTGCAAGGAGAAGTCTCTCGGGCGAAATAGCACGGAAAAAGTATCAACTGTATTCCATTGCGCATCTACACGGGCAGCGGCCAACTGTGTTGGCCAATGATTACCATGCTGATTCGAGATCCATTCCATATCAACGAACACATACATCTTCGACACCTCCGTTAGTTCTTTCTTCAAATTCTACTGTAATCATACAAAAAGAGGTGTCCGAAAGAACGGACACCTCGCTGCCTTCAGTATTTTACTCGAAGCGAAAGACACACCAATCTATGGAATAGATCATTCCCGTAGATCGGTGTGCCTTTTCATGTTATTAGTGTGAAATCGTTGAGAACCTATTGAATCGATCCCTTTGTATTGTGCTACTGCCGTTGAACTACGCTACCTATCAATATGCTGCTGTTCCGTTTGGTCATAGGACTTCGTATATCCCAAGTGATATTCCAACAGCAAGGTGTGAGGAATCATGTCAAAGGCATTAACGCCATCAACAGCAGTAAGAACTTTGACCGCAGCACGATAACCGCAGTAGAAGCTGTGGCAGGCCGCCCAATGAACGCGCTGCTCCCACGCACACTCGATCGAGATCAAATGCTCTCGTCGCTCTTCATCACCATCAATCTCGAGCTGTTCGATAAGCTTCTGGTTTTCGTCATGCATCTGCAAAAACAGAGTATGGCGCTGCATACCGGGCATCTCAAAGAGAGCCTGCATGAGATGCTTTTCAAATCCATCGACAACAAGATCTTGATTGGAAAAGTGCTGGACGAACCCAGAATACAGGCCGGCGTTGAAAGCATACCGGGATGCATACCGCAGTTTTGCCTCGTAATTGGTTTTGATCTGGCTTAGGATCTCGTTCTCGGACTGCTCCAATGTGGTGGTAAAATAGTCTTCAGCCGCTGTGTAGTCCTTTTCCTCTTCGGAAAAATCTGTTTGCGCCAGTACCTTGTATGTATCGAACAAATACTTTTGAAAAGCAGGGGCAAATGCGCGTTCTTTCATTTCCTCTAATGCGTTTTGTACTGTCATGTCTTCATCCCTCCGTACAGATTTGATACAATCGTATCAAGTGAGTACATATTACATGAGTGAAAGCGCGAAAACAGTCGGATTAAGGGAGAATGAAAAATAAAATTGCACCTGCCAGATCGACAGGTGCATTGCTCAAATGTGTTTTTTGATGATCGGGATCGAATTTAATGCCAACTCAACAATGGCATCTTCTTGCTCCTTCGTTAGTCCAGAGTTTTCAAGTTCCTTGCGAACTCTATGCTCCAGAGGAGAATCCGTCTTCCCAGCTAAGTAGTCGAGTGAAACGTCTAGAATATCCGAAATGCGCTCAATGAGCTGGAAACTTGGTGACCTGACTCCGTTTTCTATGTGTCGAAGTGAGTCTACAGCAATACCAATCTTCTCAGCGAGCTGTTCACCAGTTAGGCGGCGGAACTGCCGTGCAGTCCGAATCCGGCTGCCCATGATTTGCAATCTCGTACTCATTTGATCTTCTCCTACCTATCCTGTACTTTCTCACAGTATAGAGGGATGGCAGAAAATCAGAAATGAGCATTATGGTATTTACCGTACTGAAATAGTACGTAAACGAATGACCTCCGGTACGACACATACCGAAGGCCATTCGCTTTAAGTCACATTTACAAACTGAGCCTCAATCACTCTACTCGGCGGCACAGAAGCAAACTTATTCGTTTTTGCCCATGTGTTGTCCCCTACAGGCATCAAGCTGCCAGATGCCGCCAGCTCGTAGGTGCGCAGCATAAGTATCTGAAAATCTTACAGGACTAAACGAAAAAGGACCTCTGCCGACACACAACTGGATCGGCAGAGGCCCTCTTTTCGGAATGATATTAAACCATGTGCTGCTTCTCACCACTTGCTCATGATCTTGCCGTACATCTGGAGCTTTTCCTGATCGTAGCGCTGCACCATTAGCATGACGTGCTCGCCCACCATGAAGTCCGCATCCTCGTGCTGATAGGAGTAGTTACACATACAGGTCACGCCATCAGGGAGGTTGCAGAACACGCCGCCGCCATATTTTCCGGAGATCATCGCAAAGCGGCGGGAGCCTACAGGGTGACGCTCCTCCGCACCAAAGAAGGGGTTGACTTCCGTTTCTTTCGCGGAAACAATCAGTTCACCGGTACGGGGGTGATACTCCTTTACAATGCAGTCGATCTCCGAGCCCGGGTGGAACTCCGTGCGAAGATCCGGGATGGCCGCGTAGCGGATCTCTCTCTGCGTCATATCAAGGTCGTAGCCATAGCAGTCCACAAGGCAGCGGCGGGGGCCGACCGCCAGCATCCTGCAGGTAATACGGGAACCGACAGCATGAAGATCCTCACGGGCAGCAAAAAAGCGGCGCTGGCTGCGACTGGCCTGACGGCGGGACGCCTGTGCACGGTTAGCGGTACGCTCCACCTTGGTGACAATCACATCGATGCTGGCCCCCACCATATTTCGAAGCACGAAGTCGGGTCGCTCCTCTCCCAGTTCCCACATTTCGGACTCGCGGATCAGAATGGGGATGCGATATGGCACCACAACGGCACAGAGCTCCCGCTTATTTTCAAGCATTCTTGCCTCGCTGCGCGGAAGGTATCTTGCGTAGAGATCCACACCGATGATCGTTCCGGTAATGGCGCTGCGGCCGCGGAAAGAGGCATAGATGGAGTTCCATTCTTTCCGTTCCTCTTCGCTCAGCCCCCGATCCAGTTCATTGAAGTCCAGCTCGTAGAAGAGCGTGCGCTCGCTCTTTTCTTCCGACGCATCAAGCGTTTCGGCGTTATCTGCTGCCAGGCATTCATCCTCCGCAGGTTCTGCAGCGGCTTCTTCCGTGACCGGCTCCTCAAAGCCCCAATCCGCTTCATCGGCCTCAGAACCCTGCGGCGCAGATGCGGGCAGATTTGAATGCAAATCCTCTGCTGCCTCAAGAAATTCCGACGTCTCTTCGTGCAGTTCCGCTTCTTCCGCTCTCTTCTCAACAGTATCATTTTCTTCTTGGGATGCAGTTTTTTCTGCTGCAGATAGTCCAAACGGCTTCGCCTCGGCTGCCTCCATTGCAGGAAGCGTCTCCGACTGCTCTGCCGTTTCCTCCGCAGAAAGATCCCCCTCCGGCAGATCTGAGGGAGATGTTTCGGTATCTGTGCAGATCTCATTAGATAGTACGATATCCACAGGGATACTCTCCGGGATAACTTCTTCACCGGCAGCATTTACAATCTCTTCTTCAGGGGTAACTTTTTTCCTTGCCATATAATGTTCCTCCTAAGTGTTATATTTTTTCCGGCTCATTGGAGCCAAAAAAGCGATGAGTACCGTCCTTCTGTCGGGCGGCGAAAAAGTGATGCCGGGGCAGATCGATTTCTCCAAAGGAACCGCTCTCGGAAATCCAGATGATCCGCTCGCCCTTCATACGGGGGACGGTTGCAATGTGAGTAGCGGCGTCCAGCCATGCCACGCTGAAAAGGTATCCGGCTCCCTTTCCGTTTCCGGTAAAGCGCAGGAGAAATGGTTCATGCAGTCCGTCTTTCGAGTAAAATCCGGGCTGCACCCTTGTAAGCTCCAGCATAACGTCCAGTGCTTCCAATAGCCGAGGGTCTATCCTGCGGTCTCCGTAAGAAACCACATCACCCCGCAGCCAGACATAATTGGTGCCTGTGCGCATCTGGCGAAGCATGATCTCCATGCGCCTTTCGTCAATTTTGATTCCCTGTGTACGGTAATGGGCCTGCACCAGAGCATGGAGCTGGCGGACACGCAGGTACTTAAACTCCTTGAGTATTTCGAGAATATACTTTTGCTGATTGGATAGCAGCATTGATCTTCCTCCCTTCAAACTGCTGCGCAGATGGCGTTGAGATATGGGTCGATCATAAGATCGCTCTCACTTTCGGCAATGCAGTTGAACAGCACTGCCATGGTGTAGGCCGTGCTGTTTTTTACATTCCGCTCCTGATTGGCGCGGAGCTTACTCTCTGCCTCCCGCAGGATCATGCCGTCCAGCCGTCTGAGCTTTGCCCGCACGCGGCTTTGCGGAAGCGTGGCATTGCCAATACGGAAGCTGTCGGCATAAAAAAGCCGCTCAATGGCGTTTTCAAACACCAGAGCGGTTTCCGGTGCGAAGCATTCAAGCTCGCAGCCGTCCAAAATATCCAAAAGTTCTTCTTCTGCGTCCCCGTCGGTCCGTCCGTCCTGCACCGGGGCTCTGACAGACGGACGGACTTCCATATGACTTTGATCAATCTTTCTTTTTTCTTTCTTACTTGGCGTCAATTTCTGCGGTTCTGGGAACGCGGATTTTGCAGTTCTTGAAGCGCGATCTTCACGATTCTTGGACAGCAGATTCTGCGGTTCTTGGCATGCTGCTGAGGGTTTCCCGTCAGCAAGACCCTCCAGATCCGAGGTTCTTGAACCGCGTACTTCCGATTCATCCTCCGTGATAAACGGCGCACAGGAATAGTCCGGATCTTCGATCGGTGTGACACGGGCAAGATAGATCTGATTGGCATCACCTCGCCCGCAGCGTTTTTCCCATACCAGCTTGAGCTCCACTAACTTCTTAAAAGCTGCCGTGACCCGCTGCTCACAGATGCGCAGCTCTTTGGCAAGCGCTTTGCGAGGAAAGATCACAAAGACCTCGCCGCGGTCATTGACCCAACCGTTTTTGCGGGAAAGCTGGAAACGGTTTAAGAGAAAGGTGTAGGTCACCTTGGCATCCAGGCTCATCTCGCAGTAACGTGGATCAGAAAATAACCAGCGCGGCATCTGCATATGATAAATACTCTGCACATCTGTCTGGCACATCAGTTGGAAAGTTGGACGCTCCTTCATTTTCGCTGCCCTCATAATGGGCACCTCCTCTTTCTTTTTCGATATAGGCAATGGGTCGTTTCTATTGACGCCATAAAGCGAGAGTACGGTCAGACAGCACGCTGACAATGGAATATCTTCTTTAAAAGAGGCCGATTGCTCGACCTCTTTTTCATATTCCGCGCCCGGGTGGAATGCGCGTGGGATCGTCCATCTCTTCCAGTTCCGGGTCATCGCCTTCCAGAATAGCTTCGCAGGTCATCTCCACAAGACCAATTTCCTCCGGAGTCATGTTGTCATTTCCGCAGGAGCTTCCGCTGGCTGCGGCTTCTTCGGTGGGAGAAGTCTGGGGCTGCATATCCGGCTGCTTCCCCGATGCAGGCGACGGCTGCGATGCGGGCGGAGCAGACGATGTGTTCCTTGCAGCGGCCGATGTGCGATTTCCTGCCGTGCGATGCTTTGCACCCTCTTCTTCTCTCTTTTTCCATTCCGGCACATAGTCAAAGACGCTGCATTTTTTCAGCTTTTTGTATTCCGGCAGTTCCTCCAGCATGATCTTATAGAGCTGGGCGGGCTTATAGTGGTTGAACATCACAATGCAGAGAAACTTATTGAGCCGCAGGAATTCATCGGGCTGGAGGAGATCTCGCTGGGTGTTGCTTCGCGTCTGGGAATAGGGGCGGGTGGTACTGTAGATGGGGGAAAACAGCGGTGCCAAGGGAAACTGATTGTTGGTGACGGAGATCGTGACCTTGCCGCACTTTTTTGCGAAGTATTCCGCGCTCGTCATATCGTTGCAGCCCATGTAGAGGGTCATGTCAAAGGAGCCGAGCTGATTTTCCCATTCCTTCCCCGGATATTTTTCCTGCCATTGGGAGAGGGACTGCACCGCCACCTGCACCGACATATTGAAGCCGCGGATGGAATTGAAAACATCAGAGATGCCCTCCATGTAGCCGATGTTGAGATATTCTTCCAAGCAGAAGTTTGTCAGTACGGGAAGCCGCCCGCCATGGAGACGGGCGTAATTGGAGAGCTGCGGGAAGGTCAGGGAGAAAAAGAGGGAGCTTAAAAATCGATAGGCGCTATCCTGCGCGGAAATGATGACAAAGTACGCACAGGGCTTTTGCCCAGGAAGAAGCAGGTCTACATCGTGGTTGCGGGTGATCTTGTCCACCAGCGGATTTTGAAAGACCGCGAGCCGGTTGCCAAGGCCGATGATGATGTTGCCCCAGAGGTTTTCTCTTGCTTTCAGAAAGAGGCCGTGGGGGCCTTTGGCGGGATGCTCCGGCGGCAGCTCCGCAAGGATGCGGTTGATCTCGTTGACGCTTTTATAGGCGAGGATCTTATAGACGTCTCCGAGGCTGCGCTGCTCCAACGGAAGAAGATTGCCGCGGGCATCCTTCAGATTGCAGACATAGTGGATAAGTGCCATCAGGAGGTTCAATTCCGCACGGCTCCAGAAATCATCCGCCTCCTTGGGGCCGGAGGTGTTTTGAATGATGGTGTTGGCCACGGTGGTTACAAGGTCAGGATTTGCTTCCAGTCCCGCAAGACAGTTCCAACCGTCAGAGTGCGCCATATCGAGGAAATTGACCGCCTTGACATAGAAGCCATGCTCCCGAAAATACGGCGCAAGGTTTTCAAAGAGTTCGCCTTTGGGGTCGGTCACGACAACGGATTCATGGTGTCCGCCGCTGCTTCGCTGCGCGCAGCCCATGAGGAAGGGAATGATAAAGCCTCTGGACTTATAGGAGCCGGGTGCGCCGATGCAGAGGATGTTATTGTTTTCCCCAGGCTTCATGCGGTGCGCCACGTAGGTGGCGTATTTTTCCGGATCATCCGGCCGCGCCTTAATGCGTCCAAGGAGCATTCCGGTAACTTCTTCGGCGCTGCCCAGCTCCAGATGCTCAGCAAGCTCCTTTTTTGTCGCAAATCCGGAGGTGCCGTGAGTGCCGTCCGGCAGGATATCAAAGCCGCGGGCGTCCCGGGTAAATTTGTAGCCTGAAAACCAGCTGTAGCCTTTTTTCGTAATGAGGCAGACCATAAGGACAATGAAGGCGGAAACGCCAAGGCCAAAGGGCGTAAAAACAGCGAAGAGATTTTTGAAGGGGTTGAATACCCAAATGCTCTCGATCACTTCACCGGTGGTGTTGAATACGGATTCCTTTCCCAGCTTGAGGGAATTGAGGAACATTCCGTAGAGATACCAGCCGATGCCGCCCAGCACCGCATACAGCGGCACGCGGGCCTTATTTCGTTCATACCAGCAGCCCCATTTATTTGCGAGGCGATCCTCTATCTTTTCGATCAACTTGGATAAGCGGGGCATCCACCACGGCTCCTTTCTTCGTCAGATATTGTGTGCAAGGGGGAAGATAGAGCGACGGAGGATGGCCGAACAGCTCCGTCAGAACGCTCTCCGTCACCTTATAGATGACGGCGTAGCCGGTATCTTTATAGCGCCGCAGCAGCACCGCGTCACCCTGAGCATCCAAGGCGGCCAGTGAAATCGGCAGGCATCCCCTCTTTTTTGCGCTTGCGATGGCGGCATCAATCCGCCGCAGGTTCATATCCGCTCCAATGACGAAGGGACGGTTCTGGTAGGTGGCATCCCATGCGGGAGCATCCTCCGGCGGAGGGCGGTAAGCAGAGCGCAGCATCAGCTTTGAAATCTTCACGCGGTAGTCCGGAACAGCCATAATTTGAAGCTGACGCGCGCCTGTTTCATCACAGGAGAGCAGATGGATGGGATAGTGAAGTCCCCGATAGGCTTCGCTGTATCGGATCAACTTGGCATCCCGCTTTTCATCACGCGCCTTGAGTTCTTCCATGATGTCAGCGTAGGAAGCTCCGGCAAAAAGAAAGGCACGCTGCGTGTCTTTGCCGAAATTGGTGTGATTATGAAACGCTGCCAGTTCGTCATTGACCGCCATGCGGCCGATTCCAGAATAGATATAATGTGCCGCGTAGTAAGTGCTGCCCAGATGTGCAATCGCCCCGACGCGGGCGCTGCCCCATGGATTGTGTCCGCGGCTTCTTGTAATCGCAGTAATAAACAGCGTGGAAGGCTCCGCCAGACTGTTCGCTGTTATTGTGAATACATTAATTCCCGCATGGTAAGCAGTCATCATCAGAGAGGAAAGCCGCACACGCCGCTCAATCGCCGCATCATGGTACGAGAGCGTCAAGTTTGGAACATCACCCTCTAAGGCTGCCTGCAAAAAGGCTCTACCGCTGTTTGTGAGAAGCAGCGTGTCACTTCGTTGATGGCGTTTGATCAAGCCCAGCGTTATCAAGTTTTCACGCTCTGTTTCTGTAGAGATACTGCTCAAATCATCGGGACGCACATTTTGACACCAGCAGAGAAGCCTCAGAACATCCATATCTCTTACGCTCATAAGCACACATGAACCACTCCCTTCCCAATTCCTGCGAACGCCGAAATCGCCCTTGCGCCGAAAACGGCGCAAGAACAATTTCGGCGTCCTTACGAGCCGCTATGTGGGCGCAGCCTGTTGCCCCCACATAGTAGACAGGTCAGTATGCGAAAACCGGCCAAAAACACTTCTCAAAAAAGCTGTTGTTTCAAGCCTTCCAAGCCCGTTGACACCCAACAGGCCAGCTGCGCTGCAAAGCAGTTCCAAGGCGCTTGAAATCAGGCAGCAATCTGTTGGGTGTTTTCGCAGCTTTTTCACCTGCTTTGCCCATCAGCACCATCCACCGAAATAGAAGTTTCCGGGGGCATAGTCACTGGAATGTGCGGAGAAAAAGTCATGAGCATCGGACAGGGGCAGGACGGTGATATGACAGCACTCCTGGCTTTGCACTGCCGTAGAAAGAAGGGCGACTGCCAGCGTATGCTGGTCATCATCCGGAATAAGTCTTCCTTTGATGGCGTTGCTGACCGCCTTCCACCCCTTGTTGTCCTGATCGAAAATATGCCGGCCTTCCATGGCGGTATGCTCATCAATGATCAGCATGGCCCGCTCAAAAAACGGCAATTCCTTTCCACACGCCTCATAGCTGTCCAGCAGCCGCCGAATGGTATCGCTGAGCCAGTTTGGGCTTTGATACCGGCAATGGGGCAGCAGCGTATTGATCGTGATATGGAGCCAGCCATAGCCAAAGGCCTCCACGCTGCCCGTTACATCCATGGATGGCAGAATCGGCTTTTTCGCAAAGCCCCCGCTTCCCGGTGCGTACCGCTCGCAGAGTTTTCGCAGTTCCAGAGTGGCTGCTTCAAATTGTTCCATCGTCTGCTCCAATGTCTTTTGCAGCTTGTTTGGATTCATCTGCCCGCCGTCTGTCAGGGCAACCAGAGAGCCGGTCTGTCGGAAGGCATTGCCGATCAGCTCCTGAATCCGCATCATATCCCGCTTTAGATCATTCATCGATTTGCCCCGTTCGCTTTATGCGCAGATCGGTGGGTGAAGTGGTAATGGCTTCATATTCCTTTGGTGTCGTGTGGAACGCAATGGGAACATGGTTGTAGCCGATGCAGAGAAGTCCCTCGCCGCGCCGAAAGCGGGTGATCTGCCGAACCTCATCTTCGGAAAGGTTCAGCTTATCCTGAATGAGCCGTGCCTCCTGCTCCTCCATCTGCATAACCAGTTTAATGCGGCTGGAATCGAGGATTCCTTTGCCGTAACTCCCGCCCTCCAGACTGAAAAGGTCCTGCATTCCCTGGGTGCTGGTAACTGCGATCCCGCCAAGGCCACGGATGGTCTTTACCATTTCCAGCACAAACCCGGCCGCCTGCGGGTTTGCCGTAGCACCCACAAGACTCCATAACTCGTCTGCCAGAAGCGCCGAGAGTTCGTCCTCACAGTTCATAATGAGGTCGTAGGCGATGCTGGTGGCCCAGAAGGTGCCGTCCGCGATCATATCATCCGGCATACCAGAGAGGTCGAGGACAATGTACTTATTGTTAAGTTCAATGTCGTTTCGGCCTGCCATTGCCGCAGCCGAGCCAGTGACATAGCGAGAGAGCACTACTGCCAGATGCCGCGTGTCCTGCTCTTGATAAAGAATCTCATACCAGTCCGAGAGAATGGGCATGGTGCGGAAATTTCCGTTTTCATCGACAATGGTGCTGTTGTCGAAGGTAATGCCGTAGCGCTTATAAACCTCCACCAGCGAGGAGTCAAGGCGGCTCTTATCCTCTTCGTTCAGATCCTTTTTCTTCAGAGAAAACCAGATGATCAGCTGCGCGATCTTGTCTGCCAGCACAGAGTCATCCCGCGCGGCGATATTTTTGAGCTTTGCGTAGGAGTCCAGCGATTTCCGCCGAATCGCCATCAGATTTGGACAGTCCTTTGAGGATGGCGACATCCGCAAATACAGCCCGCCCAGACGCTCACAGAGGGGGCGGAACTCATGCCCTTTCTTGGGAACGATGATGATGACCCGCTTGCCCTGTTCCCGCAGCCGCCCACCGAGACATTGCAGCGTCACCGTCTTGCCTGCACCGGTAGAGCCGCCGATCCACCAGTTGCCGCTGGTGTACTTATAATCATCGTAGGGATTGAGAAATACCGGGGAGCGGTTATAGAGGTTCAGTCCCAGAAAAATCCCATCGTGGTCACTCAGCTCATAGGAAACGAACGGAAAGGCTGCTGCCACGCCGGAGGTCAGCGCATTGCGGCGTGCCTTACGCTCAATATCCGGATCAAGCGCCAGAATGGGAAGAGCCGAGAGAAACGCCTGCTCGTTTTTATAGTCGCAGCGCCGTGCGATCATATCCACGGATACGCACAGCTTCTCCACCTCTGTGACGCGCTGTTCCAGCGTTTCGGGATCAGATGCCGTCACTTCAATCAAGGTATGCATATAATAGAAATTCTCGCCTTGCCGGTTCATTACATCCTTGAGATAAAGGCCGGAACTGATCGCACTATCCAGTTCCTCGTAGTCCTGCCGCGTATCGCCCACATCCCGCATCCGGGAGCGGTTGACCATAGTGGTCTGGGCGATTTTGGAGAGGATCTTTTCCTTGGGCTGACGCTTGACGAGAAAACTCAGGTTAATCCCTTCGCCAGCCTCCACCAAAGGCGCAAGCCAGCAGGTGCCAACCGTGGTGGTGTAACCGTAGCCCGTGATATAGAGATAAGCATGATACACGTCGTCTACGATGATGTAGTCACGGCTTTTTGTATCCACCGTGGTGGGAGAGAGAATGTCGAGAATGGTGGTGGAGCCTGCTTCAAGCTCACTGAGATCCGGCCTTTCCTCGCCAAAGAGCATCCGCTTCAAAAAAGGCTGTTTTTTGATTTGATCTTCCGAAGGCTGTTTTTTCTTTCTGGACTTCTCTGGAACTGCTTTTGCAGTTTTTTTCGGTTTTTTCTTTACTTGCATCGTCTTACTCCTCATAAATGCCGTGAACGGCCGTTGTCATATCGAAAACGCCCTCCGGCAGACGCACACGCTGGCTGGTTTTCTTGTTCAAAATCTCATAGAGCAGCTTGAGCACAAAATTATCGGAATACTGAGGCTCTAATACCTCCAGTTCACATAGATCCAGATACCGCCTTGCGGTGTCGGCCTCTTCGTTGAGCCGCTGGATGATGGCCTGCACCGTGTTGCGCTTGGCCCGCATGGAGGGTTCATACTGAAACACAAGGAAAAAGCGATGCCGCATGGCGCCGCCGGCGATGCCGTGACCGATCTCTCGAATGTTATCCTCGATCATCTCCCGGCACGCTTCGTTTTCCTCCTGTCCTGCATAGCGCTGCATCTGCTCTACATACGCCTGCGTGTCCGCGGGCAGCGTGCGGGCGATCATCTGCAGTTCATCCGGCGCGATCTGCAAATACGATGCAAAGGACGAGATAATATTCTGCCGGTCAATGGCAGACTTCAGATAGATGTTGACAGGCAGCACTTCCATGATCTTCACAAAGCGGTTATCTTTGGTGATGACTACGCCGCCGATGATATTTTTGATTGGGAGCCACGCCTGCACGCTGTCACGGTATACTCCGCCGCTGCCGTCGGTATGAACGCTTCCTCCAAAAATCAGTTCCTTGAGATTCATTTCCTGACCTCCCCTCGAAATAAGATAATCCGTCGGGATCTCCGCCATTTCCACCAGCTTCCCAGCCACCGTGTCATACTGTCATCACTGATGCCGATCAGCCCAAAGCCGCCCAGCGGCACAATGATCGTCAGCGTCACTATGATTTTCGGAGTCAGATCCAGCGGAAGAAAAGCAATGCAAAGATACAGTGCCGGGAGCGTCAGGAGGACAGCCTCCACCAGATTCCGCAGCTCAAAGAGTCCCATAACGCGGCCTGCATCTGTAAAATTGGTAGGAATGTGATAGACCTCATAGTTCATTCGGATCCACCTCCACGGCATCTAACAGATGTCCTTTGTGCTCATAGCAAATCTGTGCCAGCTTCATCAGCTCCTCTGCACGGGAGAGGATGATATCCAGCATGGCACGGTCCAGCGTTTCCGCATTTCTGGGCGTACAGTTTGCCCTGCCCAGTTCCAGCAGGCTCAAATACTGGTTGCTGAAGCTGCTGTGCTCTTCCAATTCCATCAGCGTAATGCCGCATTTCAGCCGTATATAGCGTAAATAGGTTGTCTCCGCCAATTACTCCACCTCCAGATAGTCGATATAGGGCAGCTTACACCACCCCTGCCAGCCGCGTCCGCTGACTTCGGTTTTCACAACGCCTTTTCGCGTTCCCATGGCTTCTATTGCGTAACCGCCGCCAATATAAACGCCGGCGTGTCCGCTTTTCCATAACATCAGTCCGGGGATTTCCGGCATGGAGGATACCGTGCCGTAGTCTGTTCCTTGAATGCCGGCATTCTTTGCCGCCTGATACATCTGATCCGCACCGTAATCCGGCATTCCGTTTGCGGCATAACCGATGCGCATGATGGAAGCATCCAGCCACGCATAGCCTTTGATCAGGCCGATGCAGTCTGCCGTGCGCCGTCCCAGCCAGTTTGCTTCAATAAAATCAGCGTAATTGCCGACTCCGTCCGGGTACTGCTGCTTTTTATAGGCAAAGAGGGACTCTGTGAGAATATTGCCGTAGGTTCCCCACACATAGCCCCAGTTGTTCTCCCACGCCTGCACCGCATAGGCGGCAAGGTCGAGATTATTTTTCGTAGACGGGCTGACAAAACGGGAAATGTCAATGTCATTATCATAGCTTGTACCATGCTGAATATCGCCGGAATAGGAGCCATCCCCGCTGTAATCCGGTTGGTAGGCACTGAAGTACCCGCCGTACTTCTCAAGCGCGCCGCTATCCTTCAGCGTTTCAAAGAGGGCGCCTGCCCACTGTCTGGCATCCTCATTGAAGCCCATCTGCTCCATCAACTCTTCCGGATCGATCCGCTTGATCTCTACCTCCAGCGTTGCGGAGGTGCTGCCACCCAGAAGAGAAAGCGATGGCTGATAGGACAGGGTGGATCGGCAGAAATTCTGAATCAGCTCCGCGCTCATGGCGTCCAGATCCTGCTCATAGGCGGCGGAATTGATTGCAATGATCCAGAGCAGGTCATCCTCTTTCATCGTGTTTTTGACTTCAATATGGTCAATTGCCGTTCCATCCGCCTCATATTCCGCCGCAATACCGGTTACGATGGAGTCGATCTGCGTTCGCTCGAAATCATCCAGACGCATATACGCCCCGCCTATACGCATGGCTTGTTCCGTCATATGGATCACCGAAGCGGTATTAGAGGAATCGTAGCCGAAAAAAATATTGGGCAGCGCTGTAAATACTACCATCGGGATCACGATCATGATGAGCAGAACGGCAAGGAGAAACTTTACCAGGGCCGGAACGGTTTCTTTTACCGCAGCGGCAGCGGCACCGTGAACACCAGACACCGCAGCAGCCTGCGCAATCCGGTAGACTGCTTTTGCGGCACGGCCAAGATCAGCCGCCGTTTGAAGGGAAGATCGGGAATTGTCTTTCTCATCCATGCTTCTTACCCCGCTGTTTTCTTGACGGTTTTACATCGCCGTCTGCCTTTACGCTGCCTTTGAGTGCCGCAGTTGTGGATACCGCTTTCTTTCCGGGCTGCGCACTGCTTTTCGCAGAAGGTGCGGACGGTCTAACTGTCTGCCGCGACTGTGATGCCGATGGGACGCCTGCCGCCGTTCCTGCCGGGTCGGGGTGTCGGTTAGGCGCTGTCCCTTTGAGTATCGGCGCGGCGGCTGCGGAAGCACTGCGCGATTCCTGCCGGATCGGACTATGCTGCCGTGCATCCGGAGAAACTGCCGTGCGGCTTGGAATACCATTCCTGCCGGGTCGCGGTTCTCCAGACGGCCGCTGCGCAGAAACGGCGCTTTGCATTCCTGCGGTGCCGGGGTGCGGGCTTTCCGCCCGAGGCGGCGATGCCTGACCGGTTGGCTGCTTGGGTGGCCGCTGCGTATAGCGCGCATTGGGTGTATGTTGCTGCACGGTCTGTATTCCGCCGCGAACAGAGGCGGTGGTAAGCATCGCGCCACCAATCCCCGCCGCAGGTCTTGGAGAGTTGTCCTGCAAAGTGTTCACGGTGGTTTGTCCCACCGTGATCCCTGTGTGCTCTGCGGCCTGCGTCACCTGACCAGTTGCTCCACCCTGTACTTTTTGTGCGTTTATCTGACTCATACGGGAAGCGGATGGTGCTGCCGACGTTCCTGCACGGCCGGGCTGCGTTGTCTCTGGCGAATGTACTCTCATGCGCTGCGAGGCTGGGGAGCGCACGCTGCTTTGAAGAGTCTCTGCCGCTCCCGCCACACTGGGGCGTGCCGAAGCGCCAGCTTTTCCTGCCGTACCGGGTCTGCCGGATGCATTCTGCGCACCGACAGGCGGTATCTTTGTTGCAGCCTTGATATGTGTCGGAGAGCGGCGTGTGCCGAGAGGAACAGAACTTTTCCGTTCCTGCGAGGGCCTTGGCGCTGTCGAATTTTTAGGCATACTGTCCTGCGCAGCAGATGGGGCGGACTTTTCCTGCGAGGGTGATTGCGGCGCGCCTGTATGTACAGAGGCGCTTTGCGCATCAGACGATTTCTGTGATGTGCTTTGATTTGTGCTGCTTTGCTGCGCTGCGCTTTGCCGGACATACTCCGCCGTGTTGCCATGACCTCCGCTGGGCCCGCCCATGCGGGGGCCGCCGGACGGCGCGTTGGGCGCAGCGCCTTTGCCGCCGTTTCCTGCGGACTTGCCCACTGCCTTTGTAATTTGAGAAGCCGCACTGCGAACCACCATATAAGTCGGCGTGCCGGGGAGTCCTCTTCCCAGAGAGTCGCCGGTGATGGCGGGATTTAAGCCGATGCGTGTTACAATGACGTCTGCTTTCCGTGCGACCTTGACAATCGTAAGGATCAGCACGATCCACGGGAGAACATCTAAGCCGCTGGGAACTGTGGCAAGGACAGACAGCAGCATTTTGAAGAAAATCACGTTCGTCACCATCAAAAGGCACATACTGCCGAACATCCGGCACCAGCCTGTGAAAATCTCCGAGGTGCTTTTACTGCCGCCCATGGCAAAGGCCAGCGGCGCTGTGATCGTAAGCATGGCGAGGATGACATACCGCTCCGCAATCTCCAAAAGAAGCTTAAACACCTTGAACATCACGATAATGCCGAAAATAATGACCAGCAGCCATGCTGCACCTATGGCTCCGAATACGCTCTCATCTACAAATGTGACATTAACAGCGTCAGGAATCTGGAGCAGCTCAATGATCTTTGACGTCATACTCAGCCCGATCTCGCAGATCTGCGGACTTGCCAGCAGTAAAAACGCAAAAACGAAGGTGCGGGCAAAGAGCAGCTTTGGATCTTCTCCTTCAAAGCCAAGCCCCACCGCCATACTTTTGAGCGCCTGAAAAACCAGATTGCCGATCAGGAGCGCCCAACCGACTGCCAGAAGGATCTGCATGATCTCGTCCACAACGGGAGCGTGGCTTTTCAGATATGCAAAATCCATACTCATAATATCCAGCAGCGCCGTAGAGAAATATTGCCAGCATTCCAGAGCGAGCCCATAGGCCCATTCGAGAAAGCCTTGAAAAATAAGCTCAAGCAACGGGGACACCTCCTTTGCGCCGGAGCTTTGACCTCATTACGGCGTCAGAGTGGCAAGGCCGCTGAAGAGCGGTGCAACATAGGCGATAAAAGCGCCGATGCCGTTAATAATGGCCCATGCGACCCAAATGCGTTTGAGCCAATCCCACGCCTGATCGGTCTTATGCTGATTATTTGAAATTTTTGCTCCGATCACGGCAACGGCGGACATTAAACCTGCCAGCACCGTACTGATGCCGACAATTTTTGTGTAAACATCTACGATAATGCGGTTGGCAACAGTCCACATATCGTCTACGGCAAAGGCTGATGCGGTCATCGCGGCCATAACCCACATCAGGGTCATAATAAGTGTGTAGAATTTGTAGCATTTTCTGATCATAGAAAGCGGCTCCTTTTTACGAGAGAATACTGGAATCGGGAATTTCGATCTTTTTGTCATATGAAAATAAAGCTAAGCTGCATAGTACAATAGATTTTTTGATATTTGCCGTTACTCATTGTACGAGCCAAGAAAAGTGTCCTTGCAATCAAGGTATTGTTTCGTTATAATTAAATCGTTATGGGGTGATAGCTTTGATATTTACGAGCGAGGAAATTGCAATGATTGAAGGAGTTCTCGGCTCCTTTTTTTCTGATAATCATACATCAGAAGACCTGAGAAAAGCCTATTCCCGTGTATGGCAGCATCTTGCAGCGGATACATTAGATTCCGAGGATCTTCAGCGCATTTCCTCTGCGGTCGATTTTGCAATGAAAAATCAGTTCTGTGAATCATGCAGCAGAGAAAGCCAGCGTGTTCTGACAACGGTACTCATCAAGTCGATTTCCGCACAATGATTGAAGCATAATTTGTATATAGCAGGCGGCAACCAGCGTAAAGCTGGTTGCCGCCTTTCAGTAGTTAATATCCCGTCTTGGGCAGTTTCGGAGTAGTGCCGATCTTGCGGACAATGGTGATCCAGTTGGCTGTTGCGGTCTGCCAGGTACCCTGATACTTGCCGCCGGCATCGGCGCGGTTGACCATCTGGTAGCCATTGACCGCCATGCCCTTGACCATCACGCTCAGAGTGGGATTCGCCACAGACTGGAAGCCCACCGGCACGGTTCCGAAGTCAAAATAGATGTCGGTTACCACCTCACCTGCCTGCATGGGTATGGCGTTTAGGGCAAAGCTGTAGTTGTTGCTGCTCAGCAGATTGGACGCCAACACCTGATAGCTTGCGCTGTAGTTGGTCTTATAGAGGATGCGGTAGGTAAGCCGCGCACTGTAGGTGCCGGTACTCAGCACCGTTGCGTTGGCAATATCCGTTGGAATGCGGTCATGCCAGAAGAATGACTCCAGCGGCACATTGCTGGTGTTGGCAACGGTGAAGTCATAGCGCATCTGACTGCCAGCCATCACAGCACTATTGCCGCGCTTGGTGATCGTAACGCCCAGAGAGGAAGGTTTATCGTAGGCAGACAGCTTGATGATCTGACTGGGATATTCCAGCGTGACATCAAACATTTCCGAGGACACCTGCCAATACGCAGGCGCTGTGACCTCACGAATCTGATAACGGGTCAGCGGCAGCGCCTTGCTTGCCGCAACGCCGCGGGCATCGGTGGTGATATAGTCCACCACCTTGCCGCTGCGGGCATTGACGATCTCATAAACAGCGCCCTTGAGCGGGGCGCCTGCGGCGGTGCCGGTGACCTCGTTATACTCAGCGGCGTACTTATAAATCTGGATCTGGCCCGTAACAGCGGTATTTTCCCACTCAATCTCCACGGTCTTGCCCGGAGAGACATAGACGGTCTTATCCTGCTTATCCAGCGTGTAGCCGGGGGCCGCTTCCAGTTCTCTCAGATAAAAGCGGCCGCTCAGCCCGCCAGGGATCTCGTCAATGTAGATGTAGCCCTCATCGTCCGAGGTGTACTCGCCGATGGGCTTCTTGTTCGCATCATAGAGGACAAACTTTACGCCATAGATCCCCTCGCCCGTGACGCTGTCGATTTTGTGGATGACGATGCCGCTGAGCTTTTTGTTGGTCACCTGAAGCGTCACACGCTTGCCGTCCTTGATCTCAAAATAGTGGGGCGTATCATCCAGCCGGAACGATTTGTTCGATGTGACCTCTTTTGCATAGTAGCTGCCATCCTCCAGAGCCACGAACACACGGCCATTTTTGTCCGTCGTAACGGTATCCACCAAGGCATCGTCCACCTTGCGGATCTCAAAGGTCGTATTGGGGATGCGCTCACTGTGGTTATCTTCGTTGACCTTGATGATCTCCACACCGCCAATAGGCGTGTTGTAGAAGTGGAGCGTCTGCGTGTCGTTGGGATTGACCACCACAGTCTGCGTGCGGGTATTCTCGTCGATGGTGTAACCGGGGATCGATTTCACCTCCGTCGCTACTATGGTGCCGGAGATGCCGGAAATGGAGATTTTACCTGCCTTATCCGTCCAGTACAGGCCGGTGGAGGACAGCGTGCCGCCCTCGGCATCTACATACGAGCCATCTGCGTAGGTGATCTTAAACTCGACACCTTCCAGCGGCTCCTTTGTAACGGAGTCCTGCTTGACGATGATGAGGTTGCCCTTGGGTTGGTTGCGGAACTCTACCGTGACAACTTCATTGGACTTGACCTTGACGGTCTGCGGCGTATCGTCGAGAATGTAGCCCACCTTCGCACGGGTTTCCTTGATGACAAGTGTGGTACCGGGGGCGATGTCGGTAATGGTGAACGTGCCCACGCTGTCCGTCACGAACTTGCCGTTGGCGTTGCCGATGAGATTGCCGTCCGAATCCGTGACAAGGAACTCAACATCGGAGATGGGCGCATTTGTTACGGCGTCCACCTTTTTCACCAAAATACCGCCCTTGGGCTGGTTGCGGAATTCCAGCGTCATCACGGCATTGCGCTTGATCTTGATGCTCTGCGGGGTATCGTCCAGAATGTAGCCGTCTTTTGCCCGCACCTCACGGGCGATGACTGTCATACCGGGAGTCAGGCCGTCAATGCGGATGGTTCCCGCACTGTCGGTCACATACTTTCCGTTGGCGTTGCCGATCACGCTGCCATCCGAATCGGTGATGAAGAACTCCACATCGGAAATGGGGGCGCCGGTCACGGCGTCCTTTTTTACGATCAGGAGGGAACCCTTCTTATCATTGCCAAAGGTCACGGTAATGACGTCCTGATCCTTGCCGGAGAGATAGACCGTCTCCGTGGCGTCGGTGATCACATACCCGTCCGGCGCGGAAATCTCTTCGCAGACATAAGTGCCTGCGGCGAGGCCCGTCAAAATGGCGGTCCCGTTTTGCGAGGTTTTGATCTCTCCGACTACGGTACCGCCGGTGCCGGAGGTGCCGCCAAGGTAGCGGATGCGGAACCATGCGCCCTCCAACGGCTGGCCGCTCTCGCTGTCCACCTTGCGGATGATGATGGCGGAAAGGGGTGTGTTTTCGAAAATCAACACCTTGCTCTCACCACCGGCGACGAAGCATTCCTGCGTGGCAGGCTCCTTGATGGCATACCCGGACGCCGGTTCCAATTCCGTTACTTTGTACCAGCCATCCTTGATCTCAGGAAGAATGATTTTTCCGCTTGCGTCAGAAAAGTAAGTGCCGAGATCGTTGAGCTCACCGGTGTCGGTGTGGTTGCTGCCATACCAGATCTGGAACTTGGCGCCCTTGACGGGATCGCCGGTGATGCTGTCCACCTTGCGGATCTCCAGACTGGGCTTAAGCGCGTTGAAGAAGGTGACGGTAGAGGTTTCGCCAGCCTTCAATGCCACTTCCTGCGGGATGGGGCAGAGAATAACATGGTTGGGAACATTGATCTCCGTGACCTTGTAGCTGCCCACAGGGATGCTCTCAAGGAAAATCCGCCCATGGTTATCGGTGGTGGCGCTGGTGGAGAAGTTGCCGTCGATCTGCTCGATGCGGTAGGTCACGCCCTCGATGGGCTCACCATTGGCGATGTTCTTCTTGACAATTTCAAGACCGGGCTTTTCATAGTCAACGAAAGTGACCTCGGAGGTTTTGCCGGGGCGCAGCGCCACGGTCTGCTCGGTATTGGTTACGATGTACGGCTCGGGAACGGATTCCTCACGCACAACATAGACACCTGCAGGAATGGCCGAGAGCGTTGCGGAGCCGTCCGTCCCGGTCGTGACGGAGGTGGAATAGCTGCCGGTAACGGACTTAATGGAAAACACCGTGCCGGCAATCGGTTTGCCGCTCATGGCATCCCGCTTGGTGATCTTCATATCGGGCAGTGCGTAATTTTCGGCAGTGACCGTGTACTGCTTATCGCCATCTGTGGTATCCACATAGACGCTGATGGGGGTAGGATCGGTGCAGTACCCGGCCGGAGCCTCCGTTTCTACGAAGCTCCACAGGCCCTTGGTGACATCGTTGACCCCGATGATGCCGCCGTTTGCCGTTACATCGCTGCCCACGATCTGACCGTCCCGGTAAATCAGAAAGCGGGCACCATCTAAACCACGGGTGGTTCCTGCGGCAACCTTCTTCAGCGTAATATCGCCTGTACCCGCAGGGGGAATATCCGGTTCTCCCGGCTGCGCTTCAAGAGAGAGTTTTCTCGGCGCGTAATAGTTGAAAAAACTCTGGCGGCCCTTTACGCTGGACTTTGCCCACACTGCCCATTTTGCGGTGTCATCTTCAACAACCGTAGCAATGACGCCCTGTGCGGCGTACTCCTCGATCTGCTTCTGGAAGGCTGCGTCCTCCTTTGCTTTTTCGGCTAACATCCAGTCAATATAGCCGAGATAGGTTTCATAGGTATCCGCGTTGGCGTAACCGCCACCGTCAATATCTCCATCGCCCTCACCCTTAAAGGTCTGGTGATCCCACACATAGGTCTGTGCTGCCATAAACAGGCTGCCGGGGATGTCACCCTTATAGTCCGAAATGAACGTCATCATCCATTTGAAGTTTTCAAGCTGCTGGGCATCCAGTTCACCCATGCCGCTCTGCGCCAGCGCTGTTTTCAGGACAGCGTCCGCGTCCGCGCCGGTGGCAGAGGTATAGGTGTAAGAGTTGAGGAACGACGGAGTACCCCAGCGGTAGCCGTAGCCGCGGTCCATGCAATAGAGCATTTTCCCCGCTGCCATGGGCGGCTTATAGCTGTAGGGCGTTCCATCGTGGAGCAGGCGTGTGGTCCAGTAGTTTGTGTTGCTGGTGGGCTTGATGCCGGTACCGGTGCTGGACGCTGCCAGTGCCGAGGTAGGCAGCAGACTCAGAACGGTCACCAGTACAAGCAATAATTATAAAAGTCTTGTTCGAATCTTTTTCAAGGTCTTTTCCTCCTTTTTCGCAAAAGATAAGCAGACCAAGTTTCCTCGGTCTGCTTGGTTGTGTTATGAAATTGTTCATCGTAATTGGACTTCCGTTAATGTCAACTGATTATGCGAAGTCACCCTTTTGCTGCGGGCGCATCCACCCATGTGACATTGTAGCCGTCCAACAAGAAAAGCTGAACGCAATACCAGTAGGGCTCGTCCATGACGGTACCTTTTGAAACGCCAACGCCGATCTCATGGTATCTCGTATTGAGCATATTTTTCAGATGTGCCGCGCTATTCTTCCACGCTTCAACTGCAAAGGACGGGAGCGAAGAATCTCGAATCTGCCATTCTCCGATCAAGTGAATATTTTCACCGATGTATTTGCAGTCCGTGACTGTCGTATACTTTCTCCCGTCCGGCCTTGTGTGAGAGTAGACACCGCTGGCCGCCATCTCATCTGCCCGTACCTGCGCCGCCTGCATGAGCTTGTCGTTGACAGTCAGCGCGGCAACACCTTTTTCGCGGCGCAGAGCGTTGGTTCGGTCAATGATGTCCTGCTTGGCCGCAGCAGCATCGAAGGGCTCTGCTGTTTCCTGCACGGCGGCTGCGTCCGATGTTCCATTGACAGAGAGATTTGGCTGTGCAGTTTCGGACAATTTCACGTCATAACCAAGCCTTGCCATCGTGCGGCAGATCAGCACCGCCATATTTCCGCGGGTAATCTCGGCGTCCGCAACAGTTTCTTCCGCAGCAAGTCCCAACTGAACGGCAGTCCGGCAGGCAGACTGATAATCCCATACAGCATCAACATCATTCAAGCACCGCAGCATCACCGTGCAGGCCGCCGCAGAAGTAACAGGGTCATTGGAGCCGTAGCGTCCATTGCCATACCCTGCAACCAGATTATTTGCGACGCAGTAGCCCACATAGCTTTTTGCCCATTCCGGAACATCCGTAAAGCTGCAAAGGCTGCGGTAAAAGGCGCTGTCCGTTTCAAATTGCTCGGGATCTGTGACAATTCGAGTGAGCAGCGCCGCCATCTGCGCCCGTGTCAGCCCCTGCTCCAGCATCATGTCGCCGGACTCGTTGCCCAGCATAATGCCGGCTTCACTCAGATAGGCGGCAGCAGACTGCTGCGGACTTTTTTCGGCGGCAAAAGAAGTTACTGTTAAGGATAGTGCAGCAATTACAGCGAGGGAAATAACTCGGATCCGCTTCAAATGATCACGCCCCTTTCCGGTAAAAGACGGTGGTTACACTTGCGGTCATGCGTCGGGTAGCTTCGTCAAAGGTGCATTGATCAAACTCGCAAATGCCCATCCGTTCTGCCTGTTCCGCGACTTCCGCGGGAAGGTCAACAGTGATGTCCATTTTGACCCGTATTTCGTCATCTTTCCTATTTGGTCTGAAATTCTGTACCAAACTGATACTTCCTTTTGATTAAGATTCTCCGGAGTAATTTGAGGATAATACAGAAGGTTCAGGCTGTCAAAGGTTTATTTTAAATCCTTACGCCGATAAAACGGAGACACAACATTTTTTGCACAATTCCATCCGTTTTCCATCATTTTATTGAGTTATTTGCACTGCTTGAACGCAAATTCTTTTTTCAGGCTGATTGGCGAGGCAGGTAGTAAGCGTGATACGGTTGTCTGCTGTCGCCTGCAGATAGCTCCAGTCGGAATTGGAGATGGTCTTTACCAAAACGACCTCATATGTGCGGGTGCCGTAGATCGTGGTATAGGTGATGGTGTCACCGATTTCCAGATCCTTGATGCTGCCGATGGTGTACTTGGCGCCCCGGTTATGGCCGCACACGCCGATATTGCCGTCCCACGCTGAGGTGGAGCTGTAATGCCCCAGTCCCTTTTTCATGCTTTCTTTTGTTTCTCCTTCCCAGACCTTCATGTTGATGTCCAGGGATGGAATTTTCAGGGTGCCGATGCTGCCGTCCTTTCGCTCCATATCTTTGGCACTTGTATAAGCAGGCTCCTGATAGGACGAAATGACGGGTGTGACCGCTGGGATACCTACGCCACTATCCACACCGTAGATACCGGAAGCCGAACCGCCTACAGTCTGCTGTAGGCCGGGGAGTCGGAGCTTTTCCATGACGCCGGTTTGTGTGGTGCTGAGAACGCCGTAGGGAAGTTCGGGAATCTGATAATCCACAAGATTTTTGCTGCCGTAATGATACGCGGTACCGTAGGTGTCCTCATAAGAGGTCGAAGGGTAATAGTCGGTGTCCGCGGCTGTGTCAAAGGTATAGTCCGCGGCAAAAGCGCAAATAGAAAGGGATGCTGTTGCTGTCGCCGTCAATGCCATGCAGACCAGTTTCTGAAAGAGTTTCATGTTTTTACGCCTCCTGATCTTCTTCGTTTTCCTCTGTTTCATCCGCTTCACATTCTGCTTTCGCTACGGCCTTTCGGCGGCATACAAGCAGCGTGCCGCCAACAGCGGCGCAAATCAGAACGATTCCACCTAAGATCCAAGGAAAGTGATCCGCAAAAAACGCTCCGACCTGAGCGGCAGACACGCCCTTGTGGTTCGCTTCTGTCCCGATATAGGTCAGAACATAAGTAACACTTTCAACACCCTCGTGGGTCACATCGCCGATATACTCCGCTGTTGTAACATAGCCTGTAGCCGCCTGATAGGACGCTTTCGCAGAGTAGGTAGCAACAGCCTGATATTGAGAGGGCATCAGCGCCTCACCCACAAGATCGGTGCCGGTGACCTGCCACTCCACATTGGCAAGGCTCAGGGTTCTGCCGTTCTTGATGGTTGTCGCGGGGACATAGGACATGTCGTTGCGGTCAAGCTGCCCGATGGTTTTGGTTTCCGTCACCGTGTAGTTTTTCGTAGCATAGCCGGCGGCTACGGTATTGAGACTGGTGTGATCCAATGCGAGGGTACCCTGAAATCTGCCGTCATCATATTCGATGGTGGGCTTAAGCTGCTCCAGAATCAGAGCAAGGTCATCTTTCGTTGTTTCAACGGTGATAACCTCGGTATGAATCCGCTTTTCTTCCACGGGATTCTCACTTTTTACAATGTCCGCAAAGGTGTAGAGATACCCTTCCAGCTCAAAGGGCTCCTCAATTAGTGCCGCAGGGTCCTGCTCAGGGGATACTGTAAAGGTTTTGATCGCTTGCTGACTGCCGTTGAGGTTTTGAACCACTGTGCCCGTAGGCACCTCCAACGCAAAGGCGTTGGAGGTAAGAACCAGCATCAGCAGCACGCAGGATATTACTCTTTTCATGTTTGGGAGAGCCTCCTTCTCAAATAATTTTTGTGATGCGCATTCCTGCCATACGGTCAGGCGGTATGCCAGATACCTGCTTCATGACGCTTTCTCCTCCTTGATCTTGTATTCTACCGCGCGCTCCGGATGTTCCCGCAGCGCGTCAAGTATTCTGATAGACTGCTCCAGTGCCTGCATTGTATCCCGCTTCTGACGCTTCACAAAGCCATGCAAAAGCAGAACATCTCCATTGGGAAGCGTGCAGAAAATGATGCGTATGAGCACTTTGCTCTTCACCCGCAGCTCCCAGAGATCCCGATAGCGCTCGATTGAAAATCGCTTGAAATGCGGTTCTTTCATTTCCGGCTTTTCAAGCTGGGTCAGGAAATACAGCCGCAGGAGGATTTTTTCCCGCAGCCGCGGATCAAGCCCATCAATAAAATCGGCGAGCGGAGCGGACTTGCTTGTTGGCTGATAGATTAGGATTCCCTTCATGGCTCCGTCACCTCCATTGCCTTGCTCAGCTTCTTCAGATGGCAGATAAAACGCTCTGCAAAGTCCCCGGCAAGCTCCGAATCACCGCTGATCCACCAAATTGGATTGGGAAGCGGCTGAGAGAGCGCGTCGTATTGCAGGCAGATCAGCAGAAACTTTTGCCGTGGTTCGGCCTGCTCCGCAGCTTCATATAGTCTCCGAAGGATCTCTGTGATCTCACAAGAATTCTGGCAAGTGTCGCACAAGTCATCAAACAATAAGCCGGAATAGGCGCGGCTCAAGGCGCCCAATGTGGCTTCGTCCACACTTCCATCTATCCTCAGAAGGCCCATACGGTGCAAACGGGCCTTCGCCCCATCGTCAAACGGATTTTGCGGTCGTGTTTTGTGGAACTGTATATTCATTTTTTTCATCTTTGTACCTCACAATGGGATAGAAAAAGGCCCGGCACCTTGCGGTGTCGAGCCTTCTGGCATAAGTCTTATTATTCTTTGTCATCTGCTTCGGCTTGCGCCGGTAGCGCGGCGGCTTCTTCGATCATGCCCACAACCAAGGTGTTCATCTGCGCGGCGTTCTGCGCAGTAATAACCGGAGCGCCGGTGCGCTCCTCAAGAGCCTTTCGTGCTACACCGGCAACCTCACCGCCCTGTCGGGCAACCTCCATACTGCCGAAAAATCCTTCCGGCTTGGAGGCTTTGGAAATATCACGGGTGGACGCCTCGGCCAGCATAGTCAAGACCAATTCGGTATCGCTCATGTTGTCCCGCAGGTTTTCCTTTTTCAGCCCCTTGAGATTCTTGTACTGCCGCGTGGTCATGCCGGACCACGTGCGGGTGATCTCATCGGTCAGAATCGCAAATTCACGCCCCTTTTCCACACCGCGTTTCTGCCACTCATCGGTAAGCTCATTTCGGATGCGGATAGAGAGCAGCCTTTGATGTACCCAATCAGGATCATAGCCCTTTTTCAGATAGGTTTCCAATGCGCGGTCGATGGCCTGCTCCGGATCAATGGTCTCCTCAATGCGTTCCCTGCCGACCTCTGCCAGCCAACGTTTCACCGGTTCCGCACGGGGGGATGGGATAGACTGAATAATGCGGAGAAGCTGCTCGGTTGTGGCAGCGTCGGTCTTATAGTTCTTTCCATCCGACGATTTCATTTTCAGTTGTACGATATTTTCGTACAACTGAGTTGCCCCCTCAGACTTCAACTTGCGCTTTAAGTCACTCCAATATCTGCGAGGGTTCTCGCTTCCAGTCAGTACATGGATTACATCGACAACAGAGAAGTACCACTCCTCTTGTTCTTCATTCCAAGCCGTGCGAATGGGTTGATTTTCAAAAAGCTGAATTTTATTCTGTTCGCTCATAGCGTTGCTATCCTTTCTCTTTCTTTTTTCGATTATACATCAGCCAATTCGCTGCCGCAAGAACTCCAGAAACAGCTCTTCTAAATCTTCATCGCCGTTCAGTTTGTCCAGATAAGGTGCAAATTTCCTACGGTCAAAGGCGATTTTCTTAGGTGGTGCAGCGCGGCGCATTTCCTCGTCTGCCCGTGCCTGCCGCCAAGCCGCGTAAAAGTCTTGATGCTCAGCGGATGGAGGTGGGCAGGTATGGGCGATCTTCTGTATGGTTGACTTATTGAGTACATATCCCTCAATGGTGCACATTTCTACAAATGCCCTTTGAGAGTCTGCATCATAATCGGCAATAAGTTCCGCACAGGCAATCGGTAACTTGCGTGGACTGTTCTCCAAAATATCAGCAAGCGGCGGAATCAGTGCTGCCAGCTTGATGGCCTTGCGGATCTCATACTCCGTCACGCCGAAGAAATCTGCGACGATCTTGCGGGCATTGTACCTTTGGCGATTCTCGCCAAAGGTCTCGCCATTGCTATCTCCATCTAACTTTTGGCGAGAATCGCCAAAAGTTGTTGAGGATGGTGTTGCGTTCCGTTGCCCGTGGCGATTGTTCTCATCAAGCAACGCCCGATACGCTTTGCCACGTTCAATGATGGTGAGGTCCTGCCGCCGCAGGAGATTGGTGGCAACGGCAATGGAAATCGCTCTTGCGTCATCGGCCTCCACGACCTCCGCAGGAATTGTTGAGTGCCCGGTCAGCCGCCACGCTTCAGTACGATTGTGTCCGGCAAGGATCTCATACTGCTCACTATTCGGAATCGGACGAACAATAATGCGCTCGTAGATGCCCTGCTCGGCAAGCTGCTGAGAGAATGCACGGAGTTTTTCGGGCGGGTAGGGATGAAATCCAATGTCTGCCGTGCGAAAAGGGCAAAGGCTTTTGATCGGCAGTTCGCAAAAGCGGGGAGCTGCCGCATCCGCCTTTGCTTGAAACATGGTTTCATAAGCCTCATTGCCTACTTCCAACTCTGATGCTTGCTGCGCTGCGCTCATGCGCCGCTTTAACAGGTCATCCATGCTTTTTTTAGCCAAGCCGCAGCACCTCCTGGGCAAGGGAGCGATAGGAGTCAGCGGCAGGATTCTTAGGTGCATAATCCAGAATGCTCATGCCTGCTGCCGGACACTCCGCAACCTTGATCGTCTGCTCAATGGGGCGGTCAAATACATGAATGCTGTCACCGTAGATCTCTCCCACGCTGGAGCGAACGCTTTGGCAGAGCTGCGGGCGGGACTGATACATGGTCAAGAGAATGCCCGCAATCTTCAAATCGGGGTTGAATCGATTCTGTACATTACGCACCATTTCTAAAACATCGGGAATCCCTTCACTGGCGAGGAAGTGTGCCTGCACCGGAATGATGCAGTAATCTGCCGCAGCCAGAGCATTAACGGTCAATAGTTCATGCTTCAGTCCACAGTCTATGATGATGTAATCATACAGTCCACACAGGGATGCCAACAGCTTGTCCAGCACCTTCTCGCAAGGGTCATCTGAGATGCCAGATGCGTTATACTGTGAAAGCTGCATGACCTGCAAGCGGGCTGCAGCGTCCGCTAATCGCTTGTTGGCAGGGATCAGGTCAAGGCCGCTGCTGGTATGTAGTACAGCACGATCGAGGTGGAGCTCCAGATCCTCCGGAGAGTCAATTTGGACAAGCAGCAGCTTTGCCAGCGTATTCTTCTGTTCCCCCGGCGTATAGCCGAGGGCTGCGGTGAGATTGCCCTGGGGGTCATTGTCGATCAGCAGGACCTTTTTATCTTCAGCTGCGAGGGCAGCCGCGAGGTTCAAAGCGGTAGTTGTTTTGCCAACACCGCCTTTTTGGTTGGTGATTGCGATAGTATTCATGCTCATTTTTGAACTCTCCTCAGCAATTCGATGTGTTTCCTTCCTTTACACGGCAAATTGTAGTAATCTTCTGAAGAAACAAAATCCATCAGTGGAATTTTAGGAAAATATGTTTTATTAAAACATTTCAGAGCAATCAATTTTCCAGAATGTTTCCAGTCTAATATCTGCTTTGGGCGATATCCCAAAATCGCGCATACCTGCTTTTCTGTCAGCAGATCCGGCAGAGAGGACATTTCCTGCTCCACAGCCAACCGAATAGCGCCGCCTAATTCGCTTGAATATGGCTGCGGTGGAGTATATGGGATACAGTTGTGGCGCTTGCCCTTGAGATAGTACAATGGATTCTGTTGACGATCAGCCAAATACCTTTCAACTTCTTCCTTTGCAATTTTGTATCCAAATCCTTTTCGTTTCGGCTTCTCTGCGGATACCCTGCCGGTTTCTATCAACCACAATGCAGTTTCCTTGCATATATGTGCAATTTGGTAAAATTCTTCTTTGCTGATATAGTCTTTTTGAATATCCGAAAGACTAAGCTGCCTGTTTTTCATACCCGCACCTTCAGCCTTCTCTCCGCGTAGTCCTCGCTTAATACATAGTCAATAATGGACTCTTTGAAGATCCAGTAGTGCGGTTTAATGAAGATGGCTTTTACAAGTCCTTCGTGAATTAACTTTCGAGCAAAGCTATCGCCTATTCCACCTAACATTTCACGAAATGTTAGTACAGACACTACATCGGGGTATTGCTTGAATTGTTGTATATATCTCTTCCTTGGTTTTTCCATGATCGAACCTCCGTCTAAATTACCATTGACAGATGGGTTCGATACCTATAGTATGATTCAGTTCTCTCCTAAAACTTCAAAATTCGTTTGAGTTCTCTCCTATGTCCACCATTCCTCACGAGAAAATGGGTTGTACCGGAGTTCTCTCTTAGTTCTCTCCAAACCGCTTTTTTGAGCTGTCAGGAGAGAACACCAAGACATTCCGTATTTGCTTAATAAAAACACGAAAAAGTCAAAAAGCCAGTAATATCAACGCTTTCTGGGAACGGTGGAGTGCAGATTGCTGCGGAAAACAGAATCGATATAACCACTCAAAATCCGTTGGTGGCGACACCGTGTGGGTTCGAGTCCCACCACTGGCACCAGTTGAAAATACTCAGGTTTTTCATGAATTGAAAACCTGAGTATTTTCTTTTTGAAGCCCGGTTCTCTCCCCGAGTTCTCTCCTCCGGCTTAAATCGCGGCTGAGATGCCAGGGGTGATGCTGACTGTCTGGTTCATTTTCGTTGCAGGCTGTTTCTTGGAATCCGTGTCCAGGTGCGCGTAGATATTGGCGGTTGTAGCGTAGCTGCAGTGTCCCAGCCAATCCTGAATATCCTTCACCGCGACTCCGTTTTTCAGAAGCAGGGATGCGCACGTATATCTGAAATCGTGGAAACGAATCGGACGAAGGCCGTGCTGCTTCAGGACCCGTTTGAAATGGTCGGACACAAAATTAGGCTTATATGGGATACCCAGCTCGTTGACATAGATGTACTCCGACTCCGTGTAGCAGTTTCCGCAGAACTCTTTACAAGCGGCTTTCCGTTCCTGCATCCGCAACAGAAGTTCCCGGTACTGGGGAACCGGCGGCATCGTTCTGCAGCTGGATTTGTTTTTCATCCGGTTCTTGCCATCGGAACGATACTGGACCACAGTATGGTCGACCGTGAGAGTATTTCCCTCAAAGTCGATTGCGCTCCACCGCGGTCCCATAACCCCACTTCTACGCAGGCCGTAGAACGCAGCCATCAGGACCGGAAATTCTACCGGATCTCCTTACATAAAATGTCCATCAAAAATGACCAAATAAATAAAATGGTTGTCTTAATGCATGTGTATTCGCTCCATACGGAGCCGGCCTGCAAAAGTAAGTATGCGCTCGTGTTACATTTTTGTTTCTCCCAAAAGGGAAAACCGTTCACATCTTCAAATGGATCATTTGATAGAAAAGTCACACGGGTGTGGAGGAATTCGTATGCCTAAGATATTTTCAGATTGAGCATTTTCCCTTTTCTGAAAAAGAGCAGGCCCATAACCACCATGTAGCCCTCCTTGAGCACCATAAGACCAAACAGGACCCACATCTGGGGATAGCGGAAGGCCAGACAAAGAGCCAATGCACCGTGTGTCAGTTTGTCCGCGATCGGGTCAAGCGCCTTGCCCAAATTTGTGATCATGTTGAACTTTCTTGCGATCATCCCATCAAACAGATCCGTGAGACTGGAGAGGAGGACAACACCTGCGGCCCAATGGTACGCTTCTTTTGCCAGATAGAGGTAACAGAATACCGGAATGAGGAGGAGCCGAAAATATCCCATCAGGTTCGGAATAGAGAATCTCTCTTTTGTGTTGAATGGCTTCATTGAGGTTCTTCTCCATCTCCTATATGCAGACAAGTCATGCGGAAGCAGAAGACTGGAAAAATTGCGACAACGCGTTTACAGCTTCGGCTTCGTCAGGGCCGTCTGCAGCGACCTGTACCTGCTGTCCCTGACGAAAGCCGAAGGAGACGACCCCGAGAAGACTTTTCGCATTGATGCTTCGCTCACCGGCGATTATGCGGATGGTGCTCTGAAAGACATTGACATGGCTTACAAACAGTGCGGCTGTATGTGTGGTGAAATCTTCCTCCAACTGCAATGAAAGGGTCCGCGTTGTCATGGGAATCGTCCTCCCAATGATAGATTTTCATTTATAAATGCTCGATCCAGGGGCTTCGGAACATGTGCGCTTATGATGCGCGATATTTGCGCTCTCCTTTGCACAGCCAGCCCTTTCTTCTCCAACTTCGAAATTCCCAGCGGGCCAGCAGCAGGCAGAGCAGGAACGCAAGAGCATCGGCTATCGGTGCGGCCAGAAGTGCGCCGTCTAGCCCGAAGGAGCGGGATAGCAGAAGCGCCAGAGGGATCAGGAAGCAGCCCTGCCGGGCCAGAGGAATCAGCAGGGACTTACCAGGCCGGCCGATCCCCTGGAAGAAGGAGGCTGAGGTCATGTGAAGGCCATACAGGAAAAAGGCCAGCATATAGAGCCGGAAGCAGTGCTGTGCGCAATCCAGATAGAGCGCATTGTCCGATACAAAGCAGCTTGCGATCTGCCGCGGGAACACCATGAAAATGAGAAACCACACCACTGAAATGCCTACTGCAATAAGAGAAGCTATATGGAATGTCTTTTGGACCCGCGCATAGTGGTTGGCGCCGAAATTATAGCCGTTGATGGGCTGGATGGCAGAGGACACCCCGACGAACATGGAGTGAGCGATCTGGTAGACCTTCATCATCATGCCGTAGACGGATAAGGCAATGTCACTGCCATAGACTGTGGCGGCTCCATAGGCCCGCATCAGATTGTTCAGGGTAATCTGCACCAGAGCGGAGAGCATCTGCGTAAGCAAGCTGGGGAGGCCCAGTGCCAGAATACGACAGGTCAGCTTCCGTGTAGGGCGCAGGTCCTCCCGCCGGATATGAACGGTTTTGAGGCGGCGCAGGTAGAGCAGGGCCAGGCATCCAGCAGCCACCTGCCCGATCACCGTGGCGATCCCGGCGCCCACAACGCCCATCTTCAGCGGAAAGATAAAGATAGGGTCCAGGATCAGATTGATGACCGCCCCTGTCATCATGCACTTCATCATGTACTGCGGGGAGCCGTCTGCCCGGATAATGGCGGTGAAGGCGGGACAAAGGAGCTGGAACGGGATCCCCCATGCGATGGCGCGCATATAGGACAGAGACTCTGCATAGGCAGTCGACGTCGCGCCGAAAAGGACTACGATCTGCGGGGCGAAGATGCCGCAGGCCAGAGCGGCCAGCAGACCGCTGGCCAAGATCAGGGTGAGGGCGTGACTGATGGTGCTGTCCGCCTCCCGCTGCTCTTTCCGACCCAGGCACAGACTGATATTGGCGGCACATCCGTCTCCCAGCATCAATGCCACAGCATTGACCAGAATGGTCAGCGGGAACGCGATATTAGTGGCTGCCATTCCTGTAATGCCCACGCCCTGTCCGACAAAGATCTGATCCACGATGTTATAGAGGTAGTTGACCATCAGTGTCAGTGAGGTGGGAACGGCGTATCGAACGATCAGTTTGGGTATGGGATCCGTTTCCAATGGGTTTGGCTGCAGGTTTGGCTCCATAGCAAGGCTCCTTCCGTATTCATACTGGACGCTTCCGAGGGAGAAGCCGCCGGAAATAAAAAATCCCGGCGCCATTTCCCTGACGCAGAGAGATGGCTGTACCGGGTGCTTAGAGTATACACTTTTGCTTGAGGAGGATGGGCATCCGGCACGGCACCAGAAAGCCTTCTTCTCCCCTCCAGACCGAACCTGTTGGCTCCGGAATTCCACCGGATTAGCTGATCGCTCGCGGACTGTTACCGCCAGTAGAGAAATATCTCGTTTCCGAAGAAAACTTACATACCTAAATGTATCATTAAATAAAAGAACCGTCAAGGAAAATGTCCTTCCCGCCGTATCAACTTCTGCGCTTTCTGATCGATATCCTGTGTCTCGTACAAGGCATTCCATTTTGGCTTTTCCTGTGGTAAAATATCAAAATCGACAAAATCACAGGAGGCAGGACAGGGATGAAAACGGGCTTGGTCTTGGAGGGCGGCGCCATGCGCGGAATGTTTACCGCAGGCGTTCTGGACTCCTGGATGGATGAACAGATATCCTTTGATGGAATCGTCGGTGTGTCGGCCGGTGCGCTGTTTGGGATCAATGCTCCCGCCGGTCAGAAGGGACGCGCCATACGGTATAATTTGAAGTATATCCGGGATAAGCGGTACATGGGGCTGCGCTCGCTGCTGACCACGGGCAATCTGATCAACGCCGACTTCGCCTTCTATGAGGTGTCCTCCAAGCTGGATATATTTGATGAAGCGGCCTTTCAGAGATCGGGCGTTGACTTCTATGCCGCGGTCACCGATCTGCACACAGGCGCCCCGGAGTATATCCGGATCACAGAGCCGTTCCGTCAGATGGAGGTCCTGCGGGCCACCTCTGCCATGCCCTATGTCTCCCGGCCTGTGGAGTTGGATGGGAGATTCTACCTGGATGGCGGGGTCAGCGACAGTATTCCAGTCCATTTCTGCAAGAGTCTGGGCTACGACAAGACCGTTCTCGTGCTCACACGTCCCTTGGAGTATCGGAAAGAGCGGCCCGCAGCATGGCTTCAGCGATTCAACCGCCTCTATTACCATCGCTATCCGGCCTTTGCGGAGAGTCTGAACCGGCGGTGGGAAGTCTATAACCGGCAGGTGGAGGAGATCATAGGGATGGAGCAGCGCGGGGAGCTCTTCGTGGTTCGGCCCAATGGCCCACTCCCAATCAGGCGTGTGGAAAAGGACCCCGCCAAGCTGCAGGCTGTTTATGACCTCGGGGCAGAGGCCGGCAGGGCGTCTCTCAGCGGACTGAAAGAGTATTTGCTGACGCATGAATGATGGTAGATGATATAGGAAATTGCGCATCCAGCAGGCAGGGGCTTGTATGGATGCGCAGTTTTTCTTTGTGCAGTATACAGCGTCCCTTGGTCCAGGTATCATGATTGGCAAAACTGGCGGGATGGCATATATACTTTTTGAATAAAGAATTTCTGATACATATCGGACAAATTGACATTTTTTTCAAGTAACATTATAATGTTCATATATTCACTGCCACAAGAGGACGTGGTTAGAAGGGGTGAAGAATATGGATCAGGATCTGCCCTTATGGGTAGAGGGCTGCGCCGAAACATATATAATGTGGGTGTGAATGGAAGCAGACAGCTGCTGAAGATCTTGCCGGACAAAGGTATGCAGGTGCGGCCCTCTGGAGCAAACAAAGAAAAGGAGGGCATTTTTGATGGATCACAGCGTATTGACGATTTTGGATCTGGGAATCATTACGGCATACCTTGTCATCATGGTCCTGGTGGGGGTCTATTCCGTCAGGCGGATCCAGAACACAAAGGATTATTATGTAGCGGGCCGGTCCTTTGGGCCGATGGTGCTGATGGCCACCGTCTGCGCGACGATCATCGGCGGCAGCGGTCTGATGGGCCGGGCAGGTGTGGCCTATACCGACGGCTTCAAGGCGGTCCTTACCGCAATTCCATACCTTCTGGGAATGTTCATTTTCTCCGGCATCGCCGGGAAGATCTCGGATATCGGGATGCAGTACGGGATCACCTCTATCCCGGAGCTGTTTGAACGGCGGTTTGGCCGGGCAGCCAAGATCACCCTCTCTGTGCTGATCGCGTTCGCCATGATGGGGACGGTGGCCTCCCAGGTCACCGCCACGGCCACGATCATCCGGATGCTGGGGGGAGAGTTCGGCCTCTCCTATGAGATGGGCGCGCTGATCGCAACAGTGGTCTTTATGGTCTACACAGCCACCTCCGGCCTGTTCGGCGTGGTATACACCGACGTGCTGCAATTTTATATGCTGATCGTCTTCGTGTATATCCTGATCCCGGTGGCGGCCCTGTTCAACGTGGGCGGCTTTGCGAACTTTGCGGCCAACCTGGACCCGGCGCTGGTGGAGCCGCATATTGACGGCAGCATTTTGGGAGACATCATCACCTATCTGGTTTTCACCATGGCAGGTGCGGAAATGTGGCAGCGCGCCTTTGCCGCCAAGAGCCGAAGGGCGGCAAAGCGCGGGATGTTCCTGGGTACGGCCGTATACGGCGTGACCATTGTGCTGGTCTACTTCATGGGTGTTGTGGGCCGTCAGATCCTCGGCGGCGACATCCTGGCGCAGTATGGCTCGACGGACGCTGTCGTTCCGGCCCTGGCGATCCGGATCCTTCCCGCCGGTCTGACGGGACTTGCGTTGGCCGGTATGCTCTCGGTCATCATGTCCACGGCGGACAGCTATCTGCTGGTATCTGTGCAGACCTGCGTCCACGACATCGGAAAGACCATCCGTCCCCAAATGCCGGAGCGGACCGAGATCTCCCTCTCCCGCATCTTCTCCATTGTCCTGCCCCTGGGCGCGCTGGTGATCGCGTTGTACATCCACAATGCATACAACATCCTCATGTTCGCCTGGAGCTTCTATGCCGCATCGGCTGGGATTCCCGCATTTGCAGCGCTGTTCTGGAAGAAGGCAACCAAGACCGGCGTCATGGCCGGGTTGCTGGGCGGGTTTGTTGTCTGCGTTGGCTGGAAGCTGGCAGGCCAGCCCTTCGGCCTTGGGGCGGCGGTGCCGGGCACGGTTGCCTGCGGTATCGCACTGGTCGTTGTGAGCCTTGCGACTTATAAGCGCGCACCGTCCGTATTCCTGAAAGCTGAAAAGCAGAGCTGATAGGGAGCTGCTGCATCCCCATATCGGAAAGCAATGGAGTGAACATTATAAGAGCCAGCCGGAAATTTTGAAGATCCCCGGCTGGCTTTGTTTTGGCGTATTACTGATAGATAAAAAGTCTCCGATCAGACAGCAGACCTCGCCACTGCTGTCTTTGCCCCAATACCAATGGCACACACCGCTTTTTCAGATCGCGTCACCAATGCGGCGGTCAGCGCTCCGTCCTCAGAGCTTCCGACAGCGTATGGCAGTTCTTCATCTTCTGCATCCCAAAATCCTGTCCTGCACGCATCAACTACATGGCGGGACGGTGGCCTGCGCTTGTGCGCCTGGCCATGGACCATCTTTGCAACAACAAAGGTTACTGGATTTCTGCTGCGGAACCGGATGATGGCAAAGGCTGAGAAGTGATCCTGATTTGTCCGGAGCACAGCTTCAGCAGACCGATATCCTGCCGTGTGACGCGACATATCCCATGCGGATTTGTCAGCAGAGCGACATCTGCCTTCTCGCCATTCCAAGCCATTCTCAGAAAGGAAACTAATATCGTTCAGAAAGGCGAATTGCAGGAAGAAGTCATTGCAAAAATACAACAAGCACGCCCTGCGGAGCGATGGGGAGAAAGACCAAAACAAGGGAGGCACGCTTTTACAACCCGTATCCGTCATTGCGGGCCGCCCACCGCGCGGGACTTCTATACACCATGGTATAAAACAGTTCTGCGGGCTTTTACGCCGTCACAGGGCACAGCCGGGCAGAGATCATTTGTGCCAGTGCGGACCGCAGCAAGACCAATGGACCTGATCGCCTGGAAACGCGTGCTGGATGGGCGTACGATGAGCGGGTATTCCAACTGCATTGAGTATCTGATCGAGCGCCAGAGCACCTTCGCCATGTGGAAATTTGCCGCCTGTGTCAGTGAGCTTCTGGTTTTCCGCCGATAGGATATTTTGGGATAAGGGCGCGCCCCCAGACAAGCGGCCGTCGTCAAGGCAGACAAGGAGCATGATGCGTTCAACAAGACCCGGAAAATGGTCTCCGACTCTAACAAGGAAGTGCTCAGAATACTGGAGTCAGGAGATGGAAAATAACTTCATTATATAATTGGCTTTTTCGTGATCTTATGGTATGATACCCTTACGCTGTCCAGAGCATAATTTCTAGAATGAATCCCCCTCTGTAATGTGAGTGAATCACCGCAAAGTGGTACTGTTCGGCGCCGATGGGCGCTATCTTTTTGTCTGGGCGGATGTAGAAGCACGGATGAAGAAGAATTACAATATGCATTGTATGCCGATGGTTGTGCTGTTGAACCTCGGAGAGGATGCGCTGGTTGTCCGCCGCCAAGGATATGAAGGCGTGCCGCAAAATACGGGCCTGCCTGAATGGCTGACGGACGGAGAAAGGGGGCAAAGTGATGCGCACACTGATTAAACACGGACTGATTGTAGACCCGGCCAGTCATGTTCACTCCAAAAATAATCTGCTAGTGGAAGACGGGCGTATTCAGGGGCTGACTGCTGAAGAGCCGGAAGCTGATGTGATTTTGGATGCCGAAGGGATGGTGGTTTCACCTGGTTTTGTGGATATCCACATGCACGAGGATCCTTATGACCCAGAGGAGGGGCGACTGATTCCCAGCATTATGACCTCCATGCTTCGCATGGGAGTCACTACAGCGATTGGTGGAAACTGCGGTATCAATACGGTCTCGCCTCTGCGGTATTTAGAATTGATGGACCGTGATGGCGGCCCGATCAATATGGGACTACTAGCTGGCCATACCTTCCTGCGGGAGCAGGCCGGGCACCGGGACAAGTACAGTGCAATTCGGCCCGATGAACAACAACGGTTGTCAAGGCTGGTCAAAGAGGCTCTGGAAGCAGGTTGCTTTGGGGTGTCCTTCGGTATTCGCTATGTACCCGGTGTGACACGGGATGAGATGGTGAAAACCGCCTGCTTCTGCCAAAGCCATGGCCGTCTTGTGGCCGCCCATGTGCGAGATGACGCGGATAATGTATTCGGCGCGGTGGAGGAGTTGGTTTCCATAGGGCGGCAGCTGGATCTTCCGGTTCAAGTTTCCCATGTGGGAAGCATGGGGGGATTTGGGCAGATGGAACGACTGCTGGCCCTCATAGATAGATATCGCGCCTCCGGTATGGAACTGAGCGGAGATTGCTATCCGTATGACGCTTTCAGCACGCGAATAGGGGAAACAACCTACGATGAGGGATTTTTGGAGCGTTACTGCACACAGTATTCTGCGATAGAAATCTGCGAGGGTATGTACAAGGGACAACGATGCACGGAGAGATTGTTTCATGAACTGCGTCAGACAGCACCGGACACATTGACGGTCTGCCATGTTATGAAGGCGGAGGATGTAGCTTTGGCCCTGTCTCATCCGGCCATTATGCTGGCCAGTGATGGGCTGATGGATCGGGGGCAAGGACACCCGAGAGGTGCAGGGGCGTTTCCACGCCTGCTGTGCCGGTATGTTGCAGCCGGGAAGATGAACTTGGATGATGCGGTCGCCAAGATGAGTGCCATGCCGGCCCAAAAACTGGGGCTGACGAGAAAGGGGACCTTACGCAAGGGCGCAGATGCAGACATCGTAATTTTTGATATGGATCGGATCCGGGACTGTGCTACGTTTGAGCATCCCGACCGTCCTCCGGAAGGGATAGAATGGGTTTTGATTGGGGGAAAAATCGCTGTGGAACACGGAACAGTCAAGCAGTCAAGTCTAGGACGAGCCATTCGCGCTTAGCAATGGAGCAGGAGGGAGAGACGGCATGGACGAATATGTGAAGCGGCAGCTTTCCTCAGTTCCGGGGCATATCGGATTTTACTACAAAAACCTAGTCACGGGAGAAACGGACGGAAGCCGCCAAACGGAGTTGTTCCAAGCGGCCAGCGTAATTAAACTGCCAATTTTGGCGGCCATCCTGCTGGAGGAGCGGGAGCATCCCGGTGTGCTGCAGGAGCGGCTCTTGGTCCGGGACGGCGACAAAGTGCCCGGATGCGGCGCATTGCAGCATATCTCCGGTACGCAGGCGTATGACATAGAAAGCCTCTGTAAGCTGATGATTACTATCAGTGACAATACGGCTACGAATGTGTTAATCCGCCGCTTTGGCATTGAGTTCCTGAATGAGCGATTCCGGGTGCTCGGCCTTCAGGAAACCAAGATTTTTCGCTTTCTGTTTGACACGGAGGCCGCACGTCAGGGAAAGGAGAATTTATGTCAACCGAAGGAGATCGGTAGCCTTCTGGAGGAAATCTACCACGGACGCTGCGTGAGTGCCAATGCGTCTGAGCGAATGCGGGCGATGCTATCGCAACAGCAGATTAACCATAAAATCCCCAGCCTGCTTCCGCCCACCGTGCGGGTGGAGCACAAGACCGGCGAGGATGAGGGGATTACGAATGATGTGGGGATTCTATATGGGAGAGAACCCTGTGTTCTGGTATTGGTATCCAATGAAACTGATGTACCGGCCTTTGAGCAGGTAATCCGGACAGTGAGCCTGCACTATACACGAGTGTGATGACAGACATATAGAAAAAGGAGAAAACTTGTTATGGCCATTATTAAGACGATCTCGGACCTTCTGTGGGGAATGCCTCTCATCGTACTTATTCTGTTGGCTGGCATTATCTTTACGGTCGGCTCCAAATTCTTTCAAATCGCACACTTAAAGCATATTCTGAAAAACACCATTGGAACACTTTTTTCAAAAAAGGACAACGGTAAGGGCATGATGAAACCCTTGGAAGTAATCAGCATTGCCGTTGGAGGAGCAGTGGGTGTTGGCAATATCGGCGGCGTAGCGACCGCTATCGCGGTGGGCGGACCGGGTGCAGCCTTTTGGATTTGGGTTGCGGCCTTTTTGGGCATGATGATGAAAATGGCCGAAGTTTCCCTGGCGGTATACTACCGTTCAAAGGATGAAAAGGGCGGCTATTATGGTGGGCCTACATACTATATGGAGAAAGGGTTGGGACGGGATAAGGGCTTCAAATTCTGGGGCGTGCTGGCGGTTATCTTCGGGATCGGCATTTTTGGAAATGTCTTTTCCATGCAAAACTTCACGGTCGCACAGTCCGTCAACGCCACTTTTGGCATTCCCATGCTGGCGGTAGGTTTAGTCTATGTTGGTCTCACCTATTTGGCTACTGTCCGTGAAATTCCTTGGCTGGGCAAGCTGGCGGCGGAGCGGGAGCTGCCGGTCCAGTCCCACCTGTCGGAGAACGACCGGGAGATCGCATGGGTCCGCCACAATTGCCCGCAGCACTTGGACTGATTATCAGCGATGCATTTACCGGAACCGCAGCCACCGGCGCTTTCATGGGAGCGGGCGTGGCTTTGATTATCCGAACCGGCTTATCCCGCGCCATGTTCTCCAGCGAGGCTGGCTGGGGTACATCGCCTATGATTCACGCCTCCGCCAAAACGGAGCATCCGGTGAAGCAGGGATTGTGGGGGGCATTTGAGGTTTTTGTCGGTACGATGTGTATCTGCACGGTTACCTCCTTGGTTATCGTCGTTACCGGCCTGTGGGATTCCGGCCTGGATGGTGCTCCATTGACCTTGGCGGCTTTCGAAACAGTGCTTGGGCCTGTTGGAACTATCATCATCACGGTGGCCATTTTCCTCTTTGCTCTTTCTACTACTACCGGATGGTGGGCTTATTTCGAAGTGCTGTTGCGCCATTTGTGCGGCACGAATGAAAAGCTCAAGCGGACCTTGATTAACGTATTTAAGGTAATCTACCCCATTCCCGGGTTCCTTGTAGTGCTTCTGGCTGCGGTGGGAAACGATATTTCTGGTGCGGATATTTGGGAAATCGCCAATTTGACAACGGGAATACCTGCCTTTGTAAACCTGATTGTCATTGTCATACTGAGCGGAAAGTTCTTCCAATTGCTTAAGGACTACAAGGCTCGTTATCTGGGAATCGGTACCGTTGATCCGAACTTCAGACTTTTTGATGAAGAGGAATAAACCGAGCCTGAAAATGGCGGATTGAGAAGCCAA
>ERZ857801.587-NODE-587-length-47946-cov-71.693366_pt1 | contig 47946 bp, 84 predicted proteins | sample MGYA00519762_ERZ857801 | MGnify/ENA primary metagenome ERZ857801 (study PRJEB31778, sample SAMEA3449368) | human gut metagenome | biome: human gut; feature: human-associated habitat; material: faeces | place: United Kingdom | collected 2010/2012 ...
CGGCTTTCTCTGCTGCGGCTTTCTCTGCTGCGGCTTTCTCTGCTGCGGCTTTCTCGGATAGCAGTAGGCCTCCGCCGAAAATTGCTTTCCCCATCGGGCGCTGGCTGTCCAGCTTCGCAATCTGTGTGCAGTCCTCGCGCTTAACCGCAAACTCTACACCGTAGTGCGCATATTTCTGCAGCATGGCTGCCGTCAGCACATGGTCCGGATATGTATATTTCGGCAACTCCTGTTTCGTCTGCGACTTTATCTGCCGCATCGCCCGCTCGACTGCCCTTCTGAGTGATGGGGCGCTCTGCGCGATGTTTTCTCCAAAACTTGTTACAAACGCCGTGCGAACGACTGCGCCATTTTCATATGTGATATCTGCATCGCAAACGATATGGTTCATCCTCAGCACAACTGATCGGCCGGAGAACGCCGTGAGCGATGGCGCAAAAAGAAAGAACGCAATCCCTCTGTCTATGTAGAATTCGCAGATTTTTGAAAGAATCGAAAAAGGCGGGTTGTCCAGCACGACGCAGCCGTCCGGATAGTCAAAACGCTCATAGTCCCCACCCGGGTAGAACGGCCGCACGATGCATGCCGGGTCAATCCCATACTCACTGCACGCCCAATCCCGGATCGCATCATAAACAAGCGGTGGCGTGTAGCAGTCGTCCGTTGTCTTTTTTGGTTTGAATTTCTCCGTGAACGCATCGTATTCCGGGTTGTCGTCGAATAAACATCCCTGTTCCCATTGCATGCTGTAGTCCTCCTTTGTTTTTTCTGCCCGCTCAAAGCGTGGCCGGAGATTCCGGCCATGCGTTCAGCGGATAGTGCCGTTGTCCTTGTGCCCGCACGCCATACACGTGCGCGTATCTGTTTTTTCATCCCAGTAGCAATAGCCGACAGCCCCACATTCCGGGCAGATCCCCCACGGGCCCTTTTTGCCCGCAGGATCTGGCCCCGGGCCGATTGGCAGTTTGCCGCACAGCGCATCCAGTCTGCGGCTCAGGCTGCGCGCCTTGAGGTATACCAGCACTCCCAGCGTGATCCACTCCAACGCAGCAGCAAGCTCCAAAATCTCAATGATCATTTTCTTCTCCTTCTATCCCTTCCAGTGTTGCTTGGCAGTATTGGCACCGGCGCGGCAAAACGCGCTTCACGCCGCCATTTTTCCAGACTTCGATATGTGGCTTCTCCGGCCTGCCGCAGGCCGGGCAGCGGTAGACACGGAAGATATCATCCCAGCGCCACCAATTCCCGGTGCGGCGCAGCTGCTTCTCCGCGTTTTTAAGCAGCACGGTATAGCAGTCCGGCACATCCTCCGGGAACCATCCTGCGATGGGGCCGCCGTTCAGCAGGCACTTGTCGCAGTCGTCCGCCCTGCACGCCCCTATTGCTTGCATAATCTCCGCAAAGCTCATGTCCTTTTTGCCAAGCCGCAGCGCTTCCCGGTGCTTGTCTTTCTTACTCATTCCTGTGCCGCCTCCATTTCCTTTCGCTCCCGCATAAAGCCGTGCAGAAACAGCTCCAGCAGAGCGGCGGCGCGGTTGCACAGCTTTGTGAAGTCCTTTTTGCTGATCTGGAGCTTGCCGGTCGTGACGACCTCCGTGTCCACGCTGCCGATGATCTGAATCGTCGGATTCGGCTCCAATGTCTTTGTGCCGTCGTCCTCCACCCGGTAGAGCGGCGGCGTGGAGCGCTCCATGATGATCCGTGGCGGGTAAGTCTCGCCGTGGAAACTCGCGTCCCAGAATTGGTTGTCGTAGTCCGCGACAAATTCATCCAGCTCTGACGCGAACAGTCCCATGATTCCTGCCATTTTTGTTTCTCCTTTCAGATTTCTTCGCACTCATTGGCGCGGATATTGATTCTTTTGCCGCCGGACTCGATCACATATCCTGGCGCTTTAAACATTGGGTACCGCTCCGCCCGGTATGTGTCTCCGATCCTTGGCTGGTATTCCGGCCATACCGGGACTTTGGCCGTTATGCGGATTCGGACGAGCCTGTGCGGCAGGCGCTTTTCGCCTTCCGGACTCTCGGCGCGCAGACCCTCCAGTTCCTTTTCCAGCTCCCGGCGGCGCTGCTCCAGTCTTTCTGCCTGCACTTTCCCGCGGCACTCCTTCGAGCAGCACCTTGTCTCCATCGTGATCGCGCTCGGCACTTTGTAAAATGTGGCCCCGCAGGCCTGGCAGACCAGCGCGACCTTGTTGGATTTGCCCATAGTTTCACACTCCTTCGTCTGGGGGCCGGTATTCCGGCCCCCGTAGGCAGAACGGGCTTTCACCGTCTGCGCACCGGCGCGCCGCGCTCGCTTGTCAAACGCTGCGCATTTCCGGGCGAGCCGCCCTTGACTGCCATCAGGCGGCTTATAAAAAAGGAGGCAAGCGATGCACGGGGCCTATGCGATACCCCGTGTGGGATGACGTTTTTGCGCACGTCTCACACGCTTTCCCGGCGCACGTGCTTGAGGGATTTGCCGTGCGCCGGGTGCAATGCCGGGGATGTTTCCTTCCGCAGCCGTCTCATGGCGGAGCGGCTGCGGCATAAGCCCAAGAAAATATGGTTCCCCGGCTGATTGCCTATTCCTTGGTGCTGATATCCTTGTGCAGCAGGCCGTCTTCGCTCTTTTTGAGCGGCAGCGCCCTGCGCCGCACCTGCTCATCCGGATTCCAGCCGCATTTCAGGCAGCATGCCGTCGTGCGGTTCATGCAGGCGTTCCCGCTTTTCGGCAGGCCGCACGGCATTCCCGTCCGACATTCGTTTTTTTCTTCCGGCATTTTTAAATCTCCTGTATGTCGATTCCAAATTTTGACCGCATGAATTTCCGGTTGCGCAGATACTCCTTTGTCCGCGTCGGCGTGGACTTCACATCCTCGACGACCAGCTTGCCGCCGAATTTGTACGAAAAGTCCGCCGTGTACCGTACTGCGCGGATGCGCTCGCCAGTCTCGGTGATGTAGCTCTCCTGCAAGGTGAACTGCGGTTGCAGGCGCAGATCGGAGATAATGCCAGCCCGGAGCATCACCATCAGCTCGTCATACCGCCGCGCCTCCTTCTGGCTGTCGAAGCGCAGCTCTCCGCGCTCGGCGGGCGCGCTGTGATACTTTGAGGCCTTCTTCGGTGCCGCGGCAGCCCCCGGCATCTGCTGCCGTGCATAAAGCTCCCGCATCCTCGGCGGCATGTCCGCCATGCTCTCAAACCGCAGCCCGCTCATTCGGCAGCTCCGTCCATCTTCGCCCCGCATAGTCTGCAATAATAGCTGTCGTTAGATTCTGCGTTGCCGCATTCACTACAAGTGAATACACCGTCTTCATGGTGAATCCACCGCCCATGTCGCACCTCCGCAACGTCGGCGGCGGGCACTTTTTTGATATCGCAGCAGATCCGGTCAAGCATGGCGTTTTGCGCAGGACTTCTATTCGCGCCGCGCTGTTTCTGCACGGCGCTCAATGCCTTCGCGCGGCTGATGTATTCGTCAGGCATCGTGCACCTCCACACCTGCGTTATCCAGTATATCTTCAAGCAGCATCTCGTTGTCGTCGCCTACGTATTCACCGCGTTCATCAAAATACTGGTATGTGGTATATTCCCTTGCCTCGATTCCGGCGATCCGCCGCAGTGCCTCGTTGTATTTATCGAGTCCTCTTTCCTCCGCGTCCATTATCTCCTGCAGTTGTGCGCTTGTTACGTACTTAGCCATCCTTCTTGCCCTCCATTTCCTGCAGCGCCCGCTCGGCTTCGGCGCGCGTCAAAAATATGCTCTTCCCGATTGCATTTTTATCGAAAGCCGGGCCGCATGCCGTCTCGTAGATGACCTCGCGCACCGTGTGCTCATACACCCTCACCCCGTCAGTCTCGTACACCTTGCACGGCAGCACCACCAGCCGCCCGTCCTTGTCGGCCTCGGCAAGCTCGCGGATGTGCTTGAGCAATGTAAGCTGCTCAGTCAGCGTTTTTGATTCTTTCAGCGCGTAATTGAACAGCTCTCCTAGCGCAGTTACCTCTTTTGGCGTCAGCCCCGTATCCTCGTAGGCCGCGAGTCGCTCACACACCGCTATTTCAAACGGGCAATCCTTGATTTTGCACCCTCCTCCGTAGCACGGTTCTTTAAAGCAGCGCGGATAATAGGCGTGTTTATACGATGATTCGTTCCATTCAGTCAGTCGTTCCATAGCTCTTCCTCCACATACCGCCAGCTCTGCGGCGGGCGGGTGATTGGCTTGGGTTTTACCTTTAGCGCTACCTCTACCTCATTTGGCACAGCGTAAAATTCCCGCAGCTCGCGCGGGGTGTCGTAAATCTTGAGATTGGAGATGTGCCAGCCGTACAATCCATTTGCGCCGTTTGCGTATTTTCGCATTTCCGCAGCAGACAAACATGTGTGTAAAACATCATCCTCGTCCAGCCAAAACCTGCTGTTTGAAAAAAGGTTCGTTACTCTGTTGCAGGTAAACTCTCCGATAATCTTGCCATTCCCCCGATATGCTCCGCCGCATTTAGCAGCCTTGAAAACATCCGCTATTTTATCAGGATGGAGAGACCGTTCCCTTTCCCTCAAGATCCAAAGCATATCAGCGCTCTGCGTGCAGTAGATGTAGCACTTAAACGGCGTATCCATCTTCGGGCGCGTCTTGCGCACCTCGATCGTCTTCCGCCCGTTGATGATCTTCTCACACCACTCCGGGCGAATGCTGATCAAAACAGCTATCATGCCTTGCCTCCTTCCTCTGGCGCTTCGAGCTTCATAAAACAGCCCCAAAATGTTTGGGATTTCTTCCCGCTTCGGTGCCCGAACAGCGGACGTTCTCCGATTGCTTCCCACACTTCCCCGGACGGTATTTGCGTTTCCGCCCATTTGAATATCAAAACGCCGTCCGGTTTCAGCACGCGCATACACTCACGGAAACCGTCATGCAGCATTTTCGGCCAGTCTTCTCCCAGCGCACCGTACTTTTTCCGCAGCCAAGCATTTTCTCCGACGTGTTTCAGGTGCGGAGGATCGAAAACCACAAGTGAAAATGTTTCATCTGCAAACGGCAGGTTCGTGAAATCGCATTGTATATCCGGCGCAATCACACATTGCCGTTCAGAATCATTCTTCGTGCTTTTCCAGATTCCAGTGTATGATTCGCGCCTGCTATCGCAATACACTGCGGCCGGATGTGTTTTGTTGAACCATATCGTGCGGGAACCGCACGTAACATCAAGAATTTTCTTTTCCATTGTGTTCCTCCGGCGCGCCGCGCCATTCCCAGTTGTCTGTGCTGCTCCCGATTCCGGAGCAGTTCCTGCACGCGCAATCCGGTTTCTTCGCGCAATTATCGCAGTCTTCTTGGCCGGTCGGCTTAAACCCTTCCGGGCAATCCTCAAACCTCGCACAAAACATGCAGCCAGCTTTCCGAATCTCCTTTTTCAGCGCCGCGTTCTCGGCGGTCAGGCGCTCGATCACGTTAGCAGCCGCAAACTCGATGTATTCCCGCCGATCTTGGATTTCTCCGACCTTGCAGTTTTCGCACGCGTCGTCGTGTCCAAGCCCCTTCGCGCAGCACCGCAGCGCCTTCACGATCTCTTTTTCAGTCATAGGGTTTCTTCCTCCATTCCTTCAAGAACCATCATTGTGCTGCCGTCTCGCCTCCATACCAGCGCCCCCGGCCGGGTGTCCGGCGTGCTTCTCTCGATCAGCATTTCCCGTGCAACGTCGCGTTCCAGCTCTGCTTTCGCCAGCGCCCTTTCGAGGCGGTGGATCTCGATTGACGCGGCCTGATTGTTTTCGGTCAAAAGGCTGTTGCGTTCCAGACATTTCGTAGTATTATGGGCCACGGCCCTTCGTTCTTTTTCCTTCTCGCAGTTCTGGCAGACATAGCGCGCTGCCAGTGATCTCGCCAGTTTTCCCAGGATTTTCATGTCTTGTCCCCCTTGTTTTCCGCAAGCATTCGCTCGACCGCCTCCAGCTGGAACGCATCAAGTTCGTCCCCGTGGCGCTGCACGCCTTGCTGCAATCGGGCAGCGCCCTTCGACACCGGCCCCATCACCCTGTCCACGGCTGCACGTTCCAGCGGGTTCAGCTCGTCATGGTGTCCCTGCACGCCGTAGCCGGGCTTTGCAGCGCGGCCAAGCGCCGCAGGGCGTGTGCTGGCCTCTTTCAACCAGTCAAACACGATCCCTTTGTAATTTGCGGCCATAGAGCGGGTTATCACGTCGATCATTGCAGCCTCGCCATATTCCTCTGCAGCCTTTGTGATCTGCGTGACAAGGCTTTGCAGGCCGACAGGCTTATACTCCTCCCGTCGTTCCCCTTTGTATGCCGCCCATTTCTCAACGGATTCGCGCAGTGTGGGGGGTAGGGGGGAAAGAATACTGTCCATGTCCTTGTCCTTTTCCTTTGTCCTTTTCCTTTGTCCATAGCTTTTTTTGCTTTCATCGGAAAGCATTTGCTTTTTTTGCTTTTCGTTGCTTTCGTCAAAAGCATTTGCTTTTTCGGATTCAGGCCGACCGCCCTGCTTTCCTGCCTCACTTCTGGACGCGGAGACGGCTTTTTGCGCCGCTACGGATTCGTCAATGTCCCGTCGAATCGCAGGCCAAATGAAACGTTCACTCCCGCTGAACTCTGGATCTGCTCCCGACTCGCGATAATCCATCGCGGCCAGCACCAAGCGCCCCACCTCAGCAGCACTGTACGCCTCGAAATAGCTCCTGTAACTCAGCCACAGCTTGACGTATTCCTTTTTATCTCCCATCCGTCAGCCCTCAGAACGGCAGGTCGTCGTCGCCAATCTCCATCTGCGGCATATCCGGCGCAGAGAACGGAACCGGCGTTGTGCTCGGCAGCGGCTTGAACTCCGAAGAGGCCGGTGCAGCGGCAGAAGCATTCTGCCCGTCCCGCTTGCTGTCGCCGAAATAAACGCTTTCTGCGACGATCTCTGCCGTTTTGCGCTTGTTTCCGTCCTTATCTTCCCAGTTGCGGATCTGCAAACGGCCAGACACCACGGCCATGCGGCCCTTGGAGAAATACTTGCTGACGAACTCAGCCGTGCCGCGCCATGCGACGATATCCACGAAGTCCGTTTCCTTCTCCGCGCCCTGCGCCGCGAAATCGCGGTCGCAGGCAAGCGTGAAGGATACAACAGAATTTCCGCTTTGCGTCTGCCGAAGCTCCGGGTCACGGGTCAGACGGCCCATCATAACGATTTTATTCAGCATTTGCGTTGCCCTCCATGACCTCACCTGTAGTCTGGTCAACAGGCATATTGTCTACCATTTCCGCATCTGCGACAACAGTAGGAACGCTGAACATATCGTCGCTGATCTCCGTCTTGACCGTGCTGTCCTGCGCGATCTGCCGGACAAATTCAGACTTCATCGGGGCATATTTCAGAGCCTTTTTCAGAACGGTCTTCTTTGCCATCTCTTCGAAGTTGGTCTGCCACGGGCCGGAACCGTATGCCTTGCTGTACTTCTGCGCATGGGCGCGAACATCGTCCAGCGTCATGATCTCGAAGCCGTAGCCGCCGTCCTTTGTCTTGAACATCGCCCAAACGTTCACCGGGTCGCCGCGATCTCCGTTCAGCTTCGGGATAAATTTCAGGCTGCATTCTGTGCCATACTCGGCAATCAGCGTATCGTTCGCGTGTCCGACTTGCGCCTGGATCGTCTGGATCTCGCCGGAGCGGTATGCAAGGTCGATCATGCCCTTATAGCCAAGCTGGAACTGGCATTCAAGGCGATTCTGCTTGCCGTTCCAGTACGGGATCAAATATGCCTGTCCAAGCGGCGTGTTCGGCTCCAAGCCAAGCTGCGCGGCGGTCATCATTGCGCCGAGGAAAGATTGCGGCGTACACTGCGCCAGCTTCGGATTCGTGGAAAGTGCAGAAAGCGTGATCCGCGTGAACCGCTCCGGCGTCATAACGGAGGGAAGCGCTTTCTTGATCTCGCCCTCCATCTGCTTGATATACTGCTGCATTGTCGGATTTCCGCCGCTCTGTGCCTTCATAGCCGTCTGCGCGGTTGCCTGCTGGATTTTGTTCATGATTCTTCCTCCTGTTTCATTTCTGTAATTTTGAATGGCCGGGCCTGCACCGTTTTATAGAACGGTGCCAAATCGATATCCGGGTATGCCTCTTTAAAGGCTTTGGGCTGGAACGTCTGCCGGTTTTGCTGCTTCCAAGAGACGTTGTAGCCGTTGCAGGCGGCCCGCTCTGCCGTGCCCATATCGAGCTTGATCGTGTTTTCGATCTCGCGGCTGCGCTCCGCCAGTGCAGCCGCCTGACGTTTGATCTGCATATACTCAGCCAGCAGCTGTTCGCGTCCGAACAAATCAAGCTGTTCGCCGCTGCTGTCGGCATAAATCGTGCTGATCGCGTCCGTCGTCGCCTCCGAACCGTCTGGTGCAGGCGGGGTGTCTTCCTCGACGCACCGCCAAAAAAGCTTCTCCGCCTCCATCAGCGCGGAGATTTCCGCCTCATCGCGCTCGAGCGTGTATGTAAAGAATCCGCGCCCGAATACGAGAACCGCCAAATACCAACGGTCAAGGCCAGTGACAGCCAGATAGTGCACGCACTGGCAATAATATTTCTCCGGGAAATCCACACCGTTGAACTGCCGAATGTCAAGCGTCGAGGTTGTCTTGCATTCCAGCCCTGCATTTTCGCCGGAAATTCGCCTGTCAATATCTGCGTGCGCCCACGGATACGCGGGGTTCCGAATGATGTAGTTGCAGCGCCGCACCTTTTTCCCGGACGCTTCCTCAAAACGCTTCGCAACATACTCTTCGAGATCTCTGCCGATCCGCATAGCCTCTGTGTCTTCCTTTTCCGGGAGACGCCCAGTCTTATCCATCCATACCGTGTACGGGCTTGCAAAGCGGCTCATTCCGATAACAGCCGCCGCGTCACTCCCGCCGATGGACTTTCTGCGTTCCTCCAGCCATTCTTCGCGGCTCATCTTCACAGTGGAGATTGTATCGAGCATTTACTCTACCTCCTGTTTCATCTTTCCCACCAGCCACAGCGGCGGGAACAAATAACGGTCTTCGTCCTCCAGCTCGTCCGGCTCGTACTCTGGCTCCGGAATGCTCAAGTACAGATTTTCGCCGTCATACGCCATTCCGGCTCACCTCCTGTCGGATCAGCGCTTCACAGAAGCTCTGCACCGTGGAATAGCCCAGCTTTTTCAGAAGCCTGTCCAGCTTCTTAGCCTGATCGTCCGTCAGGCGGAAGTAATACCGGTTCGTCTTCTTCCTGCGCTCAACCCGGTTCTTCGGCGCGTCCAACGCCTTGATCGCCGCGGCTGCCTCCGGAACAAGCTGCACACCGTATTTCTCCGGCGCTTCGCACTGAGAAAGCAGGCATTTGTTGAACTTCGGGTAGTCGGCCCGATGTACCGCATCGACGCAGGCTTTCGCACCGTGCCGGACGCGGGAATCCGTTAAACTTGACATAGGTTCCTTTCTGCCCTATAATAAAGGCGTCTTAAGTTTCCTTTTGGCCTCTGTCGCGTTGCCGCGCGGCAGGGGTCATTTCTTTATGCCAGACCATACAGCAGCGCTACGAGCGCGACGAAGCCGGTCACGACGCATTCATACGTCATTTCCGCCGTCCCGGCCATTGCGGCCAAGATCATCGCCGCGCCGCTCACCCAAAGGCACAGGCCCTTGACGATCCGCCGCGCCGCCTTGCGGGCCTCCAATTCCTCCCGCAGCCGCTCCCGGCGTTCCTCGGTCGTTTCCTCCGGCTCATACCCGAGCCGTTCTGCAAGATTGGTTCTCATTCTGTCAACTCCTTCCTCCATACCGGGCTGTCCTCCCGGTTCACGCAGCAGCGCATGGTTTCCTTGAATTCCTCGCCTATTCCCCGCTGGCAGAACGCGGCATAAAATATGTTCAGGATTCGCGCGGCAGCAGCGCTCAGTTCCAGTGCGCTGCCGGATAGCGCAGATACCGTTTTTTGCCGTCCATGCCGATCTCGACGTGTACCTTCCCGTTATCCATTGGTTTCCTCCTTCGTGTCCAGCATTTCCGCCCGCTCGAAGATCGTATCTGCGAGGCGTCTCTCATCTTCAGCGTCCTGCCTGTAGGTTTCAATTAGGTTGCGCATTTCTGCATCGCCCCAGCCTCCGAACCGCGCTTCGAGCCTTTCCGCCCTCCGGTGATCTTCGTATGCCGTGCAGCGGAGTGCGCACTCGATCACCTCCAGCTCAGTCGCGCTTAAGATCAATCTGTACATGGTTTCTTTACCTCCTGCATCCGCCTGACGAGCCGCGCCAGACGGGCGTTTTGTATCACGAGCTTCTGCGCGTCCATGTCCAGCCCCTTGCGCTTGAGTCCGTTAATGATCTGCGCCGCCTGGCACTCACACACCATCGCCGCCTCGATCAGATCATGCAGCTCCTGCGCATCCAGCGTCAGGGTGTAGGTCTTCACTTCCGCCATGTTGCATCCTCCTTCTGCCCACTCCTTTTTCGATTTCTGTTCGTTGCTTCGCAATTCGTTGCCGCTGCTAGGCGGTGCTGTGCTTAACCTTGCCCTTGCATTGCATTCGCTGCTGTGCCGTAGCTGCGCGTAGCCTTCGATGATTTGCCATGCTGTTGCCTGTCGTTGCGTCACATTCCGTTGCTTTGCCATGCCCCTGCGTTGCTGGGCTATTCGTTCCTTGCCTTTGCAGTTCATTGCCGTTGCGCCGCTATTCTCCGCTGAGCTACGCCGTTGCATTGCGTTGAGACACCATGCAAATCGCGGCATCGCCATTGCCCATCGTCGCCTTGCCATTCCTTGCCGTTCCTTGCCGTTGCGCATCTTCGCCGTTCGATACGAAGCAGTTCCATTGCTGCGCTCAGCTCGGCAGCGCGAAGCTAAGCCCTTGCACTTAATCCGCCAGAACCTCGTAGGTAAATCTGCCCTTGCCGGAGTTCCGCCACTGGCCGATGCCGCGCAGGCGGCCATACTCCAGCCATTCCAGCACTGCCTCTTTGTGCGCCTTTTCATCGAGCATCACGATATCTAGCTCGATGGAACTGCCCGCCGGGATTTCCTCGGAGTTCGCAAGGCTGACACGCTCGCCCTGTGCGGTCTGCGCACGAAGCGGCCTTTGGCATTCGCCGATCTCGCCGTTTACCTCAATGGGAATCATGCGCGGCTCTACAAAGATCAGGCCGTCGATGATCTTCTTATAGGCTTTCAGGGCGCTGGATTTCTTGGATTTCACGCGTGCCAGCATACCGCAGGCGTCTTTGAAGAACCCTTTAATCTGGTAATCGTACAGAATCGGCTGCCCGTCGGTACGCGGGAAAACGGTTTTGCCCTTTTCGGCAACAGCGTCCGCGCCGAGCGCTGCGATCTCATCCTTAATCGTGCTTGCGTCCGGGGCCTTGCTTGCGATAAAGTCCCGCGCAATGTTCTCGTTGCTCGGTCATGTGCCGAGAACCGGCTCCAAAAATGTTAATCTGACTTTCATTTGTTCCTCCTCATGCTCCGAGAAACCGCAAAAACGGCTCTCTCGGGATCTTCACTCTGTGCTTGCTTGTGCAGCAGACCGGGAAGCCCAGCTTTTCAGGCCGTTCCCGCGCCATTAGGCGGATCCACTGCGGATCGCAGCCGAGCACCTGCGCCGCCTCGCTTGCGAGGATTGTGGGCTTTGACATTGCCCGGATATCGTCCAGCGTCATTTTTCCTCCTTTCTCGGCTTTAATAGCTCGTCCACTGTGCAGCCGTACAGAGCTGCGATTTCGTGCAGGCGCGCTGTCTTCGGATACATCTGCCCGGTTTCCCACAGATAAACGGATGCGTCTGAAACCTTTAGCGCCTTGACTACCTGTTGAACGGTCAATCCAGCGGCAAGCCTCGCTTCCTTAAAACCCATGCCTTTACATACCTCCTGTCTGTGAATACTAAGTTTTGCTTGACAACTTAGTGAATTGTGTTATGATGAAAGTACCACCTATCATTATTAAACAATCCGATAAGCTGTCCGGGGCGGTGTTCTTTTCACGCCTCATAAGCTGAGGCATGAATCATGTGCAAGTCGTTCAGAGAAAGAATCAGGTTGTTTCTCAATCGGAATAAGCGTTACAAGTCCATAGAAGAAAACGGTCTAAATGTGCTTGTCGAAACCGAAGGCTCGAAAGCACGCACGGAGAAAAGGCGGTTTCTTATCAACATGTTTTTCACCGTCGTATCTGCCGTCGCCGCAGTCGCTGCCGCGATATTTGCCGCCCTTACTTACATCAACTCGTAACGGAAGGCAATGACCGCACGCGCAATGGAACGTACCGAACTGGTCATAGCCGCAGTCTGAACCAACAATCTGAAATCCCCATATATACTTGTCTTTCTTCACGCCATCACCTCACTTATTAGATTTGCCCCTCACAACTCTTAGTATAATTAAGGATATACTAAAAGTCAATAAAAACTTAGGATTGTTAAGGGTACTTTTTCGCTAAATTTATAAGGGGTTTTTTATGCAATTTGACGTACAGTCCGTTATAAGAAGAATAGAAATAAGGCTTGCTGAAATTGGGATGACAAAGCAAGAGTTTTACGAAAAAAGCGGAATATCGTCTGGGTCTTTCTCTCAATGGAACACGGGAAAACACGCGCCAAGTATAAAAAAAGTTCAACGTGCAGCCAGTGTAATTGGGGTAACGACAGAATATCTCTTATATGGCGTAGACCCAATGCCGGACTTTGCGGTTAAATCGCCCATAGTCGCACGAATCAACGCCCTGCTTGCTGCAAAAGGTATACCGAAACAGCAGTTTTATAAGGATTGCAGTATTACGTCTGCATCGTACTCTCTATGGAACACAGGGAAAACAAACCCTTCTATGAAAAATCTTAAAATTATCGCAGAATATCTCGGTGTATCAGTAGCAGACTTGCTGCCGGACGGGGAACTCGTTCCGCAGGAGGGCATAAAAAAAGACCCCATCCCGAAGGATGGGGAGGTGAGTCCTGCCGCGCAGGAGATATTTGACTTCTTGGATTCTGCGTCCGGCGAAGAACTCGCGGACGTGATCAAATATATCCGGTATTTGAAAAGCCAGAGGGGTTGACTATGCTTGATAAAAAAGCTTACAAACTCCTAGACCTCTTCTACAAAAAAGATCGGTTGACTTTTGACGAAATTCAGGCAGAAACACACGAAGAAGAAAGAGAAAGCAGCAGTCTGTGTGTTTCCGCTCTTTGTTCTGAGAAGTTCATTTCCACTTGGGAGTCCAGCGAATCTATTAACGATGTTGGAGACCACAAGCAATTTGGCTATGAAATCACATATGTCGGTCGCGCTTATGTAGATCAAAGGAGACGCGACGGAAGGAATTTCTGGGTTCCGTATTTAATTACGACGCTGATTGCTATTTCCAGCCTTATTGTATCGATTATCAAGCCTTAGCTGCGCTGTGTGGAATTCTTTTGTAGTTATCGCAGTTTGTCGTTAGATCGCAGCCAAGAAGTCTGCTAGACCCACATATATTAGAAATAAAGACAGCGTGTTCGCAACTTCTGCACATGATTCCCTTGCATTTTGCTAGGCCGCTGTCGTCTGCAATTTCGCGCTCACGCAAAAGCGCGTCACGTTCTCGTTCAAGGTCCGCAATTCTGCGCTTTAGCTCATTTCTTGTTGTGAACACACTTACCCTCCTTCGTTTTCCGTGGAGCAGGTGTCTGCTCTTGCGTCGTGCTCTGTCGCTGTTTCTCTTGCGCTTCTGCAACAATATCACACATGGCTTTCCGAAACGCTTCAGTCATTGCATGAATCGGAGTGAACGGTTTACTCATGCATACCCTCCTTAATCATTCTCAAAAGTTCTTCCTGTTCTTCAACCGAAAGTTCTAACACGATCCGCTTTAGCTTTGTGCGAATCCGATCTATCTGGTTGCTATCATAGCACACTTCCTGTAAATTTTCCAGCATTGAGGCCTCCTATCTCCAAACTTCCAAATTTCAACGTTTATTTTTGTGCAGGTTCGGCATTGCGGCTGTTTCGTTTTGGTGATACTATACAAGTATTACCAAAATATATGGAGGGCGATGTTGTATGCAGAAGCAGATCTATCACGTGATCTGCCCGCGGTGCGGGGAAGAGTTTGACGAAAGAGAGAAGTTCTGCCCGTACTGTCAGGCTCCAAACAGAAAAATCGTATGCAAGACGTGCGGTGCGCAGATCAACGCGAAGGTAAAGCGGTGCCCGGCTTGCGGGGCAAAAAACAAAAAGAAGCTGTCTCCGCTCGGAAAAGTGCTTGTCGCGATTCTGTGCGCTCTGTGTGTTGTCAGCTTATCAAGCATGATTTCGGTAGCTCCCTCTTCGCCGCAAAACTATGAGCCAAATAACGAACTCGAAAAGCAAACGGAGAACACAGGCACCGAGTATGTACTTGAAAGCGGAGAAGACAAGCCGAAAGAGCTTTCTCGCGAAGAATACATAGCGCAATGTGAGGATCTTTCTTATTCCGCGATTTCGAGAGATCCGGACGATTACAAGGGAAAAAAAGTTGTAATAAGTGGAACAGTCATTGAAGTTCAAGAGGGATTCCTGAACTCCGTCACGCTTCGCGTGCAAACACCTTTTGGGATCTGGTATGTAACATACTCAAGGCCAGAAGGAGAAAGCCGCATTTTGGAGAACGATCAGATAACGTGCTACGGTGAATGCAAGGGCGTGCAAACTTATATTGCTGTGCTTGGCAACCAAGTCACAATACCGTCCATGCGCATGGAGTACTATGACTAGTGCAGGACCCGCGGCTCCCGCCGTTTGTCCTGCTCCTCACCCACATCTGAGACGCAGGAAAATAGCATAGGCAGCCCCTTGATATAATCAAGGCTGAGACTATGCACATCCCGAAACAGCGCGCCGTCGACGATGATGTTTACTTTCCCGTTTTCAAAGCGAATATTGATGCTCTGCATTTGGTGTACCTCCATATTTTAGAACGTCCGTTCAAGAATTTCAATTTGGAATCTTCCACAAAGAACACCTTGCATTTTCTTCGTCCGGTAACCCTCGTAAGCGGCAATTATGGGACAGACTATTTTGTATAATGGAATGTTTAAGATCGCCCCACCGTCGCTCCACCGACGGTGGGGCTTTCTCACGCGCCTGTAACCAGCATAGCAAAAGCGGCAGAAATGTCCACCCTCAAATTGGTAAAATCATACCCATGGCGGAAGAATCAGCGAAATATGTGTGAAAATGGAGGTATATCATGTCGGCAATTCAGGAGCTTGCCCCATATATTTCTGCATATCAGGGGAACATCAAGCGGGCGAAAGAAGATCAGCATTACACCATCGACAGACTTGTCGAGGAATCCGGCGTTTCCAGGTCGGCTGTGACGAAGCTCTGCGCAGGAATACAGCAAGACCCGAAACTGTACAATTCTGCCGCGCTGTGCCGCGTTCTCGGTCTGTCGCTGGATGAGCTGTTCGGGCTTGTCCAGCCCGCAGAAAGCCCGGAAGAACTAACCGAGCAGATCCATCATGTCGAGCTTGAAAACGCCAAGCTGGAGGCAACAGCGGCCGCGCAAAGCGCACAGATAAAGTCTACACATACAATGTGTTACATCCTCGCCCTGTTTTGTATGCTGCTCTCCTTTTCTCTGATTGCCTGCCTTGTGACGGATGCGCAGAGTCGGAACGCGGGCCTCATTCGCGATGGAGATTTGTCCGTAGCTGCATGGGTTTGCATTGCCCTGATCGTAGGTTCAGCGCTGGCTTCGGCAATTACTTTCTATGCGATCCGAAAAGAACGTGGAGGAAAACATGGAGTGCATCAAGTGTAAAAAAGAAATCCCAGACGGCGCGCCCTACTGTTGCTGGTGCGGAAAAAAACAGCAAACAAAAAAGACCACAAAACGCGGGAACGGCACGGGCTCGGTATACCGGCGCAACGATAAATGGGTAGCGGAAATAACAAAGGGATACCGAGAAGAAAACGGATCTGTAAAGCGCGTTGTCGCTCGGAAATGCGGATTCCGCACAAAAAAAGAAGCGCTTGACTACCTGCCGATGTTGGCAGGGCAGAAGAAGCGCGAAAAAGCAATTACATGGCGTGAACTCTACGAAATGTGGCTCCCCACTCACAGAGCTGGGAAATCCACAATTGATTGCTACAAATCAGCCGAAAAATACTTTTATCAAGTTGAGTTCTGGAAACTGGAAGATATAGAAATAGATGATTTGCAGGAATGCATGGACGAATGCCCGAGAGGAAGAAGAACAAAAGAAAACATGAAAGCGTTAGCAGGGCTTATGTACAAGTACGCAGTTCCGCGCGGCTACGCAGAACTGAATTTAGGGCAATATCTGATTGTCAGCGGAGAGTTCGGAGCGGCGAGGGAAAGCTTTACGCAAGAACAGATTGAAAGAATACGAGACGCTGTCGGCGTGATTCCGTTCGCGGATTATATTTATGCAATGTGCTATCTCGGCTTCAGACCGTCGGAACTGCTGGCCCTGAGCGTTGACAGCTACGATGCGAATAAAAAAACGCTGACCGGTGGTGCGAAAACGGAGGCTGGAAAAAATCGTGTCGTTCCCATCAGCCCGAAGATCCAGCCCATTATTGATCGTCTTTACGCCGGAAAAGCGTCCGGCGCGTTGTTCTGCGATGAAAAAGGCAACCAATTTTCCTATGATAGATTCCGGGACGCTGTTTTCTACCCCGCACTAGACGCCGTCGGCATTGAAAACCCAATGGTAAACGGAATCCACAAATATTCGCCGCATACATGCAGGCACACATTCGCGACATTGATGAAAAAAGTTGTTGCGCCTGACAAAGATAAAATGAAATTGATCGGCCACGCAAGCCCTGAGATGCTCCGGTACTACCAAGACGTGAATCTGGAAGACTTGAAGAAAATCATAAACGCGATCTAGGATAAAAAGTGGAGTGTAACCGGGAGTGTAACCCAACGTGATTTCTCGAAATCTGGCGTGATTTTGCCTTTACGGAGAAGAAAAGAAAAATCCCTGAAACCTTTGCGGTTTCAGGGATTTTCCCGTTTTGCATTGGTCCGAGTGACTGGATTCGAACCAGCGGCCTCTTGAACCCCATTCAATAAAAAATGCAGTAATTTCAACGGTTTTTCTTGCTTTTGAGTGTAATAAGAGTGTAACCGGTTTTATCTTGTATCGGATATCTTCCGCATAACGGAATCATACACGCTTCGCTTGACAAGCAATACCGTATCCATCAGCTCGTCCACGATCGGCCAGACTTTGGACGGGTCTTTTTCTGCGATGGCGCGCAGGAAGTCACTGTCTCCGTAGCTGCCTACCATCTGCGTGACCGCTGCCTGCGGAACTGCCGCCTGCACTGCAGGTGCATGGGCTCCGGAATAAGCGTGTACGCGCGAACTCCGGCTTCCCTGTTCGTCCTCCTGCATCTTGTCGCGTATCACGTAAAGATCTGCCAGTTTGGCATAATTGGGATAGCTGGATTCCTCGTATTCCAGCCGCGCTATCTCCTTGCGGATCTCGGCTTTATCCAGCATATCATATCCCCCTTATGCCCGCTCGATCTGCTCCATGCAGCGACGGATCGCTTCGCGGGTCTTGTCGTCGTCCGCGTCGCGCATCATATCCTCCAGCTGCGCATGCATGTGCTCGCGGGCGTCGGTGCGGCTGTAACGGCCCAGCGAATCCCGGCGTCGGCCACGGTAAGAGCTGCCCCGGCCGTAAGTACCGCGCATATCCGCTTCCCATTCGCCGTCGCGGGAATATCCGCCGTCCTCAAGCATCTCGATCTTGTAGGTGTTCTTGATGGAACTGGTCAGCTTCTGGATCGCGTCGAGGTCGCCCGCAGACATTTCGCGCTTGTCGGAGATTTCGTCAAGCTCTTTGCAGAGCATTTCGCGGAGATTTCTCAGATCGTACATATTGCATCCTCCTTTCACGATACGCGCTCGACGATCATATTGCTATTTGCAAAACTGATCGCCTGCGCGCTGGTGTTCTTCGCCGCTACAGTCAGGCAGCAGCCGCGCGGGACTTCCACGAATGTGGAAACGAAGATGTTGAAATAGTTCTCAACAGCCGCAGGGGTTACGGCCGCTGTGGCGCTGCTCAGAGGTTCGCCGTTGATTGCGAGCGCAGCGGTAATGGCGCCTACTGTTCCGCCTGTAGGGATAGCGATATTCGCGCCAAAGGATACGCGGAACTTCGCCTTGCATTGCTGCGTAAGCCCGCGCAGCGTAACGAGCCCGCTTCCTTCTCGATGTACGATGCACGGCTTTCCGCAAGCTGCCGTGGAGATCAGAGGGACGTTCTGCCCAGCGGCGACAGTTTGAATCCCGGATGATGTAAATTCAGCCATAAAATCATTCCTTTCAAAAAAAAATACAGCGGCGGGACGATTGCCCCGCCGCGTTGCTATCGAGTATCGGCAATGGGGGCCGACCATTTTCGTGAGGCCACGAAAAAGCTCTACGGTATGGAGTTGTTACGCCGCGCAGCCGCCGCAGCCGTAGTTGTATCCGCCGTTATAGCCGTTGCATCCTGCGTACTGGTACGGGGCCGGGACCGCGAAGGACGGAACCGGACGCGGGTTATAATATGCAAGCTGCCCGCTCACGTAGTTACGCAGATCGAGCGTCTGTGCGTTCTGGCTTGCCGCGAGGTTCGAAACGAAGAGCTGCTGCGCCTGCTCGGCGATCTTGGCATCCTTTGCAGCCAGCTCCTGCGCCGTCAGACGCTGGTCGATGCTGCGGAAGCCGCAGTTCATCGCGTCGATGATGTCGCGCGTGGTGTTCTGCACGGTGTTGCGGGTGTCGCACGCCTGCGTCGCCATGTCGTAGCGAACCTGAGCAATTGCCGCACGGTTTTCGCAGCAGCAATTCTGCGACTGCATCTGCATCTGGAACAACTGCTGCATAAGCGCGGCCTGCTGGTTGCAGCGGGAAAGCTCAGCCTGCGAGAAGCCGCTGGTCACGGCCTGCGTTACATTCGCGAAGCCGTTGAGCATGCCAGTGTTCATGGCGTAGAAGCCATCACAGACACCGTTGTTTACGCTGTCAAGCTTGCGCTCGATGTTGGAGAAGTCAGAGGCCAGCACATAGCCGTCTACAACGCCGCCGGAATTTCTGCCGTTGTTGCCGAATCCGTTTCCATTGCCGCCCCAGCCGCAGAAAATGGCAAGGAACAGGATGATGATCCACCAGCCATTATCACCGCCGAAGCCGCCCCAGCCGCCACCTGTCATGCCGGTAGGCGCGACGGGCATTGTCATGGTCGGGGAGCCGTCATTCAAACTCATATTTTTCATTCCTTTCGTAGATTCAAAAGATTTATCTCAATCGTGGCCACGATTTTGATCGTTCAACTGTTCGGAATTCCCGAACTATTGCAGCAGCTGCCGGAATTGCCCCGCCACCTGCTGCAGCTGATTCAACTGCTGCTGCGAGATTTTCCCGCTTTGCACAAGCTTTTCGACCTCTGCTTTTGGGTCACCCTGAAAGCTGTTCTGGAATTGCCGGAACTGCTGTATCATGTTCTGGAACTGCCCCATCGGGCCGGGCATCTGTCCGCCGCCGAGGGCCTGAAACAGGGGATTAGCCATCGCTTTCAGCCTCCTTTGCCTTTCTCGCCGGTCTGGCGCTGGGGGCCGTCAGCTTGGCTACCAGCTCCTCAAACTCACGGCGGGTCACATATTCCTCGCTCATGTCCCTTCGCGGCGCTGCGGGCGCTGGTGCGGCCTGTGCACGCTCTACGAGATCGTAGGTCGTCATGGCCGGTTTCCCGCTCGCGTCAGCCTTTTTCACGTACACGACAGGCGCATTCATATCCCAGAGCGTAACGGCGTTGTTAGGCGCGACAATAAAGTCGTTCGCCGCCTGCTCGTTCGGAACCCAGATGATCGACTGATTCTGCGGCTGCTGGGGCTGCGGTTGGTAGGCCGGTATCTGCGGCGCGGGCTGGTACTGCGGACACATCTGCATCTGCGGCTCCTGCATCTGCGGCATGGGCGGCTGATTGTAAATCGGTTGCTGATACACATACGGCTGCTGTCCAAACATCATGCTTCCTCCTTTGCCCAATAAAACAGTGGGATTTCACTCCCAGAATCCCATGTATCAAAATACGTCCCATCCTCCACGCACACAACGTGGCTTGATAACGCCAACACATACGCGCCGCGCGGATGATCTGCGCAGAAATCCGCGACGGTATAGCAGTCCGGGCACGTGTTCGGGATTACGTTCCGGGTAAAGCCCTGCTGCCGGAGGTAAGCGCTCCATACGCTGTTTGCGCTCGGCAGATCTCCCATGATGAGTCCTTGCAGGCACAATCCGATATACACCTCGTCCCAGCTCTTCCCGGTCGCCTTTGCGATGGCCCGGACGGTGCAGTCCCCGACTTTCAGCCCGGCGGGGTTTGGATTAAAATAAGAAAAGCCCATACCGAACACTCCTTTGATGTGTTCAGTATGGGCCTTTTTGCTGCTTCTTGTGCCTCAGTTGTGTATCAATTTGGTTCAAAATTTAAGCCCGCGGTTATTCCACGGGCTTGTTTTGCTGCATATATCCGTCGATCCACCCACGGATCAAGGCGCTGGGCGTTGTGCCGTTTGCTTTTGCGGCAGACTTAAAATCGTCAGCAAGGTCGCGCCGCATCTTGCAGCTTACCAGCGTCATGTTTGTGGCGTCCCACTTGTCGCGGGCGCGCTTTTGGGCCTCACTCGGCATCGGCGGCCTCCCAATTTGCGCGGCTACGCAGGATGTCAATCTCAAAAACATCCGCGTGTGCAGGAATCGACTCAAATTCCTGCGTGAGAAGGTTGAAGGCGTTTCCTCCATCATTCCAGCCCTCCGCCCCAACGGGCAGATAGAGCTTACTATCATCCGGCCCATTGAGTGTGAAAATGCCGTCATGCTTCAACGCGCCGCGGACTGTCCATTCTCCAGCGTATTTCATCTAGAAAAACCTCCCCTGTTCTCATCGCCACATGGCGACGCACTTCGCAAGCATACGTCCGCTTGCGCTGCGGATGCTCACCGTTCCCTTAATTGCGTCACCGTCCAAGCGCTCCGCATCTTCGATATAAACGTTCATAATAGTTTCATCCTGCGTGAACAGGAATCCGTCACCGGCTTCGGTTTCGGCCACCCGGATAAAATCCGGAAGTTCAACTTCGGCGTGGAGCCAAGTACCGGGGAAGTTTTCCTTCGCCTTCGCCTTAATGATGATTTTGTCCGGAACGTTCCGGAAATCAGAACGGATGCGGTAAAGATGTGCAATCATTTTTTATTCCTCCTCTAAATCTGCTCGCAGCTTATCAAACCAGGCTTCTTCCTCCGCCCAGCAGTGAGCCGCGTACTCTTCATAAGTTTCAAAGTCTCCGATAATGTATCGGATATTGGTAAGTCTGTAGCTTTCGAATGTATGGATATCCGCGAAACGGTCCGCAATCTTATGCCCTTGCAGGTTCTTGTCGTAAGGTTCGTCTCCTACTGGAGCCATAACCTTCGCCAGAATTTCCGTTTGTTCCTCATACCATGCGTTGCGTTCCTCCTGCGTCTCAAACCGCATCGGTTCCTGCGCGCGACCGGCGGCGCTTCCGGCCTTCATGATTCTGGTGATTTCCTCTACGTTTTCCATTGTTGTTTCCTCCTTCTCAGCCCAACGCGTCAATGAGCTTCGACGCGTTGGACTCCGTTACGATCAGCTCAAGCTTTTTTACAACATCGACGATTGTAATCTTGGAAGTGCGGGCTACGATTGCCGGGCGGTTTTTCGTGAACCATGCTTCGACGGACAGGCCTTCCGATTCCGCTCGCTTCTCTGCTGCGGCGTGCCATTCTTCACTCATGTTTTCGAGCCGGACTTTATCTTCCACCGCGAAGAATCTGGCGAGCTTTACGTGGCAGCCCGCAAGATCACGAGAGATGAATTCGTCGCGCAGGGCCTCTGCATAGGAAATCTGCTTTTCGGAAACGCCGCTGATCTTGGGAAGCGGATGCTCGGCACCGAAGTTCTCGGCAATGTACGCATTCAGTTTAGACGCCGCCTCTGCCTTTTTTGCTGCGGCATAGCAGGACGGGCAAACAGTAACGTGTTCCGCAGCCCATTCTGCATAGGAATCTGCGTCGCTGCGGTTTACGCAAGTGCGGACGTGTTCGAACGTGCCTCCGCAGATTTCGCATTTGCAAGTGATCTTCGCCTTTGCCATCGCTGTACCCTCCGTAGTTGGTTTTGTTTTGCTTCATCTTATGCACCTATTATATACCGTAATACCGTATATGTCAATAGTTTTTTCAAAAAATAAGCGCCGATTTCTCGGCGCTTATCTCAGTTATACAGTTTGCTGGATGTCCGCTGCATCTCCCGCATGATCTCCGGCAGGCGGCGCTGGACCGTGGCGCGGCCCAGAAACAGCTCTGTTGCAACATCTACCTGGGGAAGCTTATCCACAAAATAGAGCTGCGCGATCTTCTCATTTTCCCGGCCAAGATTGGCCTGATAGATCACGGCCTCCATATCCTTGCGGGTCAGGCGGCCCAGCTCTGGCGGCAGCTTGGCCCGCGCCTGCGGCGACATAGGCCCCGCCTCCTTACTTTTCCTTGTGATTCAGCACGGCGATATTGCCCTTGTTGCTGACTTCGAGATCCAGCGCGGCGGCCAGATCGCGCACCTTGACGTAGTTCGTGCCGTCTTTCAGGATGCGCTCAACGGCGACTTCCTTGCCGTCCACGATGATTTTGCTCTTTTCTACCATCTCAGTTTCCTCCTCTGCATTTTTTCCATCTTCGAGGGCCATCACGGTATGGCCCTCGCTTACCAGTACGTCGCCGCGCAGGAGATTGGCGTCCGTCGTCAGATACTTGCTTCCGGTCAGCAGCTCGAAATCGCCCGTCTCTGGCCAGTCGTGCAGCATACAGTAGGTGGTGCATGAATTCCCCTGCTTTTTGTAGAGTGCGGCGACGGCCTCGCAGCCTGCGGCCACGGCGCAGAGCGTCATGAGCGCGGAGCAATCCGTCTCCACTGGCTCTTCAATCTTGCTCACGTCCCACCGGACGGCCTTGGCGGCCTCGTATGCCGTGTTCCGGCCGGCCATGTCGTAGCCGATGTTCCGGTTCTTAATGGCCGCCTCGCACGTCTGCGCGGCCCGCTCGGCCTTTTTGCGGCTCTTGTAGCGCAGGACGCCGAGCCAGCGGCCATTGTACCAGTTGGAGATATTCAGCTCCCGCCCGGTCTGATTGCCGGGCTGCTGGTTGCGGCCTCCGGTTTCTCCAAGACTGGCCTGTCCGATCTTGATGCTCATGCCCGCTCACTCCCGTACAACTCGTGGTGCAGCTGCAGCACGGCGGCCTCGATCAGCTTGTCGATCGTTTCCACATCAAATTGAATGCCCTTCTCGGCGAGGAAGTTCACAACATACGCCTTTTTCGCCGCGCCGTCCGTCGCGGTGTACAGCTGCTCCGCCGCCTTGACGCCGATCTCGACGTAAGTGCGGATCGTTTGCAGCTTGTCCGCGTCGATCTTGGTTTTGAGCCACGGGATCAAAAATGCCGAGACGAGCGCGCTGATGAGCGCGATCACTGCCGAGATGATCTGTGTGTAGTCCATATGTATGCTCCTTTCAATCTTTCAGCACGATCTCTGCGATGCGTGCTGCCGCTTCCGGGCCGTATTTCTCGGCCCATTTATCCATGTACTTCTGCGCGTACTTCGCGCGGTTCTCATTTTTTGCCTTCCAGAGATAGAAGCCGCTGGAGGCCGTTGTTTCGGCCAGCACCGCAAGCGTGATCTCCGTCAGATCTGCGCCTGCTGCGCAGGCGATGATGAGCGCGATGCTGACGAGCGCGCTGCAAATCAGCCATTTCTTACTAAACTCCATTGCTATGCCCGCACTGCGCCTCCATCTGGTGCAGGAACTTTTTCACGTCGCCGTTCCCGCCGAGTGTGACGTATTTCTGCCCGGCAATCAGACGTTCAGCCATTGGCATTTCCTCGCTCATGATCGTGAGGCGGAGGATAGCCAAATACTGCTCATCCTGATGCTCCTGCATTTTCCCGAGCTTTTTGTCGATCTCGGCTAGATGCGCCTCCTGCGTCGTGGCCTTGCCTCGCTTTTTCTGAACCGCGCTGACGATGGCATTGACTACCGCCGTCAGCGCGGATGAGCCAAGCGCGGCGCAGGCGAGGGTGACGATGATGGTTTTGGTGTCCATTTTTCTGTACCTTTCTCTTTTATTTGCCGGGCTAATCGTCCGCCATTTTGATGTAAGTGGTGGTATCGCTGGAATAGCTGATCGTCGGCAGCGTCGTGCCGCCGAGGGCTGCGTAGAGGGCCGGGTATGCAGTCTGATCGAAGGTAGAGCCATCGCAGGCGTGCCACGGGGCAGCGAGGACGCGGACGGTCGTGAGGATATCGCCGACGTGATAATTCGGCTCCGAAAGCTTCCCAAATGCCTCATTTACCATCGGGTTCGCTGGTGCGTCGCCCGCTCGCCAGATCTTTGCAGCGCTCTGTGCCGTCAGCAGGTTCCCGGCCGTGAGCGGCGTCCCGGCCTCCAGCGGCTCGTCCTCCGGGCGAAGCCATTCATACCGCAGAAGGCTTCCCGCCGCGTCATACACCCCATACCGGACAGCGCCGTTTGCAAGATCATTTGTGCCGATTCTATCCCGCATGGCTATTCCTCCAGCGCCTTGATGTAGGCATTGCTTCTTGTGTCCGTCCCGATGGTAGGGATTTCTTTTCCCGCCGCGCTATAATCGCAGTACGCCAGCCCATTTGATGATATGTATGCCGCTCCCCCGTCCGGCGATAGTGCAATACTGTCGACGCCGCTCCCCAGTACGTCTCCATATACCGGGCCGGATGCTGGAGCGCTGATCGCAATGATCTTTTCCGTTCGACCAGCACTTTCAGATTCGCTTGCGGTTTCCGAAAGCACTAAAAGCCCGTTTTCGTATTTGCCGTTCGTATAGTTGTCGAGCGAGTCTCTATCGGTTTTGTAGGAAACTACCTTCCCGTTTTCCCATGTTGCACCGTAGTCCGCAGAATACCTGTATACCATATATCCGCTATACATCGTGGTTCCCGCACCAGAGAAAGCAGCGTTCACCAGTGCAAAAAAAGCAATTATATTTGCCCCACAATGGTAAGCTGACATCAAAGCGTGATAGGTGTACGTCGACGGCTGGTTGAAAGACGGAGTTAATTCTTTGATGTTTACGCTGCTGACTGCCTCCCACGTCGGGTTGATCAGGGTTTTTGCCTTTGAAGTCTCCAGTATGTCGCTGGTGCTACAGTTCAGCTTGTAAAAGCAGTCCTTTTCTTCGGCGTAAAATACAATTCCGCTGATAAAATCTGGGATGCTTACTATTTCCTTTGTTGTTTGGTTTACGTAGCTGGCACTTACTTGTCTTCCCGTGTAATTGTTATAGGCTCCGTATTTGCCTCTTACTACGTAGATATACAGAACGTTTGGCGTAATAAACATCTTCAGTCCAGAGCTTCCAGGCAGGCTGCCGCTTGCATATAGCGCAAACGGCGTATCAAGGCTACGCGTTGTGTACACTCCGTTTACCTCTGTGGAGTCTCCGGAAAAAACAGCGTAATAAGTGCCGTTTGCATACTGCACATCCGATACCAGCGAGAGTCCGGTCGGCATATCCGTCTGCTGCGTCCACGTCCCCAAATCGGGCGATGTCCAGAACTTTCTGTCGCACAGGCCGACCCATTCCCCATTCAGATACCACACAGCTACAGGCTGAATATTCGATGTCTTCAACGCCCACGGAAGCGGCGCGGCAGAGCTTCTGAGCACAGAAAACAATTTTGGATACTGCTCCTGCGATACAGTGCGCCCGTCGCACGGGAGCCATGCGTCGGACAGGTCTGTGCGGGACGTGATAGCGATGTCGCCGACTTTGGCCGTACCCTCCGAAAGCTTGCCGAGCGCGTCGTTCACGGTCGGGTCTTCCGGGCGAGTGGCGGCGTTTGGCCAGAGCTTGGCGGCAGTGGTATCGGATAGCAGATTCGCCTTGTTGAGAGGCGTGCCCTCGACGGTGGGCGCGTCCTCGCGCTTGAGGTATTCGTAGTGGTTGAGCGTGCCGTCGGCATTATAGACGCCGTAGCGGATCGCGCCGTTGGCTAAAACCTGTGTTGGCTGCCTATCTTTCATGTGAGTAATCCTCCTGCGGCGCACTCCGCCGCGCCGGTGTGGCGAAAAGATTTTGCAACGTTGATGATTAAGTCTTCGCAGAGCGCAAGAATGCGCTCGATATCATTCGCGCCGGTGTAGGTCAGGCGGGCCAGCTGCGGCGCGTCCGGCGTTTCGGCAGGATACGCAAGCGCGTCCCGGATGGATTGCACCTGCTTGCGGTATGCCTCGGCCTGTGATGCCGTTATAATGTCCGTTACGGCCCAATCGGTTTTTGCCGTCCACGTAATGCTCTTCCCGCAGATCGCGCCGAGGCGGCCCGCCAGATAGTTCAGGGCGGTTCCCACGCGATTGAGATCAGCGGCGTTGTACGCGCCCTTCATCCCGGCCAGCCATTCCGCTTGCTCGGCTGCCGTCATGGCCGCGAACCCCTTCGCCGCCAGCTCCCGCACCCGCTCCACGTCCGCCTGCGTCCGGTCGGTGACGAGGGTGACGATGATGGTCTTGGTGTCCATGGTGTTCTCCCTTATGTTTCCTCCCATATTCTCAAATTTACGCCTGTTCCTGCCAACCAGCCGGATATGCCACTGGTGAATATACATTCGCGTCAATCAAGCTAATGTAATGCTTTCCATTGAATGTCACCTTGTCGCCCTTTTTGTAGGCATTATGCGCACCAGTAGGCTGCACGAATTCCGGCCATTCATCTAGTGAAACGATCACAAACAGTGCCGGTGTAATATCAGGTGTCCAATCCGCTTGTGCAGTATGCGCCTGAACCACGCGATATAATACGCCATGATATTGCAGTCGTTCATCTACTGCATAAGCATGTCCTACTACCCACTGTGGGAATAGCTCTACTGCTTGCAGCGCATCCTCATCAGGTAAGCTGATCGACGCTTTTTCAATATACGGACGCAATGCTCTGGCTCTTTCTATGTACCTCATCAATCTGTCTCCCCAAGTAAAATTTTCGCTGCTGTTTCTGCATCTGTGAGTGGTAGCGCCGCACCCATTTCCTCATAGCTGCCCTCCGGCTCCGTACCTTTCAACGTGTAACCGGGGAGATGAAACGCCCTGTCAGAAAGCACCTGATGTTCAGTTCCTTCTTCATCCGTAATAGTCACAGCCATCTTCGCGCAAAATCCTTCTGCCTGATCTTCCTTACACGGGACATAACAACCGTTGCCGTGCAGTCGGATGGGCACAATACTGTCCGCATAACCTGCAAATGCGCCGTCTTGTTTTACTGCATACATGGTATCCCTCCAAATTTCTCTTGATAAATTTTCTCTAATCGCTCTGTGCTTGCGGTACGCAGCCGGTTTTTCCAGTACCCGTTTTCCTGCCCCGGCCATTTGTCATCCGCAAAATCTTCACCGCAGCCGTTTTTTTCATACCAGCGATAAAGGCGCTCAAGCATTTCCTGCCGCATCGCGCCCTCTGGTGTATTCTGCCTAAAATGCTCCCATCCGTTTTCGGATGTCGCAGCGCATATCCGCCTGCCATCTGCTGCAAACAGGAACCCTTCAATCTCCGATACCGCAGTTCCATATCGGAGATTAAATTCTCCATCGATGCCATTCCCGCGGAAACGCTTATACACGATATACTCCATGCGCTTTTCCCTCATACGCAAAAGCCGGGTGGGAAGCCGAAGGAAGCGCGCGCGGTGCGGTCTTCGACTGTCCCGTTGGTGTTCACATTCTCGAAACCGTCGGAGCTGCTCGCAAGCGGAGAACGGAGCCACCAACGAGCGGCGGTGCTCGTTCCGTTGTGCTTGTACTTTACCTTGCTGTTTCCAGCGGAATAATAGGCGTACTGCGCTTGCTTACTCGCCTCGTTCGAGTTTGCTCTCGAAATGCTCCCGAAAACCTCAAACTCCGAGAGGAGGAAAAAGTAATCCTTTGTCGCCGTGACCGCACTCGCGGATGTGCTATTATTTCCCGTATTGTCCGTGTACTTGGTAACGGACTTTAGGACTGCACGGAGCGCCGCCGGAATGACTGCGATAATCGTTCCGGAATAGCTCGAGAGGCTTGTCCCGCAAATATTTGTACGCATTTGCGAGCTCGCCCATCCGCCGGAGTTCGTTGCACTACTGTTCATAGAGAAATAGCCGGTTGTCGAAACGGGCGAGGTATAGTAACTGTCGCAGAAACACACGTCCGTACCGCCGGAGAGCGCCGTTTTGCCTAACTGGAAATGAATACGGTTTTCCCCTTCTAGGCTCGCATTATGGTTGAATCCAATGACAAATGCGTATATTGTGTAATTAGATAGTGTAAGATGTCCAACCGTGCCGTTTAGCGTTACCGCCTTTCGGTCGCCAATGCTCCAATAGTTCGCGCCCTGTCCCGCGTCGGATATATTTTTTATTGTTTCCCAAGTATTTTTATTCAGTGTCGGATATACAAAATTAAGCGACACCGCGTAGCTGTCCGTGATAGCTACGGCTTTTGTGTCAGATGTTTTCCCGTCCAGCGTAGCGGATACTCTCCATGTGCCGATCTCCGGAACGGTAAGCGTACAAACTCCGGTGCTGTCAGATGTTCCGGTTATCGTTTTGGAGCCGTTTGTCGCCGTGACCGTCGCACCGGCAGATACTGTTACGATCAGCTGCAGAGCGATTCCGGTCTGAATCGTACCGATTACTGCGGCAAGCCCTTCGATGGTCTGTGCCGCAGGGGCTGTGCCTCCTTTGGCCTCCACTGCGTCATACGCCGCGCCGACTGCCGTTATAATGCGGTCGATTTCTGTCTGTACGCTCATGTCTGTTCCTCCTTTAAATCGCGGCGAGGGCGTTTTCGATGTCGTCTGTCAGGCCGACTGTGCCGCCGGAGGTATAGCCTGCGGGAATGGCTACGCTGGTCTGCGTGAGGCCGTCGATGGTCTTTGCAATCGCGCCGTTGTTGGCCATGGTGCCCTCGACCTTGCTGCCGTCGGCCAGCACGATAAACTTTCCGTCCAGCACGTCAGCAGCTCCGGCAGTCACGCCGGAAACGTCCTTGTACTTGTCGGGGATCGCGCCGACCGTGACCTTGCCGAGGACTTTGCCCTTGGTGGGCGTAATGTCCTGTGCGGCCTCGGCGGGCGTGGCGGACTTGTTTTCCAGCACGACGGATACCTTGCCCGTGCCGGAGTGCTTACCGGCGGGAACAGTGTACTCCTGATTGTCGGTCGTCGCGTCCAGCACTTTCTCCACTGCACCGTTGTCCGGCATGGTGCCTGCCTGCGTTACGCCGTCGGCATCGATAAAGACTTTATTCGCCAGCACGTCGCCGGGCGCGGCCGTTGTCGCGGAGACGTCCTGATAGTTTTCCGGGATCGCGCCGACGGTCACGCCGGACAGGCCGTAATAGCCCTGATCTGGTGTGACGGACTGCTGCTCCTTCGTCGGCGTGACGGATTTGGCCTGCAGGTTGTAGTTGCCGCCGCCGGAGACGCCCTTGACCGTGCCGGAGCCGTTGTGATAGCCCGCGGGGATGGTGTAGGACTCGCCCTCCTTGACGTTGGCGTCAACCGCGCCCTGATTTTTGATGGCCGATGCCTTGTCGGCCAGCGCGTCGAGCTTGTCCGTGCTCGCGGCGAGGCCGAGGCCGACGAGCCATGTGCGCAGCTTGTTCCGCGCGGTCTGCAATCTGGTAATTTCGATTTGTGTGCTCATAAAATCACTCCTTTAGATTGTTGCCAGCAGGGCGTTGATGTTTCCTACCTCCGCAAACACAGCGGCGGAGGTGACAGGCTTAGTGTTGTCCTTTTCGACTGCGTCCGCCGTATCGACGGACAGGGTGTTCGTTTCCGCGTCCAGCTTGAGGCCGGGGCCGATGTTGTAGCCGCCGCCGGAGCCGCCGCCAGCACGCACGGAAACGTTAAAGGAAACGTCGATCGGATCGCGGTTCTTGAGTTCAAATTCAATGCCGCCCATCACAACACCGCCTTTGAAAGCGCGTGCGCAACGTCGATCTGCTTGATCTCCGAGCCAATCACGTCACCGCTCTTGAATTTCACGCGCACCTGCATCTGGCATAGCTTCGGGAGCCGAAAGGTCTCCTGCTGGGTGAGGGGAAACAGAAACTTTCCGTCCTCGTATCCGATCTCTCCCGGATAGCTCTTTTGCAGATAAAGCAGAGAAATCTCCACCTTTTCAACGCTTGCAATGTCCAGCGGCTGCCCTTTATTCTTGATGGTAACACTAAGGTTATACGAATCTCCCTGTACCAAATGCCGCACCTCCGTTCTATGTGCCGATAATCTTGCATTCTGCCGCCGCGATTCCGCTGAGGCGAATGTCCATACTGGTGATCGTTCCGGTGATCTTCGTGCCCCACGGCGTTGTGGTCTGCACGTAATCGCCCGGGGCTTCCTTGTCCACGATAATTTTGACACTGTGCGTCTGACGGCGCATATAGTAGTCAAAGACGTGCTGCGCGACGGCGGCAACGTTGTCGCTGTTGACCAGCGTAGCGTCGCGCACCTCGATGACGTTCGGCTTGGTCTGCGTGGTGGCGTTCGGATTGGTCTTGGACGTGACCGACGTCGTGTGATAGTAGGTCGTACCGCCGACCTCCACGCTCTCTCCGCTTCCGGACGTCGAATAGTTGTGTGCCGTCACGCGGATCTCCGTGACCGCTGCCGCCGTTTCAACGCTGCCGCCCGTGTATGTCCGGTCAAGTGGGATCGTGGCAGGAGAGGCCGCTGTGAGCCTCCGGACGCGCACGCCGCGCGACGCGCTTGTATCGATGGTCGCGCGCAGGGCAAAGACGATCTGCTGAAGCGCCTCGCGCTTGGTACAGTCCGGGATATAGCCCGTTGCTGTCTCGTTCTCCAGCGCCGCGTCAAAATCCAGCGTGAAATGCGTGCCAAGGATCGAGCTTATCAGCTCTTTTGCGTTTTTCTCGCTATAGATTGCCGCCGCAAAAGGCTCATCGTCCAGAATGCCGAGTGCATCCTGGCAGGAGACATCATAGAGCCGGGCGCTCGACCGGGACGAGCTCTTGATGTAAAAGACGCCGATCAGCTTTGCGCCGTCGTATGCGCTGACGGGCTGCTTCTCTTGGAAGATGAAATCGATATCGTCCGAATTGTCAAGCGTGAAATCCAGCGTGTTGATCTCCACATCGTCAGATATCACGCTGATCCCCTCCGTGACGTTGACGCTGCGCAGATCCTCCCGCTCGAATTCCCGGACGATGCCGAAGAAGATCTGTCTGAGTTTCGCGTACCGGTACGGCAGGCTCGTCTTTTTCAGCTCGATCACGAGTTTGTTGTATCCGGAGACAGGCTTTGCGCAGAAATACTTCTGGCCGTCCGGCGTGAAGTCCTGCGACGCGACGGTTGTCTCGCCGTTGTACCACGTCATGGTCAGGGCGCTGCAATAGTCGCCGGTGCCACCGTCAAAATAGAGGTAAATGCCGGAGCTTGCGAACGTGCCGTCCAGCGTGATGGTCAGCGTCGGGTTTGCGTCGAAGGTGCAGTCTGCTTTGCTCGGCTTGGCAGACCAGAAAGCCGCCCGCTCGGTCGTGAGGATTGGGCGGGAGCCGTCCAGCACCCACTGGTTCAGCTCGTTTGTTGCGACGATCACCGACTCTGTGCCATACGGCAGTTCCGGAAGGTCGGAGAAGGGCTGCGCAGCGGTGCTTGCAACGCTTGCCGCCGCTGCTGCGCCTACCGCTACGTCCTCATAGATCACGCGTACACTCATACCGGCGTCCTCTTGGGCTTCATGGCGACAAAATTGATCGTCAGATTGCCCCAATCATTGCGCCCGTCGTATCTCCCGGCGAGCTCATCGTCGCCGTTTGCTACATAGGCGTCAAAGGTCATAGTCCCCTGCGCATATGGGACGGTCAGCACGTGGCTGTCGACCGGGGCAGAAATGCTCTCATAAAAATCATCGTATTCCTCCGGGTCTGACGATACAGGATCAATTTCAAGGCTGTAGTTGTAATACGTGCCGATAATATCACGGGTCATCGCGCCGGTCATAACGCGCCCGGCATTGTCGCCGTCTAGGACGGAGAACGACCGCTTGCAGCTTACGACGTGCAGATTGTAATACGCCTTGCCATCAAGGCTCAGTGCGCTTCTCATGTCTTCACCCCCGCCAGCTTCACGCCGACGCGCTGCGTCTCTTCGTTGTTCAGCTGATAGATCGTGCGGCCAAGCTCACGCCGGTCAAGCTGGAAGATAACCGTCATTTGTCTGCTTCCCGCTACGCCGGTCTCGGTCATGGCCTGTTTGAATGCCTGCACCATCGTGGAAAGCGGCGTCTCGATGTTCGTCCCGCTCTTCTGGTCGCCGAGGACGGCCATGAATTCCCGGTTCGGCGGGATGACCGCGCCGGAGGCGAGACGAGGGAGCTGGACGCGCGACACTGGCGGAATGTTGATTCCAATGGTTTTCCCGCCAATCAGCGGTACACCATCCGGAATCTCGAAATGAATTTTATTCAGCGCCGAAAGCAGTAGGTTGATGCCGTCGATGATGAAGTTAATTCCGCCCTCTATTGTGCCGATTACGAGATTCCAGACGCCTTTCAGAATGTCAAGGACGCCGTTCCACGCTTTCTTCCAATCTCCGGTGAATACGCCGGTCAGGAAGGTGATCAGGCCTTTCAGAATTTTTTTCCACGCCTCGTACTGATCGGAAAACGTTTTCCCAATTGTCTCAAATATTGCGGCGAGTGCCGGATTTTTTTGCTTTAACCAATCGACAAACGCGCTCCATGCGTCCCTGATGGAATTTACGACGGCGTTCCACGTCTGTTTCAGCCCGCTCCATATCTGCTTTGCGCCCTCTAACGCTAGATTCATGTCGCCGGTAAAGATGCCCTTGAAAAACTTTCCGAATCCGGACACAACATCTTTCAGGCCGTTGATCAGCTCCTCGCCATGCCCTGTAAAAGAGACAAGTGCGACAAGGATCGATGCAATTGCGGCGATCAGCAGCGGAATCCAGCTGCCCGTAAGGATGCTGATCCCGATACCGGCGGCAAGCAGTCCGGCGATGATGGTCAGAGTGTTTTCCAGCGTAAATCCGTTTTCGATCACATCTTTGATCCCGACGACTAACATCGCAAGGCCACCTACCACTAGGGCGATTGCCGCAGCGGTCGGCCCAAACGCAAGGGCGAGTCCACCCGCAAGCGCCGCAAGACCGCCGAGCATACCGAGGAAGTTTGTCATGTCGATTCCGTTGTTCCACGCATCCAGCCAGAAATAGACGAGCGCGAACGCGCCAGCCGCAGCGAGCGCGATGCCGCCGACCTTGCCGAGGTCGTCGGTAAACATACTGGCGATCTTCCACGCAAGGAGCCCTGCGGCGATTGCCCCGACAATGCCAAGAATGTCGTTCAGTTTGTCTTCGGCAAGATCCAGATTGGAGAAATCCGGCGTGATCCCGCTCGAAGCGCCTGCTCCGCTCGTCCCGCCGCCGCCGGACGCCTGATTACTGGTGATCTGGTTGATTTCATCAAAGCCCGCCATGCTTTTGCTTGCGTCTTCTGCGGCAGCGCCCACCCCTTCAAGGGCTTCTTTTTCGGCATTCAGGCCCTTTGCTGCTGAAACCTGCGCGCCCCAGCTCTTTCCGGATAGCATACCGAAAAACTTCGCGATTGCCGTCACGACTTGTGCCAGAATGTTGACCAGCTTCACAAAAACCGGAATCACGACTTCTAGGATCGGCTGCGCAAGCGTCAAAAGGGCTGCTTTCAGGCGTGCAATAGACGCGCGTGCCGCCTCATTCTGCATGATCGTCTGGCTAAGCCAGCTGCGCAGCTGCGAAAGGCCGCGGGACAGGACGGTAAAGATCAGCGCGCTCCTTAGTACCCCGCTTAATCTTCTTCCGAATTTGTTCATGCTCTTTTCGACGCTTGCCGATACTTCCGCCATTTTAGCCGAGGCTCCGCTTGCATTTGTGATCTGCTGCACCAGCTCTCCGGCTTTGGTCTTTGCAGCGTCAAGCGCAGCGGTCTGGTTTATCACCTTGTCGGTGATCTTTGCATATTGACTCCCGAGCTTTTCCGCCGTTTTGTTTTGCTGCACCAGCAGCTGTTCCTGCTCTTTGATTTGTGCAGCAACCTCCGCCTGTCGAGAATAAGCGTCTATGTACTCCGCTGGATTAGCCGAAGCGTTTCCGGACGTGATGCCCTTTAGGCGGTCAGCCTCCGATCGGAGCGATTTCAGCGCGTCTTCCGTCTGCTTTGCGGCCTGAAGCGCTGCGTCGAGTTCCTTTTTTATCCCGCTCTGCGTGCCGGTGTCCTCGTTTAGCTTGGCTTCCATCTTGTCGATTTTCGCGGACAGCGTATCAAGCTCCTTCTGCGCCTTTTTTGCGTCCGCGTCGACGGTGACCACAATTTTCCCATCTGCCATATTTTCACCACCTTTTCGGTTGATTTTTGTTATTATTTGTGTTATCTTCCAAGTAAGGAGGGAAGAAATATGAGTGATTGCATTATCCAAATCAGCCGGGACAATTCTTTTTACGGTTCTGGCCTGACCGTCGGCGTTGCATTAGATGGCTGTGATGTCGGCACGCTGAAAAACGGTGAAGAACTTCGAGCTGTGGCCGCTCCGGGCCAGCACGAACTTTCTTTTTACCGGTATCGCCGTCTGGATAAAACCATATCCTTTACCATTGCCGAAGGGCAACAGAATGCGTTTTTTACCATCAAGATTAACGCCTCGAACCGCGTTGACGTTGTTGGCGGGCTAAAAACCAAAAAGCAGGCGAAACGCCCCAGCGGCTGCCTGACGGCTTTAATCGTATTCCTCTGTCTTTTCGTCTTTATTGGCGCGGCCTTTGCTTCCTGCGGATCGTCCTCCAAGCCGGAAAAGGTCGGAACCTCAGTTTCTTCTTCGCAGCAGCCGCCGCAGCAATCCGATTCCGGGCCTGAAACATTTGGCGTTGGGGACCAGGTCGTTCTAGACGGCGTGGCGGTCACGTTGCTCAGTGTTACCGAGAATTCCGGCCAAAATTACGTCTCGCCGGATGATGGAAAGGTCTTTGTTCTGTGCGAATTCGAGATCGAAAACAATTCATCCCGCGATATTGCGTCCAGCACCATGCTTTCATTCGAAAGCTACATTGATGGCTATACAACCAGCCTCAGCCTCACCGCCATGATGAGTTCCGACGAGCCGCAGCTTGACGGCACGATTGCCGCCGGGAAGAAAATGAAAGGTGTCGTCGGATATGAAGCGCCGCAGGATTGGAGTGAGATCGAGATTCGATTCTCTCCAAGCTTCTGGGGTAGCGAAATCGTTTTCGAGTATAAAAAATAAGTTTTTCCTGCTGCCGCCCCTTAACCGGGGCGGCTGTTTTTTGTCCCGACTCCCCATACGGCAAGCAGGTCGGCTTCGGCCTCCGAGTATGTTGTCTTCAGATCGACGATATCCCGGTTGCGCCGGTAGAAATCCCTCTCCTGTTTGTCGAGACTCTTCCCTCTGGCCTTTTTATCGCGGATAGAAACCACCTGTGCATACAGGCAATCTCCGATTTCTTGATAGTACGATAGAAACGAATACCAATGCAGGTATTCCAGCGCCCTGACCTCGCAGCCCGCGATTCGGTTGATAGGCGCAATATAGAGATCAAAGTCCTGCGCCCATGACATGATCTCTGGCTGCTTTCTCTTCTCTCGATTCTCCTGCCCGTGGTCGATGAAGCGGAAGCACTGGTTCAGGGCTTCCTGATAGTCGCTGACGGGCATTTCTTCGAAGTCGGGATAGAAGATGGTCAGCGCCGCTTCCGCCTTGTCCCGCTCGTCCAGTTCCCTGTCTGTCAGGGCTTCGAGGATATCGAGGATTGCGCGGTAATCAGATTGGATCGGATACGTTGTGCCGTTCACGTCGACCGTGGTCGGCAGCGCCCAGATCACTTTTTCCATCTTGCTGTGTATTTCTCAATCCTCGGGTTGGTCTTCTTCTGCTCTGCCGCAAAGCTCGTGTCGATCTGATCGATCACGGCCAGCATGAGGTTGCACCATACTGGCAGGCCGTCTGCCAGCGCGTAGACGTTCATGGTGCCGAAAAGCGCCGTGCATACGGGCTTTGCAAACAGGTTGTCGATCATGTCCCGCATTTCCGCGTCGCGGTGGCGGGCAATGGCGAAAATCTCCTTCTTGTCCGCGCAGTGGTCGACTTCGGCCTTATACGCCTCCTGCTTCCTGTCCAGCTCGTCAAAGGTGTTGAAGATCTGTTCGACAAATGCGCTGTCGGTCGGGTTGAAGGAGACTTCCGCCGCGTCGTTCAGCTTGAACGATACGATACCGGTTTCAAATTTGATTTCAGGCATTGCGATTCCTCCTTACGCTGCGTCTGGCGTGAAGGTAATAGCCCCGTTGGCGCCAACCGCCGCCGTGCCGGTCGTGCGTTTGCCGCCGAGCGTCACGTCGATGGGCATACCTACCGAGCCGCCGCCCTCGCCGCCGAGGCTGGACGGCTTGACCATAGACGCGTCGTAGCGCTCCGCGAAGACTGCCGTCTTGGCCGTTCCTGCATAATGATGGACGATCAGCACGTCCTGATTCGCCAGCGCAGCTGCGTTCTGCTGCTTGACCGCCAGATCCCAGATCTTCTTCAACGCCGCATCGCCCGCGTCAAGGTCGCACGGGTCAAAGCTCTGCGTGATAATCGGTTTCTTCATGGTGGTTCTGGTCGTTCCAAGGATATCCTTGCTGGAATCCTCCTGCCAGTCATACTCCATGCTGGAGTCTGTGACGCGAGTGCCGAACGGCGCCCAGGCGGGCGTTGAGGACTCGCCGGTGTTCAGATATGCAATCAGCAGCTCCCGGTCGATGGTCTGACCGGCCGTGGTATTAAAAGTAACTTCTGCCATAGTTAAATCACCTCATATGTCAGTTTCATTAGAATTTGATGATCCTCTGTGCCGTCCTCATACCGGGCGAACAGGGCCGAGCGGCTGACAGCTTCCATGCGCCGGACGCGCATCCCGTCGCCCAAATCCGGCGGGTTCTGCATGGCCCAATCCCCGAAGCGGTTCAGCATGGCGTCGCATTTCAGGCGCTTGTCGTTGCTGTTTCCGGGCTTGATGCGGGCGATGATCTTGAATTGATATTCCGCCTCGTGCCCTCCGAGGATGAATTTTCGTGTGATGTACGCGCCCTGAATGGTGGACAGGGCCATACTCGCCGAGTCGGCGGCGAGGAATTCATAATTAATCGTTGCGGCCGGTATGTCGTCGTCCGAGAAGGAATTTGCCCAGATCATCATCTTTCGGGAGATATCCTGTTCTTCCTCCGCAGATACCAGCCTTTTTTGCTTTTCAGCGTCCATTCTTCACCGCCTTGTCCGCTACACGAAGCCATTTATCAAGATTTTCAGCCTTTGACGCCTCGAACCAATGCGATTGCGCCTGATTGTGTCCTGACGTGTTGAACACAAGATTTTTGTCGGTCAGTACCTTTGTCCCGCCTTTCGGCGCGTAGGTGCTTCCGGTCTCCGGGTCTACCATGACTTTCCCGTAGTACAGGAACCTTGCGTATGGGCCGGGATAGATGATCGCATTCCCTTCCACCTGTGTTCTGCGGTCGAGGGAACCGGTCAAGAATGGCACATACGGGGCTGTGTCCTTTCTTGCCTGAAGCGCGACAATATGCTCCGCTTTGGTACACGCCTGCGCGATTGCCTCATGCAATTCATCAAAGCCGTCTGCCTTTACGCTGAATTTCAGCATATTAGGCCCCTCCGACTTCGAAGTGTCTCATGTCCTGGCTTCCGAAGTCCTTCATATCGACCTTTGTGACCTTGTAAACGTCGTCATAGAGCATTTCAAGCGCCTGCTCGGTCTTGTCCGGCTCCACGACTTCACCCTTGATAAAGAATGTCGTTCCGCCGTTGCCGTCCGTGGAGAGCGTCCAGATTCCGCTTTTATCAGTTGCACGCCAGAATTCTTGCGGGCCGACGTAGCGCTTTTCTGCGCCCGTCACGCCGTCTACAGCAACCGTAGAGAACGGAATGTACAGATTCACCGCATCCGCGCCCTCAAGCCCGCTCTGGCGGACGTTGGCCGCCTTGGAGGCTTCCAGCAGAACGCCGCGCAGGACGGTGATGTAGGTTTTCTCCACGTCCTTGAATGTCGCCGGGTCTGTCTCCTGCGAGACGTTGTAGATGGTTACGGTGTGGGGGAACATGGACACGGCCCATACCCCCTTGCTTTGAGTAATCCGGTCGGCCCGAGGTACGCCAGCACGATCTCACGGCGGCGCGTCTCTGTCCGCTGTATATCTGCCTGGGACAGATTTCGTGAACCAAAGCTTCGCGACCAGCCGCCGACCGTCTCGCTTGATACGGGCCTGTCGGTCGTGTAGACGAGGCTGTCCAGCTTCCCAGCGTCCTGCTCCAGCTCGGCCAGCGCACAGACGCAGTTCTGGACGGCTTCGAGCTTGTCCCCGGCGGCGGAGCGCGCGCGGCTCATGGTGATGTAGTCGACGTAAGCCGATGCCTTGCGGGCGAGGCCGCAAAATTGCTCTTCATCCATCGCCGTCCCGCGGTACACAGTCGCGTAATACTCATAATCAGCGTAGATCATGCTGCGCCCTCCTTCCGGTCAGCCTCCGCGCCCGTCATGCAGGCGCGGAGGCTCGAATTTACTTGCTTACGTCCGCGCCGATGAACAGGCCGTAAGGATCGGGCACGACCGGGATAAACAGGCCGCTTGCCTTCGTCCAGGTGGTCTTCGGGTCAGGCGTTTCCCACTGGGTGATCGTGATATACTGCTGCGCGCTCTTGTCGGTGTACGGGCCATAGCCCTTTTCTTCCGGCGTCACGCCCCACAGGCCAACGCCGAAGGAATTGGCCGTGCCGTTGGACAGGAACGCAACCTTGTCCTCCGGGAAGAATCGATGCGTCTTTTCCGCGCCGTTTGCGGCCTGCGCCTTATAGCGCTGGTCGTTGGTCGTGATCTGGCCGAAGCCGAACAGCTCGGTAAAGAGGCTGCGCAGCTTCTCGGTGGTGACGTATGTACCAGCGCCGACCGTACCGTATACGAGGGTCTGAATGCCCTTGTTGGACGCGAGTTTGCGCAGGATCTTCGTACCGACGACCATTTCGCTCAGGGCGTGGCCGGAGGCCGCCGCCTGATCCGCGATGGCCTGAAGCTGGCCGACGATATCAGCATCTGCGCCGAAGTCGATCTTGAAGCCGGTGTTTGCGGACGGAACGCCGTAATCGACGGTCATGTTGAGATTGTTTTCCTTGATGGTCATCTTGCCGGTCGCGATGACTTCCATCTTTGCAACTTCGGTTCTGACCTTGACCGCATCGGCCATCAGGCGCATATCGTCGAAGACATAGCTCACGATTGCGTTGTCGGCATATACGCCGTTTTCGTTGAGCAGCTGCACCCGCTCGGACTGGTTGATCTTGCGCTTGATAAACAGCTTCTCAACCTCTGTCTTTTCGAGCGCGGGGCGCGTGGCGATCTCGGCCTCGGTGTCAAAGGCGTGGACGGTCGCCATCGTGGGGATCTGTGCGCCGTTTGCGAGGCGCAGGTACTCGGCTTTCAGGCTTTCGGTCTTCTGGTCCGGGAACAGCCGGTCGCCGAGGTACGCCGGGCGTGCGACGGAAATGTTCTGCGAGAAATCCAGACGGTCAGCGTCGGAAATCAGTTCAAGAATGTCAGGCATGGTGTTTTTCCTCCTTCTTTAGGCCGTAGTCCACACGGGGTACAGGGTCACATTGCCGGTCATTTCGACCTTGGAAACAGCTTCGCCGCCCTTAGACGTGCTCCAGCCGGTCTGGGTGTTGCCGCTCTTGGTCAGCGGGTATTCGGTCGAGACGTCGGCATAGGAGCCCTCTGTGTAGACGTTCTCGTCGACGGGCGGCGTTCCGCTGCCGTCGTTTTTGTCGTAGGTCACGGTATAGCCGCGCGTGATCTCCGGCGCGTCAACAAACGTGAATCCCTTGCCGGACAGCGCGGTCTTGGCTGCGGATGCAAGCGACAGGCGGTCTGCCAGCACACGGCCCGCGACCATCACGGAGCCGGGCATATTGCCGTCCGTCACGTCGATGTCCTCAAATACGAGGCCTACGGCGTTCGAATTGTCGGACGGGAACGGCGTACCGGCCTTTACGATCTTGTACTTGCCGTCCTGCACGCCCATCGACGCGGGGATTTCACGGGTTTTCAGGACGAGGCCGACTTCGCTTTCGAGGAAATTCGGCCTGACTTCTGCTTTTGTGTTTACAACGATAGACATTTTTCAAATCACTCCTTGTTTGGTGTCTGCGCAAACTGCGCGTTGAACTGCTGCGCGTACATTGCGCCCTTGCTCTTTGCCGCCGGTGCGCCGCCCTGGCCGACGGGCTTGACAAATGTGGGCGCAGGCTTGCCGGACTGGAACGCGGTCGGGTCTGCTTCGAGCTGGGCCTTGTGCCACTCGTCGAAGCCGGTCAGCTCGCCGTCTTTCAGTTCAAGGTGCTTCTCCTTGAGGTCTGCAAGGTAGGCTTTCTCTGCGGCTTTGGAAGAGAACTTGACGCCCTTGGCCGTGATCGCGCGGGTCATGGCGTCGGCGTAGTCGCGGCTTGCGAGCTGCGCCTTGTAATCCTCGGTTTCCTTGGTGTACCGGCCCTGAAGGTCTTCGAGCTGCTTGCGGAAATTCTCAGCGTCTCCGCTGGACTTCCGCAGGTCTTCGATATCCTTGTCGCGGTCGGTCAGCTGCTGCCGGGCGGCATTCAGGTCTTCTCTGGCCTGATCCGCTTTCTGCTTCTCCCGTCCAATGTCCCGGCTGTTCTCGTCAAGGATCTTGTCGACGGTATCCTTATCAAGCCCCAGCCCTTCCAAAAAATCTCGCTTCATAGGTTCTCCTTCACAGCTTCGCTTTGTTCTCGCGGGTCGCGTCCGCTGCTGCCCCGTAGTTTAGCGACTTCGGGCCGGTCAAGATTTGATAAAACAAAAAGAGCAACTACTAAGAAAACCTCAGTAGTTGGCTCATCGTGCCATTCCGCGCGCTCGATTGCGCTGCGGTATCTGTATTATTTTTTCAGCTCTTCCGCCTTGATGATCTGCGCCTTGACTGTCCCATCCTTCATGCGTTTCAGTTGGACGCGGAATCCGGCGGCAAGCGCCCGCTCGATGGCGGCTTTCAGTTTTTCGTCGATCATACGGCGTTCCTCACGGGATCAGGTCTACAATGCCCTTCGCGGCATTATAGATCCGCTTCATGATCGCGTTCTCCTGCAAGTATTCAAGCCCCTGCAGCGTGATCTGAATCCGGCGCTCATTCCTCAGGTGCATTTCGCCCGTGACGTCGGTATAAAGCTCCGCGCCCTTGATAAGCCCCGCGTCCTGAAGCATTTCCAGATACCTGTAGAGACGTTCTCCGGACACCTGCATGGAGTCCAGGCCGAAGCTCTCCACGCTGAACGCCGGAAGATCCATCGCGCGTTCCAGCGCAGACAGCATTTTATAAATCGCTTTGAAGTTGTCCATTTGAATTTCCCCCCTTGCATTTTTTGTGAGAGTGTGGTATAGAATAGATAAGAGCCGGTCGCTGTCCACGACCCCTTCCCAGAAGGGCGAGATGGTGTGTCGGCTTCTTTTTTTATTTTCTTTTTACGATTCTCTGCACTTTTCCATTTCGGATTTCAATGATCTCATCAACCCACTCAGTATCCTTTCTGGCAAATATTTTTTCAATTTGCGCATCTATTGTTTTTTCGTCAAGCGTGGTCTTGGTGACATCCAGAATAAACCGCTGCCCCTGCTTGGCTGCCTTTTTCACACGATTGAAAATCGTATTTCCCCCGGCTTTTTCTCCGAGCGTTTTCAGGTCATACGCTTCCCCTCGGAAAATATAGTCCGGTGTGGACACCCCCTGCGGATTATTGACACGCGGAACTAGCCCAATTTCGCCGCCGAATTCCTTTTCAAGGAGTCCGGCAATTTCTTTTTCGTGCTCTGTGTGGTCAAGCACGACATTATGCCCGTCGACCTTGTATGTAACGCCTTTTGCAGTATACTCCTGCAAGTCCTGTACAGTGTGGCTGTTCGGAGTGGCCTCCGCGCGCCACTTTTCCGTTACGTCGGTGTATCTCGGCTGAAAGCCGGCGCTTTCTGCTGGTTCTGTGTTGGTCGGAGGTTCCACCCGCTCAACCGTTTTCGCTTTGCTGGCCGCAGCCTCGGATTTTGCGTCTGTATACAGAACCTTTGTCCGCTCCGGCTGCTCTGGCAGTCCTGCTGCCTTGCTGAAATCATGGTATTTCGTGTTCAGGCGGCGCAGCTTGGCTGCTGCGGCGGTCTCCTTGTCCTTTTGTCCGGATGCTTTATAGGCGTTTTTCAAACGCTTCTGTTTGCGAATCGACCGTTCGAGCCGTCTTTGCATTTGGGTCGCTTCGTATGCGGTATATTTCTTCCCGTCAAACTCGCAGCCGAGACCATCATCAATGTGTTCCAGCTGCTCCTCGGAATAGGTTGGCTCCATGACGCCCGGGATATAGGCGTGCTTATAGTGTCGGCAATTTGCGCCGGTCAAGCCGTCTACATAGCCGTAGCCGGTCGTCTCCACGAGATCCTTGTACTGCCCAAGCGGGTCAGGCTCTCCGTTTTCGCTTTTATAATAAATTTTCCCTTGCCAATCCTTGTGGCTCGACCACGGGGACGGGCCGGGCTTGTCTCGTGCGCCGGAGTGGGCTGTGATCTCAAAATACCGGGTATCCAGATATTCCGCCGACTGGTCGGAATACTTGTCGCAGATTTGCGCCACGCCCGTCATAACGGCCCGGCGGGCGGCCACGTCGATTTGATCTGTGTGTCCGCTCTCATAGTCTACGACTTTGATTCCGCTTTCTGCCAGCTGCTTGACGGCGTTGGCAATCGCCTGATTATAGCTGATCGCCCCGCTCTGAATTTGCAGCGTTGACGAATTTAGGGCCCACTGATATGCTTGCGCAGGCGGAAGCATTCTCTGGCCATTGTCCACTAAAAACCCCAAAGATTGCGTCAGATTTCGGAATTCTCCGAGCGTCTGCCTGCGGATCGCGTCGATATCGGAGGCGTCTACCAGCCGGTCAGGCTTCGTCACATCGGCCAGCGTAATAAGGTCGTTGTAATATCGCCGGTTGCGCTCCACAACATCGTCGAGCAGCTTGTTCAGTTTTTCTTCGCTGACGTCCGCTGTCTTCTGGATGGCCCTTTTGATCTTCTTGAGATCAATGCCGTGCGACCGCAGCGCCCGGATATCCTGAACCGTTACTTCGTTGAGCTGATCGGCAATTTTAAGCCGGGAACAGACTTCATCCAGCAGCGTATCTTCCAGCGCACGGAACAGCTCCGCGAGTTCTTCCGGGAGGGCGTCGAGCAGCTCCGGACTGAACGGATACTTGACCTTTCTCATTCGACCTCAGCCGGGGCGTTTGCATCTGTCATGTCCTGCGCCCTCGGCAGCATTGCCTTTGCAGTCGCTTCGTCCTCGCCGTACCATTTTGCGCGGTATTCCCAGTGGTTCAGAATTCCATCAGCGAGGTCAAGCCGGTCGTTTGCCCGCTCTTGTTCCTTCTTCTCAGCGTCGTCAAGGATGGAATCGCCCCAACTGTAATCGGCGTTGTACGTCCCGGCAGGCGTGAGGTTATAGAGTGTTGCGTATGTATCGAGCGCATAGAGCAGGCTGTCAAACGTGTGCTCAAGCGCCGTCTGGATGCTGTCGATCAGCACATATTTGCGCTGCTTGCTGTTGCGGATCTCCGTCGCCGTCTTCTCGATGGTCTGCGGGTCGGAAATATCTCCATAAGCCAATCCGACGTTGAACTCGATACGGCGGAGCGTATTCTGGAAACCTCGGTAGATTGCTTCGTCGCGGATCTGCGGCTCGATGTACTGAAAGAATTCGCCGCTAGGGGAGAACGGCCCCAGTTCAAACATACGCTTGTTGAACATATCCGCAGTCGAGCTCGTGCCATCCATCAGGACTTTGCGCTCGCTGGAGCGATATTCCCAGCGCAGGCGCTCCCACTGCTCATCGGCCTGCTTGATCAGCTGCACAGTAGCCGCGTCTCCGTAGACGGACATTCCGCAGGGGCTGTTTGCGTCCGTTGTGTTGGCCGCAGGCGGGCGGAAGTACGCGAAGAGCGGCCCGCTCATATTCTGGATCGTGATCTCCGGCTGAATGTCCGCCCATTCCGGGACGGCATTCAGGGGTGCTTCCGCGCCGACCGTGCCGGAGGTGTCGCTGTAATATGCTTTATTGCGGATCGTATAGGTCGTGCCGTCCAGCTCGTGCGATTCGAGGCGGATATAATACTTCCCGCCCACTTTCGCGGGCTTGTCCCGGAAGACGCCTCCGATGCAGCGCCCGGCAGGATCAAATTTCGTCGGCTGGAACGCCGTCGCGCCGGTCACGTCGACCAGCAGCTGCTCACCGTAGATATACGGCTTAAATGCCACGCCGCCGAGCGCAAGCCCCAGTTCTAAGGCGCTGTGAAAATTCTCTTCCGCCCGCTCAAAGCAGTCTTTCAGATAATCCGCACGGGCGCTGCCGGTGATGTTAGCCGTCAGCTCGGCCAGCGTCGGTCGCGCGATCTCCCGGCAGATCGCCGCCGGAAGCCCGACAGCAATGACATCGCACGTCTGCCAGGGTGGATTTCCAATAAACATCGCGTACCAGAGGCTTATATTCTGCTCCATCTTCGGGCTGACTGCCGGAGATACGCCGAATTCCCGCTCGGCAACCGCCTGCGGGAAAAGCATATTCCGGAACCACCCTCGAATGTTTGTCAAAAGGCTCATTTCTTGATTTCTCTCCTCAAAACGGTCATACAGAAATAGCGAATCGCGTCCATGCAATGGTCGTTTTCTTTTATCACGCAGTCTTCTCCTTCGTCCTTGTCCCAGCTATAAAGGCCAAATTCCCGAAACGCGTTTTTGCAACTCTCATGGAATTTGATTATGCCGCTTTTGATGCAGGCCCCCGTGAAGCGAATACCGTCCAGCACGGCGTTGTTTGCTTTCCATACAGAAAACTTTCCGTGCCGCCGGATGCACTCGGCAAAGGACGCTGCCGATGGGTCGAGCACGACACGCTCAATGCGGTATCCGTCCGCGAATGCCTCTAAATCCTGATAATATTCTTCATCAGTTTTCTGCCGTCCGCTCTCGCGCCCGCTGTGGTAATATTCTTTCTCCATAACGGCCTTGCCGCCATATTCCCGCCACAATGCAAATACGGTAGGGTTCTGTGTGCCGTAGTCCGATGAGATCCAGTACTGTCCCGGCCCGCCCCGCTCTCTCGTGACGTTTCTGGCCCGATCAAACATCGGGTAAACCAGACCCTCGGCGATTCTCCAGAGGCCGAGAATATACCGGTCGTAAAAAACACCGGAATACATCGCCTTTGTCCGCTCGATCATCTGCGGTGTCAGGATCGGGTTATCTTCCAGCAGGAAGTGGATGTGCCGCGTGCCTGCTGGCGGCTGCTCGATGTATTTTTTGTACACCCAGTTCGCTGGGCTTTCCGGGTTGCAGTTCAGAAAATATTTCGGGTTCTTGAATGAAATCGCGCGGGCTGTTGCCTGCTCCACAAATGACTGCGGCATCAGTGCAACCTCGTCGAATAAAACGCCCGCGAGCGTAATGCCCTGGATGAGCATATACGAGCTTTCGTCTTTGCCGCCGAAGAGATAAAACCAGTTGACCCGCGCGCCGCAGCGGACTGTCAGGACGCGCGTAGAAACCTTGTAGGACAGCGCCAGCGCCGCTCCAAGTCCTTCGACCTCCATCAGCGGGCGGAGGATGTTCCGTTCTGCCGACTGCACGGTCTTTCCGCAGATTGCGAAATTCGTGCGGTCGTAGTTCTGCATGGCCCACGCCAGAAAGGCCAGCGTCATGATCGTTGTTTTACCGGATCGGACGGAACCGTCGCAGATCAGCGTCGTCTCGTCCGTCTTGCAGAAGTCGAATATCTCCCTCTGCTTTTGTGAAAGTTTTTTAAGGCGCATCGTTCCCGCCGCCCGTGATCGCGGAGATCAGCGCCGCAAACGCCGCCGGGTCTCCGCGCCGTTCGTCCTCCGATGCCCAGCCAAAATTGCATCCAAGGCTGAACTTTGCACCAGGCGAGCCGTCTTTGTCGTAAAGTCGTTCCTCGGCATAGGCTTCGCAGCGTGCCTTCGCGCGCGTTATCGCGTCACGATATTCCTCGCGCCCCTGATAGTCCAGCAGGACTTTGCGCCCGGACAGACCAAGCGCCAGCGCAAGCCCGGTGACAGTTGGCGGCTTCGCTCCGACAACGACCGGCTGGCCGTGCTTGTCGTAGATGGGCTGGCCGTTTTTGTCGAGGCGCGGCGTGCCCTCGCAGCTCGCAAAATAAGCTTCTATTGCCCGCTCCATCGCCTTTACGCTCTTGATCTTTCTCGGCTTTCCCATCTCCCCGCCTCCTTTGCGCCGGTTTTTGTTTATGCCAAAGCAGAGACGGGTATGCTCCGCCCCTGTGGCTTATATTTTATCATGGCTTTTTGCCGATAATCCCCCAGTCGGGGGATTTGCCGTTAATTTTTTTGGCGTCCGATCAGGCTATCTGTCGAGACGTCAAAAAAATCGGCTATTTTTACCATGGAATCAATGGACGGACAGCGTTCCCCTCGCTCGTATTTGCGGATAATGTTCCGTGAGAGGCCGCAGCATTCCCCCAGCGCTTCCGGCGACATACCGTAGTGTTCGCGAAGCTTTCGGAGCTGCGACGGAAAGCCCGGTGGGGGCGGCGTACTGCTCTTTTTGCTATGCTTTCTGCTCACGTCCTGCATTCCCCGTCCCTTTCCGGCTCGACGCCCTTGCAATCGGAGATATGGCGATACTTGGCACAGCAATTCTCGCAACGCCAGTCATGGCAGATGCAGTCTTTCCGGGTGCATACCGGCTTTCTGTCTGCGCGTGGATGCGTGGTCGGTTTCTGGTTCATGCTGATCGCTCCTTTCGTCTTAAAACGCTACTCATTTACGAGGTTTTAAGAAAGCGGCCTCGTTCCGCTTGTGCTCTGATCTTGGATCAACTACATATTTATAGTATTGATACCCGTACTTTGTCGTCCGGGCTTCGACGAGGATATAGCCTCGCGGGGCGACGGGCGGACGCTTGGGGCTGTACTCGCGCACGGCCTCGGTTGCAGGTTCCGGCTCGGGTCGGATGCAATTTCGCGTCGCCTTGTACCGGTGGCCTCCGAATTCTTTTCTCCAGTGCGCATGCAGGTAACTGGCCAGTGCTGTGTAGTCCTGGCCGTGGTCGACTTTGTTTCCCTGCTCATCTATATAATAGTTGTGCTTTCGCAGGTGCCGAACCTCGATCACGCTGCCGAGCCCCCAAAGCCCGCCGATGGCTTCTTCCGGGATCCCCTCTGTTACCAGGTGCAAATGGAAGCGATTGGTTATTTTTCCTCTTCCGTAGAAAGCAACGATTTTGGCCTCCGGATAGTGATACTGCATGCGGCGCACAAGGTTGTCGCGCACTCTGCGCATTTCCTCTGCGGTATGTACCTCGTTTTCTGTATCCAATGTAAGGGTAGAATACAGGCTTGTTGGCGAGAAATTGGCGTTCATCAGCGCAACTAGCCGATCCAGCGATTGCTTGCTGTTGAATTCATCGCGCTCTGCCTGCGTCTGGAAGCGCGGCTTTTTGGGCTTGCTGTTCTTTTTGTCCGCGCCATCGGACACGGTATACACGATCTGCGTACATACCGCCCCTGTAAATAGGCGGCGCTTGTGCCTCTTTGCCATAATTTCTCCCGCCCTATCTTATTTTCCGAGGCTTGCGACAATTTGCCGCTCGCGCTCTGATAATTCCCATATATGTGCTGCGGCTTTCTCTGCTGCGGCTTTCTCTGCTGCGGCTTTCTCTGCTGCGGCT